>Ga0326726_10005031_pt1 | contig 12009 bp, 12 predicted proteins | sample MHFenrmetagenome_2_FD_207603 | JGI IMG/M metagenome (GOLD analysis project Ga0326726, IMG submission 207603) | Lab enriched peat soil microbial communities from Michigan Hollow, Ithaca, NY, United States - MHF15MN | ecosystem: Environmental > Terrestrial > Soil > Wetlands > Peat | place: USA...
GACCATGACGGTGGGTGCGGCCGGGACTTCGTCAGGCGGCGGCGACGACTCGAACCAGCCCTTGATGGTCGCGCAGCCGGTAAGGCTCAGGCAGGCCGCGAAGAGGAACAGCGCGAGTCTCATCGCGCGCTCCTGAACGGCAGTCTGACGGTCATGGTCGTCCCTTGCCCGGGCTGGCTGCGCACGTCAATGGTGCCGTCGTGCATCTGCACGATGCGGTAAACGATCGAAAGCCCGATGCCGGTCCCGTCGGGCCGGGTCGTATAGTACAACGCGAACATGCGCTCGACGTCCTCGGGCGCTATGCCCACACCCTCGTCCGCCACCTCGAGGCACAGCATGTGGTTTTCGACCCGAGCGCCGATGGTGACCGCACCACCCGTCGGCATGGCCTGGCACGCGTTCTGGACGATATTGAGCAAGGCTTGACGGAGCAGCTCCTCGTCGCCCTCGATGGTGGGCAGGCTCGGCGGGCTGGGATTGAGCACAAACCGGATCCCCTGACTCTGCCATTCGGCCTCGACGAGAGCCACCACGCTGTGGAGAAGGGTCCCGACCTCGATGGGCTTGAGCTCGAGCTCATGCGGCCGCATGAACCCGAGGAATCCTTGGACCACGCGATCGAGACGGCGGATCTCGCCGCCGATCACCTCGAGGCTCTGGCGCACCTCCTGCGTAGGGGCGTCCAGTCGCTCCTTGATGAGCTCGACGTGAATCATCATGGAATTGAGCGGGTTCTTGACCTCGTGAGCGACCCCGGAGGTGAGGCGGCCGAGCGCGGCCAGCCGCTGCGAGTAGCTCACGAGCGACTGAACGGTGACGTGGGCGCGCTCCGAGACCATGGCGAGGCGGTCGGCCTCGAGCTGCTGCCCCAGGCGCTGGAGCTCGGCGGACAGCTCCTGAAACTCGTCGTGCGTGGCGGTGGACGGCGCGATCTCGAACTCGCCGCGCGCGAGCCGTCCGACCTCGTGCGTCAGCGAGCGCAGGGGCTTGAGCATCAAGCGAGCCAGCGCCCACGCCACCAGCCAGGCCAGCGGCAGGGCCAGCGCGGCCAGCGTCACGGTCTGGAGCAGCGCCGCGTTGAGCTCGCGTCGGAGAAGGGTCGTGCTGAGACCGAGCCGGATGCTCCCGAACGGCGCGCCGTTCAGATTCATCGGCAGCACGACCTCGTAGGTCTGTCCGACGTGATAGAGGGTGAGGAAGCGGGAGACCGCGTTGTCCCGCAGGAGGGCGTCGAGGCTCGGATACTCCGACGCCATCGTGCCCTCGCGCGGCCTCTCCGTGTGCACGATGATCCGGCCGTCGCGGTCGGCGATCAGCACGTACAGGAGGTGCGGCGAGTAGCCCACGCTGGCGTCGAGAAAGCCGCGCAGCTCGCCGTCTCGACGCAGCAATTCCTGGGGGTCCCGCTGCGAGCCCCGCAGGATCGATCGGCTGCTCTGGGCGAAGATCTGCCGCGCCACCAGCTGCGCCTGGCGACCCGCCTCCTCCACGACGACGCGCGTGAGCTGGGCCAGGTGCACGGCCGTGGTCACCGCCACCAGGGTCAGGGCGACCAGGCTGACCGCGACCGCTTCCTTGAAGCGAATCCCCAACCCGAATTTCACCGGCCGTAGGTCTTGAGCTTGTTATGAAGGGTCTTGAGGCTGATGCCCAGGATCTGGGCAGCCCGGGTCTTGTTATTGTCCTGGGCGGCGAGCGTTCTCACTATGAATTGCTTCTCCACCTCGTCGAGGGACGTCCCGATGGGAATGGTCAACGAATTGGGCGACGCAACCGCCGGAGCTTCCGTGATGGCAGTGCCCTCGGCAGGTCCCTGCCCGCCGGCCAGATCGGAAAGGTCCTTGATCGTGAGGCGCTCCGCTCCGCAGGCGATGACGGCTCGCTCGATGGTATTGCGGAGCTCGCGCACGTTACCCGGCCAGGGCGCCGCTTCGAGCGCCGCCTGCACGGCCTCGTCGACACCGCCGATGTGCTTGTCGTACTTGACGTTGAATTCCTCCACGAAAGCCTGAATCAGTAGCGGTATGTCCTCTCGGCGATCGCGAAGCGCCGGCAGCGACATGCTGACCACGTTGAGCCGGTAGTAGAGATCCTCGCGGAACGTGCCGTCGAGGAGGCCCTTGCGCGGATCCTTGTTGGTGGCGGCCAGGACCCGCACGTCCATCTTCACTTCGGCGCGGCCACCCAGCCGCCGGACCATACCGGCCTCGAGGATGCGGAGGAACTTGGCCTGCGTGGCCGGGCTCATCTCCCCGATCTCGTCGAGAAAGAGCGTGCCCTGGTGGGCGAGCTCGAAGCAGCCGGCCCGGCGGTCGAACGCGCCGGTGAAGGCGCCCTTCTCGTGGCCGAAGATCTCGCTCTCGAGGAGCGACTCGGGAATGGCGGCGCAGTTGACGGCAACAAAGGGCGCGCGCGCCCGAGGCGACAGCTCGTGGATGGTTCGCGCCACCAGCTCCTTGCCCGTGCCGCTCTCCCCGGTGATCAGCACCGGCGCCGGTGTCGGCGCCGCCATCTCGATCATCCGGTAGAGCTCCTGCATCGACGGACCCGTACCCACCAGCCGTCCGACACCCATGACCTGACGGAGCTGGCGCCGGAGCAAGGCGACCTCGCGCAGAGCCTCGCTGCTGGAGGCCGCCTTGGGGATGACCAGCTTGAGCCGCGCCACGTCCACGGGCTTGGTCAGGTAGTCGTAGGCGCCGTCCTTCATGGAGTTCACGGCGGTCTCGATGGTTCCCTGCCCGGTCAAGAGGATCACGGCGGCAAAGGGCACTTCCTCGCGGAGGGCTTTGAGCAGGGCGTCGCCATCCATACGGGGCATGACGAGATCGGAGATCACCACCGAGGGCATGCCCGCGACGGCCTTTTCCAGCGCCTCCTGCCCGTCTGCGGCTTCCTCGACTTCATAGCCCCATCCGGACAAAAGGGACACCAGCCCTCGGCGGGCGGCGGCTTCGTCATCGACTACCAGGATTTTCACGCTCATGAGATCAGTCTCACTTTTTCGATAGTGCTTCGACCTCCCGGCCGTCCCCCGACCCCGTACACAGGCTATGCCAGCCCCAGGGGCGGATGGTCATGGGGCCGCTGCTCCGAACTCCCCGCCGAAGGCCGGCTGTACCCGCCCCCCCAGCCTCAGCGGTGTAAGGATTACACACCATTCCATGTAACGTTTGCTTGCTTTTGAGGGGGGTGGCGGTAAAACATATGGCCCCGACGAGCAATTCCCTGGGGGCTGAGGGTGGCGCGGCGGTTGCAGTCCTTGCCCCCGGGTTTCGGTGGCTCTCACCCAGTATGAGGAGGACATATGCTTCACCTGACCAGGATTGCCTTACTGCTACCCATCGCGCTCATAGCGGCCTCGGGGTGCGCGACCAAAGACTGGGTCCGTGACCTCATGGGCAAGAAGGAAGTGGAGATCGACCAGAAAACGGACCAGAAGGTGAGCGGAGTCAACGCCCGGGTGGATGGGGTCAACACCCAGGTCAAAGCCGTTGAGGCGAGCCTCGGGGAGACCACCCAGCTCGCACGTGGTGCTGGTGAGCGCGCGGATGCCGCGATGGCCAAGGCCGGCGGCGTGGACAGCCGGCTCACCCGCATCTGGTCGAACCGCTACAACCAGAAGGCCGTGGACACGGTGGAGGTGTACTTCGGCTTCGATCAGGCCGACCTCTCGGATGGCGCCCAGACGGCGCTCCTCGGCGTGGTCAAGGAGCTCGAGGCCAGTCCGACTCTCGTCGTCAGGCTCGGCGGCTTCACCGACCAGAAGGGCACGAAGACCTACAACTACACGCTGGCCCAACGCCGTGTCGAAGCCGTGCGGCGCTTCCTCGCGGACAAGGGCGTGCAGCTCGCGCGCGTCCAGGCCATCGGCATGGGCTCGCTCGACGACCCCGGCATCCCTGATGACAAGAAGCGCCGGGTCACCGTCACCTTGATGATCGACTCCGACTAGCTTCAGCGTCCGCTCGCCGGAAGATCGTCGGCCCGTGGATCATGCGGGTCGACGATCTTCCAAGAATCAAGGATCGGTGTGCTAGCCTCGTGCTCGGATGCGCGGCCTCCGATGCCTCGGCCTGATCGTCCTGCTGCTGTTCGCCGTCGCTGCCTTCACGCCGTTGGCGAACCTGATCAATATCCGGATGGCCGGCGTGCCTCACGTGGAGCCGTCGGATGCCATTGTGGTTCTGGGTCGCGGTGGGGCCGATTCCGATGGCGTTCTGACCAACCGATCCCTCCGGCGGCTGCTCCTCGGGGTCGGTCTCTATCATGACGGCTTCGCGCCGTTGCTGGTGCTGTCCGGCTCGGCCGGCGAAGCGCATGCCCGCACGACCCTTGCGCGCGGTTTCGGAATCCCTGAAACGGCCATCCTGACCACCGCCAGAGCGCGGACGACCAAGGAGGAAGCGGAGGAGATCGCCAGACTCCTGCTTCCGCTGGGCCAGCGGCGCATCCTGCTTGTCGCGGATCCCATCGACATGCCCCGGTCGCGCGCGCTCATGGAGCATTCTGGTTTCGTGGTACGTCCCGTACCGACGGCGGCTACGGGGCCGTCCAATCCCGAGTCGCGACTGGGCCTCTTGCGCGATCTGGTCACTGAACTGGCCGCTTGGACCTACTACCGGCTGACCGGGGCCCTCTGAGGCCCAACCGTGGGCTCACTGGCCCTCATCGGCATTGTTGCTCTGACGTCCGTGGCAGCCTACCTCGTGGCGACACAACGTCTCGGCTGGCACCCCGACACGCTGCCGGCGGCCATGGGGGAGACCCTGGAGTGTCTCGGCCTGGCGGCGATGTTCCTGGCGGGCAATCTTGCCGTGGGCGGCGCCTTCATCTTCGGCCTTCGCATCTTCTCGGATCGCTTCATCTCGGTCTATGGGCTCGGCGACATTGCCTTGGCGCTCTTGTCCCTTTTGCAGGCAATTGTTCTGCAATCCTGGCGGCGGTCACGGTGATCCGGAGGAGGTGCGTCCAAGTGTCTGGCAGCGCAGTCTGAATTTAGTGTCTCTATACCGTGACTGCGACTATACTCCCCTCGCGGGTAGGCCGATTTGAGCGCAGGGGGAAAAGGGAGCCGAGTCGTGTCCCTTCTCGATCCGTCCACAGGCCTGTTCCAGTACGAAGCCTTCCTTCACCTTCTCCTCAGAGAGACCGGCCGTGGAACGCGGTACCGGGACTTCTTCACGCTTTGCCTGTTCAAGCCCGACGTCCCACCCGAGGATGCCGACTTCGAGGCCGCGATTGAGACAGCTCTCTCTGGCAGAATCGCCGAGTTTATTCGCGCGACGGACATCGTGGGGCGCTTCCCCATGGGACTGGGCGTTTTGTTGCTGCACACCGGGCATACGGAGGCCGTCGGCGTCGCGGAGCGGGTTCGCGCCGGGATCAGACGGGTCGAGTTTCGGCGCGGCCCAGATCTGCCCCCCACACGTCTGACCCTCAGCGCGGGGGTCGTGTCATTTCCTCGGGATGGACAGACTTCGGCGACACTGCTTTCGCGGGCTCAGCGGTACCTCGACCAGGCGCGACAACACGGGGGCGACAAGGTCGTCCACGGCGACTAGCAGCCGAGGGGAGGATTGACGAGCGTCGTGAGGAGAAGCGGCCTCAGGGCGCACGCCAGACGATCTTGCCGGTTTCGTTGCCGAGCCAGATCCGGGGCGATCCGTTGTCCTTCACGCCCAGCAGCACTCGCACCCGCTCGCCCGCGTCCATAACCTCCAGGCTCGAGGTTCCATCGCTTGAGACGGTGATGCGAGCGCGTGGCCTGCCGTTCTCCGCGTGAAGCTGCAGCACCGTGGAGCCGGCATTCTCGGTCGTGCCCAACGAGGCCCGGATCTGTCCCCGGCTGTCCCGCAGCACGAACTCCTCCGCCTCAAGAGACTTGGGGCGGTGTGCCGGCGCCTGCCCCAGCAAGGCGGCGGCGGCGACTCCAACAAGCACCATCAGCATCGCTCTCTTCGACCGGCGGCTCGCGCGCTCCAGACGCTCGAGACGTATCGTCAGCGTGTCCTGCGTGGAATCAGTCATCGGTATCTCCTCAGATGGGGTCAGGCCCTGTCCGTGCGAGGTCGGGAGGTCGGGCGTGCGACGCCTCGCGAGCCGAAGCCGACGGCGAAGTCACCCGCCTTGATCGCGCGCAGAATCGCGTCAGGATTTCGGGCAGCGTTCACCTCGATCCAGGCCTGGCCGATATGGCCGTCGCTATGGGAGTCGTCGGTGGCCACCTTCGGCAAGCCGATCGCGTCGACGTCATACTCCGCCTGATACACGCCCGTGTCTGTCACTTCCACGGCGTGGATCGGGAACCATTCGTGGCTGATGCGCCGAATCCTCCGGAGGGTCTGCTCAACCGTCAGGGCGTAGCGGGCCGGATGGTTCAAGATGTACAGCGTTTCCCGGTCTCCCGTCACCTTGCCCACGTGCTGGGAAAGCGGCCGGTAATCCAGCTCGACACCGGGGAGAATGATCATCCGGTCATCGCTCGAGGGAATGCTCATCCAGTAGTCGGGCTGGATAAGATCGTCGTGATCGGTGATGGCGAGGAAATCGTAGCCGAGGTCACGGTAACGAGACACCACGTCCTCCACCGGAAACCGGCCGTCCGAGAAGGTGGTGTGCGCGTGCAGGTTACCCTTCAGAATTGCCATATCTTGGTCATTTCCTATCCCGACCGCTCCCTGCCGTCAAGGAATCAGGGCACTATCGGATATCCTCCGAAATTCTGGCCCAAGTCATTGGCACTTTCCTGCCACTTTTGGGCAAATCTGGCGGCAGCCTCTTCAGGACGGTAATTTCTCCCCACAAAATCGGAGGATCATACCTCGAAAACGAGGGATTGCTCGCAATTGCCAATGGTTAGGCTAACTTCCTTTTTTGACCTTGCTTTCGCCCTAATTCCGGAGAGAATTGGAAACCTTGGCAAAGGTGGGCAGCTTGGGGAATAGCGATGTCGACCGAGAAAACAGAACGGCGAGATTATTGCTCAGGAAGAAGTGAAATGCCTGAGCACTTCCGTCAAGTCTCGAAGCGCACTGGGCTTCGCAAGGACGTCTACCGCCCCGAGCTCGCGCGCCCGATGCGTTGCCTCGGTCTCGGCGTGAGCCGAGAGGATCACCACCGGCAGATCCGGAAATCGGCTTCGGATCCGCGAAAGTACGGTCAGACCATCGAGTCCCGGCATGACGAGGTCAAGGAAGACGCCATCGACTGGCGTGGTTTCGACCACGTTGAGCGCTTCCACCCCGTCGAGGGCCACGAGAACGTCATGCCCTTCGACGCGCAGAACCTCGGCGAGCACTTGGGCTACGGAAGGATCGTCTTCAACAACCAATATGCGCATGGGCGGCTCCGCGGAGGCAGTATCCGGGCCGAGGGCTTCGCTCGTCAAGGTTTAACGTTCGGATCTACCCATGCCATCTGACACCATCCTGGTCATCGGCAGCGATCTCCAAAGCCGGGACCTCCTCACGCGCGGTGTCAAAGAGATCGGATATTCGACGGTTGTAGTAGGCAACCTCCCCGACGCGCTCGCGCTGGTCCCTAGTCTTCGGCCCCAGGCCATCATGCTCGACCTGGATGACACCGAGGTGGGAGCCCTCGACCTCCTGCATCAGCTCCGCCTGGAGTGTCCGGAAGCTCCGCTGATCGTCCTGTCCAGCACCAACGACGCGGCGCTGGCGGTGAAGGCCGTCCGCGCCGGGGCCTGCGATTTCCTCGTCAAGCCCGTGCTTCCAGACCCGCTCCGCGAGGCGCTCACTCGCGGCTTTGCCCAGAGTGGGCACAGCCCCGCGCTGGATTTGTCCCCTACCGCTGTCGCCGAGGGAGACCGCTCGCCCTACAACCTGGACCTTCTCTTCCGGGGCAGCGAGCGGATGCGAGCGGTCGAGGACATCGTGCGTCGGGCGGCAGATACCAACGTGACCGTGCTGCTCACCGGCGAGAGCGGGGTCGGCAAGGAGATGGTGGCACGGGCGATTCATCAGATTTCCGGTCGTCTGGACAAACCCTTCGTCAAGGTCAACTGCGCATCACTGCCCGCGGAGCTGCTCGAGTCCGAGCTGTTTGGGCACGAGAAGGGAGCGTTCACGGGGGCCCATCGTCGTAAGCCGGGCAAGTTCGAGCTGGCCCACCAGGGCACGTTCCTTCTCGACGAGATCGGAGAGATGCCGCTCAGCCTGCAGGCCAAGCTGCTGCACGTGCTCCAGGACGCGAAGTTCTTCAGCGTGGGCGGCACCGAGCTGATCACGGCGGACGTGCGGCTCATCGCCGCCACCAACAGTAATCTTGCTGCTCTCGTGGCAAGTGGCCAGTTTCGTGAGGATCTGTACTACCGGCTGAATGTGGTCACGATTCCGATTCCTCCGCTGCGGACACGCCGCGAAGAAATTCCGTCCCTGGTCCGCCACTTCCTTGGGCGCTTCTGCAAGCAATACAACCGCAGCACGCCAACCATCTCGCCGGAAACGATGCGCCTCTTCCAGGAGTACAGCTGGCCAGGCAATGTCCGCGAACTCGAGAATATGATCCGCCGGCTTGTCGTCCTCCAGAGCGAGCTCCTCGTCCAGGAGGAGATCGCATTGCGGACCGAGAGGCCGCAGGCGACGCCCCCGCCACCCAGTTTTGTTGCCCCCAGGGATCCGGCGCCGTCGCGAACCGGCAAAAGCAGCAGCCTTGGTCTGAAGGAGATTGCCAAGAAAGCCGCCATGGCGGCGGAGGCGGCAGCCATCAAGGAAGTTCTTGAGCGAGTGAGATGGAATCGGGCCGAGACCGCTCGTCTGCTCAAGATCAGCTACAAGGCATTGCTTTACAAGATCAGACAGTGTGGTCTCGATGGTCCCAGGCCTGACGGGCATGGGAAATAAGTTTCCCTGTTTGGGCTTGAATTCTCCTCAGGTTTTCCCTCCTATAGTCTCGCTCTAATTCGCTCATCCGGTGGCTTCCAGATGAGCGGGGGGCTCTGACAGCCGCCTGGATGGCCCCAAGCAACTAATTTAGAAGGACTAGCCATCATGTGCACATAGAATGGCCTCCCGGTAAATAGATCTCGGCGCACATTTTGCTTATCCATTTCGCTGCCTGACGTCGGTCTCCGAAACACTCGGATGGCCGATTGCAGAGCCGCAACGTAGTGGGCACCGAGTCCATTTGGAGGGCGCCGTGAACGAAGGGTCACGCTTTCCGCAAGGCCGCGGGAAAGCAGGTCTGAGCCGCAGCGGTCGAGACCAGAAAGCTGGGTGCTCACCGCTTGAGTGCGTTCCTCAAAGATCGCCGGGCGCCTTCTCGGGAGACCGTTCCCGGTGCCTCCGATACTTCCATGACATGTCATCTTGGCGTCACACCTCTCATGCGAGGCTGGACGCCTAATCTCCGAAGGGAAAACTGAGACACGTGAAATCACTCATCTTGGACGAAACGCTGGAGCTGTCTTCCCGGCTACGACCACTCCTCACTGGTCGCGGCTGCGCTGTCCAGTGCGTCTGCTCGATTCAGGAACTCGACATGGTCGTAGGCCGCAACGAGCCCCTGGACCTCATCATTGTCAATCTGGCAGGAGATCTCACCGCGTGGCAGATCTCACGCTATATCGAGCCGACGTCAGCATTGAAAGCGGCTCTTGTTCTCGTCGATCGTCGCGCGGCACCGGAGCTCGATCTGCTCGCGACGCTCCCCGGAGTCGAATGCGCCGAGCGCGACGACATGGTGAGGGTCAACGCCTGGCTCGATCGTGTCGCGGGAAAGCTCGCGCCCCCGAACGGCAGTTCGCGAGGAGCACAGACGGGCGCGGGCGAGCACTACTCCGGCATCATCGGACAGTCGCCACAGCTCAGAGAGGTCTTGGCGAAGATCGACAAGGTTGCCGGAGGCGACGCCAACGTTTGCATCATGGGGGAGAGCGGGACGGGCAAGGAGCTCATTGCCCGCGCGATTCACCGTAATAGCCCGCGACGGGACCGACCGCTGGTCACCCTGGACTGCACAGCAATACCCGAAGGGCTCATGGAGAGCCAGCTCTTCGGCCATCGTCGCGGCTCCTTCACGGGCGCCGTCGAGCATCGGAACGGCGTGTTCGCCCTGGCCGATACGGGCACCCTTTTTATCGATGAGATCAGTGAATTGCCGCTGCCGCTCCAGGCAAAGCTCCTGCGGGTGATCCAGGCTCACGAATTCGTCGAGGTCGGCGGCAGTCAGCCCATCCAGACCGACATCCGACTGATCACGGCAAGTAACAAGGACCTACGCGAGGCCGTTGCGGACGGTACGTTCAGGGCGGATTTGTACTATCGGGTCGCCGTCGTCATGATCCAGCTGCCCCCGCTCCGCGAGCGGCGGGAGGACATCCCCCAGCTCGTTCGGCATTTCCTCGAGCGGTTCAGCGCCGTCCACCGCCGGCCTGTCCCGACCATTACCCCGCAGGCACTGGAAATCTTGACGTCCTACAGTTGGCCCGGTAACGTAAGGCAGCTTGAAAACTGTATCGAGCAGGCGGTGGTGCTCGCGAACGAAGAGACGATCGATGTCGACGTGCTGTCGCTGGACCACCGCGAGCCCAAGAAGATGGCGGGCCATCATGAAGCCGCCCAGGCTGGCCTGACGCTGCGCGAAGTGGAGCAGGAGCATATCTTGCGAACGTTGCACGCCGTGAATGGAAACCGCACTCGGGCAGCCAGACTGCTCGGGATCAGTCTCCGCTGCCTGCAATACAAGCTGAAATCCTATGCGCAGGGCGAGAACGCGGGGCTCGAGTCGATCGGCAGCAGCCAGACCAAGCACCCACGAGGAGCGCAATCATGACCCGCTATGTCCGCTGGCTGATGGTCCTGCCGACGGCAGCTCTTTTCTTCTGCTCCCTGTCCGTTTCAGCCGCACAGGCCCAGACCGCTGCCGACAAGGGCTACATCGTTGGCGCGGAAGATGTTCTGGATGTGCAGGTCTGGGACAACAAGGACCTGAACCAGGTCGTCTTCGTGCGACCGGATGGCAAGACTTCGCTCCCCCTGGTCGGCGAGATCCAGGCGGCCGGCAAGACCGTGCAGGAGCTCCAGGACTATCTGTCCGCCATGTACTCCAAGACCGTCAAGGGCGCGGCGGTCACCGTGATCATCCGTGAGATCAAGAGCAGGCCGGTGTACTTCCTCGGCGGCTTCGGCAAGCCTGGAGCTCTCCAGCTCCTGCGTCAGGACTTGACACTTCTTCAGGCAATCGCGCTCGTCGGCGGGGTGACGCCGGCCGCGGACTCGGACAAGGGCTTCGTGCTCCGGGGTAACAAAATCATCCCGGTCAATCTGACCCTGCTGACACAAAAGGGTGACCTGACTCAGGACCTCAAGCTCGAGCCGGGTGACTCAGTGGTCGCGCCGCTTGCCGACCTGGTCTACCTGCAGGGCGAGGTCAAGGCTCCTGGGGCGGTCAAGTACACCCAGGATCTGACCGTCGTCAGGGCCATTACCCAAGGGGGCGGGTTTACGCCGATGTCGGCCGGGGGGCGGGTGGATATCCTCAGGGGCAAAGGTGAAAAGAAGGAACGGATTCGCGTAGATGTTGATAAGATGATGCGGGCTCCGGACGAGAACCCGGATGTTTTGTTGAAGCCCGACGACATCATCTTTGTCCCCCAACGGCTATTTTAGGCAGGACGCTGCTCCGCGAGGGAAGGAGCCGGCTCGGCTCGTCCCCTCGCTGATTCTTGCTCTCTCGGTTCTTTTTCTTTGGTCCGGGTTTGGGTTTGGCTCGAGCGCTTGGGGTCAGACTTCGGCTCCGGGTACGGCGACAACACCGGGGACTGGGCCAATCCAACCGTCGACAGGAACAACGCAGCCGGCGGGAGTGACCTCGCCCGCAGGGACAACCCCGCAGGCCGGCGAGTCGACCGAAACTCCTCCGTCCCAGCAGCAGCTACAGACGATTGTCCCGCAACAGCCCTATATGGTTCCGCAGTTCCCTACGCAATATCCGCCGGCTTTTCAGACACCCCTGCCGACTCAACCTTTCGGAGTGCCTATGCCG
>Ga0326726_10005032_pt1 | contig 12009 bp, 8 predicted proteins | sample MHFenrmetagenome_2_FD_207603 | JGI IMG/M metagenome (GOLD analysis project Ga0326726, IMG submission 207603) | Lab enriched peat soil microbial communities from Michigan Hollow, Ithaca, NY, United States - MHF15MN | ecosystem: Environmental > Terrestrial > Soil > Wetlands > Peat | place: USA...
TCGTAGTAGACGACCTCTTGGTAGGTGCTGTCTTCGGTGAGCTTGCCGGTTGAATCGAGGACCCCTATGCCTCCGGTGTTGGTGCCGCCGGCGTAGTACTCCTCGGTCTGCATCCCGGAGGGTTCAGTTGGGAGGTTGGGCCCGATGAGGAAGGCGACGTTGTCTCCGAGGTCTTCGACATGGTCGATGTTCATGTTGTAGCCTTTGAACTTGACGAGGGAGTATTTGTAATCCTTGGGGATGGTGAACGTCCCGAGAGGCGCATTGCCGTGGGTGATGGTCGGGATGAGCATGGTGGTCGCCCCGCTATGCATGGTCGTGGGGCCGAGGGTGTAGTTCTTCGTTGCGAGGACTTGGGGTGGGTAGGCGTCGAGTGGGTTGGTGATGACGAGGTAGTCGGTGGAGCCAAACCGGCTTTTGATGACGGTGTTGACGGCGCTGACGACAGCGTCGGCATTCTGAAGGTATAAGGTAGGAACGCCGGTGTTGATTTGCCCACCGCAGACGATGGCTTGTTCGACGCCCAGGTCTGTGAGTGTGGCGGCGATAGCGGTGGTGTTCGGGTCAGCGATGATGACAGGGATGCTGAGGTAGGAGGCGAGTGGGGTGGCCAGCACGCCGAGGTTGTAGCCTTGTTGGGTGTTTTCGATGATGAGGGTGGCCTTGGATTTAGTCCAGAAGGTTTTGGCGAGGTACAAGGACCATTGTTCTGGGGTGCGTGAGTCGTCGATGACAAGGGAGACGGGGATTTGGATCTGGTCGTTCATGGCGCGGGTGACGGCGGTGGAGGGGTTGGTGAGGTTTTCGACGTAGAGGGGGATGATGGTTTGGGTGCCGGTCATGTCGTAGTGGACGGCGAGGGGTGTGCTGATGAGGGGGAGGAATTGGTTGGTGTCGGAGACGGAGATGGCGGTAGGTGTGTCGTTGGTGAGTTGGCCGGTGAGGGTGGTGAAGTCGGTGATGCTGGCGTTCTTGCCGGTGGCCTTCATGGGGACGTAGGTGTAGATGCCGATGGATGCGATGATGAGGATGATGACCCCGAGGACTACGATGAGCTTGTCGTGTTTCTTCATTTTTATCGCCGCAACAGGAGGGTTTTTTTGGTTAGCATCATATTTGTTTCTTTCTATATAATATTTTCTATTTATATATTATTGGTTGGGTGCGGGGTGGTGTTTTGTTGAGGGTGTGGGGAATGTTTAAGAACCGTTCATTCTATTACCCGGGACAGAGGATATCGTATGGCAGAGGAACAGCTTTCTCCACAGTTGCAGGATCAGATTTCTCGGTTGCAGCAGACGCGTGCGCAGGTGCAGATGTTGTCGCAGCAGCGGCAGCAGGTTGAGCTTCAGCTTCGTGAGGTCGAGGAGGCTTTGAAAGAGGTGGAGGCTGCCGGTGAGAAGACGCCGATTTATAAGAGTATTGGGGCTATTTTGGTGAAGACGAAAGGCAAGACTGAAGTGAAGAAGGATTTGGAGGGGACGAAGGAGTCTCTGGGGCTGCGGAAGACAACGCTGGAGAAGCAGGAGGGGCGCAGTCGGGAGAAGTTGACGGAGTTGCAAAGTAAGGTTGAGGCGAGCCTGAAGTTGGCTGGCCAAGGCGGCTCGTGATGCGGCACGGTAAGGTCTATTCGGCTTACGATGACCTGCGGACGCGGAAAGGCGCATTGTTCTTCTTTGTTCTTGGTGTGGTTTTTCTTGTGTTGACGCTGGTGCAGTTCGGGTTTCATTTGTTGTCTGCGTCTGGTGATTTAGCGGGGATCTTCTTTGCAGTGACGTTGTTGTGTTTTGGGTTTGGGGTGATCCTGTATTTCTTCTCCCGGATGTTTGAGAAGCTGGCGGATATTGCGGAGGAGATCGAGGGGGATGAGTCGCTGCGGGATGATTCGTCGTACGAAGAGCCACCCAAATAACTGGGAATGATTTTTTTTTTGCTATGTCTGAAAAGAAGTATCACTGTAAGATCTGTGGTGTGGAGCTGGTTCCTCGGGAGGTGGAGCCTGATGCTGTCTCGTTGAAGGATCGTCGGCTTTGCTTGCATCACATCGATTATCAGAGAGGCATCGCCATCAGGGTGTGTCCGGGCTGTCACGTGAAATTGCATAACTCGTTGAAGAACCATGAGTATGGGATTAAGAACGTAGTTCGGTCTGATGGTTCGAAGCGGGGTCCGTTGTCTCCTGGTCGGTATCCGAAGAAAATCCTTGACTAAACACTCTCTTTTTTTTGTTTAGGTGCCGAAGCGTCGTTTCCTGGTCTGATAGGTTTTAATGGCTTCGAGGAAGTCGCGTTTCTCGAAAGCCGGCCAGTAGACGTCGGAGAAGTACAGCTCGCTGTAGGCGAGCTGCCAGAGGAGGAAGTTGCTGACGCGTTCCTCCCCGGAGGTGCGCAGGATGAGGTCCGGGTCCGGGATGCCGCTAGTGTACAGATAATTGGAGACGGTGTCTTGGGAGATGTCCGGGATGGTAAGCCTGCCGTCTTTGACGTCGGTTGCGATATTCTTGATGGCGTTGATGATCTCCTCACGTCCCCCGTACGCCAAGGCGATGTTGAAGTGGTATTTCTCGTAGCCTTTGGTCTGGTCCATGACGGTCTGTGCCGCCTCTTGGACGTCGGTGGGGAGGGTGTCGAGTTTGCCGAAGATACGGATGCGGACCTGGTTCTGGTGAATCCGGGAGTCTTCTTTGGCTTTGTCCAGCTCCTGGCGGAAGAGGCGCATGAGTGTCTGGACTTCCTCGGTGCTGCGTTTGAAGTTCTCTGTGGAGAACGCGTAGACGGTGAGGACGGGGATGCCTAGCTGGAAGCACCAGTCGAGGACGTCTTCGATTTTATGTCCGCCCATGATATGGCCGGCTTCAGAGGAGATGCCGATTTCTTGGGCGAACCGTCGGTTACCGTCCATGATGATGGCGACATGGGAAGGGACCGGTTCTTGTTTGATGCCCTGGATGAGCTGGGTGTCACGGAATAATTCGATCTTCCGATGGACAAAGGAGTAAAGTGGCGAACGGTAGACGGCGGCAAGAATCCGCCTCCCTGTGGTGCTCTCGAGGGCGTAGTGTTCGAGCTCCTTGTATTTTTTCCCTGCATAGGATTTCAGTCCTGAGCGCCTTGAGATAACTCTGCCCCCAGACGACTCAACACACTCCCTGTTTAAATATCTTCCACTTTTCTTCTTTTTAAATAAGGAGAAAAACGAGGGGGGAACATGAAGGCGACGGTCACCTTAGGACCCGTTGTGGTGGTTCCGGTTATTTGTTGGTGGATTCCGCTGCGACGTCGTCGATGGTCTGTCGCAGCTTCTCCTCGTACATCTTAGGGTTTTCCAGGATCTCGATGGTCTCGGCGATTTCGTTGCGCTCGTGATTGTCCATGTTTTTAATGTCGAGGAGTGAGTGAAGGAGGGGGAGTGCTTCGGTTCGTTGTTGTCTGCCGAAGTTGAACGTGAAGTCGCCGATGTGGAACCACCCGTGATACTTCCCAGGATTATGGAGGTAGTCTTGGACGACGGTGGTCATGTAGTCATAGGGTGCAGGTCCGATGATGCCGGTGAGGGCGCCGACGAGGTAGGAGTTGTAGTGTTGGGTATCGAACTGCGAGGTGAGTTCCTTGCGGAGGGGTTCGACGGCCGGTCCTCCAATGTCTTGTAGTGTCAGCATGGCTTCCTCGCTAGCGACGGTGTCGTCGCTTTCCCGGCGGAGCAGACTGATGAGGGCGGGGATGGCCTGGGGGTCCTTGGTCTGTCGGAGGACTTTGAGGGCGTAGTAGCAACTCCATGTGAAATCGGCTTCAAGGAGGCGGCAGAGTCCCGGGGTGGCGGCTGGTCCTATCGTGGTCAGGTGGTTGACGGCGTCTTGGACGTGCGGCCAGATCTCGGATTCCTCTTTGTCATAGAAGGCTTCAGCATCAACAGATGTCAGAACAGCAAGATAGTGGTTGATCCCTTCCATCTCATTCGATGGCATGACACTCCCTCACGACTGGTAAACAACCCGTGTCTCTTAAAACTTGTTTCGTGTTCTCAGCCGTCAGCCACAGGCAAGAGAAAGTTAGCTTGGGGTCGGCACCCTATTCTGGGGACGTTTCTCCTTAACCCACAGCAGCAAGACCGCGGAGACGACCGTCAACGCAAGGGAGAGGACGAACGGCATCACGACTCCGACCGTATCCCACAGAATCCCTGCGGCGAGGGACGCAGGCAGCGCACACAGGCCGATGACCAGCTGGAAAGCCCCTAGGCTGCTGGCGCGGTATTGGACCGGTGCGATCTCCGAGACGATCGTCCGCTGCACCGGGTCAATCGCCGCCCGATGCAACCCATACAACACGAACGTAAACAGAATCGCCCACCAATAGGCCTGCAGGAAGATGAAAATCAGACAGAGAAGACCCCAGAAACCATAGGAGAGGAACAGCACATTCTTGCGCCCGATCCGGTCCGCGAGCCTGCCGAACGGATACGAAAAAAATGCGGCGAACACCGTGAAAATCAGGTACAGGATCGGGACAGTGTACGTCGGGAAGCCGGACCGGTTCGCAAAGATGAGGAGAAACGAATAGCTGAACGACGCCAAGGCGAACAGGGCACTGAGCACCAGGAAAAGCCGGAAGTTATTGTCAATATCTTTCAGTGAGAATCCTTTGAATATCCGCCTTCCCGTCGTCCGCTTCTCCTTGATGACGACCAAAACAAGGATGATCGCGATCACCGACGGGATAGCCGCCAGGAGAAAAATACTCTTATACGGCCAGCTAAAAAAATACAGAAGCGCGATACAGAGGATGATGCCGAAGACCGCACCCAGGTTATCCATCGCATGCAGTACCCCAAAATGCTTCCCCCGGTTCTCATCGGTCGACGCATCCGCGATCATCGCATCCCGCGGCGCCCCCCGCATCTTCCCCGCCCGATCCAGGATCTTGAAGGGAACCAGCTGCTGCCAGACACTTGACAACGCGTACCCGACCCGCGAGACAGACCCAAAAACGTACCCCGTCCAGACAAACACCTTCCGACGACGAATCCGATCCGAGACGTACCCCGAGGCCGCCTGCGACAACGAGACCAACGCGTCCCCCAGGCCGTCGATGAACCCCAGGATCTCCATGTTCGCCCCAAGCGCAAGCACAAACAACGGCCACACCGGATAAATCATGTCCGAGCCGAAATCATTCAGAAACGACGCGGATGCAAACGTCCACACCGTCCGTTTGTCTTCCTTCTCATCCCTAGACAAGATAACGAACCCGCCGCCACATCCCCACAAACCGATTTAAACATATCCATCACATCAACAAAACAAGTGGTTCCGTATCGCCGAAAGCTTATCTAGAAAATAAGATACATAACTCTATTTTTTCCTTCGATTCTGCAATTCAATTACAAAGTATGAAATCAAGGTTACAAAAATATAGGACACCGAAAAAAATAAAAACCACATCCAAGGAGGAACAACAGGTTCGCCAACAGCAATTGTATAAGCAATTTTTCCCGATGCATTTGAATTATTTAAAAGTGAAAGAATATCATGAAACATGACTGATGTGGTATTCACATATTGAATTAAAAATATGGAGAGGGCGGTTCCATGAACAATTGTCGAAAGTATCAGTGACAAAGAAAGTGATTTCCAATTTATTTCTTTCATTCTCTTTGAATTGCTGTAAGATTTTTGTCCATATAAATAAATCGTTTTTGGAGAAAAAAGGAGGAAACAACACTACGGTGACACTTTAAATGTGCCACCGCTTAAAATGACAGAACCGAACTAGTGAACAATTAAATACCAAAGACCCTATTAAAAAACAACCAACAGGGGACACCACCCAATGCACCACATAAAAACCAGCCAACTCGTCCTTTCCTTCTTCCTCTGCACCATCCTTCTCCTCAGCCCCATCACCATAACGACAGCCAAGACACAGAACGACCCAACCTACACCGAATCCTCCCAAGGACTGCCCACCATCGGCCAATGGCCGTTCACCACCGCAGTCGCCGACATCAACCACGACGGCAACCTCGACCTCATCCGCCTGCGCGGCCACGACGACTTCAACCCCCCAGACCAAGGCTTCCAGATCTGGCTTGGCGACAACCAAGGCACCTGGACCAAGACTGCGATCCCCAGCGGCAACTTCGGCTATGGCGGCACCGCCATCGGCGACTTCAACAACGACGGCAACCTCGACGCCGCCTACGCCTGCCACCATTACAACGATCACCCAATGATCGGCGCTTGGACCGGCGACGGCGGCACCAACTTCACCGAATCCTCCACAGGACTTGCCACCGACGGTGAATCCTTCGGCTTGTCCGACTGCGCCCTCGCCGACTTCACCAACGACGGCTCCCTCGACATCCTCGCCGCCGGCTTCGGCAGCAGCGGCATCCGCGCCTACATCAACCACCAAGGCGGCCAGACATGGACCTCCGCCTCAAACGGACTCCCGCACGCAGACACAAGTCCCCTGACCAACCACTGGATCCTCGCACCCGACATCAACCGCGACGAATACCTGGACATCGCAGTCCAGGAACGCGACATCGACGGCACCACCCATTTCATCTGGACCGGCGACGGCACCGGCAACTGGACCCCCAACGACTATGGCCTCCCCGTCGAATGGACCCATGGCACCGACGGCCTCGACGTCGGCGACATCAACAACGACGGCTGGCCAGACATCACCTTCATCCACCACGACGGCAGCAACGCCGTCCCCGTCGTCTACACCTTCAACGGCGCCACCTGGACCCCGGCTTCCACCGGACTCCCTACCCAAAGCACCTACGGCCCACTGGCGTTCGGCGACCTCAACAATGACGGATACCTCGACTTAGTCGGCCTCGAAGTCACCACCGGCACGACCACCGCGGTCCACGCGTGGCTTGGCGACGGCACCGGACACTGGACACAGCTTCCCACCATCGCCACCGGCATCGTCGGCGGACCAGAATCCCTGACCCTTGCGGACATCGACCACAACAACAAACTCGACATTATAGTCAGCAGCGAAAGCAGCGGCGACTACACCCCCGGCGGCCTTCACATCTTCAAAGAAACCACCCCCGCCTCCACCCTCGCCATCCAACTCCGACAACCCAGCGGCGGAGAAGTCTTCATCCCCGGCGCCGTCCGAACGATAACCTGGACCAGCAGCATCCCCACCGGCACCGCCACCATCACCCTCGAAGACTCACTCACCGGACCCAACGGACCCTGGTACCCCATCGTCGACACCCTCCTCGACACCAACCAATACCAATGGCACATCCCCGCCACCGGCACCCAACAAGGCTACCTCAAAGCCACCATCCACTGGAACAGCCAGACCAGCACCTCCATCACTCCCCGCCCCTTCACAATAAAAGGAGACAACTACCCACCTGACATCCCCACCCTCACCGGACCCACCCACGGGTTTCCCAACACACCCTACAACTACTCAGCGTTCCTCACCGACCCCGACGGCAACGGCGTCTCCGTCCTCTATGACTGGGGTGACAACACCACCACCGACTGGATCGGACCCGTCGCCCCCGGCACCACCGTCACCCAAGCACACACCTGGACCACCAGCGGCGTCTACCAAGTCCGCGCCAAAGCCAAAGACACCAACGACGCCGAAAGCCCCTGGTCAAACCCCCTCACCGTCACCATCACACCCGCCAACATCTCCATCCAAATCACTCCCGGACGACTCACCGTCAAAATCACCAACACCGGCACCACCCCGATCAACAACCTCACGACCACACTCTCCCGCGACGGAGGCATCCTCAACCGCCACAAGAGTAATTCTCAAACCATCGCCATCCTTCCCCCTGGTGCGACAGAAACCACCTCCCTGCCTCTCATCGGACTCGGCAAGATCACCCTGCAGATCTCCATCAAAGCCAACGAAATACCAGAACAAACCACCACCATCACCGGCACCCTCCTCTTCATCTTCCTCCTAGGAGTCAAATAAACCACCAAAAATGGGAAGGCAAACACCTTTTAAACAGCGCCTAGATTCCCACCCCGAAGTGGGATTCCCATGACCGAAACCGTCACCGTCAAAAACCTCGTCAAACACTACGGATCCTTCGAAGCCATCAAAGACATCAGCTTCTCCATCAACGAAGGCGAAATCTTCGGCCTCATCGGCCCCAACGGCGCAGGCAAAACCACCACCCTGCGCGTCCTCGCCACCCTCCTCAGCCTCTCCAGCGGCACCGTCACCATCATGAACAATGACCTCGTCAAAAACGCAGGCGACATCCGCAAATTCATCAGCTACCTCCCCGAAGACGCCGGCGCCTACAAAAACCTCACCGGACGAGCCTACCTACTCTTCATCGCCAACTTCTTCGAACCACACCACTGCAAAGAAATGGTCACCCGCGGCATCACCATCGCCGACCTCGGCGCCCGCATCGACGACCGAGTCGACACCTACAGCAAAGGCATGATGCGCCGCCTCCTCGTCGGACGCACCCTCATGACCAACCCACGACTCGCCATCCTTGATGAACCCACCAGCGGCCTCGACGTCCTCAACGCCCAAGAAATACGCAAACTCATCAAAACCACCGCCCAAACAGGCACCACCGTCCTCCTCAGCTCCCACAACATGCTTGAAGTCGAATACCTCTGCGACCGCATCGCCCTCATCGCCGACGGCAAAATCGTCGAAACCGGCAGACCCCAAGACCTCATGAAAAAATACAACGTCAGAAACATCGAAGAAGTCTTCATCAAGGTGGTGCACCAATGAGCGGACTAGGCAACATCCTCAAAAAAGAACTCAAAGAACTCATGACGGTACAAACCTTCCTGCCCATCATCCTTGTCGCCCTCATCTTCGGCTCCTTAGGCAACAGCATCAGCGGCATCCAAGAACAAGCCAAAACACCACCCACCATCGGGATCATCACCGAAGACAACGGCACCCTCGCCACCATGGCCACCAACGTCTTCCACACCTACGGCCACGTCGTCTACAACGGCACGACCGCCGCAGACAGAGACACTGCCCTTGCCACCATCTCAGAAAAAAACGGCGCCGCCCTTCTCATCATCCCCCAGAACTTCACCACGAACATCCAGCACAACAAACCAGGCACCATCCAAGTCTACTGGATCATGAAAGGCGCCGGCCTCTTTGACTCCATCCCCAGCAGCGCCGTCGAATATATTATCGCCACCGCCAACACCAACATCTCCAGGCATCTCATCTCCTCGAACTCCTCCATCAACGCCACTGTCGTCCTCCAACCTACCACCCGCATCGACAGCACCACCTTCAAAGGCCGCGAGTTCACCGGACTGTCACCTACCATCATCACCGGCATGCTCACCTCACAAGCCCTGCTCATCCCTATCGTCATGATGATGATCATCATCATGGCAGGAAGCATCGTCATCACATCAATGGCGTTAGAAAAAGAAAACAAGACCCTCGAAACCCTCCTCACACTCCCCGTCAAACGCACCAGCATCGTCACCGGTAAGATCGCCGCAGCCGCCATCATCGGCCTGCTTCTCGCCACCATCTACATGATCGGCATGGGATACTACCTCAACGGCCTCACCAGCTCAGGCGGCGTCAACCTCGCCACCTATGGCCTCGCCCTCCAACCCACCGACTTCATCCTCATCGGCCTCTCCCTCTTCATCACCCTCGTCGCCGGCCTCTCCCTCTGCATGCTCCTCGGCACCTTCGCCAAGAACTTCAAAAGCGCCCAGACACTCACCTTCCCCATCACCATGCTCGCCCTCATCCCCATGTTCCTCACCATGTTCGCAGACTTCGACACCCTCCCCCTCGGCCTCAAAGCCCTCACCTTCGCCATCCCCTTCTCACACCCCATGATGGCGCCCCGAATCCTCCTCTTCCACGACTACACCCTCTACATCGCCGGCCTCATCTACGTCGCCGCCTTCGCCATCCTGACCATCAGCATCGTCGTCTGGATCTTCAAAACCGACCGACTCCTCACCGGCAGCACCAGCAAATGGGCCAAACTCCTCACAAAACGACGCAGACGACCCTTCTAAAAACCCCCCCACTTTCTTCTTTTTTCTTTCCTCAACCCCATTCCTAAAGTAAGATATTAATACCACAGGCCAGTATAATACAAACCAACGGGGGATTCCTCATCAACATGAACCATCATTCGCCTCACCATCATTCACGCATCTGGTCCTACATGCTCTCCTGGAAAGGCCTCGGCTTTCACTTCGCCGGCATCGCCGCCATCCTCTGGCTCCTCCTCCGTAGCGGCACCGGACCCCAACGACTCCAATACCCCTGCCAACAAGCCTCCCTCCTCATCGCCACCGGCTACATCACCTTCTGGAGCTGCCTGCTCGCCGGCCTCTTCATCTGGCTACGCACCGCTAAGACTAACATTACTAAGACCATCCCCGCTATGCTCGCCGCAGCCCTCATGATCTCCACCGTCTCCAGCGCCGTCTTCGCCACACTTCCGTCCGACACCTCAGGCTCATGGACACCCGTCCCAAAACAACCCATCGGCACACCCGTCGGCATCTACCCCGGCCGCGTCGCCTGGGTCTGGAACCCCAACGCCACCGCCCAGAACCTCACCGGTTACTGGTGGGAGAAACAAAACAATAACCAAACCATCATCGACGCCATGTTCAGCCAAGGAATCCTCGAAGTCACCGGCGCCCCCAACATCACAGACGCCTGGAACACCCTCTTCCACGACTTCAACCAACGCCATGGCAACGGCAACGTCGGCTACCAGCCCGGCGAAAAAATCGCGATAAAAATCAACCTCAACAACGTCATGTACCACACCAGCAACCCGTACACCTACGTGAGCAATGACCGAGACGCCGGCCCCTACGTCGTCAAAGCCCTCCTCCGCCAACTCGTCAACATCGCCGGCGTACCCCAAGACGACATCACCGTCCTTGACGCATCCCGCGACATGCCCAACTGGTTCTACGACCGCGTCTACTACCAAGAATACCCTGCCACACCCCTCATCCCCGAATTCCCCCAAGTCCACTTCGCAGACACGTCCGGAGGAGCCAATGGAAGAGAAAAAGTCGTCCCCAGCACCGAACACGTCTACATCTACAACGGCTCCGGACTCAGCCGCACCCTCCCCACCTGCATCGCCGACGCCACATACCTCTTCGACATGCCACTGCTCAAACGCCATCCCATCAACATGGGCGTGACGCTCTCAGGGAAAAACCTCTACGGGTCCTTCATCGAACCAGTCAGCGACGGCCTCCATCAAGAACACGTGGACTCCTTCACCATGGGCAGCCCAGCCCCCGCCACCGCACTACTCGCAGACCAGGACCTCGGAGGTAAAATGCTCCTATTCATCGGAGATGGGACGTTCGCAACCAAAGTCGACCACAAAACCATCGACAAATTCCTCATGTACCCCTTCAACAACGACTGGACCAACAGCCTGTTCTTCTCCCAAGACCCTGTCGCCATCGACTCCGTCATGTACGACTTCCTCTACGCCGAAGGCACCAACCCCAGTGAAGGCTCCCAGAATTACCTCCACCAAGCCGCAACACCCCCCGACAATCGCTATGACCCAGAAAACGACGGCATCTACCTCAACCACAGCCTTGGCGTCCACGAACACGCAGACCTGAACATCAGCATCCTGTCAACAGACCGCTACAGCGGCCCCGCACACAACGGCATCGACTACCAACCCGTCATCGGCAACAATCCTACACCAACAGTAATCTTTACCACCCCCATCGCCCACCACCTGTACTTCTTCCAAAAAGACAAAGCACCATTCCCTCTCACACTGATTTGCGGCAAGTTGACGGTCGAAGCGCAGATGAACGGCCAATTCTCATCAGTACAAAAAATGGAATTCTACCTCGATGGTCGACTCCGACACATCGATTCAGAGACACCGTTCACATGGCTATGGAAGAACCTCTCATTACGCCGCCATACTATGGCCGTAATTGCCTATTATCAAGCCGATGGATCCAACCATACATCA
>Ga0326726_10005033_pt1 | contig 12008 bp, 24 predicted proteins | sample MHFenrmetagenome_2_FD_207603 | JGI IMG/M metagenome (GOLD analysis project Ga0326726, IMG submission 207603) | Lab enriched peat soil microbial communities from Michigan Hollow, Ithaca, NY, United States - MHF15MN | ecosystem: Environmental > Terrestrial > Soil > Wetlands > Peat | place: USA...
CGGGGACAACATCAAGATGGTGGTGGAGTTGATTGCGCCGATTGCGATGGAGGAGGGCCTGCGGTTCGCGATCCGCGAGGGCGGCCGTACCGTCGGCGCCGGCGTCGTGTCGAAAGTACTCAAGTAAAGGTGCAGCGATGGCTACCAGCCAGAACATCCGGATCCGCCTGAAGGCATTCGATCACAAGCTGATCGACACCTCGGCGCGCGAGATCGTCGAGACCGCGCGCCGCACGGGCGCGACCGTTCGTGGCCCGGTGCCGCTGCCGACCAAGATCGAGCGCTTCACCGTGCTGGTCGCCCCGCACGGCGACAAGGACGCGCGCGACCAGTTCGAGATCCGCACCCACAAGCGCCTGATGGACATCGTCAACCCGACCGACAAGACAGTCGATGCGCTGATGCGCCTCGAATTGCCGGCGGGCGTCGACGTGCAGATCAAGTTGAACTGAACCGCGGGGCCGCTATACTGGGCGGCTTTTTTTCGGGGCCGGTTTCGGCCAGCTTTGACGGGTTAGGACAGCGCCGGCCAATTGCAGCCGACGCAGTGTAAAAAAGGATATAAATCATGACCATAGGTCTGGTCGGCCGGAAGGCCGGCATGACTCGGGTTTTCACCGACGCGGGCGACGCCCTGTCGGTGACGGTCATTGAGGCATTGCCCAATCGCATCGTGCAGGTCAAGGACGCGAGCCCCGACGGGTATCGCGCCGTCCAGGTCACCGTCGGTACCCGCCGCGCCTCGCGCCTGAGCAAGCCCGCCGCCGGCCATTACGCCAAGCCGGGCGTGCTGCCGGGCGAGGGCCTGTTCGAGTTCCGCCTCGCCGAGGGCGAGGGCAAGGACCTGAAGACGGGGGCCGAGCTCAAGGTCGACATGTTCGCGGCCGGCCAGGTCATCGACGTGATGGGCACGACGATCGGCAAGGGCTATGCCGGCGTGATGAAGCGCCACGGCTTTGCCGGCGGCTACGCGAGCCACGGCGCATCGGTCGTGCACCGCTCGCCGGGCTCGATCGGCCAGCGCCAGACGCCTGGCCGCGTGTTCCCGGGCAAGCGCATGGCGGGCCGGATGGGCGGCGTGCGCCGCACGGAAGAGAACCTGAAGGTCGTCCAGGTGGACCTCGAGCGCAACCTGCTGCTGGTCAGCGGGTCGGTGCCGGGTGCCCCGGGCGGGCGCGTCGTGGTGCGGCCGTCGGTCAAGGCCGAGGCCGGCAAGCGCCGCAAGTTCGTGGCCGCTACGAAGAAGTGATGCAGGGGCACTAGCGATGAAGCTGAAGCTGGTGAATGGAGGAGCCAAGGGCTCCGAGATCGATGTCAGCGATGCGACCTTCGGCCGTGAGTTCAACGAGCCGCTGATCCATCAGGTGCTGGTCGCCTACGCGGCCGCGGGCCGCTCGGGCACGAAGGCGCAGAAGACCAAGGCCGAGGTGCGCGGCGGCGGCAAGAAGCCGTGGCGCCAGAAGGGCACGGGCAGCGCGCGCGCGGGTTCGATCAGGAGCCCGATCTGGGTCGGTGGCGGCCGCACATTCGCGGCGAAGCCCCGGAGCTACGCGCAGAAGGTCAACCGCAAGATGTACCGCGGCGCGATCCGCTCGATGCTGTCGGAGCTCGCGCGCCAGGAGCGCCTGCTGGTGACCGGCGCGCTCGAGCTCGACGCGCCGAAGACGAAGATGCTGGTCGGCAAGCTGGCTGAGCTCGGGCTCGACAACGTGCTGATCCTGATCGAGGCCTACGACGAGAAGCTGCATCTCGCCTCACGGAACCTCGTGGGCGTCGATGTGATGCCGGTCGCGAGCCTCGATCCGATGAGCCTGGCGCGCTACCCGAAGGTGCTCGCGACCGTCGGTGCGCTGCGCATGCTCGAGGAGAAGCTGGCATGAGCGCGATTTCGAAGGAACGGCTGATCAACGTGCTGATCGCGCCGCATGTGTCGGAAAAGAGCGCGCGCATCGCCGAGCAGGGCGGCCAGTACGTGTTCCGGGTCCGCACCGATGCGACCAAGCCGGAAATCCGCGCAGCCGTCGAGTTCATGTTCACCGTCAAGGTCGACACCGTGCGTGTCGTCAACGTGATGGGCAAGAACAAGCGGTTCGGCCGCGCCGAGGGCCGCCGCTCGGACTGGAAAAAAGCATATGTGCGCCTGGCCGAGGGCCAGGCCATCGAGATGGGCGGCGCTGAGCGCGCCTGAGACAGGACAGGACCATGGCACTGAAGAAACTGAAGCCGACGTCGCCGGGAACGCGCTTCCAGCTGCGTCCCGACCGCTCGAAGCTGCACCGCGGCGGGCCGGTGCGCGCACTCGTGGCCGGCCACAAGTCCACCGGCGGGCGCAACAACGTCGGCCGCATGACCACGCGCCACAAGGGCTCGGGCCACAAGCACAACTACCGGCTGATCGACTTCCGCCGCGACAAGGACGGCATCGTCGCAAAGGTCGAGCAGCTCGAGTACGACCCGAACCGCTCGTCGTACATCGCGCTCCTGCTCTACAAGGACGGCGAGCGCCGCTACATCCTCGCGCCGAAGGGAGTGGACAAGGGCGACGAGCTGCAGTCCGGAGCCGACTCGCCGATCCGCGCCGGCAATGCGATGCCGCTGCGGCACATACCCGTAGGCTCGCTTGTGCACAACATCGAGCTGAAGCCCGGCAAGGGCGGCCAGATCGCGCGCGCCGCTGGCAGTTCCGCATCGTACTCGGGCCGCGAAGGCACGAACGCGATCCTGCGGCTCAAGTCCGGCGAGACCCGCAAGGTCAGCGTGGATTGCCGCGCGACGATCGGCGAGATCGGCAACGACGAGCACAACCTGCGCGTGTTCGGCAAGGCAGGCAGCAAGCGCTGGCGCGGCATCCGCCCGACGGTGCGCGGCGTCGTGATGAACCCGGTCGATCACCCGCACGGCGGCGGCGAGGGCCGCTCCGGCCAGGGCAACCCGCACCCGGTTTCTCCGTGGGGCTGGCATACCAAGGGCAAGAAGACCCGCAACAACAAGCGCACCGATGCATTCATCGTGCGCCGGCGCAAGAAAGGAGCGTAAGCGAGATGGGACGTTCGCTGAAAAAGGGCCCGTTCGTGGACCTCCACCTCGCGAAGAAGGTGCAGGTGGCCCGCGACAAGAACGACCGCCGCCCGATCAAGACCTGGTCGCGGCGCTCGATGATCCTGCCCGACATGGTCGGCCTGACGATCGCCGTGCACAACGGCCGCCAGCACGTGCCGCTGCTCGTGACCGAGAACATGGTCGGCCACAAGCTTGGCGAGTTCGCGCCGACGCGGATCTTCAAGAGCCACTCGTCGGCCAAGAAAGTAGAGACGCCACCGGAGTAATGCGATGCAGGTGTCAGCCATTCTGCGCCACGCGCGCATCTCACCCCAGAAATGCCGGCTCGTGGCCGACATGGTCCGCGGCCAGCAGGTCGGGCAGGCGCTCGCGGTGCTCGCGTACACGCCGAAGAAGGGCGCGCGCATCGTGCGCAAGGTGCTCGAGTCGGCGATCGCGAATGCCGAGCAGAACCTCGGCGCGGACATCGATGAACTGAAGATCTCGCGCATCGAGGTGGACGCGGCGCCGACGGCGAAGCGGTTCCACGCGCGGGCGAAGGGCCGTGGCAACCGCATCGTCAAGCGGCTGAGCCACATCAAGGTGACCGTGGCCGACAAGGCCCGGTAAGAAGCGGGAGAACGGAGCAGCAAATGGGTCAGAAGGTCAACCCGATCGGCATCCGCCTCGGCATCACGCGCGAGTGGGCCTCCCGCTGGTATGCGGATACCAGGAGCTTCCCGGCATTCATCCTCTCCGACTGGAGGGTGCGCGAGTTCCTGAGGAAGAAGCTGGCGGACGCGTCGGTCAGCCGCATCCACATCGAGCGCGCGGCGCGCAAGGCGAACATCACGATCCACACGGCGCGGCCGGGCGTCGTGATCGGCCGCAAGGGCGAGGACATCGAGAAGCTCCGGGTCGAGGTCGCGAAGCTGTTGAAGATGCCGGTGCAGGACGTGCGCCTGAACATCGCCGAGATCAGGAAGCCCGAGCTGGATGCGCAGCTGGTGGCCGAGAGCATCGCGCAGCAGATCGAGAAGCGCGTGATGTTCCGGCGCGCGATGAAGCGCGCGGTGACGAACACGATGCGGAGCGGCGCGCTGGGCGTGAAGGTGCGCGTGGCGGGCCGCCTGAATGGAGCCGAGATCTCGCGTTCCGAGTGGACGCGCGAGGGGCGAATCCCGCTTCACACCTTCCGCGCCGAGATCGATTACGGCCTGGCCGAGGCGCGCACGACCTATGGCGTGATCGGCGTCAAGGTCTGGGTCTTTAAGGGCGAGGTGTTCGACCGCGAGGAGCCCGAGGCCGAAGTGGTCGAGACGACGGAAAAGCCGGTGGTTGCGGAGCCGGTTGCCGGCTGAACGATAAGGACGACGGGACATGATGCAGCCCAAGCGGACCAAGTACCGCAAGATGTTCAAGGGAAACCTCTCCGGCATGGCGATGCGCGGCAGCTCGGTCGCGTTCGGCGAATACGGCCTGAAGGCGATGGACCGCTCGCGCATGACCGCGCGTGAGATCGAGGCGGCGCGCCGCGCGATGACGCGCTATGTGAAGCGCGGCGGCCAGATCTGGATCCGCGTGTTCCCCGACGTGCCGATCACCCAGAAGCCGCTCGAAGTCCGCATGGGCAGCGGCAAGGGCAACGTCGAGTACTGGGTCGCAAAGGTGACGCCAGGCAAGGTGCTGTTCGAGATCGAGGGCGTGCCGGAAAACGAGGCGCGCGAGGCATTCAAGCTGGCGGCGGCCAAGCTTTCGGTCGCAACCTCATTCGTGAAGCGGCAGGTGCGCTGATGAGCATCAAGGATTTCCGGAGCAAGACCGCGGCCGAACTGCGCGACGAGCTGATCGCGCTGCGCCGCGAGCAATTCAACCTGCGCATGTCGGCGGCGAGCGGGCAGCCGGCGCGGCCGGACCAGCACGGCAAGGTCAGGAAGAACATCGCACGGGTCAAGACCGTGCTGAAAGAGCTCGGGCGCGGCAAGAGCGCCGGGGGTAAGGCGTGATGACGAGCGTTACTGCGGCACCTGCGGCGGAGAAGGCGGCGAAGACGCTGACCGGCACCGTCGTCAGCAACAAGATGAACAAGACGATCTCCGTGTCGGTCGAGCGGCTCGTGAAGCACCCGACTTACGGCAAGTACGTGCGGCGCACGACCAAGCTGCTCGCCCACGACGAGAACAACGAGTGCCGCCAGGGCGACACGGTGGCGATCGCCGAATGCCGCCCGTTGTCGCGGCACAAGGCATGGAAACTGGTGCGCGTCATCGAACGCGCGCCGGTCGAATGAGCGACGGGAGGCCAGGACCATGATCCAGCTCAGGACTCGCCTGGTGGCGGCGGACAATTCCGGCGCCCGCGAACTCATGTGCATCAAGGTCATGGGCGGGACCCGGCGCCGCTACGCCGGGGTCGGCGACGTGATCAAGGTCAGCGTCAAGGACGCGATCCCGCGCGGCAAGGTCAAGAAGGGCGAGGTCTACGACGCGGTCGTGGTGCGCACCCGGCGCGGGGTGCGCCGCGGCGACGGCTCGCTGATCCGCTTCGACGGCAACGCGGCCGTGCTGTTGACGCCGAAGCTCGAGCCGATCGGAACCCGCATATTCGGGCCCGTGACGCGCGAGCTGCGCAACGTGCAATTCATGAAGATCATTTCGCTCGCGCCGGAAGTTCTCTGACGGCGGGAGGGGCAGGACGATGCAGAAGATACGAAAAGGCGACACGGTCGTGGTGACGACCGGACGCGACAAGGGCCGCACCGGCACCGTGGTGAACATCCTCGAGGGCGGCCGCGTGCTCGTCGAGAACGTCAACATGGTCAAGAAGCACCAGCGGCCGAACCCGGCCAAGGGCGTGACCGGCGCGATCGTGCAGAAGGAGGCGCCCTTGCACCTGTCAAATGTCGCGCTGTGGAACCCGGCGACCAAGAAGGCCGACCGCGTGGGCCGCAAGCTGCTCGAGGATGGGCGGAAGGTCCGTTACTTCAAGTCGAACGGCGAAGTAGTGGACGCCTGAGAGTGGAGACCGCAGAAATGGCCGCAACAGCAAGGCTGCACAAGCACTACCGCGAGGTCGTGATGCCCAAGCTCCGCCAGGAGCTCGGCCTCAAGAACGACATGCAGGTACCGCGCCTGACGAAGATCACCGTGAACATGGGCGTCGGCGAGGCAGTCGCCGACAAGAAGGTCATGGACGCCGCGACCGCGGACCTCGCGCGCATCACCGGCCAGAAGCCGGCCGTGCGCAAGTCGAAGAAGTCGGTCGCGACCTTCAAGATCCGCGAGGGCCTGGCGGTCGGCTGCATGGTCACGCTGCGCGGCGCCCGGATGTACGAGTTCCTCGACCGGCTGATCAGCATCGCGATGCCGCGCATCCGGGACTTCCGCGGCGTGAACCCGCGCTCGTTCGACGGCCGGGGCAACTATAGCTTCGGCGTCAAGGAACAGATCATCTTCCCCGAGATCGCGTACGACCAGATCGACCAGCTGCGCGGCATGGACATCACGATCACGACCAATGCGCGCAACGACAAGTCGGGCCGGGCGCTGCTCGAGGCCTTCAATTTTCCGTTCAGGAAGTGACCGATGGCAAAGACCAGCATGATCGAGCGCGAGAAGCGTCGCGCGAAAGTGGTGAAGAAGTACGCCGCCAAGCGCGCGCTGATCAAGGAACAGATCCGCGACCCGAAGGCCTCGCAGGAGGACCGCATGGCCGCGATCGAGGCGCTGCAGAAGCTGCCGCGCGACTCGAGCCCGTCGCGCAAGCGCAACCGCTGCGCGATCACCGGCCGTTCGCGCGGCAATTACCGCAAGTTCGGCCTGGGCCGGGTGAAGCTGCGCGAGGCGACGATGCGCGGCGACGTGCCTGGCCTGCGCAAGGCGAGCTGGTGAGGAGCAATACGCGATGATGACCGACCCGATTTCCGACCTGCTGACACGCATCCGCAACGGCCAGGGCGCCGGCAAGCCGGAGGTGTCGCTGCAGTCCTCGAAAGTGAAGCTCGCGATCGTCCAGGTGCTGAAGGACGAGGGATACATCAGCGATTTCACGGTCACGAAGGACGGCGGCAAGGCGACATTGACGATTGCGCTCAAGTATCACGCCGGCAAGCCGGTGATCGAGCGCCTGGAGCGCGTGTCGCGGCCTGGCCTCCGCCTGTACCGCGCGAAGGATGAACTGCCGAAGGTGCTCGGCGGCCTCGGCATCGCGATCGTCTCGACGCCCGCCGGCGTCATGACCGACCGCGCGGCGCGCCGCGCCGGCCAGGGCGGCGAAGTCCTGTGCCTGGTGGCCTGAGGAGCCCGGATCATGTCCAGAATTGCCAATATGCCGGTCGACCTGCCGAAGGGCGTCAATGCGACGCTCGCGGCCGACGCGGTCACCATCAAGGGCGCCAAGGGCGCGCTGACGATGCGCCTCGAGCACGGCATCACGGTCGCGCAGAAGGAACAGCAGCTCCTGGTCGCGGTCACCGAGTCCAAGGACTCGGCGACGCGCATCGCCACGGCCGGCGCGACGCGCGCGAACCTCGCCAACATGATCACCGGCGTCACGAAGGGCTTCGAGCGCAAGCTCGAGCTGGTCGGCGTCGGCTATCGCGCGGCGGTGCAGGGCAAGAACCTGAACCTGACGCTGGGCTTCTCGCACCCGGTCAGCTACCCGGTCCCGGAAGGCATCTCGATCGAGACGCCGAGCCAGACCGAAATCGTCATCAAGGGCGTCGATCGCCAGAAAGTGGGGCAGGTCGCCGCAGAGATCCGCGGCTACCGCTCGCCGGAGCCCTACAAGGGCAAGGGCGTGCGCTATGCCGGCGAGAGGATCGTCATGAAGGAAGGCAAGAAGAAGTAAGGCCATGGCACAGCTGACAAAGAAGGACAAACGGATCCGCCGCGCGACCCGGGGCCGCGCCAAGATCCGCGAGATCGGCACGGCGCGCCTGACGGTGCACCGCACGCCGCGGCACATCTATGCGCAGGTGACGACCGCCGACGGCGCGCGCGTGCTCGCGGCCGCGTCCACCGTGCAGGAAGCCGTCGCGAAGGACCTGAAAGGCACGGGCAACGCGACCGCGGCGGCCGCGGTCGGCCGCGCCATCGCCGAGCGCGCGAAGGCCGCCGGCATCACGGCGGTTGCATTCGACCGCTCCGGCTACAAGTTTCACGGGCGCCTGAAGGCGCTCGCCGAGGCGGCCCGCGAGGCCGGCCTCAAGTTCTGATTCCAGGGGAAGCGTAATGGCACGAGTGGAAAGATCCTCATCCGGCGACGACCTGATTGAAAAGCTGGTCGCGGTCAACCGCACGGCCAAGGTCGTCAAGGGTGGCAGGCAATTCGGCTTCACCGCGCTCACCGTCGTCGGCGACGGCGCCGGCAAGGTCGGCTTCGGCTACGGCAAGGCGCGCGAGGTCCCGACCGCGATCGCGAAGGCGATGCAGCAGGCGCGCAAGAACATGACGACCGTGCCGCTGCGCAGCGACTCGCTGCACTACGCGCTGCAGGGACGGCACGGCACGACGCGCGTCTACATGCAGCCGGCGTCCGACGGCACCGGCGTGATCGCCGGCGGCGGCATGCGCGCGGTGTTCGAGTGCGCCGGCGTGCGCAACGTGCTCGCCAAGAGCTACGGCTCGCGCAACCCGATCAACGTCGTGCGCGCGACCTTCGACGCGTTCTCGCGCATGACGGCGCCGGACCGCATCGCGGCGAAGCGCGGCAAGTCGCTCGAAGAAATACTGGGCTGATCCATGAGCAAGGAAAAGCTGAAGGTTACCTTGAAGGGCAGCGTGCACGGGCAGCTGCACAACATCCGCGCCTCGGTGTACGGCCTCGGGCTGCGGCGGATCCGCGATACACGCGTCGTCCAGGACACCCCCGAGGTGCGCGGGATGATCAAGGCCGCGCAGCACCTGCTGGGCGTCGAACGCGCGTGAGGACTGAGGAGCTGAGATGCGACTGAATACACTGAAACCTGCCGAAGGCAGCAAGCGTCCGCGCCTGCGCGTTGGCAGAGGCGCCTCGGCAGGTCAGGGCAAGACCTGCGGCAAGGGCGGCAAGGGCCAGAAGGCCCGCAAGGGCGGCTATCACAAGGTCGGATTCGAGGGCGGCCAGGTGCCGTTGCAGCGCCGGTTGCCGAAGGTCGGCTTCCGCTCCGCGATGCACGCGACCCGTGCCGAGGTCACGCTGACCGACCTCACGAAGGTGAAGGCCGACGTGATCGACCTGGCGGCGCTGATCGCCGCGAGCGTCGTGCCTGCCCAGACTGAGCGCGCGAAAGTGATTCTGTCGGGCACGATTGCCCGTGCAGTCACATTGCTTGGCCCCGCGGTGCGCGCGACCAAGGGCGCGCGCGCGGCCATCGAACAGGCCGGTGGCAAGATCGAGGAGGGCGCCGCGGCCTGAACGGCCAGGCGGCGCACGGCATCAGATGACGACGACGGCAGGCAATCCGGCAATTGCGCTCGGTGAAGTCACGCGCTACACCGAGATGCGGCATCGCCTGCTGTTCCTGCTGGGCGCGCTGGTCGTCTACCGCATCGGCACCTTCGTGCCGGTGCCCGGCATCGACCCGGTCGCGCTGAAGCGGCTGTTCGACAGCCAGGAAGGCACGATCCTCGGCCTGTTCAACATGTTCTCGGGCGGCGCGCTGGCGCGCCTGTCGATCTTCGCGATGGGCGTGATGCCCTACATCTCGGCGTCGATCATCCTGCAGATGATGGCGGTGGTCGTCCCGCAGATGGCGGCCATCAAGAAGGAAGGCGAATCGGGCCGCCGCAAGATCACCCAGTGGACGCGTTACTTCACGGTGGTGCTGGCGGCGTTCCAGGGCTTCGCCGCGGCGATCGCGTTCCAGAACCAGGGCGTGGTCATCAGTCCGGGCACGCTGACATTCGTGTTCCCGGCCGTGCTGACGCTGACCGCGGGCACGCTGTTCCTGATGTGGCTCGGCGAGCAGATCACCGAGCGCGGCGTCGGCAACGGCATCTCGATGCTGATCCTGTCCGGCATCATTTCCGGCCTGCCGGCGGCGATCGGCGGCACGCTCGAGCAGGTGCGTTCGGGCGAGATGAACCCGGCCTTCGCGATCCTGCTGGTGCTCTTGATCGGCGCGGTGACCGCCTTCTGCGTGTTCGTCGAGAGCGGCCAGCGCCGCATCCCGGTCAACTACGCGAAGCGCCAGGTCGGGCGGCGCATGTACGCCGGCCAGACCAGCCACCTGCCGTTCAAGCTCAACATGTCGGGCGTGATCCCGCCGATCTTTGCGTCGTCATTGCTGCTGTTCCCGGCGACGCTCGCGAGCTTCTTCGGCACGGGCAGCAGCGCGAGCTGGCTGCAGAATGTCGCCGCTGCGCTCGGCTGGGGACAGCCGCTGCACCTCCTGATCTACGGCAGCCTGATCATCTTTTTCTGCTTCTTCTACACCGCGCTCGTGTTCAACTCGCGCGAGACGGCGGAGAACCTGAAGAAGGGCGGCGCCTTCATCCCGGGCATCCGGCCGGGCCAGCAGACCGGCGAGTACATCGACAAGGTGCTGACCCGCCTGACGGTCTGGGGCGCGCTGTACGTGACGCTCGTGTGCCTGCTGCCCGAGATCCTGATGTCCTACGGGCGCGTGCCGTTCTATTTCGGCGGCACGTCGTTGCTGATCATGGTGGTCGTCGTGATGGATTTCGTGGCCCAGCTGAACGCGCACATGATGTCGCACCAGTACGAGGGCCTGATGAAGAAGGCGAACCTGCGCGGCGGCTTTGGCCGCAGCGGCGCGCCTCGTTGAAGACGGCCGAGCCGTCCGGGAGTCGGAGATGAAAGTTCGTCCATCGGTCAGGAAGATCTGCAAGAACTGTAAGATCGTCCGTCGCCGCGGCGTGGTCCGGGTCATCTGCTCGTCGGATGCCCGCCACAAGCAGCGCCAGGGTTGAAGGGAGCCCTTATGACCTTGAGAAATATGGTGTTTTCACGTATGCTGCCATGTTTTCCACGGCTCGGGGGCAAGTAGCATGGCGCGCATCGCCGGCATCAATATTCCCGTGAACAAGCACGTCGCCATCGGGCTGACGCACATCTACGGCATCGGCCCGTCGCGCGCGCGAATGGTCTGCGCGGCCGCCGGCGTCGACCCGTCGACCAAGGTGCGCGACCTGACCGAGGCCGAGGTCAACATGCTGCGCACGCACATCTCGCGCTTCCTGGTGGAAGGCGACCTGCGGCGCGAGAACTCGATGAGCCTGAAGCGGCTGATGGACCTCGGCTGCTATCGCGGGATCCGCCACCGCAAGGGACTGCCGGTCCGCGGCCAGCGCACGCGCACCAATGCGCGCACGCGCAAGGGCCCGCGCCGCGCGGCGATCAAGACCAACGTTGCGCCAGCCAAGAGCTGAGCGCGTCAACAACTTGACCAGGTAGAGAGATGTCCGACGAGAAGAAACCCGACGAGAAGAAGTCCGGCGAAAAGCAGGACGTCGAGAAGAAGGCTGGCGAGAAGCCGGAGGCCGACAAGAAAGCCGGCGAGAAGGCCGAGGCTGCGCCGGCCGTCAAGGCGCGCAAGAAGGTGAAGCGCCAGGTGTCCGAGGGCATCGCGTTCGTGCACGCGTCCTTTAACAACACCATCGTCACGATCACCGACCGGCAGGGCAACACGCTCGCGTGGGCGACTTCCGGCGGCTCCGGTTTCCGCGGCTCGCGCAAGAGCACGCCGTTCGCCGCGCAGGTCGCCGCCGAGAAGGCCGGCGTCGCCGCGCAGGAACACGGACTGCGCACCGTCGAGGTCAAGGTCAAGGGTCCCGGCCCGGGCCGCGAGTCCGCGGTCCGCGCACTGAATGCCTGCGGCCTGAAGGTCACGAGCATCGCCGACGTGACGCCGATTCCGCACAACGGTTGCCGCCCGCCCAAGAAGCGGCGCGTCTGAGGTCCAACTAGATCATGGCCAGATACCTGGGTCCCAAGTGCAAGCTCTCGCGCCGCGAGGGCACCGATCT
>Ga0326726_10005034_pt1 | contig 12008 bp, 6 predicted proteins | sample MHFenrmetagenome_2_FD_207603 | JGI IMG/M metagenome (GOLD analysis project Ga0326726, IMG submission 207603) | Lab enriched peat soil microbial communities from Michigan Hollow, Ithaca, NY, United States - MHF15MN | ecosystem: Environmental > Terrestrial > Soil > Wetlands > Peat | place: USA...
TCCGCGCCCCGATCGTGTCGTGGAGGTGCTCGGCGACGGCCCACGCGATCGACACGCCGTCGAACGTGGACGTGCCGCGCCCGACCTCGTCGAGCACGATCAGCGACCGCCGCGTGGCCTTCGCCAGGATCGTGGCGGTCTCGCGCATCTCGACCATGAACGTGGAGTCGCCGCGCGACAGGTTGTCGGCCGCACCGACGCGCGTGAACACGCGATCGCAGATGCCGATGGTGGCGGCCTTCGCCGGCACGAACGACCCGATCTGCGCGAGCAGCGCGATCTGCGCGACCTGGCGCATGTACGTCGACTTGCCGGCCATGTTCGGGCCGGTGATCAGCACCACCTGCTCGACGTCCGGATCGAGGCGGCAGTCGTTCGGCACGAACGTGCCGTCGGGCAGGATCGCCTCGATCACCGGATGCCGGCCGTCGGTGATTTCGATCGTGGTGCCGTCGTCGACGACGGGCCGGCAGTAGCCGCGACGGGCCGCGACCTCGGCGAGCGACGCCGCCGCGTCGGCGATCGCGAGCGCGGCGCCGGCGCTCGACACCTGCGCCGCCACCTCGGCGACCGCACAGACCTCGAGCTTGAACAGCTCGGCCTCGCGGATCGCGAGCGTCTCCTCGGCGGTCAGCACCTTGCGCTCGAGCTCGGCGAGCTCGGGGGTCACGAAGCGCTCGCCGGTGGCGATCGTCTGCTTGCGGCTGTAGTGCGCCGGCACCTTCGACAGGTGCGACTTGGTGATCTCGATGTAGTAGCCGAAGACGCGGTTGTAGCGGACCTTGAGGCTTCCGATCCCGGACTGCTTCTGCTCGCGATCTTCGATCGCCAGGATCGATTCCTTGCCGCCGTCCGCGAGCCCGCGACAGTCGTCGACGGTGGCGTCGTACCCGGTCCGGATCGTGCCGCCGTCCTTCAGCATCGCCGGCGGCTCGTCGACGAGCGCGGTGGCGAGCCGCGCGGCGAGCCTGGCGAGCGCCGGATCGAGCGCCGCCCCCAGCTCGAGGAGTGCCGGCGTGGGATCGAGCTTCGTCCCGCCGCCGCGCACCAGCGCGACGAGGTCCGGAAGCTGTACCAGCGCGTCGCGCAACCGGCCGAGGTCCCGCGGCGTGGCGACGCCGAGCGTGGCCTTGCCGGCGAGGCGCTCGAGATCCGCGATCCGCGACAGCGCGCGGCGCAGCTGCTCGGTGAGGGCCGGCCGCAGCGCGAGCCACGCGACCGCGTCCTGGCGGCGGCGGATGTGCGCGACGTCGATCAGCGGATACAGCAACCACCGCCGCAGCAGCCGGCCGCCGGGCGCGGTGATCGTCTGATCGATGACGTCGAGCAGCGAGCCCTGCTTCTTGCGGCCGATCAGCGTCTCGACGAGCTCGAGGTTCGCGATCGCGGCCTCGTCGAGCACGACCGCGTCACTCGGCTTGTAGCCGACGAGCCGCACGACCGGCAGCGCGCCGGTCGGCTGCGTGGCGCGCGCGTACGCCATCACCGTCGCGGCGGCGCGCAGCGCGAGCGGACCGACGTCGTTCGCGGCCGGCGAGATGCCGCCGAGCTCGGCCGCCGCGACCTCGGCGGTCGGCACCGGCGCGGCGTTCCACGCCACCTTGTACCGCGCGCGGATCGCGGCCAGCACGCCGGTGTCGCCGAGCTGCTTGGCCTCGCACAGGACTTCGCGCGGCGCGACGCGGACGAGCTCGTCGTTGACCTCGGTGACCGACAGCTCGGTCGCGCGCAGCTCGCCGGTCGTGGCGTCGAGGTACGCGAGCCCGACCTGGTCCTTGCTGGGAACGAGTGCAGCGAGGTAGCGCGGCAGCTTCGGCTCGAGCACCTCGTCGTCGAGCACGATGCCCGGCGTGATGATGCGCGCGACCTCGCGCTTGACGAGGCCCTTCGCGAGCCGGGGATCCTCGACCTGCTCGACCATCACCACGCGATGGCCGAGCTCGGTCAGCTTCGCGATGTAGCCGCGAGCCGCGTGATGCGGGACGCCGCACATCGGCACCGCGTCGTCCTTGCCCTTGTCGCGCGTGGTCAGCGTGAGGTCGAGCAGGCGCGCGCCGACCACGGCATCCTCGAAGAACATCTCGTAGAAGTCCCCGAGCCGGAACAGCACGATCGCGTCAGGATGCTTGTCCTTGACGTCGAGGTACTGCCGCATCAGCGGCGTATCGGCCGGGGCCCGGGCAGTCACGTCCGAGCGGTACCACGCGGGTCCGACATCACGTCACGACACGCGCGCGAGGCCTGGATTCGTGACGCCGGCACCGAGGTCGGCACCTGCATCGAACGGCAGGCTCGCGCCGTCGCGCCACTGCCGCAGCTCGACGACCGGCGGTCGTCCGGCGAGCGGCTGGATGAGGACGTGCGTGAAGCTGCGGCGCAGCCCGGGCCGGATCGCGGGCAGCCACGTGCCGGCGTTGATGTAGACCCCACCGCCCTGGATCGGCTGCCAGCGGGGATCGTGCGTGTGGCCGAACACGACGATCGGCGCGTCGACGAGCGCGCGCAGCCGCCGCGGCACCGAGCGCATCGGCAGCTGCGACGTGACGAGGTGCTTGCCGAGCGTGCGGAGCAGCATCACACCGCCCGTGACGACGAGCGCCGTGAGGAGCAGCGCCCACACGAACGGCAGGGCGACGAGCAACACGAAGCTGACGAACGCCGAGCCGCCGATCACGGCCCACTTCTCGAGCACGAGCAAGCGGCCGAGCCGGCGCCAGCTGATCGTGAGCGGCGCCCGCGACAGCCGATCGATCGCCTCGGCGGTCTCGATCGCGAGCCCGCCGGCCTTCGCCTCGCGCTCCAGGCGCTCGCGGTGGATCGCGCGCCGCGCCCGCCGGCGCCGCATCGAGCGATGCATCATGCCGGCGCCGAGCAGCGCCCACGTGAAGCGGAGGTACGCGCCCATCAGGCGCAGGAACGATCCGACGCCGCGGCCCCAGGCGTACTGCAGGAAGCCGCCGAAGCTCCACTCCTCGATGCCGTGCGGATCGATCTCCGGCGACGCCGTCCCGAGGTAGCGGATCGCCGCGTAGTCGGCGTTGAACACGAGGCGATCGTCTTTCGGATCGGTCGGCGCGAGGTTGAACTCGAACGAGCAGCCCTCGTCGTAGACGTGGCCGTGCTCGATCCACGCGATGCCCGGCAGGTAGATGAACCACGGCACGACGCGGATCCGGGTCATCGCGTCGGCGGTCGCGCCGCAGCGCCTCAGGTGGCGCTCGAGCTCGGCGACGACCTCGGGCTCGAGCAGCTCGACGTCGTGGTTGCCGACGATGATGTCGATCGCGTGATGCGCGTTCGCGAACCGTGCGAGCTCGGTGAGGAGCGGCGTGTGGTGGTTGCAGATCTCGTCGAGCCTGCGCACGCCGGCCTTCGTGCCGCGGCCGACGCCGAGGCGGCGCTCGTCGGCGTTGCGCGCGGGCTGCTCGGGCGAGCCGGGGATGACGACCGACATGAAGTCGAACAGGTCGCCCGCGATCACGAGCCGCCACGGCCGGCCGCCGAGGCGGCGTGCGGCCTGATGACGCAGGAATTCGCAGAACGCCTGCGCGCCGAGCTCGACCGCTTCGCGACGCTCGGTCGAGGCGCCGGGGAGCAGCTCTTCTCCGAAATGGAGATCGCTGACCACCAGGATGTTCGCGGCTGTTTCGGTCGTCGCGGTCACGGGCAGGCTGATGGCTACGATGCACGATCACCACGGAGTTGTGTGGTAAGCCAGCCACGTCGTGACTCAGGTCCTGTTCATCCTCCTGCTCGCGGCGTCGCTGGCATTCTTCGCGCGCACCACGTGGCTGTTCGGCCGCGCGGCCTTCGCCGGAGTGCCCGAGCGCAGGCCGCGTCTCGATCAACTCCCCGCGCGTCTCGTGGACGTCGGCATCTACTTCTTCGGCCAGAAGAAGGTCGCCGAAGAGGGCCCGCAGCACCGCACCAGCAAGCACCACCTGTTCATCTTCTGGGGCTTCCTCATCATCACGATCGCGACCGCGGACACCGTCGTGTCGAGCGCGATCCCGGGCGTGTCGCTGCAGCTCCTGCCGGGCTTCCTCTATCAGCCGCTGTACGGGCTGATCGACGTCTTCAACCTGATCGTCCTCGTCATGGTGATGTGGGCGACGATCCGGCGCCTGATCGTCAAGCCGCCGCTGATCCCGTGGACCCTCGACGCCGGGCTCATCCTCGGCGGCATCGGGTCGCTCATGGTCTCGCACTTCCTGATGCACGGGTACGAGATCGCCGGCGAGATGTCGGCCGGTGGCAGCGCGCCGATGTGGATGCCGATCTCGTCGACGATCGCGAAGGCGCTGTCGCCGCTCGCCCCCGAGGTCGCCGCGCGCGGCCACCTGCTCGCGTACTGGGTCCACGTCCTCATCGTCCTGACGTTCCTCAACTACCTGCCCTACTCCAAGCACATCCACCTGCTCGGCGCGCTGCCGAACATCTTCGCGCGCAACCGCAGCGAGCGCCGGATGGACCTGCCGAAGATCGATCTCGAGGACGACAAGCAGTGGGGCGTCGGGAACTTCGAGCAGTTCTCGTGGAAGAGCCTGATCGATACGTACGCGTGCACCGAGTGCGCGCGGTGCTCGAACTACTGCCCGGCGTACAACACGGGGAAGAACCTGTCGCCGATGCAGCTCATCCACGACATCCGCTACGAGATGCTCGATCGCGTGCAGGCGGCTGACAAGATCGAGGCCGCCGAGGCCAACGTGGTGAGCCTCGAGGAGTACGCGAAGGCGCAGGGACACGACGATACCCACCCGCTGCCGGATCTGGAGTTCGCGCGCGAGACGCTGGCGGCGGCGAAGGCCGAGCTCGAGGCGATGCCGAAGATGACCGGCGGTCGCGTCGCCGAGGACACGCTGTGGGCGTGCACCACGTGTGGCGCGTGCCAGGAGGTCTGCCCGGTGTTCATCGAGCACCCGCTGAAGATCTTGCAGATGCGCCAGAACCTGGTGCTCGAGCAGGAGAAGACGCCGCCCGAGCTGCAGCGCACGTATCGCAACATCGAGCGCCAGTCGAACCCGTGGGGCATCGGCAACGATCAGCGGATGGACTGGGCGAAGGACCTCGCCGTGCCGACGATCGAGGACCACCCCGATCCCGAGTACATCCTGTGGGTCGGCTGCGCCGGCGCGTTCGACAGCCGGATCATCAAGCAGACGCGCGCGATGGTGAAGGTCTTGAATGCCGCGGGCGTCGACTACGCCGTGCTCGGTCACAGCGAGGGTTGCACCGGCGATCCGGCGCGCCGCACCGGCAACGAGATGCTGTTCCAGGCGCTCGCCGAGCAGAACGTCGAGGCGCTGAAGACGGCGAACGCGAAGAAGGTGGTCACGAGCTGCCCGCACTGCCTGCACACGCTCAAGCACGACTACCCGCAGTTCGGCGGCGAGTTCGAGGTCGTCCACCACACCCAGCTGATCGATCAGCTCTACAAGACCGGCAAGCTCGTGAGCGACGCCGCGAACGCGCCGGTCGGCAAGATCACGTATCACGACAGCTGCTACCTCGGCCGGTGGAACCGCGAGTTCGATGCGCCGCGCGATGTCATCGCCGCCGTCGGCATCCCGAACGTCGTCGAGATGGCGCGGTCGAAGCAGCACGGCTTCTGCTGCGGCGCCGGTGGCGGTCGGATGTTCATGGAGGAGCACGAAGGTCAGCGCGTCAACGAGAACCGCACCGACGAGATCCTCGAGACCGGCGCCGAGGCCGTCGCGGTCGCCTGCCCGTTCTGCAACATCATGCTCACCGACGGCATGAAGCAGCGCAATGTCGAGGACAAGGTCGCCGTGCTCGACATCGCCGAGCTCGTCGCGCAGTCGATCCCCGACGTCCCGGTCGGCAGCCTCGTGCGCAAGCGCGATCGCGCGGAGTGACGACACGGGGCAATCCGGTCTCGGGCCCGAGGCGGAGATCCGATCGATCGCGCGCCGGCGTCTGCACCGATGCGCGACGCCGCACGGCCGAAGGCCCATGGGGTTATGATGCGCGGCGATGAAGTCTTGGTTTTTCCTGCTCCTCGCCTGCGCGGCCTGTACTGCCGGCGATGACACCGCCAGCGGCGCGCGCGCACGATGCGCCGAGGGTGGTGCGCTGAACGATTGTCCCGACAGTGCGCGCACCCCGCAGGCCGCGTGCTGGCGCTTGGTCGATTGCGGTGCGATCGCGATCTCGTCCGGTGACCCGTCGAACAACTTCGACTGGGGCGACTGCGTCGATCGCATCGAGGGCTCGATCGCCGTCGCGCAGACGCTCATCATCAACTGCATCGCGGCGTCGAGCTGCGACGCGCTGCGCGTCCAGGGGTCGCCGAACGATCCGAATCGCGATCAGATGGCGTGCTTCCACCTGGGTGGCCGCTGATGCGCGGGATCCTCGTCACCGCGTGCGTCGTGCTCGCGGTGCTGGCAGGTCGCGCCCACGCGCAGCCGGCGGACGTGCCGGCGCTCATCAAGCTCGTCGAGACCCAGCCGGCCGACATGGACCGCTCGGTGTGGAAGGAGAAGCGCCGCGACGCCGCGAAGAAGCTCGCCACGAGCAAGGACAAGCGCGCCGTGCCGGTGCTGATGAAGCTCGCCGAGGCCGAGACGTTCGACATCATCGGCGAGATCTCGATCGAGGGACTCGGCAACCTCGGCGATCAGAGCGCGGTGCCGACGCTGCAGAAGATCGCCGGCGATACGTCGCGCGACAAGAGCCAGCGCGACCTCGCCCGCAAGGCGCTCGCGAAGCTCGGCGCCACCGCCGAGGTGCCGCCCGACAAGGGCACGGGATCCGGAAGCGGCGGGACCGGGCTCGAGACCAGCGCCGGCGGTGGCGGTGGCTCGGGCAGCGGCAGCGAGACCGGCGGCGGCAACGGCAGCGCCGAGACCCACGCTGGTGGTGGCACCGGCAGTCACATCCTCGACAGCGGCCCCGGCGTCGGCGCGAAGACGTCCACCGAGCTGCCGCCCGGACCGGATCTGTCCGACGACACGCTCGCCGCCTACGACCGGCTCACGATCGCCGGCGGCACCGCGAGCTTCGGCTACGACACCGCGCGCAAGCGGCTCGACTTCGAGGCCGACGTGGCGGGGCTGTACCAGCGCCGGCTGGAGCGCGAGGGTTCGGCGTTCGGCGCCGACATCGGCGCGCACGTCGTGACCGGCTTCATCAACCCACCCGGGCGCGCGCAGTCGCGCGGCGCCCAGATCGACGCCAATGCCGATGGCGAGGCGCGGTTCTACACCGGCTCGGTCTACGGCGTCGGCAAGGTCGCCGCGTCGCTGCAGATCGACTACATCGCCGACGTCGATCCGATGAACGCGAACAACGACTTCCGAGAGACCACGTCGCTGGCGGATCTCGGCGTCGCGCTCGGGGCCGGCTTCGGGCGCGTGCTCGATGTCGGCGCGGCGATCCGCGTGCGGCGGCTGTCGCGCACGCTCGATGCCGCGCGCGCGCTCGGCAAGCCGATCGATGCCGCGACGTCGAAGAAGCTCCAGATCACGTGGTGGTCGTTGCGCGGCGAGTCGAGCACGTATCGCGCGCTCGTCGCCACGGTCGCGATCCTGCGCGAAGCCGGTATCTTGCTCGGCGAGCCCGACAGCGGCCTCGCGTTCGAGATCCTGAACGTGCTGCGCGACAGCCAGCTGTTCGTGCGGCCGAGCGGCTTCGACGTCCAGGCCGTGTTCGCCGAGGACTACCTGCGGCGGCCGCAGGGGCTGATCGATCAGGGCTTCGAGAACGGCCGTGTCGAGCAGCTCGTCGCGTCGGCCGGCTACGGCCAGCAGATGAACGACGACAAGGTCGAGCTCGCGGGCACCGCGTTCGCGCGGCTGCGCCTGTTCGCCGGCGACACCGGCGGCAATCCGAACCCGTCGCCGTGGGCGGTCGGCGCGAACGGTCACTTCACCCGGTTCACCTATGGCGATCACGGCGATCCGCTCGGCGCGTTCGACCTCACCGGCACGGTCCAGCTCTCGACCGACGACCGCATGGGCACCGACAAGGCGCTCCGTCTCGCCGGCGAGCTCGGCTTCACGATGCTGTTCAACCAGGTCTCGGGGATGCGCCTCGCAGCGCAGATCGCCGAGGACCAAGGCACCCTCGTGATCGGGGCGCAGCTCAAGGCGACCTATGGCCTCCTCGACGGTACGTTCGCGAAGTGATTACACAAACAAACAGGTTGGACCATCCGACCATTTCATGTAGGTTGGGGTTGTGGACTACCGCGAGACGCTCGTAGCCGTCGCCGAGACGGCACTTCCGGCCGGTCGGTTCATCCCGGCTGGTGGCGAGAAGACGGTCGCGAAGGTCGAGCACTTCGTCGACCACCTGCCGTCTCCGATCAAGACCGGACTGTCTGGCCTGCTGCGCGCGATCGAGGGCGCGTCGTGGCTGCGCTACCAGCGCGGGTTCACGCAGCTCACCACCGAGAAACGCTTCGCGCTGCTCGAGAGCTTTCGCACCGGCGACGTCGTGCGCCGGCTGATGCTGCGCGCGCTCGTCAGCCCGCTCAAGTTCGCGCACTTCGATGACCCCGGGCTCTACAAGCAGCTCGGCTGTGTCTACGACCGCGAGAAGGTGCGGCTGGAGCCGCAGCCGGCGTACATGCGCGATCGCGTGCACGACGGCGACAAGCTCGGCGGTGACCTCGCGGTCGAGTGCGATGTCGTCGTGATCGGGACCGGTGCCGGTGGTGCGGTCGTCGGGCGCGAGCTCGCCGAGGCCGGACTCGCCGTGGTGTTCGTCGAAGAGGGCCGCTACTTCGACCGCACGCAGTTCACCGGCCGCGCGTTTCCGATGCAGCAGAAGCTGTACCGGCGCGGTGGCTCCACGTTCTCGCTCGGCAATGTCGCGATCCCGATCCCGCTCGGGCAGACCGTCGGCGGCACGACCACGGTGAACTCGGGCACGTGCTACCGCACGCCGGATCGCGTGCTGCATGCGTGGCAGCGCGACCTCGGGCTCGTCGAGCTCGGGCCCGAGGGGCTCGGCGGCTACTTCGATCGCGTCGAGGCCGTGCTCGGCGTCGAGCACGCACGCGCCGAGCTGCTCGGTGGCAACGGGCGCGTGATCGCGCGCGGCTGCGAGGCCCTGGGCTTCACGCGCCACGGTCCGCTCAAGCGCAACGCGCCGGCGTGCGACGGCCAGGGCGTGTGCTGCTTCGGCTGTCCCACCGATGCGAAGCGATCGACGAACGTGTCGTACGTGCCGCTCGCGCTGCGCGCCGGTGCGGAGCTGTTCACCGCCACGAAGATGACGCGCGTGATCGTCGAAAGCGGCGTGGCGACGGGCGTGGTCGGAAAGACCGCCGACGGGCACACGCTGACCGTGCGTGCGAAGGCGGTCGTGATCGCGTGCGGCTCGATCATGACCCCGCTCGTGCTCCAGGCGCAGGGCCTCGGCAATCGCTCCGGGCAGCTCGGCAAGAACCTCTCGATCCATCCGGCGTGTGGCGCGATCGCCGAGTTCGACGAGCAGATCCTGCCGTGGCAGGGCATCCCGCAGGGCTACGCGATCGAGGAGCTCCACGAGGAAGGCATCCTCTACGAGGGCGCGATGGTGCCGCTCGAGATGACGATGAGCATGACGCAGATGATCGGCCCCGAGCTGGTCCGGCTCGCCGAGAGCTTCGATCGCGTCGCGAGCTTCGGGTTCCTCGTCGAGGACAACTCGCGCGGCTCGGTGAGCGCGGTGATGGGGCAGCCGGTAATTCGCTACTGGCTCGACGACAAGGACGTCGCGCACATCAAGCGCGGTCTCGACGTACTCGCCCAGATCTACTTCGCGGCCGGCGCCAAGCGCATCCACACGCCGATCAGCGGCTTCGACATCCTCGAGTCCGCCGACGATCTGCAGAAGCTCCGCCGCGCGAAGATCAACGCGCGCGACCTCGACCTGTCGGCGTATCACCCGCTCGGCACCGCGCGGATGGGGCTCGACCCGTCGAAGTCGGTCGTGGGGCAAGATCACCAGTGCCACGACACCCGGCGGCTGTACGTGGTCGATGGCGCGTCGGTGCCGTCGTCGCTCGGCGTGAACCCGCAGGTCACGATCATGGCGATGGCGACTCGCGCCGCCGAGAAGATCGCCGCCACCGTCGCGTGAATCGAGCCGGACCGATCGCGCGCCTTCGCGATGCGCGCCTCGTGAGATCTTCCGACCGGGGAAAACCCGCGACCACCTCAGAAATCCGCGACCGCGGTGCGAGGTTTCGGGGGATTGCACCGGCACGCGGCGTGCTGTGCGCCAGGTCATGCACAAGCTCGGGCTCGTGGCCGCCGCCCTCGTCTCGCTCACCGCCGTCGCGGCGGCCCGGCCGATCACCGCCGGTGTGAACCTCGGCCTGACCCAGGCCGGCGACAACAGCGCGAACACCGATCCCAACCACACGCTCGGCCTGTTCGGGCGCTTCGGCTTCACCGAGCGCCTCGGTGCCCAGCTGGAGATCCAGCGGATCAGCACCGACGCCACGAACGTCGACATCCGCACCATCACCGGGCTCGTGGTCGTGGAGCTCGGCAGCCTCGGCGGCGGTCACCTCGTGCCGATGATCGTCGCCGGGGTCGGCTACGACCACGCCAGCGACGGCTTCGGCGACACCGCCGGCCACCATATCGAAGGCGGCCTGTCGCTCGAGTATCGCGTCGACGGCGGCTTCACGATCGGCGCCGGCTTCCGCCTCGGCGGCCGTTCGATCGACTCGGACACCAGGGCGGTCCCGCTCGCGAACGTCGAGCTCTACGTGCCGTCGTACCTGCGCGAAGGCGACTATCGCAGCGTCGGCGCCTACGCCGGCGTTCGCTTCTAGAGCCTTCTAGAGCGCGATCTTGTCGCGCCAGGTCGCCGCGGGACCGGCGCTGAAGCGAACGTCGCTGAGGACGTCGTGGACGCAGGTCGCGGTGTCGGCCGGGAGGTCGGTGTCGATCACGTTCAGCACGTTGACGGCGCCGAAGGCATCGACCGAGATCTCGATCTGGACGGTGTCGGTGAGGCCGGACTTCGCGAGGCGCCGCGTGCAGGCACGCAGGCGCTCGTGATCGATGCCGGCGCTGAACTGCTTCATGCGGCGCAGGATGCTGGAGCTCGGCGTCACGACGGGCTCGTCCACGACCGGCAGCGCCTCGAACCTCGCCGCGCGCGCGGCGTTGACGTCGACCCAGCCGGCGCGGCGGAACCGGCCGGCGGCATCGGCGGTCTCGATCGTGTGACGGCCGGGCATGACGCGCATCTGGAGCGGCGCCTCGCCGAGCTCGATGCCGTCGACCCGCACGTCGCGCTTGCCGGGCGTGGTGATCTCGAGCGGCGCGGAGTGGATCGCCAGATCCGGATTCCAACCGGGCGTGGTCCACGGCGTGGCCTTCGCGAGCTGGCCGAGCTCGTCGACGGTGAGCGGCGCCGCGTGGACGTCGGCGAGCGTCTGATCGACCGCGACGAAGGCCCTGCGCGCGGCACCGACCTCGACCGTTCCGGGATGATGGGCGTCGGTGACGGCGACGAGCCCGTGCTGACACGCGACGCGCGTGCCGTGCGGATCGTGGGTGACCGAGAACCGCGTGCCGCGAACCTCGACGGTCTGATCGCCGGCGACGATGAAGAACCGCTGCCCCTTGGCGCGCGGCGCGACCTCGACATCGACGACGCCTTCGACGGCGAGCTCGATCGTCTCGGCGTCGAGCTTCTTGACCTCGAGCGTCGAGCGTGGGCCGAGCGCGAACCCGCTGGCCTCGCCGAACTGGACATCGATGCGACCGTTGCCGGTCGCGAGCACGGTGCCGGCGACGAGCGGGTGCTCGAACGCCGTGGTCGCGGAGGTCGGGCGGATGCCGTCGATCATGACGTCGCCGGCGAGCCGGCTGACGAGCGCGGTGAGCGCGGCGGGATGCTTGACGACCGGCGGCGGGGTCGCGTGCGCGAGCGTCGGTGCGGATGCGCCGTGATGCGAGGCCGCGAGGTAGACCGTGACGCCACCGGCGACGAGCGCGGCCGCGCCGAGCGCGATGCCGAGCTTCGGGATCCTC
>Ga0326726_10005035_pt1 | contig 12008 bp, 15 predicted proteins | sample MHFenrmetagenome_2_FD_207603 | JGI IMG/M metagenome (GOLD analysis project Ga0326726, IMG submission 207603) | Lab enriched peat soil microbial communities from Michigan Hollow, Ithaca, NY, United States - MHF15MN | ecosystem: Environmental > Terrestrial > Soil > Wetlands > Peat | place: USA...
CGAAGAGCTTCCGCCCCTCTCCCGGGAATGTGTACGAGCAAACGAACTGGAACTCCCCGGGCGCTCCGAAGGCCGAGACCCAGAGCAGGCGGCCGCCGGCGTCGTCGCGCACGGAGAACGTCGGCGAGCAGCGCTGGAGCTGGCTCGCCTCCGCAACCTGACCTGGCCAGTCGAACGCGTCGAACGCGCGCAGAATGTCCGCCGACGATGCGATCCCGCGCTCGTCTAGCTCGTCGATCTGGCTGCTGGCGTACTGCAGGCTGTATGCGCAGGTCGCCACAGATCTGTGTTCCTCACCCCCGGCGACGTAGACCGCGCGAGCCGAGCAGCCCGAGGCCGGCGAGCAGCATGGCCCAGGCCGCGGGCTCGGGCACCGCGCGGACGGCGCCGATGTTGTCGACGCCCACGGAGCCGACGACGGTCGGCCCGGGGTAGTTCGGATCGGGGCTGTCGTAGAGGCGGAGCTGGGTGGTGTCGGACAGCACGGCGTGAACGTCGCCGTAGAAGGCGATCAGATCCGCGGGTGCGATCGGGAACAGGGCGTGCACCCAGCCGCTTCCCACGGGCAGATCGACCACGAAGGACGTGAGCGCCTCGTTCATGGGCGGTCCGTTGGTCGGGTCCTCGAAGAACAGTCGCATTGTCAGGGCCATCGAGCCCAAGTTGCGCAGGTCCATCTCGATCCCGGTGACTCCCGCGGTGAGATAGTTGCCGGCCCACTGGGTTCCGTTGAAGGCGACGAGTCGCGAGCCCGGGCCCGTACCGCCGACTGCCGTGATCTGCAGGTAGTTGTCGCCGGCGCCGCCGGGTCCGCCGCCGAGCACGACCTGCGGCGGCGTCGGCGCGCCGCCCGCGCCCGCAGACCAGCCTTGCGTGGTTCCACTCGTGAACGTGTCGACCTGTCCGAGCGTGACCGCCGGAGCTCGAGCAGCAAAGCAGACCGACAAGGCGACAGCAGCAGCAACAGCGACCCGCATGATCCGCAACACTCCTGGGTGTTGCCCAGGATACGCCGGCCGGCTCGCTTACCTCAAGGCTACGACCTCGACCGTGTCACCGTCCTTCGGCAGGTCGATCTGCGTGATCTTCGGAGTCATTGCTTCTCGCGCCCAAGTCGTTCGAGCAGACCGATCGCATGGTCGGGCCCGGAAAGCGCGGCCATTTCGTCACGGATGCGCTCCGCGTTTCGCCGAAAGCTCCTGTCCTTCAGCACCACGGACGCGGCGGCGCGCACCATTTCGGGCGTGGCGGAAACGGCGTCGAGCACGCGCGCGACGCCGAGTGTCTCGCAGCGGGCCGCGTTCAGTGGCTGATCGGCGCCCAGTGGGAGCAGCACCATCGGCAGGCCGTGCGCCAGCGCGTTCGTCACGCTGCCCGAGCCGGCGTGCGAGACGACGAGATCGCAGTGGGGCAGGACCTCCCCTTGCGGGACGTACCGCTCGACGCGCACGTTCCCCGGCTGCGGCCCGAGCTCGATCGGATCGATGTCACGCCCCACCGTGACGATGAGCTCGATCGGCAGGTCTCGCAGCCCCGCGAGCACGCGCTGGAATAGATCGCCGCACTCGACGTTGTAGACCGTGCCGAGCGTGAAGTAGATCGTCAGCGTGTCTCGCTTGCGCACCGAGCGCGGCGTGAGCGAGCGAAGCGAACGCGCGCTCGCCGGCAACGGGAAACGAGGATCGCGATAGCTCGGCGCGAACGGTGAGAGAACGAGATGGCGGCTCGGCATCGCGAGCGCCGGGTCAGGCGGCAGGCCGTGCTCGGCGCGCACCTCGTTCAGCGGTCCGGCGACGAACTCGGCCCTGACGAACGAGCCCGCCGCGATCACGAGCACGGTGGCGAAGGGAAGCTCGAGCCGCTCTGCGACGATCATCGCGCCGAAGTCCAGCTCTTCGCACACGAGCAGGTCCGGCCCCCAGTCATGACAGAGAGGCAACAGATCCGCAGCACGCTCGCGCGCGATGCGACGCCCGAAGCCCGGACCCACCGCCCCCATGTCCTGCTGCACGTCGATCGCGGCGAGCGGCACGCGCCGCGGAGTGAGTCCGACGTCCGAGCCGGCTGCAAAACCGCGGAAGCCGAACGCCTCGACGACCGGCAGCATCCACGGCCGGCCCGCGAACGCGACCGTGTGACCCGTGGCCTCGGCCGCGCGCGCGATCGGAACGAGCGGCTCCAAGTGACCGCTCCCACCGGCGAACGTGAAGAGGATTCGCATCGGCGCGCGCTACTCGAGCCTGCTGCCGTGGACGCACTTCACCGGAATCGCGTCGAGGTCGACGCCCTCCAGGCAGCGGACGTTGACGCTCCACCCGGTGAACTCACTCACGCCCTGCGCGGCCTCTTCGCGTGTGCGATGACGCGGCCGGCGAAACGGCAGGATCCCGCAAGTCGGACAGAAGTACTCCTCGGCCGTGCGCGTGTGCCATTGGTACAGCGTGAGATCCGCGAGCGGCGTGAGAAAGCGAAGCTGGCCCTCCTCGACCCGGTGGATCAGCGCGCCGCGCCTGCAACAGATCGAGCAGTCGCACGCGCGCACGTGATCGAGCTCCAGATCCACCTCGAAGCGAACACGGCCGCAGTGGCAGGATCCCTGATAAGTCTTCATGCCGCGCAAACATATCCTGCGAGCGAGGACGGGTGTTGGCGAACCCCGTCGTCGGGCGCGTGGACGCGCGCCGGGCGGAGCTCAGTCTCCCGGTCCTCGCGCAGCGCACGCCATGGAGTGAGCTCGAGATCGAGGACGAGTGGGTCAGCGGGGACAGCGAGCGAGCCGAGTGAGTCGCTTCTATCGCGCCTTCGCCCGTTGCTGCTCGATGTAGCTGAGCTCCTTCCGCGCGAGCTCGTTGTCCGGATCGAGCGCGAGGGACTGCTCGTAAGCGGCTTTGGCGCCCTCGAAGTCGCCCAGATCGGTCAGCGAGAAGCCCAGGCCGCGGAGCGCGATCGGGCGGAGGGGAGCGGAGTACTCGAACTTCTCCGCGAGGGCGAGCGCGCGCTCGTACGAGTCCTTGCCCTCCGCCGGTCGACCGAGGCGATTCAGCGCGTAGCCCCGCTCCACGAGCGGATCCGCGGCGGTCGGCGCAACGCGAATCTCGACGTCCAAGATCGGCAGGGCCCCGGAGAAGTCACCCCGATCCGTATGCAGGAACGCCTTCACGTGGAGCGCATCTCGGTAGCACCAGTCGACCGGAACGAGTCGATCCGGCTGCGCCGAGGTCGCGCGGATCTGGTCGAGCTCCAACTGACTCGGCGCGGTAACCGCAATCCCATTCGACGCCGCGACGTACACATCGAACTTTGCGATGACTTGATCGACGGCCGCCTCCGCGCCCGAGTAGTTCTTCTTGCCGACCATCTCTCCGATACCATTCAGCGGAGCGCAATACTCGGCTCCCGGTCCGCGCAGGATGCTCCCGGCCAGCTTGTGCTGGGTGACGATCGCCGAGGCCGGGGGCATCGGCGTCTTGCAGGCGAGCAAGGCGAGCCCGACCCAGCACGCGATCCAACGAGCGATCCAAAGAGTCACACTCGAGCCTTCTCGGCGCGAATGTACTCGAGCGGGATGTTCGAGGACCGGGAGGCGTCTCGGATCGTCTCGGAGCCGAGGACTTTGAAGTCGAGCCGGGTCAGCAGGTCGTGGAGTCGCGCCTCGGTCAGCACGTTGGCTCCGAAGCGCTTGGGTGGCTTCTGCCGGTAGCCGGTGACTCCGCGGTACAGGATGCGGATCGTGCAGCGGACTCGGTCGAGGCCGCTGAGCGCGCCGGGATCCAGGTTCGAGAGGATCAGGATTCCGCCCGGCTTCAGAATGCGGCGCATCTCCAGAAGCGTCTTCTCGGGGTCGGTGAAGTGGATCAGGAGACTCATGAACGCCGTGTCGAAGGCGCCGTCGCCGAAGGACGTCCGCTGGACGTCTTCCGTCTGGAAGGACACGTTGGCCGCCGTGACTCGATCGCGCGCGAGCTCGAGCATTCCCGGAGAGAGATCCGTCGCGACGACGCCGTCCGAGTGACTCGCCAGGACCTCCGTGTAGTAGCCCGTTCCGCAACCAAACTCGGCGACGCGGCCGAGGCGACCTTCGCGCGCCAGGCGCTCGCGCACCAGCGAGCGGGCTCCCGGCCCGATCTGCAGGTCGACGACCCGGTCGTAGCTCCGGGCGACCTTCGACCAGAACTCTCGCTGCTCGTCACTCATCCTTCCGCTCCGGTTCAGCTCGGAATCTCGACGATCCGCGCGTCGAGCTTTGCTCCGTCGACGCGAAGCAGCGCGAGCGCGATCGGCAGCGTGAAACGGCGCGGGCCGATGCTGCCGGGATTGAGCAAGAGAACTCCGCCGCGCTGATCCACGCTCGGTCGATGCGAGTGACCCGACACCACGGCGTGAAACCCCGCGGCAGCCGGGTCGAGATCGAGATCGCCGACGTCGTGCACCAGGTACAGAAGCGCCCCGCCGACCTCGACGACCTCGGTCGTCGGAAGACGCTCTGCCCAGGAACCCCGGTCGTTGTTGCCGCGAATCGCGATCACGGGCGCAAGCTCGCGGAGCCCGTCGAGCACCTCTGGCGCGCCGATGTCCCCCGCGTGCACGATCAGGTCCACGCCGCCGAGCGCCGCGACGGCCTGCGGCCGCAGCAGACCGTGCGTGTCGGACACGACCCCGACCCGCTTCTCAGAGTCTCTGCGCGCTCGCGTCATGCCTCACGAACGGTCAGAGACCCGGCGGCGCGCCTCGGCGCGCGGGGTCCGAGTCGCTCATGAGCCCGATGTGATTGCCGTCGGGATCTTCGACGATCGCATAGCGAGCGCCCCAGAACGCGTCGAACGGCGGCTGCGAGCTCCGGTGGCCGAGGCCCGTCAGCTTGCCGTGGATGAGATCGACCTCCTCGCGAGAGTCGACCTTGAAGGTCAGCACGCTTCGCGTCCCCGTGCCCGTCGGCTCGCGCCATCCGCGGTCGTAGACCTTCGTCAGCGCGGCGCTGTCGAAGTGCAAGGTCAGCCCCCCGGGCATGGGGAGGTCGACGTGGTGTACACCGCTCGGTGTTCTCCAGATCGACGCCTCGGGGATCTCGACGCCGAGCGCTCGATAGAACGCGATCGAGGCATCCATGTCCCGGACGACGAGGTCCACTTGCTTCAGCTGGGGCTTCATGCTCTCTCCTATGCGCGCCCTTTCGGAAAATGCTGTTCGGCGACCCCGATCGTGGCCCATGGGTGAATGGAGCGCTCCCAGACCGAGCGAACCGGCGCGGGGAAAGACGGATCCGCAAACGCTCCGACCGCAACGCCGATGAGCCCGGGGTTCTTCCCCGATTGCCAATAGACGGAAGTTCCGCACGAAGGGCAGAAGTGAGTGGTGAACTGGTTCCCGGCCTCGGTGGGGCGGACGAAGGTCTTCGACGCGCCGGACGCGGAGACTTGCTCCTTGGCGAAATACGCGCCGACCCCGAAGACCGACCCCGTGCGCCGCTGACAGTCGATGCAGTGACACGCGACGACGCTCTGCGGCTCCCCGTCGACGACGACGCGCAGCGCGCCGCACCCGCATTGTGCCGCTCTGCTCACGTGGGCCTCTTGGGCGCTCGCTGCGCCGGGTCGTAGAAGAACGTCTCTTCCGCGATGCGCTCGCCGTCCCAGCGCTGGTGCGCCAGCTCCTCCATGTGCGTGACCGTTCCATCGAGCCACTCGAAGTGGAAGATCCAGCGGATGACCACTCTGTCGCCGCTCACGAACACGGGACGGACGCACCTCGACGAGACCGACTTCGCGCGCGCCAGGAGCTTCCGCTCGTTCGCGGCGTGCGCGTCACGCCCGACCCGCGGCGTCGACTGGTTCTCCTGTATCGAAGCGTTCGCGGTGTAGAACTCCTCGCAAGCCTCGGCGTGCGCGTTCTCTTCGACTCGCGCGACGAAGCGCTCGAGTGTTTCGCGGGTGGGCATCGGCACCTCCGCTTCGCGACACGCTCAGCAGGTCGAGTGAAACAAGCCGCCGACCCGCTCGCCCTTCGCGACCAACGCATTGTACAGGCGGACGGCTTCCCTCGTCTCCTCGACGTGGAACCCGACGCGCGCTCGAGATGAGTGAGCGTCTCGGCGCGAGTTCGAAGCCGGAGCTCCATCCCGCGGGACAGGACGACGACTCGAGCGCCGTGTTCTAGGTATCTCACGGTGCAAGCTCCAGGGAAAGACCCGGTAGCGCGATGCCTCGCAGTTCGGGTTTCCCGGTCTCGCCGACGCGTGCCGACTGTGCGGTCGTGATCTGCCTGAAGGGGCGCGTACTGGGGCGCACTTTCCGGGCTGGAAGTTTCAGGCGGCCGACGCCGTCGCAGACTCATCGCTGCATGGAAGCCTGCTGGTGGGCGAACCACAACCCGTCGATCGGCTGGGTGCGCCAGTCGATGCAATCGACCATCTCCGCGAGACTGCCACCGTACGGAGGCACGGAGCTGAAGTGGAAGATGACCTCCGGCTCGACCTTGGGCTCAGTGAATCTTCCGATGCTGCACCTCTGGCGCTCGTCGTTCAGATAGACGACGGTCGTGTCATACATGTGGGACCAGATGGGCTCGCGTACTCCGTAGCGGGACCACATGTCCGCGTTGGTGAAGCCGATCTTTCGCCCGACGGAAACCGCGCCTTCCTGGACCCGAGCTGCGGTCGACGACGACGACCGGGGCGGGCGGCGGATACGAGTAAGACGCCTGCTGCAGCCGCGCGATGACGACGGCTGGCGCCTCTCTCAGGGCTAGGGTGATGGGGTAAGCCATTTCCGCCTAACGACGGCCACCGACTCCAATGAGTCGGTTCACTCAACCTAGCACGAGTGGGTGACTCTGGCGGAAGCCTTTGCGCGAAGATTCGCAGTGACACTGGAATGTGTCGGGGTCGCGCTCGGACCGGCTGCGCTCGGTTGACCGCTGACCCCCGCCAGGACTCGACTTGACCTCCAGGCGAAAAATAGGCGAAACTAGGCTCGGTCGATTTGGTCTGCGGGATTTCTCCTGCAGAAATAGGGGGTTGAGATGGCGGACGGAACGGGGATCGAGGGCTGCGAGCTGGAGTTCGAGCCCGGTCTGGAACCGCTGGAATGGAACGCTTCGCCTGTCTCGTTCTCGCGGATTTGCCACTCGCCGCCGCTCTTCGCGCTGAGCCCGAGCTCGCGACCAGGCGGGTTGCGATCGTGGAGTCTCGCGAGCGAAAAGCGCGAGCCGCGACGAGTCCGAGCATCGTCGCGGGGTTCTATCGCGGGCTGACGGTCGCGCAGGCGCGCGCGGTCGAGCCCGAGTTACTCGTTCGCGCATTCTCGCTCGAGGGCATGCGCTCGGCCGAGCAGGCGCTCGTCGACGTGGCGCGGTCCGTGTCGCCGCGCGTGATGTCGGCGGCGGCGGGGCTCGTCTTCATCGACCTCGCGGGCACGCAGTCGCTCTTCCCCACCGAGCGCGGACTCATGACCGCGCTCGAGACACGACTCAGGGACGTGGGTCTCGCCGTCGGGAGCGGCGGGCCCGCGAGCGTGCGGCTCGGCATCGGGCCGACGCGCACGGTGGCCGAGCTCGCGGCGCGGCACCGCGACGGCGGGCGGATCCTGCGCGCGGAAGAGGCAGCGAGCTTTCTCGTGCCGCTGCCGCTCGACTTGCTCGAGCCGTCGACCGAGCTCGCGGACCGACTCACTCACTGGGGCGTGCGCACGCTCGGGCAGCTCGCGCGCATCTCGCGCGACGCGCTCGGCGCGCGACTTGGCGAGGCGGGGGTGTGGCTCGCGCGGCGCGCGAACGGTCAGGACCTCGCGCCCTTCCGTCAGCATCCGGAGGTCGTGCGCTTCGAGGAGGGCGCGGAGTCGGGGTGGGCGATCGCGAATCTCGAGCCGCTCGCGTTCTTCCTGCGCGCGATCTTCGAGCGGCTGGTGCGGCGCGTGCGCCTGCGCGGCCTCGCGCTGCGGCGGCTGCGGCTCGAGCTCGCGCTCGAGAGCGGGGCCGTGGCGGTGCGCGAGCTCGGCCTCGCCGCGCCCACGCTCGAGACGCACGTGCTCCTGACGCTGGCGCGACTCGAGCTGGAGCGCGACCCGCCGCCGGAGGGCGTGCTCGCGGTGCGCGTGATCGCGACACCGGACAGTGTCGAGACGGCGCAGCTCGACCTGTTCCTGCCGCCGCTCCCCTCCCCCGGCGAGCTAGCCGTGGCCATCGCGCGCATCGAGTCGCTCTGCGGCGCGGGCCACGTCGGCGCGCCGCACGTCGAGGACACGCATCTGCAGGACGCGGCGGCGCTCGCCGAGTTCAAGCTCGCGCACGAGCGCAGGCGCGAGCGCGCGACCGATCCCGGCAAAGAGCTCGCGCCGCGCAGCGTCCTGGCGCTGCGCGCGCTACGCCCGCCGCGCCGGGTACGGGTACACGGCGGCGACCCGCCGGTCTACGTCTCACTCCAGCTCCAGACCCCCGACACCGAAGGCGGCCGCGTGCGGAACGCCGCCGGTCCCTGGCGCCTCTTCGGCGAGTGGTGGGGCGAAGGCCGCTTCGCGCGCGACTACTGGGACGTCGAGCTCTCGGACGGCGGAGTCTACCGCCTGTACCACGATCTGCCTAGTGACTCGTGGTGGGCGGATGGGATCTACGACTGACTCAGCCGCAGTCCGCGCCATCGAAGAACTCGACGACGCCCGTATCGAGTGAGTACTCGGCGCCGACGACCACCAGGCCCTCGCGCTCGCTGAGCTGCTCGAGGATCTCGGAGCCGTGGCGCAAGTGACTCACCGAGACACCGACGTTCGCGCGCACGGCGTGACGCACCAGCGCGTCGGGATCACGCGCCATCTCGGTTCGGAGCAACCCCTCGACCGAGGGCCGGACCCGGTCGACGATCGAGCGCAGGTTGCGGGAGCGGTTCGCCGACGGCTGGCGCAGCTCCTCCAAGGTGGCGAGGATCGCGCCGCACTGAGAATGCCCGAGCACCACGACCAGCCGCGTGCCGAAGCGCGCGGCGGCAAACTCGACGCTGCCGACCTGCGAGGGAGCGACGATGTTGCCGGCGACCCGAATCACGAACAGGTCGCCGAGGCCCTGGTCGAACACGATCTCCGCCGGCGCGCGCGAGTCCGAGCAGCCCAGGACGATCGCGAACGGTTCCTTCTCCTTCGCGAACTCGAGGCGCCGCGAGTGACTCAACGAGTCGTCGCCGCCGCGCAGGCCGGAGACGAAGCGGCGGTTCCCTTCCTTCAGGCGTGCGAGCGCTTCTCGTGCGGGGATCATCGAGCCGATCTTCGCACATCCGCGCCGCCCGAGGCGACGAAGCCCTCAGTCCGCTTCCGGCTCGTAGAATTCGCCCTCGAGATCGGTGAGCTTCCCTTGAATGAACGCGTGGGCGTCGCGGATCGCCTGGTTGTAGACGGGCGGGCCGAGCTCTCCCACGAGGAAATCGAGCAGCTGCTCCGCCTTGAACGGGCTGATCTGCTCGTCGAAGTGCTCGCTGAAGTACCCCTGAAGCGCGCGGAGCATGCGCTCGCGGCGCTCCGCCGTGAGCTTGATGCGCATCGCTCTCTGGGGCCGCGAACCACTCATGAAGCGACTCACTGTGCCTGTTCGAGTCGGTACACCTTATCACGGCACAAAACGAGTATGCTCTGTCGTCACCAGATGAGGTACTCCATGCGCATGCTCGTGCTCCTTGGCATCCTGGCCCTCGCCACTCCGGCGCTGGCCGACACGATCTTCAGCACTGGATCGATGACCTACAGCGGTCTCGTCATCGTCGACACGAGCTGCTCGATCTACAACGCGGGTCCGAAGCCGGTGACGATCACGCACGTCGGCTTGGTCCCGTACGCGAGCGGGGGGACGCAGGCTGCGGACTCAGACGATTGTACGACTGCTCCGCTCGCCGCCGAAACGACATGCAGATTCAGCGGCTCCTCCGGCACCTTCGGTGGCGGAATCGCGAAGGTGAAGGGCAGCACCAAGAACTTGCGCGGAAGCTGCACCCTGTTTCCCGACGCCGGCGGTCCGGCAATCCTCTACGAGCTGATGCGCTGACTCGAGTGACTCTAGAGCCGCTCGGCGAGCGCGCCGAGCAGCGCGACCGCGTCGACCCCGGGACCGAGCACGCCGGCGAGCGGATCACCGCTCTTCTTCAGGCGCGGCGGCGCGGTCTCGATGTTGAACTTCGTCGGGTCGAGGCGCGCGTTCACCTGCTTCCACTCGAGCGGCATCGAGACCGGCGCGTGCGGGCGCGGGCGCACCGAGAACGGGCCGGCGATCAGCTTGCCGCGGCCGTTCTGCAGATAGTCGACGTACACGCGCTCGCCGCGCGCCGCGACCGGGCGCGTGATCGTGGCGATCTCGGGCAGGTCGGCGCAGACCACCCGGGCCAGCACCTCGGCGAGCCGGCGGGCGTCGTCGTGGTCCAGCGACGATCCGCCCAGGGGCACGAGCACGTGCAGGCCGTCCTGGCCCGAGGTCTTCACGAAGTGTGCGGCGTGGAGCTCGTCGAGGAGTGAGTGGATGCGGCGCGCGATCGTGACCACGTGTGCGAACGGCGCCTGCTTGGGATCGAGGTCGAGGATCAGCCAGTCGGGGCGGTCGATGGACTCGCGCCTCGAGCTCCATACGTGCAGCGGGATCGCGCCGGAGTTGATCACGTGCAGCAAGGTGCGCAGCTCGTTGCAGATGAAGTAGTCGGCGCCATCGACCTCGAAGCGCGTGACCCAGTCGGGCGTGAAGTCGGGCGCGTTCTTCTGGTAGAAGGACTTCCCCTCGATCCCGTCGGGATAGCGAGTCAGCACGAGCGGTCGGTCGCGCAGATACGGCGCGAGCCAGGGCCAGACCGCCTCGTAGTAGTGGAGCAGATCGCCTTTCGTGTAGCCCTCCACCGGCCAGAAGACCTTGTCGAGCCGAGTGAGTCGCGGCTGGCCGTCGTCCTTCGCGCCGGCTCGCGCCGGCGCGGTGGTCGTCTCGGGAACGGGCTCTGTGCGCGCTTCGGCCGGCGCCTCGCAGTCCGCGAGCGTCGCCTTCGCGCGCAGGCCGAGAAACACCGGATGGCGCATCATGCCGGCGCTCGTCACCTCGGTGTAGCGCACCTCCGCGACGAGCTCGGGCACGACGTAGGTGACTCCCTTGAGATCCGGCGAGTTCTCGAACTCGGCCTTTGTGACTCGCCGCGCCGCCAGCGCCTCACGGATCTCCTTGATCGAGGCGTCGTCTAGCCCCGAGCCCGCGGCGCCGGCGAAGCGCAGCTTCCCGTCCACGCGCCACGCGAGCAGGAGCGAGCCCAGCGCCTCCCGCGACCCTTTTCCGCGCGTGAACCCGACGATCGCGAGCAGCGCCGTGCGCGGCAGCTTGATCTTCAGCCAGCTCTTCGAGCGCTTGCCGCTCTCGTAGCGTGAGTCCGCCTTCTTCGCGACGATGCCCTCGAGCTGACTCGCGCGCGCGGCCTCGAGCAGCGCCTCGCCGTCGCGCTCCAGGTGATCCGAGAAGCGCACGAAGCCCGCGCGCGGCGCGAAGCACGACAGGATCTCCTTGCGCGCAGTCAGCGGCAGCGCGCGCAGGTCGTGGCCCTCCGCGGAGAGCGCGTCGAACGTGTAGTACACGACCGGTGTGTCGATCTCGGCGCGCGGCGCGGGCTGGCCGCGGAAGCGCGTCTGCAGGCGCTCGAACGACGCGCGGCCGCGCTCGTCGAGCGCCACCACCTCGCCATCGATCGCGCACTCCGACACCGGCAGGTGTCGCACCGCGCGCGTGATCTCCGGGTAGGTCGCGGTCACGTCGCGTCCGCTGCGCGCGACGAGGCGCGCGGAGCCGTCGCGCGCCTTCACCGCCAATACGCGCGCGCCGTCGTATTTCAGCTCGAAGAGCCAGCCGTCGCGCGTGAACGCCTTCTCCTCGGTTTCGGCCAGCATCGGGTCCAATGCGGCCGCGGGCAGCGCGCGCACGGGCGCGCCCGCGCGCCGCGCGAGCTCGCTCACCTCCGCGCTGCGAGTCACTCCCGCGCGCAGCTCCTCGACGGTGAGCCCCGAGAGCACCGAGTT
>Ga0326726_10005036_pt1 | contig 12007 bp, 8 predicted proteins | sample MHFenrmetagenome_2_FD_207603 | JGI IMG/M metagenome (GOLD analysis project Ga0326726, IMG submission 207603) | Lab enriched peat soil microbial communities from Michigan Hollow, Ithaca, NY, United States - MHF15MN | ecosystem: Environmental > Terrestrial > Soil > Wetlands > Peat | place: USA...
AGCAGCAGCAGCCGCGGATTGGTGATCACGGCCACCGACAGCAGCCCCGCCGCCCCCGCCAGCAGGCACATCGCGTGGGTGCCCTTGCGCCCCCGCCGCTTGGCCAACGGCGGCAGGAAGAAGGCAAAGCCGAAGCAGACCGCCGAGTAGGCGCCGAAGCAGACCCCGGCCCACTCGACCCCGCGCTGATAGAGCGGCGAGCTCGCGTCGGGGGCCCCGAACACGTTGGTGGCCACGGCGACGGGGAAGTAGAGCCACATGCAGAACAGGCCGAGCCAGGTGGAGATCTGCACCAGCGCCAGCTGCCGCATCGTGTCGGGCATCGCCTTGATCGCCGCGATGATCTCGCGGGCGCCGGTCCCGAGCCCCGCGCTCGCGGCGTTCTCCCGCTGGAACGCCGCCAGGTCGGCCGGCGGCTTTTCCTTCGTCGTCAGGATGGTGTAGAGCACCGCCCCGAAGAAGGCGGCCGCGCCGATGTAGAACGACAGCCGGACGGTGACCGGGATGGTGCCCGGCGTACCGGCCGCGACGCCGAACCAGTTGGTCATCATCCAGGGCAGTGCGGAGGCGATCACCGCGCCGAAGCCGATGAAGAAGCTCTGCATGGCGAAGCCCCGGGTCCGCTCGGACGGGGGCAGCAGATCCGCCACGAAGGCCCGGAACGGCTCCATCGAGATATTGATCGACGCGTCGAGGATCCAGAGCAGCCCCGCCGCCATCCAGAGGCTGCCGGAGTTCGGCATCGCGATGAGCGCGCAGGAGCTCAGGATCGCGCCGACGAGGAAGAACGGCCGGCGGCGCCCCAGCCGCGGCGACCAGGTCCGGTCGCTCAGGCGGCCGATGATCGGCTGGACCAGGAGGCCGGTGAGTGGCGCCGCGAGCCAGAGCATCGGAATCTGGTCGGGCTTGGCCCCCAGATACTCGTAGATCGCGCTCATGTTGGCCATCTGGAGGCCCCAGCCGAACTGGATGCCCAGGAAGCCGAAGCTCATGTTCCAGATCGTCGAAAAGCGGGTGCTCTTCTCCGCCATGTGGCCTCCAGGCCCGGCTGCGAGGGATGTCCATCCTAATCTTAGCGCGTGCCCGGCAACCCTGCCGCGCGGCCCCTCGCGCGGTACATTCTCCCCATGCGCACACTCCTCCTGGCTCTTGCCCTGGGCGCCTCGGCGCGCCTCGCCGCCGCCCAGACCCCGCCCGCCGACTCGTCCAAGTTCGCCGCCGTCGCCTCGGGGCTCCAGTTCCGCTCCATCGGGCCGGCCCTCACGTCCGGCCGCGTGGCCGACATCGCCGTGGACCCCTCCAACCGGAAGATCTGGTATGTGGGCAGCGCGGCTGGCGGGGTGTGGAAGACCACCAACGCCGGCATCAGCTTCGCCCCGGTCTTCGACGGCGAAGGCTCCTTTTCCATCGGCACCCTCGCCATCGACTCCAAGAATCCCAGCGTCGTCTGGGTGGGCACCGGGGAGAACAACGCCCAGCGGGTGGTCGCCTACGGGGACGGCGTCTACAAGTCCATCGATGGCGGGAAGAGCTGGACCAACACCGGACTCAAGGAATCGGAGCACATCGGCCGGATCGTGATCGATCCGCGCAACTCCGATGTGGTCTACGTCGCGGCGCAGGGACCCCTGTGGCGGAAGGGCGGCGACCGCGGCATCTACAAGACCACCGACGGTGGCAAGACCTGGGCGCGGGTGCTGTCCGGGGACGACTGGACCGGCGCCAATGATATCCAGATGGATCCCCGCAACCCCGACATCCTGATCGCCACGATGTGGCAGCGGCAGCGGCGCACCTGCTGCTTCATCGCGGGCGGCCCCGGGTCGGGGGTCTTTCGCTCGGTGGACGGCGGCAAGACCTGGAACAAGTCGCAGTCGGGCTTCCCGTCCGAGGACCTGGGCCGCATCGGGCTCGCGCTGTCTCCCGCCGACCCGAGCGTGGTCTATGCCATCGCCGACGCGGCGCAGGGCAAGGGCGGCTTCTTCCGGTCCCGGGACGGCGGCGCCTCCTGGGAGCGGATGAGCGGCTACCAGACGGGCGGGAACTACTACAACGAGATCTTCGCCGACCCCCGGAACCCCGACCGGGTCTACGCGGTGGACGTGATTCTCCAGGTGAGCGACGACGGCGGCAAGACCTTTCATCGGGTGGGTGAAGCGCTCAAGCACGTGGACAACCACGTGGTCTGGATCGATCCCGACGACACCGACCATCTGCTGGTCGGCTGCGACGGCGGGGTCTACGAGACGGTGGACCGCGGCCGCACCTGGCGCTTCATGGCCAACCTGCCGATCACCCAGTACTACCGGGTGGCCACCGACAACTCCACCCCGTTCTACCGGGTGTACGGCGGCGCCCAGGACAACTTCTCGGTGGGCGGCCCCAGCCGTACCCGCACCAACAACGGCATCCGCAACGCCGACTGGTTCATCACCAGCGGCGGGGACGGCTTCGGCAGCGTGGTGGACCCGGAGGACCCGAATACCGTCTACGCCCAGTCCCAGTTCGGCAACCTGAGCCGGTTCAACCTCCGCACCGGCGACGTGATGGGGATCCAGCCCGAGGACCTGGCCGGCGGGCCGGGCTTCCGCTGGAACTGGGACTCGCCGCTCCTGGTGAGCCCGCACGCCCACACCCGGCTCTACTTCGCCAACAACCGGGTCATGCGGAGCGACGACCGGGGCAACACCTGGCGCGCGGTGAGCCCGGACCTGACCCGCCAGATCGACCGCAACGCGCTCAGGCTGATGGACCGGGTGTGGGGCCCCGACGCGGTGGGAAAAAACGCGTCCACCACCCTGTACGGAAACATCTTCGCGCTGGCCGAATCGCCCCTCAAGGAAGGACTGCTGTTCGCGGGCACCGACGACGGCCGGATCCAGATCAGCGAGAACGGCGGCGAGAGCTGGCGGGCGATCGATCACTTCCCCGGCGTGCCGGACACCACCTTCGTGTCCCGGGTGGTCCCCTCGCAGCACGACGCCAATACCGTCTACGCCACCTTCAACAACCACCAGACCGGCGATTTCAAGCCCTACGTCCTCAAGAGCACCGACCTGGGCCGGACCTGGACCAGCATCGCCGGCGACCTCCCCGCGCGCGGCGATGTATGGGTGATCGCGGAGGACTATCAGGACCGAAACCTGCTGTTCGTGGGCACCGAGTTCGGCGCCTACGCCTCCCGCGACGGCGGCGCTAAGTGGGTCAAGCTCGGCGGCCTCCCGACCATCCAGGTGCGCGACATCGCGATTCAGAAACGGGCCAACGATCTCGTGCTGGCGACCTTCGGCCGGGGGTTCTACGTCCTGGACGATTACGCCGCCCTGCGGGAGTGGCGCCCCGAGTACGCCGCGCAGCCCGCCCGGCTGTTCGCCTCCCGCCCGGCCTACCTCTATGCCGAATCGAGCCCGCTGGGGCTGCCGGGAGGATCGTTCCAGGGGCACGGGCAGTACGTGGCGGCGAACCCCCCGTTCGGCGCGCTGATCACCTACTACCTCAAGGACGGCCTCAAGTCCTCCAAGGCCCGCCGCCGCGAGGCCGACGCCGCCGCCGAAAAGAAGGGTGGGGATTCTCCCTATCCGCCGTGGGACTCCCTCAAGGTGGAAGACCGGCAGGAGGATCCCGCCGTGGTGGTGACGGTCAGTGATTCTTCGGGCCGGATGGTGCGCCGGTTCACCGCGCCCGCGACCGCGGGCCTGCACCGGGTGGCCTGGGACCTTCGGCTCCAGCCGACCGAGCCGGTGGACGGGCCGCCCTACCAGCCCGATCCCGACTTCCCGTTCAGCTCGCCACCGCTGGCGCCCTTCGCGGTGCCGGGCACCTACCAGGTGGCGCTCTGGTCCCGGGTGGACGGCGCCTTTGCCAGGCTGGGCGATCCGATTCGCGTGGGGGTGGTGGCGGCCGATCCGCCCGAGGCGCGGTCCAACGGGCGCACCATCGCGACGCTGGTCGAGCAGCAGCACACCGCCGAGCTCGAGCGGTCGGTGCTGGGGGCCGCCTCGCTGATCGACGAGACCGTCACCCGGGTGGGCTTCCTCAAGCGGGCGATCGACGAGACCCCGGCGGCGGATACGTCGCTCGTCCGGCGGGTCCGGGACATCGAGCGGCGGCTCCAGGATGCCCGGGAGCTGCTCAACGGCGATCCAACCCGGGCGCGGCGCAACGAAGCCTCGCCACCCAGCCTGCTGGGGCGGCTGCAGAACGCCATCGGCAACGGCTGGAGCGGCACGCTGGAGGCGCCGACGGCCGCGCAGCAGGCCCAGATCGACATCGTTCGGGGAGAGTTCGGGCGGGTCCTGGATCAGGTGCGTCAGCTCATCGAGGTGGACCTGAAGGCGCTGGAGACCGCCGCGGAACAGGCCGGCGTGCCGTGGACGCCTGGGCGGATGCCGCGACTGCCGAGGTAGCGCGATCCGGATTCACCGGACCCGCCTCAGCTTGACGTGGTCCCTCCCCGGGGCTTCCTTGGTGCGTGAGCACCTTTCCGGTTCCAGGGGCTTCCCGCAATTGAATACGATGCAGCCAAGGTCCCCGGTTGGCGCCTTGTTCGGCAACGAGTATGTGCGTGCCGCTGGCGCGGTGCTGCTGGTCACCGGGCTCGGGCTGCTGGTGCGAGACCGGGTCCAGCCCATCGACGTGGCCATGCTGTTTCTGCTGGCCGTAGTCTTCGTGGCTTCCCGGTTCAGCCGCGGTCCGTCGGTGTTTGCCGGTGTTGCGACTGTCGCGCTCTTCGATTTCCTCTTCGTGCCTCCGTACTACACGTTCTCAGTGCTCGACCGGAGCTACGTCCTGAGCTTCGTCGTCATGTTTGCGATCGCGTTGCTCATGGGCCAGCTCACCGGGCGGATTCGCGAGCAGGCCCAGGACGCGGTCGAACGGGAGCGGCAGACCAATGCGCTCTACCAGATGACCCGGGAGCTCGCTGTCGCTGGGGAAGCCGACGCCCAGGTGGCGATTGCCGCGCGGCACATCGGCCATGCTGCCGGCGGGGAGGCGATCGTGCTGCTGCTCGACCGGTTACCGGGCGGAGCCGGGGCTCCACAATGGCCGGCGGAGGGGCCGATGGTCAGCATGGACGTGCGCATGGCCGCATCATGGGCAGTCGAACACGGCGAGCCGGCCGGCTGGAGCGCCGTGCACGGCGCCGATGCGGAAGCGATCGTCGTCCCGCTCAAGACTCCGACCCGAATCGTGGGGATCGCGGTGGTGCGGCCCGAGGTGCTGGAACGCCGGCTGTCGGAAGCCCAGCTTCGGACGATCGAAGCACTGGGGGAACAGGCGGCCATCGCGCTGGAACGTTCCGGCGTCCTGGTTCGTCACTCGTAGCGCAATGGGAGTCCGCCTCGTGACCAGTCTCCGCGAACACTTTCGAGCCGCCGACATCCACCTAGCGGTGGAGGGCACCACCAAGACGGCGATCCTGGCTGAACTGGTCGCCGGCCTCGGGCTCGGGAACGAGGAGTCGTCGATCATTCTCAAGATCCTCGAGCGCCGCGAGCTGGTCGGGTCGACCGGCGTCGGGCATGGAGTAGCGATTCCCCATTGCCGGACCCACCTGGTGCCCCGGCTTCGGGTCGTGCTGGCCCGCAAGCCCGGTGGCGTCGACTGGGGAGCGGTCGACGGATTGCCGGTGACCCGGATCTTCCTGCTGGTGGCACCGCCGGTCGAGGTGTCCAACGAATACCTGCCGGTCCTCGGCCGGATCGCCCGGCTGATGAACTCGAGCGACATTCGGGAACGGCTCGACGCGACGGCCACTCCGGAGGAAGTGCTGCAGTTGCTCGATGAACCGAGCGCCTAGCGACGGATGCCGAGTCCTACCCTGCTGGTCATCGATGATGAGGCCCAGATCCGCCGAGTAGTCCGGAACGCCTTCAAGGACGCGGGCGCGCGAATTCTGGAGGCGGCCACCGCCTCCCAGGGCATCGATCTCGCGGCGGCGGAACGCCCCGATCTCATCGTGCTGGATCTGGGCCTGCCGGACATGCCCGGCGTCGATGTATGTCGCGAAATCCGCCGCTGGTCGGTCGCTCCGATTCTGGTTCTCTCCGCCCGCCACTCCGATGAAGAAAAGGTCCGGCTGCTGGACGCCGGTGCCGACGACTACGTCACCAAGCCATTCAGCACCTCGGAGCTTCAGGCGCGGTCCCGGGCCCTGCTGCGCCGGGCCCAGGGTCGCGGCCCGGCCGGCGAGTCCCGTATCGAAATCGGCGGGCTGATACTGGATCTCACCGCCCGGAGCCTGACGGTAGACGAAAACCCGGTGCACCTGACTCCGATCGAGTGGGATCTGCTGCGGGAGATGATGGTCAACGCCGGCCGTACGCTGACCCACCAGCATCTGTTCGGTCAGGTCTGGCGCGGCCGCCAGTTCGGCAACGCCCAGCAGTACCTTCGGGTGTACGTGGCCCACCTACGCCGGAAGATCGAGGTCGATTCGCTTCGACCCCGCTATATCCACACCGAGCCGGGCGTCGGATATCGCTTTGCGACCGCGGCGGAGTTCGCCGCGCAGGACTAGCGTGCCCCGCGCCCCGGTCTGGCGCTGGCTGGTGTGGGGCCTGGTCCTCGCCGGCGTCACGCTGCTCCTGGTGCAGCTGCGCGGACGCCTCGACAAGGCGCACATCACGCTGGTGTTTCTCCTTGTCGTTCTGGCGGGAACCCTGAGTGGCGGCCGCGCGCTCGGCCTGGTGCTCGGGGCGATTTCCTTCCTGCTGTTCAACTGGTTCCTGCTGCCACCCTACCACACCTTCGCGCTCAACGACCCGCTCGACTGGCTGGTGCTGGTAGCGTTCCTGATCGTGAGCGCCGTGGTCGCGGAGATCCTCCACCGGCTCCGGGGGGAGGCCGACGCCGCCCGGCGGCGCGCCGCCGAGGTCGACCGATTTGCCACGCTGGGTGCCGAGGCCTTGAAGGTGGGCCGCGCCGAGGAGGCTCTCGCCGCCATTACCGACGTCGTTCGCGCCGAGCTGGAGCTTGACCGGTGCCGGATCCATACCTCCCGAGTCCCGGATCGGGAAGGGACCAGCCCAGCGGACCCGCTCGTTACCTGGACGGCCGAGCATGGCCGCGTTGCGATCCTTCGGGCCGACGGCACCAGCCGGCTCACCGGGACCGCCGACCTTCCTGAGGGCAGAATGGATGACGCCCTCAGCGTCTTTCTCCCCCTCGCGGTCCGCGAGAGCACGATCGGGGTGCTCGAGCTGGGCGCACGGCGGCCGCTCGATCTCTCACCGGCACAGCTCCGTTTTCTGACCGCGCTGGCCCATTACGCGGCGCTCGCCGTCGAGCGGGCCCGGCTGGAGGCCGAGGCCGGTCGCATCGAAGTGCTGCAGGAGGCGGACCGGCTCAAGGACGCATTGCTCGCGTCGGTGTCCCACGACTTGCGGACCCCGCTCACCACCATCAAGGCGCTGGCCCACGAGATGGCAGGGGGAGACGAGCGCGCCCTCGCCATCGAGGAGGAAGCCAACCGGCTCAACCGGATGGTGGCCAACTTGCTGGACCTGACCCGCCTCAAGAGCGGCGAGCTGGGTCTGCATCACGAGATCAACGCGGTGGATGAGCTGATCGGCGCGCTGCTGCAGCGCGTCTCCGGCGCGTTCGACGGTCGCGAGATCACCGTTCGGCTGGAGGACGGCGGCACCCTGCTGGTGGGTCGCTTCGACCTGGCGCAATCGCTTCGGATACTGGTCAACCTGGTCGAGAACGCCCACAAGTACTCTCCGGCGGGAACGCCGGTTGAAATTGCCGTCGGCCGGGCGGGCGCGTTCCTCTCCATTGCCGTGGCCGATCGCGGTCCCGGCGTCCCGGCCACCGAGGCTGGATCCATCTTCGAGCCATTCTATCGCTCTCCCGGCGCGCTCCCGGATGTCGGAGGCGCCGGGCTCGGCCTCGCCATTGCCCGGCAACTGGCCCGGGCTCAGGAGGGCGATGTCAGCTACGCCGCCCGCCCGGGCGGTGGTGCCATCTTCACGTTGACCCTTCCCGCCGCGGAACTGCCCTCCGAATAACCCGCCCCGCTGAGCCGCTGTCGGCCCCGGCGGCGCAGTCTGGAACACTCTTAACGACATCTTCACGCCCCGTTCACCGACGTTTACCCCAGTTTAGCGCCACGGATGGTATCGTGCGTCCGGTCGCCGCAACGGTGCGGTGCAACGGAAGGTGGATTCGATATGAAGGATGCGCTCTACATCCTCGGAACCCTGGGCTTCTTCTGGCTCATGATCGCCTATGTGCGCTGGTGCGAGTCCCAGGGCAAGAAGAGCGTCCAGGCCAAGGAGGAACCGACCCCATGAGTCTCGGCAACGTCGTGGCCATCGTGCTGACCCTGGCCGTGCTTGGGTACCTCCTGTACACCATGCTCCGGCCGGAGGAGTTCTGATATGACCGCCAATGGCTGGCTGCAGATCCTCTTCTACGGACTCTGCCTGCTGCTGGTCGCCAAGCCGCTCGGGCTCTACATGGTCCGGATCTATGACGGCTCCATGCGCTGGCTGGCGCCGTTCGAGCGGGTCATCTATCGGGTCAGCGGCATCGATCCGACGGAGGACCAGCACTGGACCCGCTATGCCGGCGGCATGCTGCTCTTCAGCGTCGCGTCCATGTTGTTGACCTATGTGGTACTGCGGCTTCAACACCTGCTGCCGCTCAACCCGCAGCATTTCCCGGCGGTGGCGGATCGCCAGTCCTTCGAGACCGCGGCGTCCTTCACCACCAACACGAACTGGCAGTCCTACAGCGGGGAGACGACGATGTCGTACTTCTCGCAGATGACCCAGCTCGCGTTTCACAACTTCATCTCCGCGGCGGTGGGCATCGCTTGCGCCGTGGCGCTGGTGCGGGGCATTGCGCGGAAGAGCGCCGGCCGGCTGGGCAACTTCTGGGTGGACACGGTCCGTGGCACCCTGTACCTCCTGCTCCCGATTTCCTTCATCGCGGCCCTCCTGCTGATTCAGCAGGGGGTCATCCAGAACTTCAAGCCGTATCTGGAAGTCACCACCCTGGAGGGCGCCAAGCAGGTCCTCGCGATGGGCCCGGCCGCCAGCCAGATCGCCATCAAGCAGTTCGGCTCCAATGGCGGCGGGTTCTTCAACATGAATTCCGCCCATCCGTTCGAGAATCCGACTCCGTGGTCGAATTTCATCGAGATGTTCGCTCTCCTGGCCCTGGCGTCCGGGTTGCTCTGGATGTTCGGGGAGATGGTGAAGAAACGGGCCCACGGCTGGGCCCTCTGGACCGCTGTGTTCGTGATCTTCGCCGGGGGCGTGACCACGGCCTACTGGGCCGAAGGACGGGGCAACCCGATCCACATCGCGCGTGGGATCGATCCGGTCGCGTCGGACGCGCAGTCCGGCGGCAACATGGAGGGCAAGGAGGTCCGCTACGGCATCGCGAATTCCGTGCTGTGGGCCACCGCCACGACCGATGCTTCCAACGGCTCGGTCAACGCGATGCACGACTCCTTCACGCCGTTGGGCGGCCTGGTACCCCTCGTCAACATCCAGTTGGGTGAGGTGGTGTTCGGCGGCGTGGGGGCCGGGCTCTACGGCCTGCTCATGATGGTGGTGCTCACGGTCTTCATTGCCGGGCTGATGGTGGGGCGGACACCCGAGTATCTCGGAAAACGGATCCAGGCGCGCGAAGTGCAGATGGTGATGCTCTACGTTCTGGTATTCCCGGCCGCGATTCTCACGCTGACGGCAATCTCCGTCCTCGTCGCGCCCGGCTTGGCCGGGCTCAACAACGCCGGTCCCCATGGGCTCAGCGAGATTCTCTACGCTTTCTCATCGACCGCCGGCAATAATGGTAGCGCCTTCGCCGGCCTGACCGGCACGACCTACTACTACAACACCCTGCTCGGGCTCAACACGCTCATCGGCCGGTTCCTGATGATCGTGCCGATGCTGGCCCTGGCCGGGTTCCTGGCCGAAAAGAAGGTGGCGCCCGAATCGGCCGGGACCTTCCCAGTCACGACGCCGCTCTTCGTCGTGCTGCTCATCTCGGTGGTCCTCATCGTCGGTGCACTCACCTTCTTCCCGGTGCTCTCGCTCGGTCCCATCGTCGAGCACCTGCTGATGGGCGCGGGGAGGCTCTTCTAACATGACCGTCACCAAGCGACCGCTCTTCGATCCGCCGATCGTCCGCCGCGCGATCGGCGACGCCTTCACCAAGCTCACGCCGCGCCATATGGTGCGGAACCCGGTGATGTTCGTGGTGCTCCTGGGCAGCATCGCCACGACCATCGTGCTCGGGCAGGACCTGATCCGCGGTGGCGGCAACCTGGGCTTCACGCTCCAGCTCGCCCTGTGGCTCTGGTTCACGGTGCTGTTCGCCAATTTCGCGGAAGCAATGGCCGAGGGCCGGGGCAAGGCGCAGGCGGACAGCCTGCGGGCATCGCGGACCCAGACTTCGGCGATGCGGCTGCGCAATCCGGCCAACAAGCGGGACGTCGAGGCGGTCCCCGCCGCCCGGCTGGTCAAGGGGGACCTGGTCATCGTCCGGCCTGGAGAAGTGATCCCCGGCGACGGCGATGTGGTCGAGGGGGTGGCCTCGGTGGACGAATCCGCCATCACTGGGGAGTCCGCGCCGGTCATCCGCGAGTCCGGTGGGGACCGGTCGGCGGTGACCGGCGGCACCAAGGTCCTCTCCGACTACCTGGTCATTCGCATCACCGCCAATCCCGGGGAGACCTTCCTGGACCGGATGATCGCGTTGGTGGAAGGGGCCTCTCGGCAGAAGACCCCCAACGAGATCGCGCTCACGATCCTGTTGTCCGGGCTCACCATCATCTTCGTCTTCGCGGTCGCGACCCTGCAGCCCTTCGCGGTCTACTCCGGCACCACGGTGGCGATCCCGGTGCTGATCGCGCTGCTGGTGTGCCTCATTCCCACCACGATCGGCGGCTTGTTGTCCGCCATCGGCATCGCCGGCATGGACCGGATGATCCAGCAGAACGTGATCGCCATGAGCGGGCGGGCGGTCGAGGCAGCGGGCGACGTGAACACCCTGCTGCTGGACAAGACGGGTACCATCACCCTCGGCAACCGCCAGGCGGTGGAGTTCCTCCCGGTGCACGGCGTCACGATCAACGAGCTGGCCGACCGGGCCCAGCTCGCTTCCCTTCCCGATGAAACCCCCGAGGGCCGCAGCATCGTGGTGCTGGCCAAGCAGCAGTTCAATCTGCGGGGCCGGCCGGTGAGCGAATCCCCCGAGCACGAGCATATGACATTCGTTCCGTTCTCCGCCGTCACCCGGATGAGCGGAGTGGACATCGGCGCCGTACAGCTCCGCAAGGGCGCCGGGGACGCGGTGGTCCGCTGGGTCAAGGAGGGGAAGGGCCAGGTCCCGGACGAGATCAACGGCATCGTGGAGGGGATCGCACGGCGCGGCGGGACCCCGCTCGTCGTGGCCGAGCGCCACAATGGGTCGACCCGGGTGCTGGGTGCGGTCTACCTCAAGGACATCGTCAAGGGCGGGATGCGGGAACGGTTCGACCGGCTCCGTGCGATGGGCATCCGGACGGTCATGATCACCGGGGACAACCCGTTGACCGCGGCCTCGATCGCCCAGGAGGCGGGGGTTGACGACTTCCTGGCCGAGGCCAAGCCGGAAGACAAGATGACCTTGATCAGGCGGGAGCAGGCCGGCGGCAAGCTGGTGGCCATGACCGGTGACGGCACCAACGACGCGCCGGCGCTGGCCCAGGCGGATGTCGGGGTGGCGATGAACAGCGGCACCCAGGCGGCCAAGGAGGCGGGGAACATGATCGACCTCGACTCCAACCCGACCAAGCTGATCGAGGTGGTGGAGATCGGGAAGCAGCTGCTGATGACCCGGGGCTCGCTCACCACTTTTTCGATCGCTAACGACGTGGCCAAGTACTTCGCCATCATCCCGGCGATGTTCATGGCCACCTATCCGGCGCTGAACGCCCTCAATATCATGGGGCTCCATTCGCCCCAGTCCGCCATCCTGGCGAGCGTCATCTTCAACGCCCTCATCATCA
>Ga0326726_10005037_pt1 | contig 12006 bp, 9 predicted proteins | sample MHFenrmetagenome_2_FD_207603 | JGI IMG/M metagenome (GOLD analysis project Ga0326726, IMG submission 207603) | Lab enriched peat soil microbial communities from Michigan Hollow, Ithaca, NY, United States - MHF15MN | ecosystem: Environmental > Terrestrial > Soil > Wetlands > Peat | place: USA...
GTCCCAGTTGAGGAGCATCTCGTCGAGGACGAACCGGGCGATGCGGTTCTTCTCGTGGTCGCGGGCCAGGCGCACGCCCTCGCGGTAGTCGGGGGGAATGTCGATGGCCGCGCGCGCGGTCAGCTCGCGGGCGGTGTCTTCGATCAGCTTGGCGGGGATGGTGGTCATTGCGTTTGGGATCAGCGCTCCTCACGCTCGGCGCCCCTCACCCTGCCCTCTCCCCGAAGGGGAGAGGGAACAACTAGCGCTTGCCCTTGCGCTCGTCGCGGCGGAGCTTGTACTCGATGGAGTCCACGAGGGCCTGCCACGAGGCCTCGATGATATTGTCCGCCACGCCGACGGTCCCCCAGGTCTCGTCGCCGTCGCCCGAGGTGATGAGCACGCGCGTCTTGGCCGCCGTGCCCTTCGACTCGTCGAGGATACGGACCTTGTAGTCGAGCAGGCTCATCTCGCGCAGGTTCGGATAGAAGTCCTCGAGGGCCTTGCGGAGCGCATGGTCGAGCGCATTGACGGGTCCGTGGCCGGAGGCCGCCGTGTGCTCGGCGATGCCCCTCACCTTGAGCCGCACCGTCGCCTCGGCGACGGGCTCCGAATCGCCGCGCTCCTCCTCGACGATGACGCGGAAGCCGTCGAGGTCGAAGTAGGGCCTGTGGTTGCCCAGCGCCCGCTCCATCAGGAGCTCGAACGACGCCTCCGCGCCTTCGAACTGGAAACCTTCGTCCTCCATCTCCTTCAGCATCTCGAGGATGCGCCGGGCTTCCGGCGTGTTCTTGTCGAGGTCGATCCCGTACTCCTTGGCCTTCCACAGGATGTTCGACTGCCCCGCCAGCTCCGAGACCAGCACGCGCCGGTGATTGCCCACCGACTCGGGATCGATGTGCTCGTAGGTCTCGGCGTGCTTGAGGACGGCCGAGACGTGGATGCCGCCCTTGTGGGCGAAGGCGGAGTCGCCCACATACGGCTGCGAGCCCCACGGCTTGCGATTGGCCAGCTCGGAAACGAAGCGCGAGACGTCGCGCAGCTCGCGCAGGCCATCCGGCGGAATACAGTCGAGGCGCATCTTGAGCATGACGTTGGGGATGATCGAGACGAGGTTGGCGTTGCCGCAACGTTCCCCGTAGCCGTTGATCGTCCCCTGGACGTGATTGACACCCTCGGACACCGCGGCCAGGGTGTTCGCCACCGCGCAGTCGGTGTCGTTGTGCACGTGGATGCCCAGCGGCGTCTCCGCCTTCACGTGCTCCTTGACCTCACGGATGATCTCGGCCACCTCGTGCGGCAAGGCGCCGCCGTTCGTGTCGCAGAGCACGAGGCAGTGCGCGCCTGCGGCCTCGGCGGCCTTGAGCGTGGTCAGCGCGTAGTCGCGGTTCTTCTTGAAGCCGTCGAAGAAGTGCTCGGCGTCGTAGATGACCTCCTCGAAGTGCTTGAGGAGATAGGCGACGGAGTCGCCGATCATCGCGACGTTTTCGTCGAGGGTCGTTCCGAGCGCGTGTGTCACGTGGAGGTCCCAGGACTTGCCGAAGATGGTGACCACGGGCGGCCCCGCCTCGACGAGCGCCTGGATATTGCTGTCCTCCTGCGGCCTCACGCCGGGGCGGCGCGTGGAGCCGAAGGCGGCGATTTTCGCGGACTTGAACACGGCGTCCTGGACGCGCTTGAAGAAGCGCAGGTCCTTGGGGTTCGAGCCGGGCCAGCCCCCCTCGATATAGTGGATGCCGAGGGCGTCGAGGCGCTGGGCGATGCGGACCTTGTCTTCCATGGAGAAGGACACGCCTTCCCCCTGGGTGCCGTCCCTGAGCGTGGTGTCGTATACCTTGATTTCCCTGGGCATGGGACGGTCATCATCCCTCTGCGCCGGCCCGGGTGTCAAGTTTGGGCCGCCACGTGCAATGTCGAGGGCACGCACTGTCCGGCCCTCGCGGGCGAGGCGTGTCAGCGCCCGGGCTTGATCTTGAGGTCCTCGTAGGGCGCGGAGTAGGAGAAGCCCTTGATGTGGTCCACGCAGGCCTCTTCGACGCGCGGCCCAACGCCCCAGAGGAAGGCCAGCTCGTAGATCGGCACGTACATGACCCGGTCGTGCATGATCTGCTGGATCTGGCCGAGCAGGACCTCGCGCTTCTTCCGGTCGAGCTCGCGGGCCTGGCGCTGGTAGAGATCCTCGATCTCGGGCACGACCCCCGACGCATAGATCCCGTTCTTGGTCACGTAGACCTCGATGCGCGTCGCCGCGTTGCCGGCCGGGGCTCCCAGCCCCATGATCACGCCCTTGATCTTCTTCTCGCGCCACGCAGTGAGGAAGGCGGCGCGCTCCATCGTGCGCAGACGCGTCCGGATGCCCACCGTCTGGAGATAGTTGCCGATGCCCTCGGCCAGCGAGAAGAACGGAGGAAACGGGGTCAGGTCCCCGGCGTCGAAGCCGTTGGGATATCCCGCCTCGGCCAGGAGCTTCTTGGCCTGAGCGGGATCGTATGCGGGCGGCTCGTAGGCCCGCGAGAAGTCCAGGACCCGCGGAATGAGAGCCCCGGTCGGGCGCGAGAGCCCGAGCGTCTCGGCCTGGTTGAGAGCATTGCGGTCGAGGGCGTGACTGGCCGCCAGCCGCACGCGCCGATCGTGCCACGGTGACTTCGGATCCCACTGCTCGGGCAGATCGAGGAAGACGACGCCGGGCGGCATGGCGGCGGCCAGCCTGAACCCCGGCGTCCGCTTGACCTCGGCGGCGGTCGGCCCGCTCAGCAGATACACGATATCCACATCACCCGCCTTGAGGGCGGCGGCGCGTGTCGTCTCGTCGGCCATGCTCCGGAAAACCAGCCGCTTGACGGCGGGGACCTTGCGCCAATAACCTTCGTACGCTTCCATCACGAGCTCCACGCCGGGCGAGAAGCTCACCACGCGGTAGGGCCCCGCGCCCACGGGCGCTTTCAGGAACCCGTCGTCGCCTACCTTCTCCACGTACTTCTTCGGCACGATCCACGCCGCCCCGGTGGCGGACGTACCGTAGAAGGTCATGAAGTCCGGCCACGGCTCTTTCAAGTGGAAGCGCACGCGGCCGGGATCGACGATCTGGACCTCGCGCACCCGGTCCTTGAGGAGCTTGGCGGCGGCACCCCGGTACCGGTCGAAGGAGAACTTGACGTCTTCCGCCGTCACGGGGTCGCCGTTGTGGAACTTCACGCCCTTGCGCAGGACGAACTCGTACGTGAGGCCGTCCTTCGACACCGTCCACGATTCGGCCAGGCTCGGCGTGTTGTCACCGGCCGGCATCGGCTTCACCAACGCGTCGTGGATCGCGTACAGCACCATGAACGGATTGATGAACGCCTCGGTGTCGCTGGGATCGAGCCAGCGCGCGGCAAGGGTGACGTGAAGGCCCCAGGTGAGCGTGCCCTCGGGGGCGGCCGCGACCGGGCCGGGGAGAGCGGAGAGCAGCAGCAGGACGAGCAGCAGGAGGATCCCGGCGCGGGCGAGCAATGGCTTCATGGCACCTCCAGCCGTCGCGTCACACGACGCCCGCGGCGCGGAGCTTGTCCACCTTCGTCTTCGGCACTCTTAGAAGGCCGGTCAGGATCTCGTCGGTGTGCTGCCCGAGGAGCGGCGCCGGGGCCGAGGCGGCGCCCGGGGTGTCCCACAGGCGGATCGGCACGCCCATGGCCGTGACGGAGCCCGCCTTGGGATGCTGCACATTCACGAACATCCCGCGCGCGCGCAGGTGCTCGCTCTCGCACACTTCGGCCACGGTCTTGATGCGGCCGGCCGGCACACCGGCCTCGTCGAGCCGCTTGAGCCAGTCGGCGGCGGGCCGCCGGCCGAACTCCGCGTTGAGCGCCGGAATCAGCGCCTCCCGGTTCGTCACCCGCTTGGCCTCGCTGTCAAAGCGCGGGTCCTGCGCAAGGTCTTCCCTGCCGATGGCGCGGCACATGCGCTCCCAGAGGGAATTGTTCGCCACGCCGAGCGTCATGTAGGCATCCTGCGCCTGGAAGACTTCGTAGGGCACGATGGACGGATGCTGGTTGCCGCGCCGGGCGGGCTTGCCTCCGGCATTCCAGTAGAGCCCCGCCTGGTAGGTCAGGAGCGAGGCCATCACGTCGAGCATGCCGATCTCGACCTTCTGCCCCTTGCCCGACTTCGCGCGGGAGAGGAGCGCCAGCGCCACGCCTTGCGCCGCCGCCATGCCGGAGACGAGGTCGCCGACTGAGTTGCCCACCTTGACGGGCGGGCCGTCGGGGAACCCGGTCAGATCCATGACGCCGGACTCGCCTTGGACGATGAGGTCATAGCCTGGACGCGAGGATTCGGGGCCGCTCTCGCCGAAGCCGGAGATGGCGCAGTAGATCAGCCGCGGGTTCAGCTTGCGAAGCGCGTCGTAGCCGAAACCGAGTCGCTCCATGGTGCCGGGCCGGAAGTTCTCCAGAACCACGTCGGCCTTGGCGATGAGGCGGCGCAGGATGGCCTGTCCCTCCGGCGCTTTCATGTTCAGGGTGAGGCTCTTCTTGTTGCGGTTGACCGACATGAAGTAGGTCGCCTCGCCGCCCGTGAAGGGCGGCCAGCCGCGCGTGTCGTCGCCCTTGCCCGGTTCCTCGACCTTGATCACCTCGGCGCCCATGTCGCCCAGCGACATCGAGCAGAACGGGCCGGCCAGCACGCGCGTGAGATCGATGACGCGAATGCCGGCGAGCGGCGGGCGGGGCCTTCTCTTGGCGGGCGCCTCCTTCTTCCTAGCTGTCGCCACGGGACCGTCCCCCCCAGATGCCTTTGGCCAGGCTCTTGGTAATAGATGCGACCTTCTCGCCACCGGCGCCGGCCCGACGCCAGAAGAGGCGCGCCCGGTCAGCGAAGCTCATGTGGGAGAAGTAAAACACATTATCGAGCGATTCGACGCCCACGCTCGAGCCGATCTTGATGCCCCGGGTTTCCGTCCCGTGGCAGAAGAGCCGCGCGCCACCCTCGAGCTCGATGAGCGCGATGTGAAGCGGAGCCTTGAAGCCCTCCGGCGGAGAGTGCAGCGTCGTGAAGGAGACGACCTCACCCACCCCCGGCACGCTGGCCGGCTCCATGGCGACGGGATGGTCGGGGCAATGGCGCGCCGCCGGCACGACCATGCGCTGGCAGCGTGGGCAGCGCGAGGCCGCGATGTCCTGGACGATCATCCCCGCGCCTCGAGCAGGGTGACCCAATTGTTGGTGGCGAGGCCGCCGATGGACTGGGCCAGCGCCACTCGCGCGGCAACCTGTCGCCCCTCAGCCATGCCGCGGAGCTGCCAGCAAAGCTCGACGATCTGCGAGATGCCCGTCGCGGCCAGCGGATGTCCCCGCGCCTTGAGGCCGCCCGAGGGATTGACGGGCAGGCGGCCGTCCAGCGCGGTCTCGCCGTCGAGGGTTGCGCGCCCAGCCTTGCCCACCGGCAGGAGACCCGTGTCTTCGAGCGAGATGATCTCGAAGGGTGAGAAGGCGTCGTGGATCTCCACGACGTCCACGCGCTCGGGGCCGAAGCCCGCCATGGCGTACGCGGCCTGCGCGGCAGCCTGCGTGGCGCGAAACGAGGTCAGGTCGGTCCGGTAGCGCACGGCCATCGTGTCCGTGCCCTGCCCGATGCCGGCAATCCTCACGGGGGCGGGCTCGGAGGTCAGGACCAGCGCCGCGGCGCCGTCGGAAATGGGACAGCAATGATAGAGCCTGAGGGGGTCGGCGACGAGCCGGCTCTCCATCACCGTGTCGAGCGTCACCGTCTCCTGAAAGTGCGCCAGCGGATTGCGCGCGCCATGCGCATGATTCTTCACCGCGACCTGTGACATCTCCCTGAGCGTGAGCCCGCGGCTGTGCATGGCCGCGCGGGTGATGAGCCCAGCCAGCGCCGGCATGGTCGTGCCATAGGTACGCTCGTGCGGGTCGACGGACCGCCCGATGATCTCCGACACGCGTGGCGTGGGCACGTGAGTCATCTTCTCGCCGCCCACGACCAGCACGCTGCGGTGCAACCCCGCCGCGATGGAGGCGAAGGCCGCATAGACGGCCGCCACGCCGGATGACGTCGCCGTCTCGACGCGAATAGCCGGCACGTCGGAGAGGCCGAGGTGGGTATTGATCAGGGACGCGTAGTTGCCGGCCCCGGTGAACTCTTCCGGGTTCATGGCCGCGACGACGATCGCCTCGGGACGCTCCACGCCGGCGTCTTCAAGCGCGGCCAGCGCGGCTTCGGCCATCAGGTCGGGCAGGCTCTCGTCACGCCGGCCGAAGCGGGTCATCCCCGCCCCGGCAATCCAGATGTCGCTCACGGGCTCATTTCAAACCGTCGGCCCGGGGGGTGTCAAACTCTTTGGGGCGGCGCCGGTGGCCCTCCGCCATTGCCCCCATGCGCGCCGTTGTCACCATTGTCTCGCCGCCACGGACCCGGGGGCGGCGGGATGCGCACCTGGAATTCTCGCATGAGCCGCAGGAGATACGTGCGCTGCAGCCCGAGTGCGCGCGCGGCCCGGGTGCGATTGCCACCCGACTGGGTCAGCGTCGCCTCGATAAGTCGCCGCTTGAACTCGCTCACCGCCCCGTGAAAACCATTGGGTTTGGGCTCAGGTGCCGGAACCGGACGCGGGGCAGTCATGGCGACTCTCGGTGGCAAGCCACGTGCCAGCCGGCGGCACGTGACAATTCAACGGGATGCGCCGACGCGAGAGGTGCCGCTGCCACCGGGCGTGTGCAGGTGCGCGCGCAGGCTGCAGCGCGCGATGGGCATGCTCACTGCGAGGCGGTCACACAAAAGCGGGGACCCGTTGCCGGGTCCCCGTGGGGATGCAGGGCTGGAGCCGGTCCGCTAACCCTTGGTCGCGGGCTTGACGCCGGGGTTGTCCTTGAAGAACTGCTTGTTCAGCTCGATGAAGTTCTTCCAGTTTGCCGGCGTCTCGTCCTCGGCGAAGATCGCCTTGACGGGGCAGACCGGTTCGCAGGCGCCGCAGTCGATGCACTCATCCGGATGGATGTAGAGCATCGTCTCGCCCTCGTAGATGCAATCCACGGGGCAGACTTCGACGCAGGCCTTGTCCTTCACGTTGATGCAGGGCTCAGCGATGATATACGCCATTACAGCCTCCCTGTGAACTGCACTGTGCTTCTCATAGACAATCGATGCCGAAAGCCAAAAACCCACGTAGTTGTATCAACCTGCCCCGCACGTGTCAAGCCGTTTGCGTCCGGCTCAGAGAGTGCGAAGCTTGGGGTCGAGCGCGTCCCGGAGCGAGTCGCCGAAGAGGTTGAAGGCGAAGACGGCCAGGCTGATGGCGAGTCCGGGGAACACGGCCATCCAGGGCGCCGACTCGGCGAAGTCGACGGCCGCGCCCCGCAGCATGAGTCCCCAGGCCGCCGTCGGCTCCTGGACGCCCAAGCCGAGAAACGACAGCGACGACTCCAGCAGGATCGCCTGCCCGAGGAAGGAGGTGAGCATGATGAGGTACGGCGCCATTACATTGGGACACATGTGGCGCAGGATGATCCGGGCGCTGCCGAAGCCGGCGGCACGCGCGGCGTCCACGTAGGGCATCTCGCGGATACTGAGCGCCGTCGAGCGGATGACCAGGGCGCACCGCGGGATCATGGGGATCGTGATGGCGGCGATGAGATTCGGAATCGTGTTGCCGAGGATCGCCACGATAGCCAGGGCCAGTATGATCAACGGAAAGGCGATGAAGATATCCATGAGGCGCTGGAGGTACAGGTCGATCCGGCCGCCGAAGTACGCGCTGCCGACGCCCAGAATCGCGCCGAGAGTGGAGCCGACCACGGCCGCGCCGAAGCCCACCAGGAGGGCCGTGCGGGAACCGTAGATGAGCCGTGTCAGCACGTCGCGGCCGAACGCGTCCGTGCCGAGCCAGTGCGCGGCGCTCGGGGGCGTCAGCATGGCGCCGAAATCCACCTGGACCGGATTGTACGGCGCGATGAGGTTGGCCGTCAGCGCCACCACGATGAGGAAGAGGACGACCGCTCCGCCTGCCGCGCCAAGCGGGCGCCGACGGGCGAAATCCAACACGGTGCCCCACCAACCGCTCCGAGCTTCTGCGGCGGCGGCGATCTCGACGGCGTCAAAAGGGACGTTGATGGCCATGGGCTATCGGTACCGGATGCGGGGATCGAGCCAGCCGTACGTGATATCCATGAAGAAGTTGACGATGATGAAGACCGAGGCGACGAGAAGCACCAGCGCCTGCGTCAACGTGTAGTCCCGGTGGGCGACGGCCTGGACGAAGAGGAGCCCGAGCCCGTTGAGATTGAAGACCTGCTCGGTGACCACGAGCCCGCCCATCAAGAAAGCGAACTCGATGCCGGTCACCGTCAGCACGGGCAGCATGGCGTTCTTGATCGCGTGGCGCTTGAGGATAAGCGTCTCGACCAACCCCTTCGCGCGCGCGGTGCGGATGTAATCCTCGCGCAGCACCTCGAGCATCGCCGAGCGCGTCATGCGCGTTACCACGGCCGAGAGGCGGTAGCCGACCGCCAGCGCCGGCCAGATGAGCTGGACGACGTTTTGCCACGGATTGACCCAGAACGGTGTGTATACCATGGGCGGAACCCATTTGAAGACCACGAGCAGGACCAGGATCATGAGGATACCCAGCCAGAAGGACGGCGTGGCGATACCAGCGATAGACACGACACGCGCGACGTAGTCGATCCAGGAGTCCTGCTTGAGCGCCGACGCCACGCCCAGGGGGATCGCGATCACTACACCGACCGCCGTCGCCATGATGGCCAGCTGCAGCGATAGCGCGAAGCGGAGCTTGATCTCTTCGCCGATCGAGGCGCCCGTCCACATCGAGGTGCCGAAGTCGAACCGCACCACACCCCACATCCACGTCGCGAACTGCTTCCACAGTGGCTGGTCCAGGCCGAAACGCGCCCGCTCGCTCTTCAGGAGCTCCGCGGACACCGAGCCGCTTTCGCCGGCCAGGCGCAGCTCGACGATGTCACCCGGCACGATGCGCATGAGGACAAAGATCAGCACCGCGACGCCCAGGAGCGTCGGGATCATCAGGAAGAAGCGCTTGACGACGTACTTCCACATGACGTCGGCGACTACCCCCTCACCCTACCCTCTCCCCCCGAGGGGAGAGGGAGTAGCTTCGCTATTCACTGAGCCAGACCGTGTCGAGCTGGTTGTTCAGGTAGTGGCTGGGGGTGATGGTCCAGCCGTGGACCTTGCTCGAGTGTGGGATGATCCGATGCCATTGGAGCGTGTAGATGACGTGCGCTTCCTCGTCCAGGAGGCGCTTCTCGAAGGCGCGGAGATACTTCTTCCGCTCCTCTAAGTCGGTGGCGCGCGCCTGTTTCTTGAAGAGCTCGTCGATCATCTTGTCCTTGTGCCTGCCGTAGTTGGCATCCGACGTGCTGATGAACCGCGGCAGGTCCAGGTCAGGCTCGACGATGAACCCACACTGGAAGTCCATGGTGACGTCGAAGTCGCCGCGCTTGAGCATCGGGTAGTAGGCCGCGGGCTCGATCGTCTCCTGCTTGACGTTGAGCCCGATCTGGCGCCACTGATCGATGAGCCAGATACCCAGGGGTTCGTACGGATGCGGGATGCCACGGTTCTTGAAGGTGAACGAGAAGCCGTCCGGCACCCCCGCCTCGCGCAGCAGGCGCTTGGCCTCGGCCCGGTTGGCGGCGATGTCGTGCCCGTAGCCCGCCAGCTTCTCCAGCTCCGCCGGAGGTGTCGCGTACGGCGTGCCGGGCACCTCGATGCCCGCCACGTCCTTGACCAGCGTGATCTTCGACAGCGCCTTGGAGCCCTCGTAGCGGTCCAGGGCCAGTGACAGGGCGCGCCGGACCCGCTTGTCGTCGAAAGGCTTCCTCTCGTGATTCATCGAGACGAAGTTCAGGCAGTCCCACGGGCTCTCCTGCACCGTGATCTTGGAGCCCAGTGCCTGCACCAGGGCGTCACGCTCGGGCGGGCTGAAGCTGCGGAACTGGATGTGGGCGCGCTCGCCACGGACGGCGGCCACCTGGGCCGACGACGAGGAGATGAAAATCGCGCGGTAGCCGTCGAGATAGGGCTTGCCCTTGTCCCAGTAGTCCGGGTTCTTCTTGCCGACCCAATGCGAGCCCTTCACGTGCTCCACGAACTTGAAGGGCCCGGTGCCCATGATGTTCTTCTCGTACCAGTGCATGTCCTTGGCGAGGATGTCGGCCTTGTAGATCCAGTTCCAGGGCGAAGCCAGGTTGAGCAGGAAGGACGACTCCGGGTGCTTGAGGCGGAACCGTACCGTGTAGGCGTCCGGGGCCTCTACCACCTCAACGTCCTCGTACGCCTCCTTCCGGAGCGACTTTATGCCCGGCGGAGGAAAGATGATCTTGTCGTAGCTGGCCTTGACGTCCTTGGACGTCATCTCGCTGCCGTCGTGGAACTTGACCCCATGCCGGAGCTTGAAGGTGTAGACCATCCCGTCCTTGGAGATGGTCCAGGACTCAGCGAGGTCGCCCACGGGCTTGGTCCCCGTCTTGTCGAAGGGGTCGACCTTGAGGAGAGTGCTGTAGTGCGGCGCCGTGGGGTGGATCAGGCCGAACGTCTCCTCCTGGTGGGCGTCGTAGGAGGGCGGCTCCGAGGGAACGACGAAAATCAATTCCCCGCCGGAGCGGGGCTTGTCCTGGGCGACAGCGTTTGCGGGCGCCGCGAGTGCGGCTACCAGCAGAAGTCCTATCGTGATACGCCCGACACTGGGCCGTTTCATCGTGTACGCCTCCTTGCGCTGGTGCGACTCGAAAGACCTTCAGTGGTTACAGCTAGTTACCGTACAGTAGCGGCCGCGACTGTCTCCTGTCAACTCCGGATCCTCGGTACTCGGTGACTAAACGCGGATGCAGGCCGCCAGGTGCCCGGGCCCTACGGTCCGGAGCTCGGGCACCGCCGCCTTGCACTGCTCTATGGCGATGGGGCACCGAGGGTGAAAGACGCACCCGGCGGGCGGGCTCAACGGGCTCGGAACCTCTCCACGCAGCACGGTGCGCTCGCGCATCAGCTCGACGGCTGGATCGGGAATGGGCACCGCCGACAACAGCGCCTTGGTGTAGGGATGCTGGGGGTCTTCATAGAGCGATTGCCTGTCGGTAATCTCCACGATCTTGCCCAGGTACATCACGGCCACGCGATCGGAGATATGCCGGACCACGGAGAGGTCGTGCGCGACGAAAAGGTAGGTGAGGCCGAAGTCGGTCTGCAGCTCCTCGAGCAGGTTGATGATCTGTGCCTGGATCGACACGTCGAGGGCGGAGACGGGCTCGTCGCACACGATCAGCGTCGGCTCCATGGCAAGAGCCCGGGCTATGCCTACCCGCTGGCGCTGGCCGCCGGAGAGCTCATGCGGATAGCGCCGTGCCATGGCGGGCAGAAGCCCTGCGTGGCCGAGGAGCTCCCGGACGCGCGCATCGCGCGCCGTGCGCTCGGCCACGATGCCGTGGACGGCGAGCGGCTCCGCGATGATCTGCCCCACCGTCATGCGCGGATTCAGCGAGCTGTATGGGTCCTGGAAGATCACCTGCATCTTCCGGCGAACCGCCCTCAGCTCGGCCGGCGAAGCCGTCGCGAGGTCCTTCCCCTCGAAGAGGATGGAGCCGCTGGTCGGCTTCTCGAGCTGGAGCACACACCGCCCAGTCGTGGTCTTGCCGCAGCCGGACTCGCCCACCAGACCGAGCGTCTCGCCCCGGCGAATGGAAAACGACACGTCGTCCACCGCCTTCACCACCCCGCGCCGGCCGCCGAGGAAGCCGCCGGTCACCTCGAAGTGCTTGGACAGATTGCGGACCGTCAGAATCTCATCGCCGCGGTTGGGCTCCTCGCGCGTCCGATCGTCGCGAGCCGGGGCCGCCACGCTCACGCCGTCGCCTTCCGGCCGAGCTCGGCCGAGACCCAGCAGGCCGAGACGTGACCCGGCGAGACCGCTTCGAGAGCGGGCGCCTCGCGGAGACAGCGCTCGACCGCGTACTGGCAACGCGGCTGGAAGGCGCAGCCCGGAGGAAGGTGGGACAGATC
>Ga0326726_10005038_pt1 | contig 12006 bp, 11 predicted proteins | sample MHFenrmetagenome_2_FD_207603 | JGI IMG/M metagenome (GOLD analysis project Ga0326726, IMG submission 207603) | Lab enriched peat soil microbial communities from Michigan Hollow, Ithaca, NY, United States - MHF15MN | ecosystem: Environmental > Terrestrial > Soil > Wetlands > Peat | place: USA...
CCGTGCTGCTGGAGCTGGCGAAGAAGGGCGTCTCGCGCGAGCAGGCGTACGAGTGGGTGCAGCGCAACGCGATGCGTTCGTTCGCCGAGCGGCGCGACTTCAAGGCGCTGCTGCTGGCGGACGCCGATGTGACGCGCGTTCTGCCGCCGGCCGAGATCGAGCGCGCGTTCGATCTGGGCGAGCAGCTGAAGCACGTCGACCACATCTTCGATCGCGTTTTTCATCCCGTTCAGGCGAGGACCTAGCCGCATGCGCGCCAAAGTGTTCGTCACGCTCAAACCGTCGGTGTTCGATCCGCAGGGCAGGACGATCGCCGAGGCGCTGCACTCGCTCGGCTACCAGAACGTGGAGGACGTCCGGCAGGGCAAGTACTTCGAGCTCGACCTGGCGACGACTGAGACCGCGGCGGCGCGCGCGCTCGCCACTGAAGTGGCCGACAAGGTGCTCGCGAATCCCGTCATCGAGAGCTATCGCATCGAGCTGGAGTAGCGGCGGACCTGCGCGTTCGCCCGAAGGCGCTATATGAAATTTGGCGTAGTCGTATTTCCCGGCAGCAACTGCGACGAGGACGCGTTTCACGCCGCCAGGGACGTGTTCGGCCAGGAGGCGGAGTACCTCTGGCACAAGGACACGAATCTGAAGGGTGCCGACGTCCTCATCCTGCCCGGCGGCTTCGCGCACGGCGACTACCTTCGCACCGGCGCGATGGCGCGCTTCTCGCCCATCATGGGCCCGGTGCGCGCGTTTGCCGAGCGCGGCGGGCCGGTGCTCGGCATCTGCAACGGATTTCAGATTCTGCTCGAGTCAGGACTGTTGCCCGGCGCCATGCTCCGCAATCGCGGCTTGAAGTACCGCTGCGAGCACGTCCACCTGCGCGTCGAGCAGACCAGTACGCCGTTCACCGGCGTGGCGCGAGCCGGGCAAGTCCTGCGCATCCCGATCGGCCACGGGGAGGGCAACTATTTCGCGCCCGCCGACCTGCTGAAGCAGATCGAAGCGAACAGCCAGGTCGTCCTGCGCTACACGGATCCGAACGGCGTGTTGAGCGACGACTGGAATCCGAACGGATCGGTGAACGCGATCGCATCCGTCTGCAACGAGCGGCGCAATGTCGTTGGGATGATGCCGCACCCCGAGCGCGCGTGCGAGGCGCTGCTCGGCGGCATCGACGGCCGCGTCATTTTCGAGTCGGTGCTGAGCGCGTTCGCCTCAGCCGGGTCCAAAGGACCCGCCCTACAGATGGCAGGCCAGCAGGCCGTGTCCTGAAAGGTACGTAGGCCCGGTCCTTTTCGGACCCGGCAAAGATGATGATCACTCCCCAGATCCTCGAGCGCCACGGGCTGAAGCCCGACGAGTACGACCGCATCGTCGGGTTCATGGGCCGCGAGCCGAACCTGACCGAGCTCGGCATCTTCTCGGTGATGTGGTCCGAGCACTGCAGCTACAAGAGCTCGCGCGTGCACCTGAAGACGTTGCCGACACAAGGACCGCAGGTGCTGCAGGGCCCCGGCGAGAATGCCGGCGCCGTCGACATCGGCGAAGGTCTCGCGGCGGTCTTCAAGATCGAATCGCACAACCACCCGTCGTTTATCGAGCCCTATCAAGGGGCCGCGACCGGAGTCGGCGGCATCATTCGCGACATCTTCACCATGGGCGCGCGGCCGATCGCGCTGCTCAACTCGCTGCGTTTCGGATCGTTCGACGTGCCGGGCACGCGCCGGCTGCTCGAGGGCGTCGTCGCCGGCATCGCGGGGTACGGCAACAGCATCGGGATTCCGACGGTCGGCGGCGAGATCGCCTTCGAGCCGTCGTATGCCGGGAACCCGCTGGTGAACGTGTTCTGCCTCGGGATTGCGAAGCAGTCCGACATCATCAAAGGTGTCGCCTCGGGTGTCGGCAACGCCGTGTATTACGTGGGCGCCAAGACGGGACGCGACGGCATCCATGGCGCGACGATGGCGTCGGCGGAGTTCGACGATAGGTCGGCGGAGAAGCGGCCGGCGGTGCAGGTCGGCGATCCGTTCATGGAGAAGCTGCTCCTCGAGGCGTGCCTCGAAGTGATGAAGACCGACGCGCTCGTCGGCATTCAGGACATGGGCGCGGCCGGCCTGACCTGTTCGACGACTGAAATGGGATCGCGCGGCGGCGCCGGGATCGACATCGACGTGGCGCTCGTGCCGCAGCGCGAGACCGGCATGACGCCGTACGAGATCATGCTCTCGGAATCGCAGGAGCGCATGCTGCTCGTCGTCAAGCGGGGACGCGAGGCCGAGGTCGAGCGTGTGTTCGACAAATGGGATCTGCACGCGGTCCACATCGGTGAAGTCACAGACAACGGCCTGCTGCGCGTCAAGAATCACGGCGCGCTCGTCGCCGAGATTCCGAACCGCGCCCTCACCGACGAAGCGCCGCTCTACACGCGACCGATGAGCGAGCCCGAGTACCTCGCGGACGTGCAGACACTCGATCTCGAGGCGCTGGGTAACGTAGCGCGAGGCTTTCAGCCGAGCGATCAGAATGCGGCGCTGCTCGCGATCCTCGGCTCGCCGACCATCGCGAGCAAGCGCTGGATCTACCGCCAGTACGATCACATGGTGCGCACCAACACGATCAACCTGCCGGGTCTCGGCGCGGGCGTCGTGCGCATCAAGGGCACCGATCGCGCGCTCGCGATGTCGGTCGACGGCAACGGCCGCTACTGCTACCTCGATCCGTATCGCGGCGCGATGCTCGCGGTCGCCGAAGCCGCGCGAAACGTCGCGTGCTCCGGCGCGAAGCCGCTCGGCGCCACGAACTGCCTGAACTTCGGCAATCCGGAACGCCCGGCCATCATGTGGCAGTTCGCGAAGGCGGTCGAAGGCATCGGCGCCGCCTGCCGCGCGCTTGGCGTGCCGATCACCGGCGGCAACGTCAGCCTCTACAACGAGACCGACGGGAAAGCGATTTATCCGACGCCGACGATCGGCGTCGTCGGCCTGCTCGAGCACGCGGACCGCGTGGTCGCGCGGAGATTCCGCGATGCCGGCGATGCGATTCTTCTGTTCGGTGAGGGCCGTGGAGAACTGGGCGGATCCGAGTATCTCAAGGTCGTGCACGACATTGTGCGCGGCGTGCCGCCGGCGCTGGATCTCGACGCTGAGCGCGCGCTGCAGGCGCTGCTCGTCCAGCTCGCAGGCGAGCGGCTGCTGCGGTCGGCGCACGACTGTTCAGACGGCGGGATTGCCGTCACCGTCGCCGAGTGCTGCTTCGAGGCCGGCGGCATCGGCGCGGAGGTCTCGATCGACGGTGTCGGCGTCGCCCCGGACGCGCGCGTCAATGTCGCGGCGGCGCTCTACGGCGAGTCGGCGTCGCGTGTGGTCGTGTCGGTCGTGCCGGACGCCGTGACGACGGTCCTCGAGCGGGCGGCGGCGGCGAACGTGCCGGCGCGGGTCATCGGTCAGACTGGCGGCAACCGGTTGCGCATGGCGGTGGCGGGGCAGATCGTCGTCGACGCGGCCGTCGACGAGGCCGAGCGCGTCTGGTCATCGACGATCGAGCAGGCGTATGCGAAACGAGTGGCGTGACCATGTTCGATAAGTTCAAAGACGAGTGCGGCGTCTTCGGCATCTTCGGTCACCCCGAGGCCGCCAACATGACGTACCTCGGCCTGTACGCGCTGCAGCATCGCGGTCAGGAAAGCGCGGGCATTGCGGCGTCCGACGGTGACCGCGTGCGCCTTTCGCGCGAGATGGGCTACGTCGCGGACATTTTCGACGGCCAGACGCTGGCCTCGCTGCCGGGCTCGCTGGCGATCGGCCACGTGCGCTATTCGACAGCCGGGGAAAGCAAGCTCCTGAACGCGCAGCCGATCCTGATCGATTGCACGCACGGACAGGTCGGCGTCTGCCACAACGGCAACATCGTCAACGCGCGCGAGCTGCGTGATGACCTCGTGCGGCAGGGATCGATCTTCCAGTCCAACAGCGACACGGAAGTCATTCTTCATCTGTACGCGCGTTCGAAGGCGCGGCACGTCGAGGACGCACTCGTCGAAGCGGTGACGCAGGTCCAGGGCGCGTTCTCGCTCGCCGTGCTGACGAAGGATCGTCTTGTCGCCGTCCGCGATCCCCACGGCTTCCGGCCGCTGGCGCTCGGCCGTCTCGACGACGCATGGGTCGTCGCCTCCGAAACCTGCGCCATGGATCTCATCGGCGCGACCTACGTCCGCGACGTCGAGCCCGGCGAAGTGCTGGTCATCTCCGCCGACGGCCTTCGGTCGGTGAAACCGTTTCCGCCCGCGACGCTTAACCACTGCATCTTCGAGCACGTGTACTTCGCGCGGCCGGACAGCTACGTCTTCGGTCGCAGCGTGAACGAAGTGCGCACCGATCTCGGCCGCATCCTCGCGCGCGAACAGCCCGCGGCGGCCGACGTCGTCGTGCCCGTGCCCGACTCTGGCGTCTGCGCCGCGATGGGCTTCGCGGAGGAATCGCACGTGCCGCTGCGGATGGGGCTGATTCGCAATCACTACGTCGGCCGGACGTTCATTCAGCCGCAGGCGTCCATCCGCCACTTCGGCGTCAAAGTGAAATTGAATCCGGTGCGGAGCGTGCTCGACGGCAAGCGCGTCATCCTCGTCGACGATTCGATCGTGCGCGGGACGACGAGTCAGAAGATCGTCAAGATGGTGCGCGCCGCCGGCGCGAAGGAAGTGCACGTCCGCATCAGCTGCCCGCCCACGATCTCGCCGTGCTTCTACGGCGTGGACACGCCGCGCAAGCAGGAGTTGATCGCCGCGACGCACTCGCTCGAGGAGATCCGGTCGTTCCTCGGCGCCGACAGCGTCGCGTACCTGAGTCTCGAGGGCCTCCTGAGCGCCGTGGGCACGCAGCGCGGGTCGTACTGCCGCTCGTGTTACACGGGCGAGTATCCCGTCCAGGTGCCCAGCGACGAAGCCGGCTACCTCCAGCTGGCGCTGAAACTCGACAAGACCGCAGCCGCCGTCCGCCGGTAACCAATGTCGATGTCGCGATGACAATGGATTATCGCCAGTCGGGCGTCGATATCGACGCCGGGAACGAGACCGTCCGGCGCATCAAGTCGCTCGCGCGTGGCACGTTCACGCCGGGCGTGCTCTCCGAGATCGGATCGTTCGGCGGCCTCTTCAAGCTGGATCGCGATCGCTATCGGGAGCCGGTGCTCGTCTCGAGCGCCGACGGCGTGGGCACCAAGCTCAAGGTCGCGTTCATGATGGGGCGCCACGACACCGTCGGCGCTGATCTCGTCAATCACTGCGTCAACGACATCCTCGTCCAGGGTGCGGAGCCGCTGTTCTTTCTCGACTACCTCGCGACCGGCCGCCTGTTGCCGGCGGTGGCGGAGCAGGTGGTGACCGGTGTGGCGCGCGCGTGCCGCGAGAACGGCTGCGCGCTCATCGGCGGCGAGACGGCCGAGATGCCCGGCTTCTACGCCGACGGCGAGTACGACATCGCCGGGTTCATCGTCGGCGTCGTCGATCGGCCGAACCTGATCGACGGGCGGACGATCGTGCCCGGAGACGTGCTGGTCGGATTGCGGTCCAGCGGGCTGCACACCAACGGCTACTCGCTCGCGCGGCGCGTGTTCTTCGACGTCGCGGGTTGGAAGCCGGACACGATGGTCGCCGAGCTTGGCACGACGCTGGGCGACGCGCTACTGGCGACGCATCGGTCGTATCTGCCGGTCGTTCGTCCGCTCTTCGCGCGCGGTGCGGGCACGATTAAAGGGCTCGCGCACATCACGGGCGGCGGCATCACCGAGAATCTCCCGCGGATTCTGCCGGCCGGCTGTGCCGCGGAGATCGATCGCGCCGCCTGGTCCGTGCCGCCGTTGTTCCGTCTTCTGCAGCAACACGGTGGCATCGCGACCGACGAGATGTTCCGCGCGTTCAACATGGGCATCGGGCTGATTGCGACCTGCGCCGCGCGTGACGCCGATCGCCTTGTGACGGACCTCGCTGCGGCGGGCGAAGCCGCGGTGCGCCTCGGCCGGATCGTGGCCGGCGACCGCGCCGTCGCGTACGTCAACACGCCGTGAACAGACGGATCGCGGTCCTCATCTCGGGGCGTGGATCGAATCTCCAGTCGATCATCGACGCCATCGCGGCCGGAACACTCGACGCGACGATCGCCGTCGTCATCTCCAATCGCGCGGGCGCGCAGGGTCTCGAGCGAGCGAGGTCGTCCGGCATCGAGGCGCTGTTTCTCGACCCGAAGGACTTTCCGGATCGCGATGCCTACGACCGCGCGATCGTCGGCGCGCTCGCAGCGCGCGACGTGACGCTGGTGTGTCTCGCCGGCTTCATGCGGCTGGTGGGCGCGCCGCTGCTGGACGCGTTTCCGCAGCGCATCCTCAACATCCATCCGTCACTGCTGCCGTCGTTCCGCGGGATGGACGCGCAGCGCCAGGCGCTCGAGCACGGCGTCCGCCTGACGGGCGCCACGGTGCATCTGGTGACCTCGCAGCTCGATGATGGCCCGATCCTCCTGCAGACCGCTGTTCCCGTGCTGGACGACGACACCGTCGAGACCCTGTCGGCTCGCATCCTGATCGAAGAGCACCGTCTGTACCCCGAAGCGATTCACTTGGTGCTCGACGGCCGCTGGTCCGTTGAAGGTCGCCGCTTCGTCCGCCAGCGGTAGGCTCAGCGACACGCACCGCCACCTCGTGGCGTCGGTTGCCGCCTCTCGGCCGTCTGTGCGATAGTCGAAGCCTCCAATGGATCCGGCGGTTCACACTATTTCCGGTCGATGAAGATCGCGAACCGCTTTCACCTGACCTACTGCTCCAACATTCATCCAGGCGAATCGTGGCAGGACGTCAACGACGTGCTGCGCACGTCGCTGCCCCGCGTCCGGGCGCTGATGCGCTTCGAAGGGCCCTTCGCAATCGGCCTGCGTCTCTCGGCGGCGGCCGCCGCCGCGCTCGAGGCGCCCGCTGCGCTCGCCGCGTTTCAGACATTCCTCGCGGCCGGCGACTACTACGTTCCTACGATCAACGGGTTCCCGTACGGCGCGTTTCACGGCCAGCGCGTCAAAGAGCGCGTGTACCTCCCGGACTGGCGCGATCCGGCGCGGCTCGAGTACAGCAACCGGCTCGCACGAATACTCGCCGCGCTCCTCGACGGCCGCCGCGACATCGTCGGCAGCGTGAGCACGGTGCCCGGCGCCTTTCGCCGCGAGGTGCGGTCGGCCGCCGACGAAGATGCGATCGCGTCGAACATCCTGCGCCACGCGTCGGAGCTGGTCTCGATTCGCCGTCGCACGGGCGTGACGATTGCGCTCGCGCTCGAGCCGGAACCCGCGTGCCTGCTCGAGACAGTCGCCGATGCCATCGCGTTCTTCGAGCGTTCGCTGTTCACCGCCGGCCGCATTGCGCGCGTGGCGGCCGAGGTCCGTGAGGATCTGACGGAGGACGACGTGAGGCGCCACGTCGGTATCTGCCTCGACGCGTGCCACATGGCCGTGGAGTTCGAAGATCCAGCCGCGGCGATCGCGGCGCTGCGCCGCGCCGGCGTGCGCGTGTGCAAAGTTCAGGTCAGTTCCGCGTTGCGGCTGGCCGATGGCGATAGCGCTTCCTTCGCCAGCGCGCTCACGCCGTTCGCCGAGGACACCTACCTGCATCAAGTCGTCGAGCGAACGCGCGACGGCTTCGCGAAGTACACCGATCTGCCCGAGGCGCTCAGCGCGGTGTCACCCTCGACCGGCCGGCGCGAGTGGCGGGTGCACTTTCACGTGCCGATCTTTCTGGCGACGATCGACACGTTCGACACCACCCAGCCGTATCTCGCGTCGCTGCTCGATCTGCTAAAACGCGACGACGTCTGTCCGTACTTCGAAGTCGAAACCTACACGTGGGACGTCCTGCCGCCCGAGCACCGGGCCGGCGACGTCTGCACGGCGATTGCGCGCGAGCTGACATGGGCGCGGACCACGCTCGAATCGTAGCGCGCCGCCCGAAGTGGCGCGCGTACCTGCTCCTGTCGCGGATTTCCAACCTTCCGACTGTGTGGAGCAACGTCCTTGCCGGCACGGTGGCTGCGCACGGCGCGTTTGCGTGGCGCCGGGTGGTCGCGGTGTCGATCGCCGTTTCGGTCTTGTACACGGCGGGCATGTTCCTCAATGACGCGTTCGATCACGCGTTCGACGCCGCACGCCGTCCCGATCGGCCGCTGCCTGTCGGCGACGTGTCGCGTCCCGAGGTATTCGGCATCGGCTTCGCGCTTCTCGCCGTCGGCAACCTCTGGCTCGTGTTGACGGAATCTGCCGCAACGGGATTCTGGGCGCTCGCGCTGACGGCAGCCATTCTGTATTACAACTGGCGCCACAAACACGATCCGCTGGGCCCGCTCGTCATGGGCGCGTGCCGCGGTCTGGTGTACCTCGTCGCAGGTGCCGCGGCGGCGGCGACGCTGCCGCCCTCGCTCGCGACGGCAGCGGTTCTGGTCACCGTCTATGTCGTTGGCCTGACCTTTGTCGCGAAGAAGGCCGGTCCGAGCGCGGGTTGGCTCATCCCGCTTCTGATCGCCGGCATTTCGTTGCTCGACGCGGGGGTCACGCTGGCAAACGGCGGGGAAGCGCTGTCGCTCGTCGCCGCCGCGGGATTCGTCCTGACGTTGCTGCTTCAGCGCGTCGTGCCCGGTACCTGATCGAACACGTGCGACAGCATCAAATCGCGGATCGCCGTGGACTCGACAGGACCCTCGACGGCACCTCGTTCCGATGAGATCACCAGCGGTCCGTCCTCGAGCCGGTCCGTGACGCGCCCGTGGGAGCCGCGCACGAGCGTCGCGTCCAGCGGAATGACGTTCATCAGATAGCGGAACCCGAGCGCCTTTTTCGCCAGCGTCACCGCGATCGTGAGCTGCGGAAACGCCAGCGCCGGGTCGACGAAGAGCTCGGCGGGGTCGTACCCGGGCTTGCGATGGATGTCGACAGTCCGTGCGAAATCAGGCGCGACGCGATCGTCCAGCCAGTAGTAGTACGTGAACCAGCTGTCCGGCGACGCGACCGCGACGAGCTCGCCCGATCGCTCGTGATCGAGGCCCCGCGACGCCTGCTGGCGTCGGTCGAGCACCGCGTCGATGCCCGGCAGCCGTTCGATCAGCGACCTGACGGCCGCAATCCGCGCCGCGTCGCGGACGTAGACGTGCGCGATTTGATGATCCGAGACGGCGAATGCCTCGCTGGCGCCGGCATCGAGCATCTCCAGTCCGAGTTCGTCGCGCACCGCCAGCAGTCCAGCCTCGCGCAGCATGCGATTGATGTGCACCGGTCGCCGTGCGGGCGTCAGCCCGTACTCCGACACCACGACGATGCGGCGCCCGCGCGCGCGCAGCGTCGCGATGAGCGTTCCGCAGATCTCATCGATCGCGCGCACGTCAGCGCGGATCCGTGGATCGTCGGGGCCAAGGCGCTGCAGGTTGTAGTCCAGGTGCGGCAGGTAGACGAGCAGGAGCGTCGGAGACATCCACTCGTCGACGCGCAGCGACGCTTCGGCGATCCACCGACTGGATCGAATGTCGGCGGTCGGTCCCCAGAAGTTGAAGAATGGGAACGCGCCGATGTCCGCGGTCAGGCGATCTTTGAGTCCGGCCGGATGACTGTAGATGTCGGGAATCTTCCGTCCGTCAGCCGGATAGATCGGGCGCGGCGTGACCGACCAGTCCGCCGAGCTGTACATGTTGAACCACCAGAACATCTGCGCGCACGTGCAGGCGGAGTCGCGGCGGCGCGCTGCGTCCCACACCTTCTCGCCGCCGACCAGCTGATTGGCCTGCTGCCAGAACGCGACCTGCGCCCGGTCACGGAAGTACCAGCCGTTGGCGACGATGCCGTGGTCGCGCGGCAGCGTGCCGGTAAGAAACGTCGCCTGCGCCGTGCACGTCACGGCCGGCAGGACGGCCCGGATCGGCGCCGCCGCGCCATCGCGGGCCAGCGCATTCAAATGCGGGGTGTCGTCGCCAAGCAGCGCCGGCGTCAGACCGACGACGTTGAGGACGGCTGTTGGGAACACTGATGGCTGAGGGCTGAGGGCTGGTTGCTAGGTCTTGCCGACCTGTTCTCCTCGAAGCACCGAATTCGTTTCGAACTTCTGCGTCCGATCGACGGCAGCTGGCGCTTGGATGTCTGAGACGTCGAGCCGTCCGCTCTGCGCGAAGAATGCGACGGGGTTGTCCCACACGATCTTCTCAATCGTCGCGTCCGGGATGCCCTGCGCCCGCATTACCGCGATCGTCTTCGGCACTTTCAGCGGATCGCTGATGCCCCAGTCGGCGGCGCTGTTCACGATGATGCGATCGCTGCCGTACTTCTGGACCAGGGTGGCCATGCGGAGCTCGTCCATCTTCGTGTTCGGGTAAATCGTATGGCCGGCCCAGCAACGGCTCGCGAGGACGATGGGCAGAGTTTCCTCGTTGTTGTGATCGATGAGGACGCGCTCTTCAGGAAACCCGACGGAGCGGATGACCTCGATCGATCGAATTGTGCCCTGCTTCTTGTCGCGGTGCGGCGTATGGATCAGCACCGGCAGATTGAAGTCGCGCGCGAGCTCCACCTGCCGCGTGAACGCGGCCTGCTCCGCGTCGGTCTGATCGTCGAAGCCGATCTCTCCGACCGCGACCACGCCGTCCTTGTCCAGATAGCGCGGCAGCAGCGCCAGGACCTCGTCTGTCAGCCGCGGATTGTTCGACTCCTTGGGGTTGAGTCCCATCGTGCAGAAATGGCGGATACCGAACTGCGAGGCGCGGAAGCGCTCCCACCCCACGAGGCTGTTGAAGTAGTCGACGAAGCTGCCGACCGCGGTGCGCGGCTGCCCGAGCCAGAAGGCGGGCTCGACGATCGCGACGATACCGGCCTTGGCCATGGCCTCGTAGTCGTCGGTCGTGCGCGACGTCATGTGAATGTGCGGATCGAAGATCCTCATCGGGCGGACTCCTGCCTCGCGTCATCGATGATCGCCATGGCGATATCAGGCGGCACCGGCCGTGCAGCGGCTGTCCGCTCGGCCGCGTAGTCGCGGGCCATGCGTGAAAGGTCCGCGTTCACCCTCGTCGAGAGGCCGACGATGCGTGCGAGCGCGATCGAATTGAAGAGCGCCTTCAGCACGAGCTGATTGAACTGGCGTTCCGGGAAGTGACGCGCGGGATACGGGTTCTCGCACGCGATCGCCTCGAACAGCGGGACGATATTCGTGCGGCAGGCGTCGACCGTCACGGCCGTGAAGCGATCGGCCTGCGGCAGCAGGCTGATGGCGCGCAGCCAGCTTTGCTGCTCGCGGGCGTCGCCGCGCTCGTAGCATTCGATCGCGAGACTCACGAATGCTCCGGGTTCGAGACGCTGGGCGGCCGACAGCAGGAGAAACGCGCGCGCTGCATCGTCCACGGTCCACCGGTCGCATCGCAGGTCGGGGGCCCAAGCAACCAGATCGGCGCGCTCCGATTCTGTCAGCGCGAGCGGTGCGCGGCCTGCATGTTTTGGCACCGCCGTGTAGGCATTACAAAACGCGTCGACGGCGTCTATCGCCGCCGCGTGTTCGATCCATTCAGCGGCGGCTTCACTCGTGCGCGCGCGCACGACGGACTGCAGAAACGAGGTCGGCAAGGGCGTCATGGATTCGGCCGTCGAAGCAGACACTCACTCTAGTCGAAAGCTCCGACGTAGGCAACGATGGGCCGAGCTTCGCATGCTAGGATTGATACCCGTCAATTTCTCTTCTTCCACGCGCATGGAGATTGAATGACCGAGGCGCCGCGCCCTCCCAACCCCGCATTGCTGATGCAGCTCGCGCTCGCGTACCGATCGTCCGCCGTGTTGTTCGCGGCCGCCGATCTCGACGTCTTCACGATGCTCGCCGACGGGCCGCTCGGCGCCGGCGACATCGCGGCGCGCTGCGGCGCGCGCGCGGAGCCGATGCGCCTGCTCCTCGAGGCCTGCGCCGCGGAAGGATTGCTGGCGCGCGACAACGGCGGGTACCGGAACACGCCTGTCA
>Ga0326726_10005039_pt1 | contig 12003 bp, 9 predicted proteins | sample MHFenrmetagenome_2_FD_207603 | JGI IMG/M metagenome (GOLD analysis project Ga0326726, IMG submission 207603) | Lab enriched peat soil microbial communities from Michigan Hollow, Ithaca, NY, United States - MHF15MN | ecosystem: Environmental > Terrestrial > Soil > Wetlands > Peat | place: USA...
CGCGTCGCGCGCCCGCACCGACGTTCGCCGTTCTTCATCTTCAGTGCAGTTTTCAGGGGCGTTGGTTGGACACCGCCGTCGGTTCAGTCATTGCGGTTGTCGTGTTCGACGCAAACCTCCGGCGAGGCCGATCGAGCGCCAAATGGGGCGCGGCGGTTGGCAGCGCATTCGCCCATGCCTTACAATGACGAAGAAAGTAAGGAGAACCTCTTGGCCGAATCAGCAGTAACTAGTAAAGGGCAGATCACCATACCCGCTGAGGTGCGGCGCGCCATGGGATTGCAGCACCAAGATCGCGTGGTTTTCACTGTGATGCCAGACGGCACCACGGTGATGCGAGCCAAGACACGGTCGCTGCATACACTGGCCGGAGTACTCAAGGGAAGAGGGAAGAGATTGTCCGTGAAGAACATGCGAATCGGGCGGTAGCCTCTGCCAACTCTAGACACCAATGTCCTCGTGCGGTTGCTGGTTGGTGACGATCAACGACAGGCCGCTCAAGCCGAAACACTGGCACGAAAGAGCGCCGAGACCAATGAGCCGTTGTTCGTTCCGCTGACCGTCATGCTGGAGCTCGAATGGGTGCTGCGTTCCAGATATCGTTTTTCCAAGGACGCCATTCTCTCAGCGCTGGTCAACTTACTCGAGACACGTGAGATCGAATTTCAAGACGAGGCGTCTGTGGAACGCGCGCTCTTTTTCTATCGATCGAAGAGAGCGGACTTCGCGGAGTGTCTGCATCTCGGCTGCGCGGTCACCCATGATCGGCTGCCATTTGTCACCTTCGACCGACAGGCGGCAGGGCTCGAGGGCGCAAAGCTGCTGGGAGGCCCGTAAGCTCAAAGTTCGAGCGCGGGGGCTGACGCAACTCGAGGCCGCCAATATGCTGGTTTTTTTCGCTCCCTCGTGGCTGAACCTCCAAGCCGCTCATGAGTTGCGCGTCGCCGAGATCGCGAATGCAAAAAAGTAGAGCGCGAAGTGAAACCTAGCGAGCTCGCTGCAGCGGCGAATACGTAAACACTACAGGTTGGCGTTGGGGTAACGGCGGGGGTAACTTCGAATCGCCTGGGTTCTGCGTTGAGGTCCTGGCATGGCCTAGAGCCCTCAACTGGGAGTCGCTCCTAGCCTCCAGTACCCCTTACAAGAACATCCAAAGACGTCCGGGAACGTCCATCAACCCCGCTTAACGCTTCCACTTCGGTGTGTGATCGTGGCTCACTTGTTGAAGTCAAAGATGTCTTTCTCCTCGGGCCTCTTCATGCCCTGCTCGAAATACTTCTCCCACATCTGTGCCCACGGCCGCCCGAACATGTCGGGCACTTCGTACTCGATGACCGCGCCGGGACTCACGGGCGTCGAGTGGCCCTTGATCGGATAGATCGTGGCGATGCACTCGATGAACGGCGGAGGATCCCCCTCCTCGAAGCCGGAGAGCCGCTGGTAATTGCGCACGATCCGGATCGGCTCGACGAAAGCCTCAGGGTCGTAAAACACGGACTCGTGGTTCAGCGCCGTGACCTTGCCCGCCTTGTCGCGCATCGGCGTGTAGATCTCGACCGTCTGCAGCTGGCTCGAGAACTCGAACACGCCGTGGCCGGCCCAGCCCTGGATGTTCGACGTCCACGTGATCAGCGCGTCCTTGTCCCAGAAACCGATCGTCTCGCCGTACCAGCGCGGCACGGCCGGGCCCAAGCGAGGCACGCCGCCCTTCGCGACGTCCTCCATGTTGAACGTACGGCCGATGTGGATGTTCGTGATGAAGTTGTCGGCGACGCCCGCCTCGAAGTGCACGAGCGACGGCGTCACGATCACGGTCTGCGGGAACTGGATCGCGGCGGAGTACCAGCGCCGCATGAATCCCTCCGGCCAGCAATACTGCGACGGCCACTGCGGCGCGTTGCTGTTGCCCTGGTGGTACATGTCCTGGACGAAGCGCTTTTGATACTCCGGCGTGAGCACCGACAGCACGGTCGGGAGCTGCACCGCGAGCATCGACGAATACCAGTTATCCATGAAGCCGCCCGGCGCGTATCGGCCGTTCAGCTCGCCCGGAACGGTGGCATACGTGTGCTGCGTGGGGCCGCCGCGCTTCTTCGTTTCAGCGAGGAGCGCTTCGTAGTGCTCCTGCGCGGTCTTGAACTTGTACGGGCTCACGATGCCTTCGCGTGGGTAATCGCGATCGCAATATCCCCACGCAGCAGTGCGCGGCGGATCTTTGCCGATCAACGAGCCGCTCAACGCGCCTCGTTGAGACTCGAGCGCGAGCGGGCTGTTGCAGCGGAAGTAGCGCTTGTCGGTCCAAAGCGCTCGGTCGGAGTAGAAGTCCTTCGACGTGAAGAGGTCGATCGGTAACGCCTGCACGCCCGACGGCACGGCGCCGTCGGACGCGGCGACGACGCGCACGGGGCCGAAGGCGAACGGCCCGACGAACGGAAAGCGGTTGAGCGCCTCCATGGCCCGCTGCATCTCCGCGGGATCCGCATTTGCAGCCCGAGGGCCGAGCGGAAGCGTTAGCGCGGGCAGCGCCGCGGCCACGGGCGTGCCGCGACCCACGCTCTTGAAGCCGGGGTCAGCGACCAGCTGCGCGCTGACGCGTACGGCGAACGAGGTTGCAAGGCTTAGCGCGGCTGCGACGGTGCAGAGACGTCGAGTGAACTTCAAGGATCTTCCCCAATTGATGCTTGCGGGGCATCGTACGCTGGCCGTCACCGCGGGGTCCACGCGTTGACGCGTTTGAGGCACCGCGCCCAGTTCATACGCACGTTCTCGAGCGTCGGCTGCACAGGTTATTCGACGCGGCCGCCGGATGCACGCCAGCGAATCGCAACTGCGGCCCGCACGCGAGCGACCTGGTATCCTCGCCCGATGGACACACGAGCGGCAGCGATCGCGGAGATTTCGAGGCTCAGTGCACGGGAGCGCCGGCTCGGATTCCCTGGGCTGTGCTCTCAGGTAGCTCACGGAACATAGCGATCCATTGGAGCGCGACAGACGCAACGGATACCGGCAACGCAGATTTCTGACGCCGTTGAGGAAGGTCGAAACTGAACGGAGGACGCAGTCATGACAATGCAAACACTGACTGGGCATGAACTCGGTAAGGCGCAGACCATGTCGACGACCGCGGCTGAGATGCCCACTACCAGCGTGCTACCTGACGTCGGGATCGAGCTTCGTGAGAGTTACGCGGAGCTCGGCAATGTGAACTTGCACTACGTCGAGGCCGGACATGGGCCGCTGATCGTTCTGCTGCACGGCTTTCCGGAGTTCTGGTTCGGTTGGAGGCTACAGATTGCGCCGCTCGTGGCGGCGGGGTTTCGTGTGGTCGCTCCCGACACGCGTGGCTACAACCTGTCATCGAAGCCCGAGGGCTTCGAGTCCTATGCCATCGACCTGCTCGCCGCCGACATCCGCGACCTCATTGGAAAGCTCGGTGCCGCGTCTGCGCTGATAGTCGGTCACGATTGGGGCGGTTCCATTGCATGGACCGTCGCGATGAACCACCCGGAGGTGGTCGACCGACTCGCGATCCTCAACGCGGCCCATCCGCGCCGGCTTCAGGAGGGGCTGCTTAACCCGAACCAGCTCCGTAAGTCCTGGTACTTCTTCTTCTTTGCACTGCCGCGATTGCCCGAGGACGTGGTGCACGCCAGAGACTGGCATTTCTTCCGACACTTCCTGCACGACGCGAATCCGCCTTACACGCCACAGGAAATCGAACGCTACGTCGATGCGTGGTCGCAGCCAGGCGCGGCGGCCGGGATGATCAACTACTACCGCGCCTCGGTAAGACAGTCCCAGAAGGAAGCCGCAGCAAAGCTTCGCCCGATTTCGGCGCCGACATTGGTCATCTGGGGGGAGCGCGATTCCTACCTAGGCTCGGATCTCGCCGAGCCACACCGCAGCGACGTGCCAAATCTCGACCGCGTCGAGCGCCTTGCCGACGCCTCGCACTGGGTGCATCACGACCAGGCTGAACGCGTCAACCAACTGCTCATCGACTTCTTCGCCCCCCGACCTAGGCGCTGAAGGCTTGGGCGAGCGTGGCCATGCATGCGTCGCAAGTCGACGAGAGTTCTAAGTGCGGCGGTCCGGCAACTTCCCGGGCCATCCGTTGAGGGGGCGGAGGCGACGACGGTTCTCAGCTCGACCTGAATCCCACTCGCGCGTGACTGCCGTCGCAGAACGGCTTGGTGTTGCTGCCGCCGCAGCGGCATAGCTTCGCCTGCGTCACCCGCGCGACGCATCGACCTGTGCCGCTCGTGATCTCGAGGTTGCCGCGCACGCGCAGTGGCCCGTCGACCTCAGGGTCGATCGCGAGCTCGCCATCGCGGACCGGAAGCATGGCGATGGCGCCGGTCGGTGGCTCCCCGGTCGCGGCGAACTTCACATCGTGGTGCGAACCGTCGCAATACGGCTTGTTCTTCGACGCGCCGCAGCGGCACAGCGTCGCGCGGAATCCCACGCGCTCGCCGTCGAGGCGCATGTCCGCACGCACCGCGTAGGGACCCGCCTCACGCACGCTGACTAAGTTCACGAGCGGCACGGGCTCGGTTGGGCCACCGTCCTTCCGCCTATAGCGGATCGCGCCCGACGGACACACATGTGCGATTTCGACGAGTCGCTCGACATCCACCGCGTCAGGATCGATCCATGGCCCCTTGACGTTCGCGAGGAACACGTTCGGACCCCATGTCACGCAAAAGCGTGCGTGGATGCACTTCTTGCCTTCGTAGAGCAGCGTGAGCTTCTCGCCCTCGACCTCGTCGACGCCGTCGACGACGACTGGCACCGGCGGCTTGCCGTTCGCGCGCTGCGTCGAAGGGCTGGACGCGACGGCTGCCGATGCGACCGCGGCCGGGTTGACGGATGTCATCGCGCCATTAGGCGCTTTGGTCGCCGCATCCGCGGCCGCGAAGCCGCGGTCGCCACGCTTCGCGAGCTCGGCGAAGATTCGCGCCGCCGCACCGGCGCGCGCGTCCGCGTCTTTGATGCGAGCCGCGCCGTCCGCCAGCTCCTGCAACCGCTCCGTGAAAAACCGGCGTGCCGCCGAGCCGCGCGGCAGAGGCGCGGAATCCCTCGGGACCGCGAACGATATCCCGGCGTTGCAGCCGGGATTCGATGGGCCCGCCGGCAGCCGCGCTGCGCGCTCACCCAGCGGCGTGACCGCGCGCATGAGCCCGACTGCGAGATCCACGGCGAGCGCTTTCTCGGGATCCGGCCGCGGCACGACGTACGAGTAGGCGATGAGCCGCAGCATCAACGCGTAGCTCGTATTCGCGAGATCGACAGTGACCGCGGCGTCCTCGTCCTCGATCCACACGCGGCCCGATGGCCGCATCGGCGTGCGCTGCACGGGGTTCGTCGCCGCCGGGAATGCGGGCTTGAAGGCCGCGTTTACCGCGCGTAGCGCCGCGAGCTCCTCCCGGATCGCAATGAACCTGCGGAAGTGCGAGCCGACCGTGTTCAGCGGCGCGCCTTCCCCTTGCTCGACGATCGACGCGAACGCCGCGAGCGCGGTCTTCGCGCAGATCACGGGTCTCGCGCTGCCGAGATCGATCTCGGCTGTCGACAGCTGCAGCGCGGGGTCGCCGCAGAAGGCAGTCGAGTCCCCGTGCTTGTCGACGAACAGCCGCGTGCGGCGATCCAGCGTCTGGTAGAAGTCGCCCACCGTGTCGTAGTCGAGGCCCATCGGCGTAAGCCGGTTCGGCCGCGCGCGTTTGAACAGGAACTCGGGAGCGAAGCCTTCGCCGTCGGGCTCGTCCGAGTCTGCCGGCCGTTCGAGGTAGATGAAGTGCTGGAGCACGGCGTCGCTAAACGGTGCGAGCTTCACGACGACGTTCGCGGGCAGTGCGCCGGGATCGAGCGGGAAGTTGCCGCGGCCGAATCGCGGCGAGCCGCCGAGTGCGGACGTGATGTTCCACACCGCGGTGAGGTGGCCCATCTCCTGGACCGAAATGCCCATGATTTCGCGTCGCCAACGCGCCACGGCCGCGGCTTCCGCCGCCGACAGACCCTCGGCCTCGCCGTCGCGCAGGCTGAATGCCGCATAGAGATACGTGCACATGAGGTTGTGCTCGAGCTCGGCGGCTTCGTACAGGGCGTGCAACGCCTGTTCGCGGCTCGGCGTCGGAAGGTTGGCTCCCATGCAGCCAGTTCTACCACGTCTCGAGCACCGCGCCGAATTAGACCAACGTGTCGCCTTCGCTGCGGCGCCCTTGTTCAACGACCGTCATGCGCGCAACGACGCCGACGGACGCGGCCGCCGGCAGCTAGAAATCGGGAACGTGATCGGAAGAGTTCCCGGGCTCTTGTTTGTGGCTCAGCCCGAGCGCATCCAAACTGACAGCGTGAGGCTGAGACTAATGCCTGGTTCGCCGCATCTGCAGCGGCGTCTGCCCCGTGAGTCTGCGTAGAACTTTGGTGAAGTGGGAGGCGTCCGAGAACCCAGCGCGCCTCCCGATTTCCGCCGTGGTCACGCGGCCGAAAAGCGGCGATCGCAGCATTCGTGCCGCGAGATCGACGCGAGCTTGGATCAGCATCGCCCCGAAGGTTTCGCCGCACGCCGCTAGCGCCCGATGCAGCGTCCGCTTGGATATGTTGAGCGAGCTCGCAACATCGGCCGCTTGTAGGGATGTATCAGGGCAGCGCTGCGTGATGTGATCGTAGACCTGGTCACGCACGGAGCGCTCGGCCGGCGTCGATACGGCGCGGCGCCCGCTCAGCTCGGTCGCGGTCAAGGCCAATAGCGCTCCGAGTTGATCGACCAGCACCGCTTGCGGTAGCGGGGCTTGCACGACGAATTCAGGCGACAGCTGGGCGACGTAACTCGCTAGGACGCGCCCCCACTGCGAGTCGCGAGATATGCGCCGGCCGCCGAGGCAGGCAGGGTTGGGCACCCATTTGCGCACGAACTGTTCAGACAGCTGCAGATTGAAGGCGCGCCAGTTGAGAAGAAGGTCGCAGTCGAGAGGGTAGCGGGAATCGTAGAAGGTCAGGTCACCAGGGCCGAACCGCGTGCGCGTGACGTTCGTGACATGCCATGAACCGATCAGTACCAGGACCAGAAAAAAATAGCGCTGGTCCGTGCGACGGATTTCCGACTGAGCACGAATAGCGCGTTGTGGTGAACCGCTCTGTGCAACGATGGAGATCGATGGCAGCTCCAACACGGCCAGTTCGGATTCATATTCCAGCGGAGACTCGGTGGATAACGCAGACGGAGCGAGGGCCGAGCCTAGGATCGAACTCCAGTAGCTCAGCCGGCTTGCCGGTGCGACGTCACGCGTTGACAGCCGTACGATCTTTGAGGATTCGGCGCGCACTGCACCGTGCCCCTTTCCCCGCCAAATCCGCAGCCTACCCGCGATCGCTTACTGCAGCAATCGACTCACCGGCTTAGCTTTGCCGCACGAATCCACAGCAGTGAGGATCACGTCCGCCGTCTCCTTCGGCTTCGACAGAAACGGCAAATGACCGGCGCGTACGACAAGAACGCTCGCATTGATTCTGCTGGCGATCTCGCGCTGCAAAGCGGGAGAGATCATGCGATCTTCGTTCGTGACAGCGTACCAGGAAGGTCTGGTATGCCACGCGGCTGCTGTCACTCGATCGAGAAGTGCGCTGGCTCGAATGGGTTGCTGCGCGGCGGCGAGGACCGAGCCTTCCGTTGCCGGCAGGTCGTGAGCGAGGAACTCCAGCACAGCATCCGGCGCGAGGTGGAGAAACCCACCGGCGTCCACTTCGAATCCAGCGATGAAAGGCGGCGAAAGCTGGTCCTTCTGCACATCAGCCGTCGACTCGCCAACATCCGGTGCGCACGCTGCTACATAGACTAGCGCAGCAACACTCTGGTGATTTCCGGCTTGCGTGATGACTGTGCCCCCATAGCCATGGCCGACGAGTACGACGGGACTTGGCTGATGGTCGAGCGCGCGTGTCACGGCATCGACATCGTCCGCTAGTGCGCTCAAGGGATTCTGCACCGCGATGACCCTTAGGCCCTTCACGTGCAATAGCGCGATCACTTCGCGCCAGCCCGTCGCATCGACCCAAGCGCCGTGGACGATCACGACCGTCGGAGCGTCGAGGTCACGCGGAATGCTCCCGAGAGCCTCCGCGTGACCTCTACGCGTCTTCACTTCGCGCTGGCCCGCCGGTTGTCTGCGCTAGTTGATTGTGACTCGCGTGCAGCCCTTTCGATGAGCGCGGCTACCGCCGCCGGCTGCGAGACGTAAACAGCGTGACTGCCTTTGGTCTCGACCACCGTCGAGCCCGCTCTCTTCGACATGGACCGCTGAGCGGGCGGGGGGATCATCCGATCATCGGTTGCCACGAGATACCAGCTCGGCTTCGATCTCCATGCTGGCTCGCTGACGGTTCCCTCGAGCGCCTGGATGCCCCACGGAACTTGTGAATTCGCCATGAATTCAGCTTGGTCCTTCCGAACGTCCGCTGCGAAGGATGCCGCGAACTTCTCCTTGTCGAGCATGAGGAACCCGTCCTGCGGAGGAAGAATCGGGGGGACGGGCGCACCCGGCGCGGGGTTTGCTATGAGGGTGGCGACCGATTCGCCCTTGTCTGGCGCAAATGCGGTGATGTAGACGAGCCCGGCAACCTTCGGGTCGTTGCCGGCTTGCGTGATGACCGCCCCGCCATAGGAATGACCCACGAGGATCACCGGGTCACGCTGCGCGGCGATTACTCGTCTAGTGACGGCGACGTCGTCGTCGAGCGATAGCGTGGGATTCTGGACGATGCTTACGCGGTAACCATGCTTTTGCAGGATGTTGTAGACGCCCTGCCAACCGGAACCGTCCACGAACCCACCATGAACTAGCACGATCGAGACGGCGGAGGCTGCTGATGCTGCACTCATGATGCTCTCCTCATTACTATGCCGCTCACCGTGAGTCGGCTTGTGAGCGGATGCTAGGAAGACGCGTTGAGTGCGGATGGTCGCTGAGTGCCACGCTTCGAGCGGATTTCGTCTCTGCGTGCCAATGAGTCCAGCGGTATTCTAAACTTCGCTGTTAGTATGGGCGCGACCCGGAGGCGGCAATTCGACGTCGCTCCTAGCCTCCAATCTGTGCGTCGAGCCCGGGTGGCGGAAGGGTAGACGCAGCGGACTTAAAATCCGCTGACCGAAAGGTCGTCCCGGTTCAAATCCGGGCCCGGGCACCAGCTTGTAACAATCCGGTAATCCGATCGTAAAGCAACTGCAAAGTCCCCGTGTTGGACTCGCGGACTGCATAAGCCCGGGGTGCGCATGGGTAGCGCTGTTCTGCTGGTACACGCGGAGAAACCGCTGCGGGATGCGGCTCGAGGCATGCTTGAGCTAGCCGGTCACGCGGTTCAGGAAGCCCACGAGCTCACGTCCGCATGGCGGCTCGTCGAGACCGCGCGTCCCGACTTGATCCTGCTACCGTGGACGTCTTCAAAGCCGGTGCGCGAGTCCCTCGCGAGGCTGCGAGAGGACAGCGCGACTCGGCAAGCCCGCGTGATCGTCTGGGCGGCACAGTCCGACATTCGCGAGGCCGTCAATGCGCTAGAGTTCGGGGCCGACGATTGTCTCGCGGTGCCGTTCGATCGAGCCGAGCTCGTCGCGCGCGTGAATGCCTGTTTGCGCCGCCCGGCCGCCGCGACGACGCGGCCGGACCTTCTGATTGCCGGTCCGGTGGTGCTCGACAAGGCCGTGCATTGCCTAACGGTCAACGAGCAGCTGATCGATCTCGCTCCGACCGAGTTCCGCTTGATGGCTTTCTTGCTCGAGAACCAAGGACGCGTGTTCAGCCGGGACGAGCTGCTGCGGCGCGCCTGGTCGAAGAACATCAAGGCGGGCCACCGAACGGTCGACGTGCATGTGCGTCGGCTACGTCAGTTACTCGAGCCCTTCGAGTGCGACAGCTACATCCAAACGGTGAGGGGCTTCGGCTACCGCTTCGCACAGCCGGCGCCGGAGGTGCGCACAGCGCCGGCACACGACTCCGCGCGAAACTCGAGCACGCCTTAGCCGCGTATTCGCAGGATCGACGACCGGCTACTTGACGGCGCGGATCGGGGCCGGCGACCGCGGCTCGAGTGGCGGCATCAGTGCCGTTTCCGCGAGCGATGGTGACTCCGGGAGCGGGTTGCCGTGCGCGAGCCACTCGGGGATTTGGACTTTCATTCGAAACGGTCCGATCGACAAGACGTCTTGGTCGGAAAGCACGGCGCGCTCGACTTGCCTGCCGTTCAGCACCAGGCCATTCGTGCTGTTCAAGTCGACCACGTAATAGCCCTGCGGCGTTCCGACGATGACCGCGTGATGCCGGCTCAGGTACGGGCTCGGAAGCCAAACGTCGTTGTGCTCGCTGCGGCCAAGCAGAGTGCGTTGGCCGAGCGTCATTCGATCGAAGACCTTGCCGCCACGGCTGATCAGCAAGTAGCCCTGCGGTGGCACCTCGGGTTGCTCGCCATTCTCGACGGGGTCCTTCTCGAGCTTCGCGCTCTGGCGCGCCACCAGCAGCGCCGTGGCCTTCCGCGCAACGTCCGCATCGACTCGGTCGAGGCCGAGCTGACGCAACAGCAGCAAGGAAATTTGGCATAGGACATCGACGCCCGCGTATCGGCCGCCGCTCAACCTCGCGATCATCTGGGCGGCGACGGGCAAGATCAGGTCCGCCATCTCGAAGCGCGCGAGCCGCCAGCCGATGTAGCTCACCAGATCCTGGTCCGACGGTACAAACAAGGAGCACGTGTCGAACTCCTTCGCGACGAGCGTGGCCCGCAACGTGTCGACCTTCTGCGCGAGCGCGGGCGGCCCCGCGAGCAGCAATTCGATGGCGCCGCGCTTCTCGAGCTTGAACGCCATGAGTCGCTCGATCTCTTCCCACGCCGCGGGCTCGTAAGTGTGGGCGTCGTCGATGACCAAGATGACGCGTTTGCCCTGCGCGCGGCGTTGCTGGACGAACACCGTGAACAGGTTTCTTTGCTCGACTTCCGAGAGCTCCCAAGGAGCGAGATCTGCGCCGAGCAGAAGATTCGAAAGCACCGCGAGCGCAGTGTCCTTCGGGCCGCGGCAATGCAGTACGACGTTATCCCCGCCGAGCTGGGCGGCGAAGTGATTGAGTAGCGTGCTCTTGCCGCACGACGCCGGGCCGATCAAGAGGCGCATGCGGATGCTGCGAGAAAGCTGGCTCAGGGCCGCTTGTTGACCCGGCCCGAGCCAGATTTGATCCGCCGTTGGTCGCGCAAATACCCTCGCGGGCGAGACCAGACACCGTGCTTCCGCCATCGCCATTTCCTTTTCTTTTTAGATAGTTAGTTTTGATTTATCGGATCGTTATCACGGCGTGCGGAAGTCTATGGCATGAGGAAAGTTATGTAAACTACTGTTGATGAATGACATTCCTGCAGGCAGCCAGCCGTCTCTAGGACTGAGCACCTGAGTGTCAGTTAATGAAGACACTCCTACCCTTTGTTATTCCAAGGAAAAGGTAGACTCAGTTACTTGCAAATCGGCGGCCGTCGGGCACAATCCGCGCGGCCCAATCGGGCTTGGATGTCGAGTGACGAGACCCATGGAGCTGTGCGCGCGCGAGCTCGCGGTGTGGAGGGGCGAGCGCTGCTTGTTCGAGGGGCTCGATCTCACGCTGGGTCCGGGCCAGCTCGGCCTCGTGGTTGGAGCCAACGGCTCCGGCAAGTCGACGTTGCTGCGAGTTCTGGCCGGGCTCGCGACAGCGACGGCCGGGGTGGTCACCTGGCGTGGCAGCAAGCTAGAGACGTTGCCGTTCGAACATCGCGGCGACATCGCCTACCGCGGCCATCTGGACGGATTGAAGCGAGACCTGACCGTGCTCGAAAACCTTCGTTTTCACGCCACGATCTGGCGCGGACCGCCCGAATTCGACGCGTTGCTCGAGGACGTGGGGCTGAGCGCCGTCGCTAACGTGCGTGTTCGCCACCTGTCGGCGGGACAGCAGCGTCGCGCGTCGCTCGCCACGCTGAGGCTCGGCGCGTCGA
>Ga0326726_10005040_pt1 | contig 12002 bp, 11 predicted proteins | sample MHFenrmetagenome_2_FD_207603 | JGI IMG/M metagenome (GOLD analysis project Ga0326726, IMG submission 207603) | Lab enriched peat soil microbial communities from Michigan Hollow, Ithaca, NY, United States - MHF15MN | ecosystem: Environmental > Terrestrial > Soil > Wetlands > Peat | place: USA...
GGCAAGGGCCAGACGCTTCTCCTTGCGGCGGTCTTCTTCGGCCTGGCGCACTGGCTGGGCGGGTCACCCCCCGGTCTTATCGGAGCCCTGATGACCGGCTTCCTGGCCTGGCTCCTGGGCAAGAGCATGCTGGAGACGAAAGGAATCGGCTGGCCCTGGCTCATCCATTTCCTGCCGGACGCGGTGATCTTCCTTTCATACGCCCTCCTGCGGGTGAAATCCTGAGCGCCGGGACCCCACCAAAAGTCGGGTCATCAGGTTGAAAATCCGACTTCAGTGGTGGTACACTGAGGACGCTGGGGATTCGTAAAAATCGTCCGTTCTGGGCTAACCGACAGGGAGGGGCGTGAGGACGTGAAGTGTCCGGCCTGTCAGTCAGGAAATCCTGCCGATAGCCGCTATTGCCACAAGTGCGGTTCGGCCCTCCAGGAGTCCGTCGCCGGAACCCTCTCCTACTCGCCCGCCCAAAAAACTACCGTCAGTGAGAGCCTCAAATTCAGCCCGGGGGAAAAGTTCGGCGACCGCTATACGATCATCGAAGAAATAGGACGTGGCGGGATGGGCCGGGTCTACAAGGCCGAGGATCATGAGCTGGGCATCACGGTCGTTCTCAAGATGATTCGGCCCGAATTGTCCTCCCGGCCCCACATGATCGATCAATTCAGGAAAGAAATCCTGCTGGGAAGGTCTATCTCCCACGAAAATGTGGTCCGGATCCATGACTTGGGAGTCGTCAACGAGATCCGATACATCTCCATGGACTTCATCAAAGGTGAAAACCTGGCGGAGTTGATCCAGACTTCCGGGAGCCTAACTCTCGCCACATGCCTGCAGGTCGCGATCCAGGCTTGCCAGGCGCTGAAAGCCGCCCACCAGAAAGGGATCATCCACCGGGACCTCAAACCCCAAAACATCATGATCGATAACTCCGGCAAGGTCTATGTCACGGATTTCGGGTTGTCCGAATCCCTGTCCGAATCTAAAGCCGGCCCTTCCGGCAAGATCAGCGGAACCCCAAAATACTTTTCTCCAGAGCAGGCCAGGGGCGAGGAACTGGACCAGAGGTCGGACATTTACTCTTTGGGGCTCATCCTTTATGAGATGACCACCGGCACCCCCCCCTTCAAGTCCGATACAACCGAGGGCTACATTAGGGAGCACACCTCCGAAAAACCTCTCTCCCCTGCCAAAGCCAACCCCTCCATTCCGCCGGCATGCGAGAAAGCCATCCTCAAGTGCCTGGAAAAGAAAAAAGAAGACCGGTACCAGAGTGTCGAAGAACTTCTCCGGGATCTCGAGATCCAGAATAAGCAGGCCCATATCCCGGGAGCTTTTGGCAAAATAAAAAAATGGCAAAGGGCTATCATAGGTGCCGCCCTGACTCTCCTCCTGGGTTTTGCTGCCTTTAAACTCATTCCGGTCATCAGGCCGCCAATAACTCCGCCGCGGGAGAGGCCTTCGATCGCGGTCATGTACGCGGTCAATAACTCGGGTGACAAAAGCCTGAATGGGCTCCGTTGGGAGATCCCCTACTATCTGTGTGCAGCCCTTACTCAATCCAAGTATCTCAGTGTTTTGCCCCAAGACCGCCTGATGCAACTCCTTTCAGACTTGAAACAAATGGACGATGAACGTCCTTTATCCAGGACCCTGGACCGGATTGCCGATGCCGCCGCTGTTCAGTATTTTGTCCTGCCCAGCTTTACAAAAGCGGGAGATAATTTCCTGATCAGCTTCCTGGTCAGGAAGGCCAAAACGGACACGACCATCGGGAAACCGGATAGCGTCCAGGGGAAGAACCCCGAGGATCTTCTGGCCATGATGGAAGAACTGAGCCTGAAGGTGAAATCCATGCTCAGCCTCTCCCCCTCGGACATCGCCAGCGACCATAGCCAGAAGCCGGGGCAGATTACCCCGGGCTCGCTCAGGGCCGCACGCTATTACATAGATGCCGAAAAAACATACATCGAAGGAGACTACAGGGGCAGCATCCAAATCCTGGAAAAGGCCGTTCAGGAGGATCCGGATTATGCCCTGGCTTATCTAAAGATGGCCGAAAACTACTTATACCTCGGTGAATATGACAAAAACAGGCTCTACCTCCAAAAGGCCTTGGCGTTGGTGGACCATGTCTCTGAAAAGGACCGCTTGACCATCCAGGGACTCGCCTCGACCGTTTTGGACAAATCCCCTCTCCACGCCATAGAGTGCTACAAGGAACTGATTGCTCTCGACCCAAGGGATCAAGAAAGCTACATAAAGCTCGGGGTGATCTGGCGAAATCTCGAGGAATGGGACTTGGCCATGGGGCAGTTCGAGAAAACTCTGACGATCAATCCAAAGAATTCTATCGCTCTTGAGAACAAAGTCTTTATTGATGCATGCCAAGGTCGGTACGAGGAAGCCATCGAACTCAACAAGGCCAACATAAAAACCCCTCTCAACAATACCTTCTTCCTTAAGAATTTGCCTTTGCTTTACCTTATCCAGGGCCAATTTGACCAGGCGTCCATCGAACTCGAGCGGGCGTTTGCGCCCGAGCCCGACAATCTTGATTTTCTCGAGCTCAAAGGCCATCTCTACCACCTAAAGGGAGATTTAGGCTCCGCCCGACAAATCTATGAACAACTTCAACACCGGGGAGAACAAACCCTCGCCGCGCCTGATTTAAGGGGCCGGATTTGGATTGCGCGTCTTTGTCTCCTGCAGGGCGAATATCGTCAAGCCCAGCAATTTATTATGCAAGGGATCGTCTTGGCACAAAAAGCGCACCGGGTTTTTGATGAGCTCGATTTCCGATTGCTTTTGGCCTCTTCCGAGCTTCAGCTTATGCGGTTCCCCCAGGCTGCCGAACTCTTGAAGCCGATTTTAGAGCTGACGCAGAAAACCCTCAGCACAGGGACCCAAAAACTCGCTCTGCATTTGTCGGGTCTCGTCTCATTGGGAATGGGACATAACGAAGACGCCAAGAAGGTAGGTCAACTACTCCGTATGCTCATTGAGGAAACGAACACCCCTGTACATATGAGATATTATGATCATTTGGTAGGCCAAATCGCTCTCGTAGAGGGGCAGTTCGATCAGGCCATCCATGACTTTGAACACGCGATAGCTAAGCTCCCCAGTCAAAGGGACACTGATGATGAGCATGCCTATTACTACGACAGTCTTGCTACGGCCTACTATCAGAACGGCGATTGGCCCAAGGCCATCGAAACCTATAATCGGGTCATCGCCCTCACCACGGGAAGACTCCGGTGGGGTGACATCTATGCCCGAAGCTACTACTGGCTGGGGAAATCCCATCAGAAAACCGGGGCCAGCGTCGAGGCAGCTGCCCATTACGAGAGATTCCTGCAACTCTGGAAGAATGCCGACAGCGGGTTGCCGGAGGTTGCCGACGCTCAAAAGCAACTCGAGGCCCTGAGGAAGGCCCGTTAAGCAGAAGACCCTGCTTAGGTGTGTTGAAGCCTCCTTTTAAACCGGTCTGAAAAAAGCCGTTTTTCTTTTCTTAAGATCTTTGCCCCCTGACAGCTCCAGCGGGGAATTCTGCCGATTTCGCCCGTTGTCAGGGCTGCCGCGAGCGGGCATACCCAACACTGTTCGATTTCCTCACAGATCAGGCACGATTGATCCGCCGTTGAAAAGTGGTCCATCCGAAGAGCGGAATAATTGACGATCTTCTCAGCGTAGATCCGTTGAGGATCCCTGGTGAATGAATCAACGTCACCGAAGCAATATTTTTGGTAATCTGCTGGCGCGTTTTTCTCCAGGAAATAGTGCGGGAAAACGGCGCACCCCCAGAGTGTCCCCTGGGCCGACAATGCCATCTGGCTCAGCCCTGCCGGGCAGTGATAAACGGCCTTATCAAGATCTTCGTAAAAACTGGACCAGGGAATGTCTGTCAAAAGTTTATACTGGAATAGAAAGTACTCTCCGACACGTGCGATCTCCTCTTCCAGGAGGTGGAGAGAGGAAGCGGTCCAAGGCGGCCTATGGGCGAAATTGACGTCGAGCTTCGTGACGCCCAGCCGAATAATGGACTTCACCGAATCTGAGAGATAACCGATCGTCTCCGAGCTGAAGACGCTGTTCGTCTCGAACGAGATTCGGGGCCTGGCCAATATCTGAGAAATTATAGACTTTAGAAAATCGGAAGTTCCTTCTTTTCTCTGGAGATTTTGAGCCAGCCCGTCAAAGCTCAAAGTCAGGGAAAACCGGTGTTCAGCGAGGAATCCTAAGACATCCTCATTCAGCAGGCTGCCGTTCGTAGTGAGAGAATAGCTTGCCTTGATCTTGGTTTTCGTTGACAGTCGCTCCAGATACTCAACAGCCCGCCTAAGCGTGTCAAACGCGAGTAGCGGCTCCCCGCCGTAGAAGCTGATGAAGCACTCCGGCGCAAAAAAGGGATGAAAAAAGTCTATCGCTTTGACCAATGTCGAAAAATCCAGGCACTGTCTTCCCCTCGGTTGATAACAATATACGCAATTAAAATTGCATTGGTCCGTCAATATGACGGCCAGACTCGATACCCCTGACTTTTCAAGTGACCGCTCTTGAATAAGAAGGGGCCTGTGGATCGATTTTCCCCCGATATCCTTTTTCAGGCCTTGGGCGATAACCGTCTACTTATGGAAGGCGATGAACTTGATATGGCCTGAAATACAGGGGGCACCGATACCCTCCTCGGGGCCATAAATAGTCTCAATGATCATATTGTATGCCTTCTTTGCTTCAGCAAGCTCCTGCGGGGTGACGTTCGGGGCCTTAGCCAGATAATTTTGGATTCGTTCAAATAAATGAAGGAAATTCGGTAAGCCTTTCTCCATGTTCCCCCTCCTGAGAATTAGAATCAAGGCCATTATCAGCCGCTCTCAGAGCAAAGTCAATACGTGCAATTTTGCCAGAAGACTCACAATATGGGTAGGTCATATTTAAGAGAAGAGGTCCCGGAAGAGGGGCATATGGGTAATCTTGCAGGCCCCACTTAGAACGGTACGAAAGCAATTCAATGAACGGGTTTAGGGGCAGGAATGACATTGAAGGGCAGTTGGTTGGTGCTCGCCTTGCCACCCACAATAAGACCTAGCATAATCGTCTGTCCTCCGTCGGGCCAGGGCACCCCGCTTGGCTGGCATTTTGGAATGTTGAACGTGACTAGGGAATCAGTCCAATCTTCTTTGAGTATCACCACCTGAAATGGGGTGCCGTCGATTGTGATAAAGCTGCCATTCTGTCGCTCGCCTAAGGACAACCCGAAAATTTTGACCGTGGTTTCTGGCGCGCCGCTCGCGACAGATAGTCCGGAAAGGCGCACCTGATCGCTCGTCGTCAATTTCTTGCCTAGATAGGCCCCCTGGCCAAGTCCCATCAGCACCATCAGCGCACTGTCAATATCGGGTAGTTTTTCGATGGGATGGGCATTCAATATCCGAGAGAGATTGATCAGATAAACTCCAATAGCAATAAATGTCCACGCCATCATCTGAATTTTGCTGAGGTCGGGAAATCCATGGTCATCCAAGAAAATCCCTCTGGGATTACCACCGCGGGGAGCGTTGCTCTTGAACAGACGTCCGCTTGCGATAAAAGAGGTTGTGATCCCTTTGGAAACGGCCATCGTCGTGACACTAAATCCCATCGCGAGCAACACACTCCGTGGGATTTCGGTAATGGGCTCCATCCTTCCCCTAGCGGCGTAGACCGCAACGTAGGCGAAGATGATCACAACGGTCCAGAGGAACCACTGAAGCTTGGATGTGCTGGGCCTTCCATCCTCTCCCTCGAATATTAGGCTAATGTCCCATTTGCCCGTCATAATCCTGTACATAGTATAAAGGGCGAAGAGCACGATAAGTCCAATTGCATATGGCCTGAGTTGCATGTTATTCCTCCTTTGGGTTGACAACACGCATCATTCGCAGCGTTTCGCCGGTTCGTGTGCTTTTTTAAGCCTGATTGAGTCCCCTCCCTGACTTAGCCCGCATGTTTTTCCCCCCTTCCCGTAAATAAGATCATAATTGACTTGTTCGCCAAATCCTTGCCCCCTCTAAGTTAGTATAGCGCCTCCAAAATGAAATCTACAAGCGTTTGGACCCGCCGCCCCCTGATAGGTTCGTTCTTCAGACATTTCCCCTTCTCCCTGGGCCAATTTAAAGGAGGCGGGTCAGTGCAGGATTTCAGTATTCTCTTTCATTTTTTCTCCCCCAATGTGGGAGGAATCTTCAAATCTATGATTGCAGCAAGAAGGTCCTCTTCTTTGGCCTCGACACTAAACAGCCATGAGGTCGTTTTGACGGGGCCTCTTTGTTTGTTCAGCCACATCTCAAAGTCCTTAGAATTGTTAGGGTCCTTCAAAAGCCAATTTCTAATCCGTTCTTGAAAAGACTCTTTCCTAATTTTGAGGTCGATCGTCTCTTTGACCTGCGCCTGGACCGCGTTCTCTATCGCTTTCAAAGAGGTCTGTTCCTTCTGCCCGGCTTCAGCGACAATGCTTTCGAGAGCACCAACGATTGTTCCGGAATTATAGTACTCAGCGATATCGGCCAAAGCACGAGACATTGGATAATCCCTAACGCTGAGCACCTTGGCGTCCATCATCAACTTGAGGTTTGCCTTGCGCGATGCTCGCATCGTGGAGATCAGGGCGTTTGTAGATTGTTCAAGAAAGAAGTTCTTATTAATTGATACTCTTGCACCACCGATCCCACCTGATATTGCGGCTAATATCGCCTTTGTGCCGGTTGCGTCGACGAGTGCCCCAGCCGCGCCTAACCCAATAATTGCAAGATCTGTGGCCGTATCGAATATAGCACGACCTCGATAAAGCTCATTCTCGAATTGATGATAGTTCCTATCAATAAGAAATATGATATCGTCCACAGTCTGATTGCGCTGATCAACGGTCAACTTGTCCGAGTCAATGGGAATCGCATCTGGTTTGGAGTATTTCTCAATGAGCGCTTTTACCCTCTCTGACTCGTAAGACGGCGGATTAGGAGCTCCTTTGATTACCGTAGCACACCCACACGTGAAGAGTGCCAGAAACAGTATTCCCGCAACGAGTACTGCTGAGAATGCAAACCATGGTGCTGTTCGCCCGGATTTCATCATATTGGTCCTCCAATTCTCTAGCATTTTACGGAAAGGAAAGTTCCCCTGTCTGTTTCATAATATCTTCCAAAAGTTGGACATATGAAGGGGAATACCTCTTGAAAAAGCCTAGCTTATCGCCAATCTCCCCCTCTTTCCGATCTGTTATTTATATCGGTCCTGAGTTGCAGGTTGTCAAGAAATTTGTCGGCAAAAGGGTTTCACCCTTTGGGTGATAGTGCAGCTATTCAAAGAAATTTTGGAGCGGGCTCCGTGGGCTAACCGTGTTCCGATGGCGTGCCAACCAAGCTAAGAGCGCCGGAACAAAGGTCTCGGCACTCTTGCAGCACTTATGCTCAAAATGATGGAAGGGGAACTTCCCCCCGGTGTCCTAGTAGGTTGCTGATGTTCTAACCCAACAGAGAAAAGAAGTGAGCGCGCCCGGAGGGATTTGAACCCCTGAACTTTGGATTCGAAGGGCCCGAATCGGGCGTCTAATCGGCTGCAAACAAATAAGGTCCCGCCCGAATCCCGGGCAACTGTGCAGTAGATGCGCAGTCAAGGAGGGTTATTTCTCCACAGACTTCCCCCTCAGGGGAGCACCAGAGCCTTAATACTTGAATATTCTCAGCTTCTATTTACATCTTCGGAGCGGCGGTGGTCTTCGTGTATTTGGCCTCCAGCCAGGGTATCCAAGTCTTGCCGTCAGTGGAGATCTCGCCCTTCGCCGTCACGGTCATCATATCCGCGGAAAGTGCCAGCACGTTCTTGACCATAAACGGCTTTCCCTCGACAGTAGCATTTCCCATATAGGTGCAGATGTTCCCATTGAAGGTATAGGCCCCGGACATCATCATCCCATCGTCATGGTACTCGTTGCTGATAAGGCTCTTCTTCGCCGGGTCGTACCCGACCATTTCAATGACCCTCGACTCTCCCATCGGCCCCTTTTCAATCGCCTGGTTCTGAAAGAAGAACCCTTTGAGTATTTTCTTAATGGTCAATTCGCCGGTGTACTTGCTGGCTGGCCCTAACGGTCCGGCTTTATATTCTCCTGCGTACGTCCAATGGCCGACATAGACCTCAAACTTCATGAGTTCGGGATCGGGCTTCGGACCAGTGGCCTGAGCCCAGATCGAGACCGCGAACACCAGGACGATGGCGCCGACCGCAAAAACAATGCGTTTCATAAAATCCCTCCTTTATGGATTTAAATAAGATCTACTTCTTTTTTGCCGCTATCGGTTTTAGCTCCATGCCGAGCTGTTGCAATAGCCCTACACTATCAAATTCTTCCCGAAGCTCCACAACTTTTCCATTTTCAATACGGAAAATGAGCATTCCGCTGGCCTTAAGCTTATTCCCCGTCGGAGGGATTCCTAGAAATTCTCCTTGGTGGGTTCCACTCATCGTATACCTGCTTGTGACGATGTTTCCCTCAGCGCATGGTTCTTCAATACTGATACTAATATCGGGGAGACCCCGATGAACCATCTTTACGTGTTCTATAAATTCTTCTAAGGAGCGCATAGCGATGGTTGTCGATGGAGAATACTCAACGAATTCAGGAACAATCAATTCCTTAATACTGGCAAGGTCTCCTTTGTTCACTGCTTCCATAACACGCCTTGCCAGTGCCTTATTCTGTTCCTCAACCTTCGCCTGTGCCCTATATTTTTCCAACTCCGCCATAGCCGCCTTGTCCTGGCAGGCGATGGTGAAACAGAACACAAAGACCAACGGAATGATGCAAAGAAGCTTTTTCATTTCCCCCTCCCCTCTTAATTATCGGATAAAGGGCGAAGCCTCTTATTTGGGCGGGCGGGAATACCAACAGGCGTCGATCAGCACCTTCCATTGACCATCCGGCTGCTTGCGCCACACCGCAATATAGGGACCGGCCGCATTCATGCCGTCGTTTCGCCAAGTCCCAGTAGAGCAGGCAATTGTCTCAGATTCAGTAGTGACGATTTTTTCCGCTTTCCAGGTAAGGGAAAAGCCTTTCTGAGCAAGGACCTTCACCCACATTGCACGAACAGCCGCCAGCCCGCGCGCCGGGGGCATTGACCCCGCCGTGAAGGCCTCCGGGTCGTAGAAAGTGACAAGCTCTTCGACCGATTTTGACACGGAGGCTTTCGCCCAAGCTTCATCCGCTTGTCGAATGGCGGCCTCCGACGTGGACATCTCGGCGGTTTTCGGGGCAACAAGGTTCATAGAGTTGACCAGAAAATATGAGATCTGCCAGCTGTTATCAGCCTGTCGTTCCCATACGACACCACATCTTGCAAGAGCATGAACCGGTGGCTTGGCACCTTCCTGTTCCAACTCATCGATCGTAACAAAGGTATACGCTTTTGATCCGACGACATCAAAGTGGATGAGAGTGAAAGTCATCTCCATGACTTTCACCCCTGGAAAGGCTTTTACAAAAAATGCTTGGATGCCATCACGGCTTTTAAGCTCAGCCATGTCGGGGTATATCAAGACCGCATCTTTAGCAAACCAAGCGGCAACTTTGTTTGGCTCCAGAGTCTTAGCAGTCTCGATATAGTCCGTCCAAAGGCGCGTACAGAGTTTCTGGGCCGTCGCGTGGTCCATGAGTGCATTATTATTCTGTTGGCATCCAATGCAGGCGACGAGAAGAACAAGAGCATAGAAGACCATAGGTTTCTTAGGCATTACACCCTCCTATATATCCGGAAAGATACAATACACCACTACGCGTCCGCTACCCTCCTGAGACCACCCCTGACAGGGTTGCCCCAGCGCTTATGTCTTGTCTAGTCAAATGTCAGCTATTTCGTCTTCGGGGCGGGCTTGACCTTTGTCATTTTGCCTTCGAAGAAAGGTGCCCAGGTCTTTCCATCCGCAGAAATCTCGGCTTTCTGCGCCATGGTCATTAGGTCTGCAGCTACTACCAAGGTACTCTTCAGGAAATTCTCCTTTCCGGCGACGAGGAACTTCCCTTCTAGAGTAAGCGCGTTTCCGCTGACCGTTACGATTCCTGAAAACTTGCTTCCATCGCTCCCCAGTGCGGTGCAGACGATATTCTTGCTGACCGGATCGTACGCGTAAATCAGAGCCATCCGAGTCTCCCCTTGGGCTACCTTTTCTATCTCCAAATCCTGTAAAAAGAACCCTCCGTTAATCCATTGAATAAATTCGTCCCCTTTGGCATTTCCACTGGGTCCCGTCGGTCCGGCCTTGTACTCTCCCTCGTATGTCCAATGGCCCACCATAACATTGAGCTTCTTGAGCTCAGGATTGGGCTTTGGAGCCTGTGTCTGTGCCCAGAGCGAGACCGCAAAAACCAAGACGACCATGCAAACCACAATACCAAAGCGTTTCATAGACCCCCTCCTTTATGGATTTAAAAAGAATCTACTTCTTCTTGGCCGCTATCGGCTTCAGCTCCATGCCGAGTTGGGTCATCATTCCCAGCACGTCATAGTCTTCTTTTGCGTCTGCGACCTTTCCGTTCTTGATTCGAGCCATCCAAATTCCGCTAGCCTCAAACCTCTTTCCTGTCGGGCGGAGACCTTGGTATTCACCCGTGTGTGTACCTTTTGCGAGGAATCTGACAATGACTCTGTCCCCATGAGCGACCAATTCTTCGATATCCCAATGCATGTCGGGGAATCCGGCCCAAAGCAACTTGACGAACCCTGCTTCTTCTTCCCTGGTCATGCCTGTCGGATTGTTCGCAGGAAAATGCCAACGATACTCAGGGGCATACATCTCTTGATAGACCGTCTCGCTTTTCTTATTCAATTCGTCGAAAACGGTCCTGACAAGGGCCTCGTTTTGCCCTTCAAGCTTCGTCTGGGCCTTATACTTATCCAACTCCGCCATTGCCGCCTTGTCCTGGCAGGCAATCGTGAAACAAAACAGGATGACCAATGGAACGATACAAAGAAGCTTTTTCATTTTCCCCCTCTTATAAATATCAAAAAAGGGGAAAAGGCGTCTGTTGGACCAGCCGCAACCTTAGGACCTTTATTCCCCCTCTTGGCTATGTTTATAGACCTCTGGTTGCCTAATTGTCAAGGAGAAGGGATTAGGGGGTCAGGTCAGGAAAAATAGGAGAGCGCGCCCGGCCCGATTCGAACGGGCGACCTGCGGATTCGAAGTCCGACGCTCTATCCAGCTGAGCTACGGGCGCGCCGAGTCACTATTCTTGCATATTCCCGGAGGAAATTCTCTATTTCCCCTCAAACCATACGGAGAAATCGGCTGAAGCCGACCCGTGTTCACGACTTCAGGGCCTGCTTCCTGTCAAACAAATCGCTCGCTCGCCCGATTCAAGGGACGAGCACGCCGACCAGAGTGACTCTATCGAGGTTTTCCGGGCCGTGCGGGGCCGCATCGATATCGCGGGTGAGGTCCTTCCCAGCCTGGTGGGCTCCCATATGGTCCCCGCCGGACCAAAGATCGCTGTCCGTGACATCGTAGACCTTGCCATCGAACGCTATAAATGCGCGGCTGCCGTTCCTGCCGTTATTTTTTGCCAATTCTTCAAGCGTGATCGTTTTTTCTCCGGCCAAGATATCCTCCTTTGCTGATCAAAGCAACGCTTTCCGCGCCGCGAAAGTCGGCTCTTTGAAAGCCCGTCAGCGCGCTACCCGAGACCGGCCGAGACCGGCGGTCAGTAACCCGACAGGGTGTCGACAGCCTGGTACAGCTTCTCCAGGTCGTTGACGATCCCCGGCTGGCGCCGCTCGAGGAAGCGGATGAGTTTATCCCCGCCGCGATAGAACGTGACGCGATTAAAGGGCGGGTTCTCGCCGCCTTTGTTTTCGGGCAAGCCGGCGACCTCGCGCATGCGATTCTCGAGATATCTGGCCAAGCCCTCTTTCCATTCCTGCCAGGTGAGGTATTCCCACTCCGCGGGCGAGAGCGCCTTTTTCAAT
>Ga0326726_10005041_pt1 | contig 12002 bp, 8 predicted proteins | sample MHFenrmetagenome_2_FD_207603 | JGI IMG/M metagenome (GOLD analysis project Ga0326726, IMG submission 207603) | Lab enriched peat soil microbial communities from Michigan Hollow, Ithaca, NY, United States - MHF15MN | ecosystem: Environmental > Terrestrial > Soil > Wetlands > Peat | place: USA...
GGCGATATCGACCGGCTCGGGCAGATGGAAATCGCGCATGTCAGCGTGGACGAATTCCGCCGGAGATCCCAGCCTCTTGGCCTTCGCCTGCGCGTAGCCGATCATCGCTTCGGACAAGTCCAATCCGAACGAGCGGCGTCCGTGGAGCGCATACTGCAAACAGTGAAACCCCGGACCGCAGCAGACATCCAAGAACGCTTGCGGTTCCCGGTTCTGTCCGGAAAAGCGGCGATAGATGGCGTCGAGGCTGTCGCAGTCACGCTGCAGGTCGCGCCAGTCAAAAGCGATGTCGTACGCTTCGGCGTAATCGTGATGCAAGTGTTCGGGATCGTTGTGCACGCTTTCTCCTAAGGGCAGGCGAGTGCTGATCTGAGCCGTTCTCACACGAGATCGAGTGGTTCGCGGGCCGGTATTATGGACGGGAAAGGGGTCCGGATGCCAGCGAAAAGCGTGTCTCAGCCCCCCAAGTCGCCGGGATCTTCGACGATACGGGTCTGGGAGGCGGTCAGCTTCTCGTCGCCGTGGAAGCGGAAGGTGAGCGTTGTGAACTTCCAGCCGATGGCGATGCTGCGAATGACCCAATCGGCCATCATCGTCCACCAGATTCCGAGCAAGCCGAAGCCGCGGACGTAACCGAGCCAGTACGACAGGGGAAGACGCACGATCCAACCGCCGAGGATTGGGGTCATCATCACCCAACGGGTCTCGCCGGCGCCGCGCAACGCCCCAGCCAGCACCATCGAGAAGGCCATGGGGATCTGGATGGCCGCGGTGACGGTGCAGAGCTTGACGCCCAAGGCATGGACAGCCGGGTCTGTCGTGAAGATGCTGATCCACTGGTTGGCAAAGAGGTAGAACGACGCCCCGAGGATGCCCATGAACCCGACCGACATCCAGGTTGTGATCCAGCCGGCCTGCCGGGCCCCCTTGGGGTCACCGGCGCCAAGGCGCTGCCCGACCATCGTGGTGGCCGCCTGCCCGAATCCCAGGGCCGGTAGGAAGGAGAAGGCTTCGATGTCGATCCCGATCCGGTGGGCGGCGATGGCCGCAGTCCCAAAACCGATCAGGAAGCGGTAGTAGACCCCCTGCATCAGGGTGACGATGAGCCGCTCGGCGGCCGTGGGCGAGCCCAGACCCCACACCGCCTTGGCGGCGCGCAGCGAGATTCCTCGGAATCCCCATGCCCAGAGGCCGCGACGGATCGCAATCACACCGAGGATGACCGCCCCGACCGCCTCGGATGCCCCCAAACCAATCGCCGCGCCCATGACGCCGAGGGCGGGTGCTCCAAAGTGGCCATAGATCAGGGTCCAGGAGATCAGAACATGGAGAAGATTCACACCGAGCGTGACGAATAGCGGCGTGCGCGAATCGCCCACTCCCTGAAAGATGGCGGAAAAGACGAAGAAGACTCCGGAGAAGACCAGCGTCAGGTAGTAAATGCGCAGGTATGCTAGGGCCTGGTAGAGGGCATCGCCGGAGGCTCCCATGAACTCGCACATCACCGGCGAAAGCAGCCAGAACACCACGCCCATGCCCAGCGAGACCAGAAAGCAGATCGCGTTGACGGCACGGGCGACCTTCAAGCGTTGTTCAGGATCCCCGGCCCCCGTATGGTAGGCGATCAGTATCTGGCCGCCGATTCCGAGCCCGCGTTGAACCGCCAGTGCAAGGAAGACGGGAATCTCCGCGATGCCGAATCCCGCCAACGCGGTGGCCGTCAGACGGCCGATCATGGCCGTGTCGACGATGTTGGCGGCGCGCGCCAAGAAATTGCTCCCGGCAATCGGCCAGGCGAGACGCCAGATCGCTTTGGATAATTCCCGGCGCTCGGAGGTGTGAGTCGACATAGGTGCGGCAAGAAATGCGGACAAGTCCGGCCAGACAATCAGACACGACTTCTCCCTGACAGATACTTGCCCACTGAACCCGCGAAACCGCTTGCGTTGACCGTCGCCAGAGGGTTTCTCAGCACCCGTGCCACCCGCAACACCAACCGCCTCTTGGCCGCGCGCCTCGCAGCGCCAAATCTCGGCGTGGCGAAAACTGACGACGAAGAAAGGGCGGCGCGACGCCAACCAAGCTCTGGTGGAAGGTGTTCGTCAGGTGAGCGAGGCCATGGCGTCGGGATGGGCAGTCCAGGCGATCTTGGTGTCCGATGATCCGCACGGTCACGCGGCCCACCAACGGCTGGATCGATCACCAAAATCCGGGCAGATCCCAACCTTCAGCCTGCCGCCACGCGCTTTTGCCACTCTGACTGACACCGTACACGCGCCGGGGATTGCGGCCTGCCTCGGTTGGACGGCGCCAACTTTCAACGCGCAGTCAGGTGATCATGCCAGCCTGAAACGGGTCCTGATCTGCGACCGGATCGCAGATCCGGGAAACGTGGGGACCCTGATTCGCACGGCGGCGGCGCTGGGCTTGGATGCCGTCATTCTCTGCGCCGGGACGGTGGAATTGGCTAATCCGAAGACACTGCGTTCGGCTGCCGGTGCGTTCTTTCACATCCCGGTCTTCGAAGAAATCAAGCCGGCCGTGGTGGGAGCGTGGTGCACGAAAAATGGGGTGAAGCTCTTGGTTGCGGACGCGCATCGGGGGGAAGCGCTCTCGGTGGTCGGTGTCGCGGAGCGCTGGGCGTTAGTGGTGGGAGCGGAGACCATCCCTCTGGATCCGTACTGGGAGAGTGTCCCGGTTTCCTGGATCCGACTGCCCTTGCAGCGCCATGTCGAGTCCTTGAACGCCGCGGTCGCCGGGGCGATTATCATGGACCGTTTGTGCCGAGGGGGAGAGGCAGTCGCGGCAAGGTCTCGCCGGTGAGCGCAACTCGCCCTATGGGAATACGTACCAATATCTTGGAGTCACGATGACGATGCCGATGCGACCTCTCTCCCACTGGCTGTTGGTTTCTGTTGCATTTGTGCTCGTGGTGTTTGGCCCGGCCATGGCACAGGAGGCGAAGCTCCAGAATCTGGGCGGCGGACGCTTCATGACCGAGACCGTGCGCGAGTTTACGATCTCCGGTTTGAACACGATTCGCATCACCGGCCCCAACAACCTGGGTGGCAGCCTGACGGTGACGACCCATCCCGGCGCCACGGCGCGCCTCGACATGGTCAAGGTGTTCAAGGTGGGCTCGGAGCAGACCGCCAGCGAATTTGATCGAGACATCGATTTCGGGCTCGATACCGCGGGGACATCATTGACCATCACCGTCCATTCGGAGCACGGCGCCCCTTGGGAGGGTAGCGACCAGAGCGCGCGGGTCGAACTCACGCTCACTCTGCCTCCGGACATGAGCCTTGAGTTCCGCGGCCGCTTTTTCGACATGGATCTCACCGGGCCGTTCCGTCGTGTCGACGTCAAAACCGAATATGGCAAGATCAAGGTCGCGGATGTGAGCGAGCGCGTGCGCTTGGTCGGCGACTATACCGCCATCGAGGCGACACGTACGCGTGGCGAGATCATCGCGCAGACGAGCTATGCCGACTTGGTGGTGCGCGATGCCATTCCCTCGGTTGAGCATTCGGCACGATTGCTCAATCAATTCGGCTCCATCGTGATTGAGAAGCTGGCCGGCGCCGTGGTTGCCGAGACCGAAAACGCCCCAATTTTCCTCTCGGATGTGGTGCTGCTCGGGTCGGGGTCCAGCCTGCGGGCCGCCAACGCCATGATCAAGGCGGACATCAAGGAATTCAGCAACGCGCAGCTCGACGTAAGCAACTCGAATGGCACCGTGATCCTCAAGGTCCCGAGTTCGCTGTCTGCCCGCCTGAACTGTTCGGTTGGCGCCGGTGGTTCAATCTCCACCAGTGGCCTCATGGTTCAAACCCATCCGGATTTGATCGCCAGCGACCGTCTCGAGGGGATTTGCGGCGATGGCAAGGGGGCCATCGACGTCGACGTCTCCGGCCCCGGTCAGATCGGCATTCAGGGCGAATAGCCCGTTTCCCACTCAATTCGTCATTGCCGACACTGAGGGCAGCCCCTTGCTTATTCATCCGAGGGGCTGGTCTCATGCCGTTGGCGTCCAGCCTCGATGGGGGGCTTTCCAATGATCCGGTTGCCGTGGGTACGCCGCGAGCGTCGTATCGCGCTCGCCCTGCTCGCTATATTCGCATTGCACATTCTGGTGCTGACTGGCGCATCGCCCGTAAACGCCGGTGAACGGTTTCCGCGCGATCAGATCGTGTTCCCCTTCGCCCCGGCGGCAATGGCCGATGGCCCAGGGTCGTTACGCTTCAATCCCGCGAACATGGGCGCCGATCCCGAACTCGCAGCGACCTACTACCACGCCTATTCGGATACCTCCGCCAAGGGCGAGGATGCCGTATATGGCTCCTATCACGGGCTGGGCGTTGGCGTGGAGTGGCTGGGGGCGGACGCCGGTGCTCACGGCCGCTCGTATACGGTCGGCTTTGCCACCAGCGGCCAGCAAGCGTTCGCGGTGGGCAGCGCCTACCAGTGGCGAGCAAGCGACGATCCGATTCAGGACAGGTCGCACTTCTGGTCGTATGGATTTCTCTGGCGACCGAATAACCGGCTCTCGTTTGCCGGTGTGATCGACAATCAGAATCGCATGCCCGTGCCGTCGGGAAAGTCCGATGCGGAGTATGTCTACTCGGGCGCGATGCGGTTCTTGGGCGGGAAGCTTCTTGTCGGCGCCGACTGGTATCAGACGACGTCCAAGCGGCTGAAGGATGGCAGCTACCGACTGGCGGCGTCGTTTCAGGTGACTCCGGGCCTGACCATTTACAGCGACATCGATCAACAGGAGAATTACTTCTTGGGTGTGCGGGCCAACATGACGAATTGGTTCATCGGCTCGCACAACGGATTCGCTTCACCCGGTGGGTATCGAGGTGGGGTCGGATATGTCGGCATCAACAAGACGCGCCGGACGCCCTTGATCCCGGTCGTGAAAGAAGCGGCCTATCTCGATGTCACGGGTTCAGTGCCGGACAAGCGGCCGCCGCGCCGGTTCTTTGCTCCCGAGACACCGACCGCCTTTGATCTAGTGACGGAATTGGAGCACGCGCGTGTCGATCCGGACATCCGGGCGGTGGTATTGCGGATCAACGATCCCGACATCGGTTGGGCGCGCGCCGAAGAACTGCGCCGTGCGATCGGCCGCGTGCGCGCCGCCGGCAAATTCACGCTCGCCTCGCTCGATGGTTCTGTCTCAAATCGCGAGTACTTTCTGGCGAGTGCCGCGAATCGCATCGTGGTGCCACCGGTCTCGTCGGTGGATGTGATCGGACTGCGGTCGGAGGTGACATTCGCCAAGCGGCTTCTCGGCAAACTCGGCATCGAGGCCGACCTCGAGCATGTGGGCGCCTACAAGAGCGCCTCGGACTTGCTGACACGGACCGAGATGTCCCCTGAGCATCGCGAATCGGTCAATTCGTTACTCGACGACCTCGATGGTTATTGGGTGAACGAGCTGGCGCGGGCGCGCGGAGTCTCCGCGGATCAAGTGCGCACTTGGGTCGCGCATGGGCCTTATGTGTCCGTCGACGCCAAGGATGCCGGTTTGGTGGATACGGTTGCCTATGGCGACGAAATCGCATCGCTGGTGAGAAATGCCGTCGGCCGTGTCTTCCGCGACGTGGGTGGCCGCGAACTGCTGGAGCGTGCCTATGAACCGCACGGTTGGGGCGAGACGCCACGAGTCGCCGTCGTATTTGCGGAAGGCGCCATTGAAGAAGGGAATGATGGAAGCAACTGGATGTCAGGCGACGTGATGGGATCGGCGACGATTAGCCGCGCCATTCGCCAAGCGCGCCGTGATCGTCTGGTGAAGGCGGTGGTTCTTCGCGTCAACTCGGGCGGCGGTTCGGTGTTCGCCTCCGATGAGATCTGGCGCGAGGTCTCGTTGACCGCAGGGCGCAAGCCGATCGTCGTCTCGTTTGGCGACGTGGCCGCCTCCGGGGGCTATTACATCGCCTGCGCCGCCGACTCGATTTTCGCGATGCCCAACACGATCACCGGCTCGATCGGCGTGATCACCGGCAAGCTCAACTTGGGCGGATTGTACGACAAGGTCGGGCTGGACAGAGAAGTCATCACGCGGGGCCGATATGCGGACTTGTACGGCTCGTCTCGCGCCTTCGACGATTCCGAGCGCACCGTGGTCCGCTCGCAGATGATGCGGGCGTACGATCATTTCGTGGACTTGGTCTCCCGCGGCCGCAATCTGAGCCATGATTCGGTCAACGCCATCGGCCAGGGACGGGTCTGGTCGGGTGAGGCGGCGCAGACACGCGGCCTGGTCGACCGATTCGCTGACTTGCATGAGTCGATCACGTGCGCGGCTCACATGGCGGGTGTCAAAGCCGGTGACGATATCCAGGTGGAAGTCCTCCCGAACCCCGGCTGGCAATTGCTTAACATGGGGACGTTGAATTTGGTCATGGCCGCCCTACCCGGCCACGCCTTGGGCAAGGCGGTGGGTGATGCTTTGGGGATGGGGAGCGCCGACAAGGATGACGGACCGGCCTATGAGGTCCCGTTTCGGCTGACGGTGTATTGAATTTCGGCCCCGGCAGCGGCCCTTGTTTTCACCCCAGGGACGGGGTATGTTCCGATCCCAATCCCTCACCTGAAGAGGACTAGCGTTATGCATATCGCTTCCGACGATCAAATCTGCAAATTCACGCTCCACGATCTACCGGACCGTCCCGGGATCGCCGCTGAGATGTTTGGCCGTCTCGGCGAAGCGGGGATCAATGTCATGATGATGGCGGCATCGGGAGCCGAGTTGGGGCGGACCGATATTTCAGTCACCGTGACCAACGGCGACGCGGCACGTGCGGCCAGTCTTTTGGAATCGGCGCGGCGCGAACTGGATGCGCAGGCCCTGTCACAGAAAACCGACGTCGCGGCCATCAGCCTCGAGTCGAACGGCCTCTCGCATTCCCCGGGAGTGGCCGGACGGATGTTCCGCACACTCTCGGCCGAAGGGATCAATATCGACATGATCTCCGCCGCGAATACGGCGGTGACCTGCCTGATCGATGCGCGCTACCTCGCGGCCGCCAAGAAAGCTCTAGAGCGGGAATTCGCCGCCGACATGTCCCCGGCGTGAGGATCTGATCATTTTGGCGAAGAGATTCTCACTTCTCACCCAGTTCTCCATGCTCTGCTTCGCGGGCTTGGTGTTGTGTGCCTGTGGGTCCGCCGATAAGGCGCCGAAGTCCGAGGGGCAGCCATCCGCGGCGGAGTTGGCAAAGGCCAAGCCCTACCCGCTGGACTGGTGTGTTGTTTCCGGGGAGACTCTAGGCGAGATGGGCACACCGGTGGTCAAGGTGTACCAGGGCCGGGAAGTGAAGTTTTGCTGCAAGAACTGCGTTCATGATTTCGAGGCGGACATGCCGCGTTACCTGGCTCGTCTCGACTCCGCCGCGGCCGGGCAGATCCACCAGCCCGAGCCGAAGGGGCAAGGCGGCTAGGTCTCGTCCCAGCGCTTATCTTCAGGATCACATAGACTCTTGGGGCACGTATATTGATCGTGTGACCTGCCCCGGGGCGTAGCGATCGCTCCCCTTACACGGTCGGCCCGGCAGGCGCGGCCCTCGCGTCGGGACAAAGACCGTGAGATTGCATCCGTTGCATCGGCTCCTCAGAACCATCGGCATCGTCAGTACTGTTGCCGTGCTGGCCGCGTCATCGTTTGGTCTCCACGCGCATTCGCAGTCTACGCCTCCCGATGAAGCGGATGTGGTAGTGAAGGTGCGTGGCGCTTATCTGACTGCCGGGAAGGGTGGCAGCATGCTGGTCGCCGCCGCTGACCGCGAAGCGCGGGTGCGGCAACTGTGTGCGGTCGTTGGCGTCTCGCGGGTGAAGTCTCTCTGGGCATCTGCTGCCCAATCTCAATCGCAAGGGGCGACTCCAATTGAGAATCCGGGGCTGAGTACATTCGTGGTCGAACCGCCGCCGACGCTCGCGCCGCAGGTGTTAGTCGATTCGCTGTCGCGGCAACCGTGGGTCGAGTACGCGGAAATCGATCGCAAGTTTTCCCTGCACAGCACACCGAACGATCCACTCTTCTCACGGCAGTGGGACCTGGCGAACACCGGGCAATTGTACTGGTCGTTCAAGCAGGTCGTGGGGGACAGCAACGATACCTTGATTGAGGTTCCGGCTCAGGCGGGCGCCGATATCCGCTATCTGTCATTCTACGAGGATTCGAGCCAAGAGACGGATGTACTCGTCGCAATCGTCGACACCGGTCTCGACACGACACACGTCGAATTGCACGACCGCCTCTCACCCAATCCTGGTGAGATCCCCGGCAATGGCATCGATGACGATCACGATGGCTTTGTCGATGACGTCTACGGCTGGGATTTCTCGGGCGATAAGGAGAAAACACCCATACAGATCGTCGGGGATAACGACATCACCGATGCGATCGGCCATGGGACTCATGTGGCAGGGACGGTCGCGGCCTCGGTCAACAACGGGATCGGGATCGCGGGCGTGGCGCCGCATGCGCGCATCATCGGCTCGAAGATATTTCCGAATGCGTTCTTCTCTGTTTCCGCTCAAGGGATCTACTATGCGGTCCTGCGCGGCGCGCGTGTCATCAATATGAGTTGGGGCGGCGGGTTCCGTTCGCGTGCGTTGGAGGATGCTCTCGATTACGCGCACGATTTGGGTGTCGTGCTGGTGTGCTCGATGGGAAACTCAGGGCGCGGCGAGTACCTGTATCCGGCCGCCTACTCGGTGACGATCGGCGTGGGGGCGACGGATTCCCACGATCGCGTCTCCGACTACTCGACTTACAACGATCAGATCGACGTTGTCGCTCCGGGCACGGACATCCTTTCCCTCCATGCCGCCGGGACTGATCTCTACGCCGATATCGGCGAGCCCAATGTGCACATTGTCGATTCGTTGTATCTGATCGCCACCGGCACATCGATGTCGTCGCCGCACGTCGCCGGCGCCGCTGCGGCGCTGTTGTCGGTGGCCCCAGGGTTGAGCAACGATCGGGTTCGCGATATCCTGCGTGAATCGGCCGACGACCTGCTTGATCCCTATCAGGAGGGCGACAGCCTGCTTGGCTGGGATGTGTATTCTGGCGCGGGACGGATCAATCTGCAGCGCGCGCTGACGCTCCTGCCTTCGGTCGCAGTTTCCGTCGTCGCGCCGCGGACGTTCTCATGGGTTCCGGGTGGACAGGTTCCGATTCTGGGATTTGTTGGCGGCAAGGGCTTCCACGGTTACACGGTGCAGATCGCGTCGGGACATCCGCCGAACTTGGGAGAGTGGCAGACAATCGCGAACAGCGACTCTCTGCCCGGTGGCAGTCAACTCGCGCTCTGGGATTCCGGCAACCGCCAAGGGCCGTACACGCTGCGTGTCGATGCCGGGACCGATGCGGTTGCGACGGTGCCGTTCTTTCTGGTCACGGCGCCGGCGGTTCAGATTGACAAGCCTGTACCCTCAGACACCATTCGGCTATTCCGTCCCATTCTGGGAAGCGCCGCGGCTGCGGGGTTTCAATCGTATGAACTCGACGCCATCGGTCCATTGCCATCCCCCGAATCACGGCAGATTGCCTGGTCGTCCCGGCCGGTGTGGGATGACACGTTGGCATTCTGGCATACCGACTCGCTGGCAGCGGGGGACTATGATGTCGTGCTGACGGTGAATACCGAGAGTGGTGCGCACGCCGATACCGTGCGTGTCGCGGTCGCGGATCCCTTCCTGGCAGGCTGGCCGGTTGACTTGCCCTCACCCTCGCATTTCGCCGTCACGACCGTCAATCTCGACGGCGTCGGTGGCGATGAGATCATTTGCCCAACATCGCAGGGAGTGTATGTGCTGAGGACAGACGGGAGCATCTATCCCGGATGGCCACGCGGCCAAGACAACGGCCTTTCCACGGCGCCCGCGGTCGCCGATCTCGACGGCGACGGGCGTTCGGAGATCATCGTGGCAAGCGATTCGCGTATGTTCGTTTACGCGTTTATCGGTGAGGATTTTCCCGGATGGCCGCAGACATTTCTCGGTTCAACGCAGTTGTTCGGCCATAGCCTGCCCGTGGTCGGCGACATCGACACGGTCAGCGGGTTGGAGATCGCGGCGGCCGACCGGCATGGTCGCATCCAAGTCTGGCATCACGATGGCACTCTGTTCTCCCCGAAGGGCGGACTTTACTACGCGCGCATCGCGACCACCAACACCGCATCGGCGGCGCTGGTGTCGCTGTCGGTTTGCGATCTGGATGGCGACGGGAGAAAGGAGATGATCGTGGCGGGCGATGGCGTTCATGTCTTTGACGCCCTCACGGCCGAGCCGTACAAGGGGAACGACTCGTCGCTTGTCGCACCAGCCTTCGCCACGCGCGGCATGGTCGTCGGTGATCTCAACGGTGACGGCGTATACGACATTGCTTATCTGGCATCCCAGTCGAACACGGCGCCTTTCTACCTCAATGTAATCGACGCGCATGGTCAGTCGTTGCCAGGATGGCCGCGGACCGTCTCGCAGTTCGCCAACTTGTCGCTTCTCTACAGCCTGTCGGCGGGGGATGTCGACGGGGACGGACTGCCGGAATTGTTCTTTGCCCCGGCCTTCACCGATGGATACCTGTATGCCTTTCACGGCAACGGCGAGCCTTTGTCGCAGGGATCGGCCGATGGCCTGCTGGCGGTGCTGCCGGGGACGGTCTCGCCGATCACGCTGGTCAACATCGACGGCGATGAGGCGCCGGAAATCTTGATGCGTGTCGGCTATCCCTACTCCGGCCCGGATTTGGTGTATGCAATCAACGCCGACGGCAGCCCGGTGCCGGGATTTCCCATCGCGTTCGGCGAGGGATTTTCCACCGACGTCCCGGCGCCGCTGATCGGCGATATCGATCACAACGGTTCGGCCGACATGACCACGGTGCAATCGACTTCGAGAAATGTCGCGGTCTGGGATTTGGGTTTGCCCGCATCGGTGGTCGGCCGCTCGTGGCCCAAGTTCCGTGGCGATCTGTGGAATTCCGGTATCGCGCCGACGCCGCGCTATGACATCCTCTACTTGGTGCGCCTGCTTGATTATGCGTTCGGCCGTGCACCCCAGTTACCGCCGTACGAGCCGACCGATCTCAACTGCGATGGGCACACCGATGCCTCCGATGTGACGCGGCTGGTGGATTATCTCTACCACAACGGCGCGCGGCCGTGTCTGCCCTGACGCTCAGATCACAATAGGACTCATAGGACCAATGGGACTAATGGTCGTCAGTTCCGTCGGCGTTTGGTCGTGGAGCGACTGCCTCAACGAATCGCGTAGCGCATGATCGGCCGCGTCTTGGAGCGGCGCGCCGCCTCGCGGAAACCGGCGCGTCTAAACGCGGCCTCGGTGCCGGTCCAGATGAAGGGGGCGGGGACATTCTCAGCGTAGGGGGCAGATGGGTACCCTTCGAGGATCTTTGCGCCGCGCTTCTTCGCAAACTTGATCACCGCTTCCAGCAGAGCCACGCTCAATCCCTGCCGCCGGTAACCCATGGCGATAAAAAAGCACGAGACCGACCAAACCGGCTCTCCGTCGACCGGTTTGAGCACGCGCGAGCGCTCCAACGCGGGATAATCGGTGCGCGGCGCAAGCGCGCACCAGCCGACGGGAGTGGCGCCGTCGTAAGCGAGGATCCCCGGCGGGTCGCCGGCCATCACGATCTTCTTGAGGGCGCGTTTGTTCTTGTCACCCTTGTTGCGCGAGAAATCGGCACGAGACAGGCGCCAAGTCATGCACCAGCAGCCGCCACAGGCGCCGCGTGGTCCGAACAGGGCGACCAGGTCGTCCCAGCGATCGGGGGTGAGTGGGTGGAAGGTGAATCGTGTCTTGGGCATCTTCGTTCGCTTGATTGCGGGAACCGAAGAGCAGGCTCTCCGCCGCGGCGGATCGCCCTCCCCGAGCTTTTCGTCAATTCTCGTCGTAACTCGGCGTGGAGAGCAAGTCCGATTGGATCACCCGGGGCGTGCGATCCAAGGTTTCGACAT
>Ga0326726_10005042_pt1 | contig 12000 bp, 15 predicted proteins | sample MHFenrmetagenome_2_FD_207603 | JGI IMG/M metagenome (GOLD analysis project Ga0326726, IMG submission 207603) | Lab enriched peat soil microbial communities from Michigan Hollow, Ithaca, NY, United States - MHF15MN | ecosystem: Environmental > Terrestrial > Soil > Wetlands > Peat | place: USA...
CACGCTTTGGAAAGGCAATCACCACAAAAAACCTTTTTTTTCTAAAATACTTGGATTGGATGTCTTAAATGTGTTTTGTGAGAGATACACAAGCAAAGAAGAAGGTTTTTATACATTAATGTGTAATTTTGGATCATCTGGTTAAGTCAGACACAAGGGTTCTCTTTGTCTGACATATGAATGACAATTGACAGACATATGTCAGAAATGTGAGATACAACGATGATGCAAAGAATCACGCTCCGGTTACCCGAACAGCAAATCAATCTGCTCCAGCTGATGGTGGACTCAGGGGAATTTCCCAATGTATCAGAAGCTGTGCGGTCTGCGGTCCGTGAACTTGTTGAAAAGCGTGCAAGTCGTGTCATGAAGGATAGTGACCAGGTTTCATTCAAGGTATGAGAGGGTAGACATGCAAAGCATAATTAACGATGCGTTAAAAAACGCCGAACTTGAAAAAGAGCTGAACAAACCAAGTTCAGCAAATGCAATGGAAGACGACTTTGTCGGCCAGCCGAGAATCGTTATTGTCGGTTGCGGTGGTGCAGGCAACAATACTGTGAACCGTATTCATCATATGGGTGTTTCCGGTGCAGAAACTATTGCTATCAACACGGACAAACAGCACCTGGATATGATCCAGGCGGACAAACGTATCCTTATTGGTAAATCCCTGACAAAAGGTCTCGGTGCCGGTGGATATCCCGATGTCGGTAAGCGCGCGGCAGAGATGGCACGACCGACACTCGAAGCAGTCCTTGAATCTGCTGATCTGGTTTTCATCACTGCAGGTATGGGAGGGGGTACCGGTACCGGTTCCGCACCCGTAGTTGCATCAATTGCAAAGGAGCAGGGAGCAATTGTTGTTGGCATGGTAAGCTACCCGTTCCAGGTTGAAAAAGCCCGGTTGATCCGTGCTGAAGAAGGTCTTGAGGCACTTGCATCCGCTTCAGACTCAGTTATTGTCCTTGATAACAACCGGTTAAAGAACTTCGTCCCAAACCTGCCGCTGGGTCAGGCATTTTCCGTTATGGATCAACTCATTGGTGAAACCGTTAAGGGTATTTCAGAAACAATCACCGAACCATCGCTGATTAACATTGACTATGCTGATGTCAGAGCAATCATGTCAAAAGGTGGGGTTGCAGTCATGCTTGTCGGCGAAAGCAAACAGCAGAACAAAGCAGAAAGCGTTGTTCGTGAGTGCCTGAGCAACCCGATGCTGGATATTGACTACCGCGGCGCAACCGGAAGTCTGATCCATATAACGGGAGGGACTGACCTTACGCTTCAGGATGCTGAAGAGGTTGCAACGTCCCTTACATACGAGCTTGATCCTCACGCAGATGTAATCTGGGGGGCTCGTGTCAGGAATGATATGGAAGGTAAAATCCGTGTACTTGCCATCATGACCGGTGTCAAAAGCGCGCAGATCCTCGGAACCCGCCAGTCATACAAGACAATGATTGCTGATATCGAGAACAAGCGCTCAAACCCAAAAGCAGTTGAGATGCCCCAGAACAGAAAAAACAGCCGGGACCAGCCCAGTGGTGGCGGAGTCCTGGAATGGGTCGGTTAACATCACATCACGGATAAAAAATTAATTGTATTGAAACGTTCCAAAATAATCATCCTTCCCGATAGTTCAGGGATTGGTTGGTTAATCCGAATCAAGACCACCAATGGTTGACTGAGTCGGACCAAAATAAAAGGAGTAAAGGGTCCTCCTTATGACAAACCCCTTTTTGTATTGTTTCTTTGCACGTGAAAATCATCCCGTTTAAATTTCGCTCAACCTTTGAACATTAACGATAGCGTTGTGGGAGATGTAAGGAACATGCGGGCCGTGATTGGTTCAAATCTCTTGAGAGCGTAATGAAAAAGTTCTTTAAATTTCTGACAAGACCATTTTGGGGAATCTGCCATTTTGCCCTTCACCAGATTCCATTTATGCGACAATTTCCTCGGCAGTAACGGCGAAACGCTTAATAATCCTCCGCTCCTTTAAAATATAGTACATTCGACCAGTCCTTTCTGGGAGGATGGGGGACAACACTGTGTGTGACCTGGTGTGTCCCGGTATCGGGAGTTGAACATCATGAATGGAGTGTTGAATAAAGACCTCGTATCGGGGTCTTATCTGAATTCTGCGCAGATATCCTTTTCTGATGTTTTTTGCCTTAAATCCTGTATGCAGAGTTGTCATGTGAGAGAATCAGAAGGGTCAAATCTAACCTCTTTTGCAATGTTTTTTTTATCTCCAGCATACCACATCTGCCTCCCGTACCAAAGAATCGATGAGGAGTAGTAACGCATGTTGAATGACCTGATGGAAAAAAGAAAGAAAATTCTTGCTGAATCCGAAGAACACAAAAACCGCCGTAACGAACTCAATACCGCTGCTAGCAAGTTCGCCCGTGAACGCAATACCCTCAACAACCAGACACGGGAGTTTGTGGAAGAGGCGCAAAAGAACAAAGATCTCCGGGATAAATACAACCAGGATGTCCTTGACTTAAAAGCGCAGCGCAACGAGTTAAATGACAAGGCAAATGTCCTGTTTGAAGAGATCGAAGGATTCAAAAAAGAGCACGGTACGCTTAAGAACCGCGGAGTGAAGGAACTCCAGAAACAGATTGAATTCATGGAGTATCGGCAGCAGACCGAAGTCTTCACAACAGATAAAGAACGAGAGCTGATCGAAAAGATCAAACAGATGATGGCCCAGGTACGGGAGCAGGAAGCCGAGCTTGAGCAGAACAAAGATATGCGCGCTAAGATAACAGAAGCGCGCGATTTTCGAAAACTAGCATCTGATCTTCATGCAAAGGTTACTGAATTCGCCGAGCTTGCCCAGAAACACCATGACCTCATGGTTGAGTCCTATAGGAAGGCAGACAAATCGCGTGAAGCGGCGGATGCTGCGCACAAAAGTTTTGTCGAGGCCCAGGAATCTGCAGACTCCGAACATAAGTTCTTCATCGCCTGCCAGAAAGAACTTCGTGATTACGACAAAGTAATTTCAGGCCTCCGTAAGAAGACTAAAAAGGTTAAGGTCACAAAAGAACAAAAAGCGGTACGCAAAGAGGCTGAGAGTCTCTTTAAGAACTTCAGGGCAGGAGAAAAACTCACAACCGATGATATATTGCTCCTCCAGCGTTCAAAACTTATCTGATTCACTTTTTTTTACCGTCAGTAATAATTTAATAGGTTCACCGCAATTTTGTACTAATAATGACGTTGGGTCGTACATTAGTACTCAGTGTTGATCGGGATGATGATATTGGGTGGAAGGCGAAAGTCGAAAGCCCGGCCATCGGACGCGCAGCCTGCCTGAAGGCTGCAAATACATTAGCACTGGCAGACCCTGAGGATTCTGATGTCAACGCTATTTTTTCAGCAGTCAAGATCTACGATGAGCTGACTGAGAAAGGAGAGGAGACTGCAATTGCAGTTATTGCTGGTAATCATCTCCACATGATAGAAGGAGATCGCAGGATCGCAACCTCACTTGAACAGGTAATCAAAGAGACCCAGGCGACAAACTGCATCCTTGTAACTGATGGTGCTGAAGACGAGTATGTTATTCCCATCATCCAATCAAAGATTCCGGTTTCCAGCATCCGCAGAGTCATCGTAAACCAGATGCCCAATCTTGAAGGCACCTATTACATCCTTAAAAAATTTCTCGATGACCCGAAGATCTCCCGAATGATTTTCATCCCCCTTGGCCTGGCAATGCTCCTGTATGCAATCGCCTACCTGTTGGATGCTCCGGGAATTGCGACAATTATTGTGATTGGGGTTATTGGCTCATATATGCTGTATAAGGGATTCGGATTTGATGAGATTGTTCACAGCATCATCGATGCACTTCGCATTTCACTCTCGCGGGGGCGATTCTCGTTTATTACTTATACCACAACTATTCTTCTTATCATCATTGGATTTACGGTAGGTTTTATTAATGTCCTGAAATTTTACTCTACTGACGGTAGTTTAGGTCTTCTTCTTTACCTCATGACCTTTATTTATGGTTCAATTGAATGGTTTATCATTGCAGGACTTGTAACATCCATTGGTGTTATTATAGATGTTTACGCAAACGAACGTGATGCACTCGGAAAGGTGATTGTCTTTCCCTTTTTTGTCGTTGCCCTCGGATTCATCCTGTATGGGGCAAGTGTTTATATTATATCGGTGAGTGGAGTCCCTGATTTCCCCCTCACCTCTGACGTAGCAGCAAAAAATATTCTTTATTCCACCATTATCGGCATAATTTCTGCGATTATTGGTGTTATCACCCAATTTTTTGTCAATAGAAAAATGGTGGAACTTCGCAAACAGGAAATTATAGAAGTCATATGAAAAATTACTCGGTCCATTTTGACTTTTTTGGTATTGTCCTTGGGCGTGACGAATATCAAGTATGGTGTATATTTCGCATTAAATGTATCAGACCATCTTAAATGATGGAGAGCTAATTGCGGATGAGCCTTAAAGAGGAATTAAACATTTTTACAGTGCAAAAAAAATTGATTACGGAATCTTTTTTTTTTAACTAATATCTATTGTTTTTTACTTGGGGGCATACCTTGAATTCCTGTTGTAAAATATCCCATTCCACCAGGGAATTGTTTAGTCATCGTGAAGTTACGGGTTACCTGAGGTGTCTTAACAGTAAGCACAGGGATTACTACATTGAAATCGTGTGACGGATACCAGAATATCCCATTACCATACGACAATGCGGCATCTTCAACGGTAAAATCGGCGCTGGAGAGATCGATACGATTCATCTGGGCGTCATTATAATTGAGAATCTTCATCAGCTTGTTTTTGAGATCCTGCTTGCCCAGGATAAAAAAGATAAAACGCGTTCCTTCATCGACCTTATAATTCACGTGGATTATAGCGTTTCCATTGTTGAGTTTAATCTGAACGTCCTGTACTGTTATGTAACTATAACGATCTGCATTTGCAGCCATAACAGGAACTGCCATACTGAGTGTAAAAAGGATTATCAGCGCGACAGTATAAGCTCGCATAGAATAGTACATTCCACAATGCCATTTAAATCGTTTTGGGTTTCAACACTTGATTATTTAAAGTATTTACCCTGCTTTTACAGGGAATATTCCAAAAAAAAAATGATTTTTTACACAAAAAATTATTTATTATTGGCCAGAACAATTTCAATAGAAGACACATTAGTCTTCCCGGAATCCGTATCAATAACTTCGGTTGACGTAATGATCTCTTTTTTCGTTACTCCTTCTAAGAATCGGTTGAGAGCAATCTCTGCCGTATCTACTGCCCGGGAGATTGCCTTACCTCTCGCTTTGATTGCTACTTCCTCTGCTCCATTGTTAAACTGTGTGATGACGGCTAGTACGTAGTTCATTACGGGCTTGTTACCGACGAATACTGTGTTCTCTTTTGGTTGCATCCTTAAGTCTCCGTATCAGAGATATTTCTTCTTCGTAATCAGTTCTGCATTCAGTACACTTGCACCAGCTGCGCCCCGGATAGTGTTATGCCCCATTGCAACAAAGCGGATCCCCTCGCGAAGCCTGCCTACTGATACGGTCATTCCGTTCCCCCGCATCCTGTCCAGACGAGGTTGTGGGCGGTCCTTCTCTTCTTCAAAGAAGTGTATCGATTCTTCAGGCTGCGTGGGAAGTCCTTTAATAGGGGGTTTGTATTCACGGAAAGCTTTTTCCAGTTTTTCGACCGGTTCTTTGATATCGATCCAGATTGCCATACTATGACCGTCAATTACCGGAACACGGTGGCAACTGGCACTTACTTTAAACGAGGCATTCGCTACCTTGTTACCCTTCAGGGTACCCATGATCTTAAGGGTTTCCGTCTCCATTTTTTCCTCTTCCTGACCGATATAGGGTATAACATTATCGTAGATTGCCATCGCTGCTACACCGGCAAACCCGGCTCCGGAGATAGCCTGCATGGTCGCTACCCTGATATCGGTAAATTTAAATTTCCTGAGGGGGGAGAGTGCGGTCACCATAACGATAGTGGAGCAGTTCGGATTGGTCACAATAAATCCATCTCTGCCGGAATCACGCTGGACATCAATGAGGCCAAGATGCTCAGGGTTTACTTCCGGAATAACGAGCGGAATGGAGGGTTCCATACGGTGGGAACTCGCGTTGCTGCAGACGGCTATCCCCGCATCGGCGAATGTATTCTCTACGTCCGTTGCGATATCTGCAGGAAGAGCGGAGAAGACCAAATCAACATCCTTCATTGATTTTGGTGATGTAGGCTTCACCTTAATGTTAGTGATTTTTTCGGGAAATGGCGTGTCAAGACGCCAGTTCACAATCTTCCCATAGGGCTGTCCAGCACTGCGTTCAGAGGCAGTTAGTGTCGATAAATTGAACCATGGATGATCTGCTAACAGTTCAACAAATCGTTGGCCAACCGCACCTGTAGCTCCGAGCACTCCAACATTGATCATGTGTGTCAGGTCCTGTGTGTAAGGTTTCCCGTTGAAATATGACGGGTTATGAAATCCCATTTCTCCTGTGATGTTAAAAACGTTGTTTTTTACATTTTTTCCTGAAGGCAAATTGCTTTAACGGCAGGCAGTTACAAAACCCGGGGTGTAATTGTTAAAGTTCAATAGTAAATCATGCCTTGAAACTGGCGAATCGGGGTGCGAGATTCTCCTTAATCTACCCCAATCTCCAAAATGTCTGAAAATATAGATAATTTTTGACCCGGTAAAAAAATTGTACGGTCCTATTCCATGTGAATAGCTTCAGAAGGGCAAACGTCAACACAGGTTTCGCAGTCTACGCACATGTCCTTATCGACTTTCGCCTTTTCGTTCTCTATTGCTATCGCCGATGCAGGGCACTCACTGACACAGGTCTCACACCCGGTGCATTTATCTTTGTCTACTACTGCTACCATCATTCACCCCACGATTATTGCTTCAGAGGGACAGATGTCAACACAGGTCTGGCAGTCTACGCACAAGTCCCTGTCCACCTTAGCTTTTTCGTTCTCCAGTACGATTGCTGATGCAGGACATTCATCAACGCAGGTTTCGCATCCGGTACATTTACTGGTGTCAACGATTGCAACCAACTTTGTCACTCCATCGTATATGTTACACAAAAGATAAAAAATAGGTTTCGATAGTACCCTGCAATTTAACGGTAAAATCGCCATGTTTTTGTTTTTTTTACCTTGTGCCATATATATTCTGAAAAAGAAAAAATTAGTTCAATAACCGGAGTGGTTTCATCATACCATGACCGTTACCTATTTCAAAAAACTAAAAGCGAAACGGAATCGACATGGGATACAAAAAAAAATAATTATTTTCCCAGATTAAGCACTTCATTCATACCATATATGCCGGGCTTTTTACCGACCACCCAGCGGGCAGCATGAAGAGCACCGGTAGCAAAGACAGACCGGTCATATGCCCGGTGGGAGAGTTCGATGGTCTCAAAATTCTTCGAAAACATGACCTTGTGGTCACCGACAATGTCGCCACCCCGTATGACATGAACACCGATCTCATTTGAGCGTTCCATCATACCCTCACGACCGTATATCTTTTTTCGGGATCCGACTTCCTGATCAAGGATCTGCAGAATTGTTTTTGCGGTACCGCTGGGTGCATCCTTTTTGTTCCGGTGATGCGCTTCGATCACTTCAATATCGTAATCTTTCAGGAGCTTCCCTGCATCCCGAAGGAGCTGCCAGAAGATATTGACGCCCAACGAGAAGTTGCTGGAGATTACCGCCGGGACATTGCCATGAATTGCTTTTTCCATTTCTGCACGTTGTTCATTGGTAAACCCGGTCGTACCTATGACAAGTGCTACCTTGTTGCGGACAGCCATTTTTACATTTCCGACTGCGGCATGTGCTATCGTGAAATCTATAAGCACGTCAGGTTTTGTTTTCTGTAACAGGGATTCCGCATTTTTTGTTTCAACAATATCAATTCCGAAAAATGAACCCGGCTTGAGGTTTATACCCCCAACCAGTTCAAGATCGGAAGATTCGTTGACCATGCGGCCTATTGTCTGTCCCATGCGGCCGGAAGCGCCACATACTACCACTTTTATCATAACCCGGTCACCGTACCCGTTTTCCTGTTGATGATTTTGTCTTCCCGGCTTCGGTTTTTTGTGGTTTCTTTTGGGATACAGAGGATTTTATCTCCCTTTTATTGGGGATCGTGGCGAGAATTTTCCTGAGCTGTTCGGTCTTTTTTTCATCAAGGTCATCCAGCGGAAGCCTGACCGGTCCACCCGCCATGCCAAGAAGCTCTACTGCCTTTTTGACAGGAATCGGGTTTGTGTCAATGAACATCGCCCGTAAGAGGGGCGCCAGCACATAGTGAAGGACAAGTGCTTTCTGGTAATCACCGTGCTTTATGGCCTCGTACATGGCAACCATACGTTTCGGATCTACATTAGCTGCAACTGATATGACACCGGCACCACCAAGTGCCATGATGGGGAGTGTGATATTATCGTCACCTGAGATCACCACAAAGTCATCATCCTGGGTTTCTTCAATGATCCGCGATATCTGCCCGATATTTCCACTCGCTTCCTTGATTGCAACAATATTCGGGTGTCGGGCGAGCTCTGCCACAAGATCAGGTTCGAGGTTCTGTCCGGTTCGTCCCGGGACATTATACATAACTACCGGGACATCAAGGTCGGCAAGTTTTGTGTAATGCTTGATGAGACCTGAACGGTTCGGCTTGTTATAGTATGGACTTATAACAAGAACACCATCAGCACCGATGTCCTTTGCAGCCTTTGTGAGCCTCACCGCTTCTGCTGTGTTGTTGGAACCCGCACCGGCTAACACAGGGATTCTGCCGTTCACCTTATCGACGGCAATCTCGATGACTTTTTCATGCTCTTCAAATGTAAGTGTAGCAGATTCACCAGTAGATCCGCAGGGGACAATCCCGTGAATACCACAGGAAAGGAGAAACTCGATGTTGCGCTCAAGACCCTGAATATCAAGGCCCATTGCAGAGTTTCTTTTAAAAGGGGTTATGATTGCTGGAAGGACACCTTCGAACATGAATAAGGTTATGAGCGTCTCTTGGTATTTATTTTTCTCGTGATATACCCGGCGACGCGGTTCCGGACACGCTTGCTTCCAATTACTGCAGATTTTCCAAGCTGCTGCTTGTTTTCATCGAAGCTGCTGGAGAAATAGTCCCGCTGTTTTGCCAGAAGTTCAGTACCGAGTGATTTTATGTATGACGGTTTGATTCCCATGTGCATTTCCTCAAAGTTCTATATTTATAATGCGGTTCGATATCATAATAATATTGTTCGTAACGTCGATTGGATCTTCACCAAAAAAACGGATCAGGGCTTCTTCCCCCCTCCCCCCGGTATCGTAGCACACGTCCGGTACTCCTTCTTTACAGCAGGACGCAACCCCCCAATCCATCGTACTGATCCCGTGAGGTTCTGATGCGGGGTCAAATGAAGAGATCTCAAGAAGAAGACTCTCCATAATGGTGCGAACATTTCCGGAAAAACGCAGTGTTGCCACGCATCGAATTCCAGGATCAAATTTCATCACCGTGAGTACAATTCTCGCGATATCCTCCTCTGCACCAAAAGCACATCGACCGGTGGCATGCGGTTTTCCATGTTCCTGAATAATCCCACCCTGGACTGCCGCAACACCATTTTTGTCCCGGGCGCCGCTCAAAGCATACGCCAGCCCTGCTCCATTTTTTGGGATGAGCCGGATATCCATGGATCGTTCGAGTAATGCGGCTGCCTCGGCAAGTTTTTCAAGCACATCATTACGTTCCGAGATCGGATCTTTCATATTCATACCAATAATGGACAGGGCTGATATTAAGCGTGTCTTTTGCATTCATGCACGGAACGGCTGGTTCGGATATACATATATCCTTTTACGGCGAAGATTCCTGCAATGGATGCACGACTCCTTGATGTGATCATCGGCTTGTCAGGTTTTCTTGTCCTGATTGTACTGCTCGCTGTACTTCCTATGGTGATGGTTTCTGGAATAGCTTACCTTACCGCTATCGTAATCTTTATTCTCTTCCTTTCAGGTGCCGGATATCTGGTCAATGAGAAAATTGTCTAAATGGAGAGACAGGAGTATTTGTTGTTGGGTTACCCCCCTTATTATGTTTTTAGATATTTCTTTTTTTGCCGGTAATAATTCAATGGATGATTGACATTTTCACATATTTTATCCCGGTTAACACAGAGCCCGGTTGTTTTCATTGCAGCACATGCCGGTGCTGTGTATTCCGTTCCTGATCCTCCCCGTCCAGTGATGTGCTCTACCTGGTACATTGTTTTTTCCGGATCAAAATCCGGTGACCTTGCATACATCTGGGCAATCCCTGTTACGTCCATACCTATAGTATGAATAAACGTGGTAAGGGCAAAGCGTCCGGCATGGGTGAGGTTGGTCCCTGCTGTCAGCGCTAAAACCAGTGCCTGCATACAGGGTGGGAAGGCACTTTCATCAATGGTTCCGAATTGCTGGAGCATCTGCTCCTGATATACTTTTTTTATCGATGCAATTCTCGGAGCAAGCAGTTCGCAGAGTAAAGAGGGTACTTTATGAGGGAGATCATGCCGAATGATAAAGCGGGTTCGTTCCCGTAATAATTCATACCGCTCCTCTTGTTTGATCTCAACAAAGCCCCCGGCAAGACGACGATTCACAAGCTTGAACCGATCTTCATGGAGGGGAGAAACAAGCTCCACATAGTCGGTAAGCGGCATCCGGTCATGGGTGATCTGGATGCCCAGTTCATTTGCAAGAGCGAGACAAAGGCGGGAATAACCCGTACCTTCCAGTTTGTAATTCTGGTTCCATTCTTCTTCATTGACTAAAAAATAATACGCCCTTTCAGCTTCATACCTGGTCAGTCGGTCGATAAGTTGTTTATCCTTCACACAGGAAACAATAATCCTTGCAAGCGCATATATGGCAATCTCATCATCAACCGAACCAGAAACCTCCGGTGCAAATAATTTTTTTGGGGAAATGGCTTCCTTGATCCGCTCAATAGCGCGTGAGATCAATGCCTCTCCCCTGGGGTCTTTGAGGAGAGAATCGAGTGATGAGAATCTTACCTTTATATGGTCCTGGGCTTTTTTTAAAAAGGGAAAATGGGAAAGTTCCTTTGGTGATGGCGCAAAATCCATCAGTCAGCCTCTATCCGGGGTGCGAGGAGATACTCCACATGCCCGTTGCCTCCTGCAATAATAAAGGAAAACCTGACGGGATGATCAATACCCAGATAGATTTCGATCTCCTCAGCCTTACTCATGACCTTACTCATATCTTTTAAATAATCAAGGGAAAAGAGCGACCGGGCCTCTACCGGAGTCAGAGATTTTAGTTCGTCTTTACCAAACTCGCGCCGTATTGTGTCAGTATCTCCCTCAGCAATAAGATAGAACGTCTGATCCTTTGGGTTGATTCCAAGCGCAATTTTGTCAGAGATTACTGCTGCCGCTTTCATGGCATTATTGAAATCATCACCGGTAATTACAATCTTCCCCGGTAGGTTGATAGTGGGTGGATTGGGATCCTTCCGGATAGTGTTGGTATCCAGGAGAGTGATGGAATAATGATACCCGTGAGCTGATACGGACATCTTCTGGGCGTTATCAGCAAGTTCAAGACTGATAAGATCGCCCTTACCTGCCATGCCGAAAATATTTTTCATCTTGGAAATATCAATGCCCAGCTGGCTTTTTGTCGCTTTATAAGAATCAAATGCTTCTTTTTTCAGCTCGATTCCGATCATTGCCACGTTGGCAGTATCTACGGCTCTCGTGGAGAGTCCATTTTCATCGGTATGCAGCCGGCACTCAGGGACGAGAGCCGAAATCGCATCGATAAATTCCCTGAACATGTCTGCATCAATTGTTGCTTTTAACATTGCTTGTCTCACTTCTCCTCTTTTTGACCGCG
>Ga0326726_10005043_pt1 | contig 11998 bp, 12 predicted proteins | sample MHFenrmetagenome_2_FD_207603 | JGI IMG/M metagenome (GOLD analysis project Ga0326726, IMG submission 207603) | Lab enriched peat soil microbial communities from Michigan Hollow, Ithaca, NY, United States - MHF15MN | ecosystem: Environmental > Terrestrial > Soil > Wetlands > Peat | place: USA...
GTCATGGAAAGCGAGAAAGGCGCGCTCGGCGAGAAGCTCACGCACTTCGCGATGCTGATCGCGGCGCGCCACTGGACGCAGCAGGTGATCTGGGACTTGCACGACAAGAACGCGATCAAGTCGGGGCTCAAGCCGCAAATACTCGAAGCGCTCGCCGCGGGCCGGCGCCCCCCGAACATGAGCGAGGACGAGGATATCGTCTACGACTTCTGCACGGAGCTCGAACAGAACCACAGCGTCAGCGACGCGACGTACGATCGGATGGTGGCGAAGTTCGGCGAGCGCGGCGTGGCGGAGGCGACACTGATTCAGGGCGAATACACGATCATGTCGATGTTCATGAACGTCGCGCGCACACCGCTCGATCCCGGCAAGCCGCCGCCGCTGAATCCGTTCCCGCGCTGAGCGTAGCTCACCACGATTCCGCGTCGCTCGATTCGCAGCCGAATGGCCGGCCCCGCACCGCTCAGGAGTTGAAGGCGCCGACGACCTCGGTTTCGAAAGAGACCGGGCTCACCGTGGTGAAACGGGAAATGTCGGCGACCACGCGCTCGTGATTCCTGGCGGCGGCCGCGGCAAAGGCTTCCGTGTCCGCGACGTAGACGTTGGCGGTGCAACTGTAGGCCGCGGGATTCCTGCCATCCGGCGACGACAGCCCCCTGCGCGCTTCGATCCGACTGATCGTCTCGTGACCGAACAGCTTGATCAGCGACGTCATATGATGATCGCGGTAGTAGTCGTGATCGAAGCGGTCCGCGGGATCATGCGGATATAGCACCGTCAGGCACCGGTCACCTGCCTGGATCGCGTTTGCCGGCTTGCCCGTCTCCGCAAACACCACTTCGCTCTGGACCTTCTGCTCGCTATTCGTGAAGTGGGCTTTGTCCTGCACCAGCGTCGCGCCATGGGCGGCGCTGGCTTTGGCGAAACCTTCCGGATCGGGAATCCAGAAATTGACGATGGCCGCGTACGGAGAAGGCGGCTCCTTCTCCGCGACCAACGGCTTGCGCATTTCCACCCGCATCAACGCAGCGCCATATAGGCGCTGCATCACCGCGAGGTGTTGGTCACGGTAATAGGTGTGATCGAAACGGATTCCGGGGCCGCCCGGGAAGATCGCCGTGTAGGCCCGCATGCCGATGCCGACGCCGCCGGCGGCGTCGGCGAACACCCGCGGCATCACCGCCGCGCCGGCCAGGATTGCACCGGCACCGCCGAGGACACTTCGGCGAGACATGAACCGGGACGTGCGTACGGGAACGCGATTGCCCATCTCAACCTCGTCATTCGACCGGAGGGCGAGCGCCGTCACTATAGCGATGTTTTTCGGAAGCACGAAACCGAACCCCCTTGGGGAGTTCGATACCTGCGCGCGCCACGTGCTACGTTGTACGACGGGGTGCTCGTCAGAGCGAAAAAACACAAAATGAGGGGAAAATCTCATGACGCTCGGCCTGATCACGCTGCTCTACCGCATGACCCGACGATCAACCTGACGGGGGGAACGTTCATGCAACGGCGCTTCATCATTCTGACCGTCGCCCTGCTGGGCCTTGCCGGCAATGTCGTGGCGCAGACGGCACCCCCAACCGGCGATCAGCACCGCGAGTATTTGTTCGCGCCGACCGGTGCAAAGATGCCGTATCGGATATACGTGCCGACCACTTGGGACGGCAAGACCTCCCTGCCGATCGTGCTTTTCCTGCATGGCGCCGGCGCCAACGAAAACACGTATCTCGACATTGCCGGCGGTTTGCTGAGGGAGCTCGCCGAAAAACACCGCTACATCGTCGTCTCGCCCCTCGGATTCACGCCGCTCGGCGCCTACGGCAATCCACTGCGGCTGCCCGCCGTGTTCGGCGAGTCCGCGACGGCCGCTACGCAGCGCGCGGCCATCACGCCCGAGCGGCAGCGCGAGCTCGACTTGAGCGAGCTCGAGGTCGTCACCGTGCTCGAGATCGTGACCGAAGAGTATCGTGCGGATCGCTCGCGAACCTTTCTCGCGGGGCATTCGATGGGCAGCGGCGGCGTCTGGCATCTCACCGCGCGGTACCCCGAGCGCTGGCGCGCCGTCGCGCCGATGTCCGGACCCTTCATCGACAAGGAGACGTACCCGTTCGAGCGGATTCGCACCCTGCCGATCTTCGTGACCGAGGGCACGGGCGCCACGCCGTCGCTCGCGGGCAGCCGCGCGCTCGCGCAGTTCATGCGTGCCGGCCACTTCGATTTCGACTACCTCGAGGTCGATGGCGATCACGGCGGCATGGTGCCGATGGTCTGGCCCGCGATTTTCGATTTCTTCGATCGCGTGTCTGCGCGTGCCACGCGCAAGAACTAACGAGAGTCCCGTTTTGTCGACTCGTTCTGTACGTCAAGCCGGCGAGTCGATTCTCGCGCACTACATTGAGTGATTCTTTGAAACGGGGTCGGCCTTGATGGCCAACGAGACTGCGGGCTACGATCAACGTTCTATGAAGCTCAATATCGCGGGTATACGCGCTCAAATGATCGTGGCTGCGACCGCGATCGTCTTCGGGGTACTCGCGGTTTCGGCATCGGCCGTGGAGCCGCAGAAACCTTACAGCGAACTCACTCCGCGGCCGATGTGGGCGGAGAAGGTCAGGGAAGGTCTGTTCGTCGTCCGCGGACCGCTGGGTCCGTGCCTGCCGATGCCGTGCCCGGCCGTTCCGACGCCGATCAATCCCGACGGTTTGCTGCACGAGCCGGGAGACGTGGCGGTGCGAGTGACGCCCGAGGGGCTGATCATTGTCGACACCAAGTTCGCCTACAACATCCCTGAGCTTCTCAAGGTCATCAAGACCATCTCCGACAAACCGATCAAGTACGTCCTCGCCAGCCACTACCACGCCGACCACAACGGCGGCATCGGCGAGATGATCAAGCTGGGCGCGACGGTGGTGGTCAACGACCAACTGCGCGACGCTTACGATCGGAGCAAGCAGGACGGTCCCTCACCGCAGGTGACCTTCGGCGACTACGGCACGATTCAACTCGGCGGAGTCAAGGTGGAGATGCATCACTTCGCCACCGGTCACACGCGCGGCGACACCTTCGTCTACTTCCCCGACCTGAAGGTCGTGCACACCGGCGACGTGGCTCCCGAAGGCATGCCGACCTTCGACTACCGGGACGGCGCCAGCGCAATCGGCTGGGTCAACGAGATGTACGACCTCCTGAAGCTCGACTTCGACTGGGCGATTCCGGGGCACGGCCGGCTGCTCACCAAGGACGAGATCCGTCAGTACGTGAAGAACGTCGAGATCATGAACGACCGCATGAAGGAGCTCGTGCGCCAGGGCGTTCCAGTCGAAGAGGCGGGCAAGCGACTGAAGCTCGACGACCTTGGCTGGGCCAGGTCCGCGTCCACGAACACGTTCCTCCTGGCCGGCAGTGTTCCCGGCTACTACGCCGAGATGAAGGCGATCCTCGAGCAAGAGCAAAAGCTCGGCGCGCGACACTGACCGCAGCGGGAGGCCGGGCTTAGGGGAGGAAGAGATAGCGATACGCGTCCCCGTCGCGCAGCACCCGCCCTGCGGATGGAGCGCGGAAGTGCGCCGGAAAGCAGACCAGCCCTTCATCGACCGCGCGTGCAAGGGTGCGCAGACGGGTGTCGCGGGCTACCTTCGGATCGCCGTCGAAGGGCATCAACAGCTCCGGCCGAATCAGCTGCACGGGGTGGTGCACCACATCTCCCCAGAAGATCGCTCGCTCGCCGCCGCATTCGGCAAACACCGAGAAATTGCCGGGTGAATGACCCAACGCGGGCTCGAGCCACACACCATTACCGATTTCACGGTGCACGGGGATATCGGTTGCGACGAGCTCGGCACGACCCGCCTCGTAGACTGGCAACACGGAATCGCGGAATGCTCGCCGGTGGTCGTCTTCCAGTTCCTGCGAGCCGAAGTGCTCGAAATCTTTACGCGAGAACAGGTAGCGCGCGTTCGCGAAGGTCGGCACCCATTTGCCGTTCTCCAGTCGCGTGTTCCATCCGACATGGTCGAAATGGAGATGGGTGCACAGCACCAGATCGATATCGTTCGTGGTCAGATCCAGCGCAGCGAGATTGGCGAGAAACGGAGTCTCCACGCGGTCGACATCTTGTATCGAGCGCTGCTTATGGTTGCCGTTGCACGCATCGACGAGCACGGTCAGACCGTCCACCTGCAGCACGTAGCTGTGCATGCTCATCATGAAGGCGGATTGCTCAGCCGTGGCGCCGATCGTCTCGTCTTTGCACCAGGTGGCGAGGCGGCCAAGATCGGCGGGAGTGACTCCGGAGATGATCAGCGGCATCGGCGGGCCGCTTTCCATCTCAAACACCTTGCGAATCTTGAGCCGCCCCAACGTGACGGGCTTCAATCGCCACTCCTTAATTTAGAGCCCCGCCGCACGAGCAAACGCCTCCTCGATCTGCGCGTGCCTCGCGCGCACGATCGGCGCCCACTCCGGATGCGTGAAGGCGTAAAGATCTCCGTGCCTGATGGCAAGCACCAGAACATCGGCAACGGCGTCGGCGTCGATCCACCGCACCCCGCCACCCTCCTCCAGCCCTTCCAGATCCCTGTCCACGAAGGCCCCGCCCGCGAGCACACTCGGGCGGTTGCGTTGGCTCGAGCCGAGACTCGTGCTCACCGGCCCTGGACACAGTACGGTGATACCGACATTGGACCCGTCGGCCTTCAGTTCGAGCGCCAGTGTTTCCGACAGCGCTATCACGGCGAACTTCGACACGGTGTAACCGCCGAGATCCGGCGTGACGTGAAGGCCGGCCACCGACGCGGTGTTGACCAGATAACCCCCTTCCGGGTTCGCTTTCAGAAGCGGCAAAAAGGCTTTGATGCCGTGGATCACGCCCCACAGATTGACACCGAGCAGCCAGGTCCAGTCCGATAGGGTCATGTCCGCCAGCCTGGCGGTCGATGCGACACCCGCGTTGTTGCAGAACAGATGAACGCCGCCAAAGCGACGCCTCACTTCGTCGGCAAGTGCCTGAACGCTTTCGAACGAGGCGACATCGGTGCAGATGCCGATGGCGCCGGTTTCAGTCGCAGCCTTTTGCAGCGCAGCCCGCTCGACGTCGGCAATGACGACCGTCATCCCCTCCGCGATCAGACGACGGGCGATCGCCTTGCCAATGCCTGATGCGCCGCCGGTCACGACTGCGACTCTTCCGGCAAGTTGCTCCATTCCGGGCATGAGAAACCGACAACGCTATCGACCGCGGTGCGGTGCACCCGCTCTGGCACGAGCGCGCGGAGCCGTTTCGCGCAAGCCCAACGCGGCGAGGCTGCCTACCAGCGCGAACGCCAGCAGCCCCCACAGGGGCGCTTCGAGGCCGACGTAGTCTGCGGCATACCCGCCGCCCAACGGCGCCAGAACACCGCCCAATAATTCGCTTCCACCCATGCAGAGTCCGAGCGCGCTGCCGATATGCGCCGCGGCAACGCTCTCGGACGGCACCGTCGACATGAACAACGGCATGATGCCGGTGAACGACCAGCCTACGAAGAATATCGCGGCCAGGCCCCAAACCGGTCCGGAATAGAACAGCGCGCCCAGCGGGAGGATGAACGCCAGAACGGGGACCACGATCATGACCGGTCGACGCCCGATGCGATCGGACAGCCCCGGAATGATGAAGGAATACAGTGTCGCAGCAATGCCGAGAATGCCCATGAGCCAGCTCATGGTGGATGCGTCGTAGTGCCGAACGTTGACCAGATACAGCGGCATGAATGTCCACGTCATGACCAGATAGGCCACGAACGCGATACTCAGCAGCAGGCAGCGAACGACGTTGCCGTCGAGGAGCACCGTGCGCAAATTGCCGCTTGTTGCACGAGCTCTGGTTGCCGGCGAGGCAGCGGGCTCCTGTTCGCGAATCATCCAGACCATGACCAATGCAGCCACAAGACCGGGTGCGCCGGCCAGGAAGAACGCGTGGCGCCAACCGTATGCGGTCGCGAATCCGACGAGCACCACCGGCGCGACGAAGGATCCCATCAGGCTCGATCCCAAGCCCTGCGTAATTCCCATGGCGATTCCACGGCGCCGCGCATCGACCTGCGATGCAATCAGGGACTGGCTCAGCGGCATGATGCCGCCCTCGGCGGCTCCCATCAGCAACCGGGTTGCCAGCATGAAGGCGAAACCGGTTGCGAGCCCGGATCCGAACGAGCAGAGCGCGAAAACCGCTGTCGAAAGTATCAACAGCTTCTTACGTGATCCGAACCTGTCGGCGACGACACCTACGCCGAAAGCCGCGACGGCCCAGGTGAGCGACAGCCCGCCCGACAAGATGCCCACCTGCGTGTTGCTGAGCCCAAGCTCCGGCTGCACGAAGGGCATCAGAAAGCTCAGCGCGTTGCGGTCGAACAGGACGAACCCGAAGCTCAGGCTCAGCAGTGCCGTCAGTCGCCACTGGTAGGCGGTCGATTCGGCGGGCTGGTCGATCGCCAGTGGTGTGGTGCTCATCTGCTAACGGGACACACGTGGCACGGGAGTCTCAAAGCGCGACAGAACCGCCCCCGACCACCCCATGATCGCCTTGGAACGGATCTTCCATTGGCCATCGACCTTCGCCACGACGTCACGAATATGCCCACACCAGTGAAGATGAGGTGCTGCCGGCGGACGATTGATCGTTGCCCAGGCGTAGGAATGGACGACCCAGTGGTCTGCGCGGCCGTCAGGGTCCGCTTCGAACACGAACTGGGCCATCTGGTGCTGATGGCCGGGAAAGTCGACTCGCTTGTGGAACTTCAGCACGAGCTTCCGGATTTCGTCACGACCCTTGCGAACTTCGAGCCCGCCCTCGCGAGTTTCCTCGGTGGCCTCCGCGTCGGATGTGAAGAGCGCGACGTAACCCTCGGTGTCCCCGGTATCAAGCGCCCAGCTGTAGCGCGCATAGAGCTCGTAGATCTCCAAGCGATCCTGGGTCGAAGGGCCTGTCATCGTCATGTAGTGCTCCTGGTCAGCGGTCAGTGACGCACCTGACCGCAGCAACCATGTACAAACCACGATTCAACCACAGTTTGGCCATGGCGCGATCGGCGCACCCTGCCGCCGTCACCCGCGCAGAACGGATTCCCCTTGCGGAACCTAGAACTTTAGCCGCGGCGACCACCCGCGCGCCCGGTACCGGCTACTTCAGCAGCTTTTCGACCGCTTCGTTGAATTGTTGCGAATCCGGGGCCACGCGGCTGTCGAAGTACTGTGCAACTCTGCCGTCGGCGGCGACGAGGTACTTGTTGAAGTTCCACTGCGGCTCCTGGGTCTGCCGCGCGAGCTCCTTGAACACGGCGTTGGCCTCCGGTCCCTTCACGTGTTGCGGCGCGAGCATCGTGAACTTCACTCCGTAGTTGATGAAGCACATCGTGGCCGCTTCGGCCTCGTCTTTCGCTTCCTGATTGAAGTCATCCGACGAGAAGCCGACCACTACGAGTCCCCGGGCCTTGTACTTCTGGTAAGCCTCTTCTAGTCCTTTGAACTGCGGCGTGAAGCCGCAATGGCTCGCTGTGTTCACGATCAGCATCGGTTTGCCCGCGACGAGCGTGCAGAGGTTCACGCTGTCCGAGGAGTGCAGCTTGCGGTACTCCTGGTTAAGGAAGGCCGGGCACGATCCGGCGGCAGACGCAGTCGCGACGGCGGAGACCTGCGGCGCGGGCGACAAGTGCAACACTGCCACCACCGAAACGAATGTCGCAACGGCATAGGCGGTCTTCATCGGCGGACCTCGCGTTTGGGCTCGGGGAATAGACGATACCCCAAGCCGGCGTTGGCAGCGACGCGAAGCTCGCACGATGGCTGGAACGGGCACCCGATCTTCACGGCGCTGGCCGTGGGCTCGGTTCGCACTCCAACGCGAAGACGCCGAGCGACCCTTGTGCCATTTCACCCCGAATTCTCGAGGCTGTTCCCTCGGCCGCTTTAGATGAAGATGGGCCGTCGGTAGCTGCAGACCAGAGGGCCGGGCCAGATGAGGTGATCAGATAAGGTTTTGCGATCAAACGGACCCGCACAACTCGCTAGATGAGTAATCTATAACTAGTTGATGCAATTGCTGGATTGGTGGAGCAGAAGGGGATCGAACCCTCGACCTCCGCGTTGCGAAAGCAATTCGAGATTCGTAACTAGTTGATTCAACAACTGCGCTCGGAAGACGTCTGCTGCAACCCATCAGGACGAATCACAACGGCACTGGACTGTGTCCCGCAAAACTCCCGCAAGGAATCAGGCACACAATCCCCAGTGTGGGATCACGCTCGAAGCGCGCAGCCGGCTTCGATAGCTCGAAAGACGGCTGCCAATGTCGCCGCATGGCCGCCTCGCGGAACTGCCGCTGCGACCACTTCCGCCGCGAGCGCTTGATCTTGGGCATAAACCTTCTCGACGAGGCGCTGCACCTCCGCGCGATCGAGCGCACGCGTGCGAAGCACCGAGAAGCAACGGCCAGGGCGAAGCAGCGCTTCGTCGATGTCACCGACGTTGGGGAGGTTCGTTGTGAAAATGATCTTTCGGCCAAGAGCACGCACGACGCCGTCGGCAACGGCGAGGAAGCGATGCAGGTCTGCGTTGCCATTGGCGCGAGCCCCGAGGACGTGGTCGGCGTCTTCGACGACGAACGCGTCGTGCGATCCAGTGATGAACTCGACGAAGATCTCGTCGTTCTCGAGCGTGCGCCGGTCTGCTGTATACAGAACGTTGGCACTGTCGCCTTTACGTCGCGACATGGCCGCGAGAATGGCCCGAACCAACCTGGTCTTGCCGGTGCCAGGCGGGCCTTGGAGCACCAGCACGGTCTCGCGAGCTTTCAAGTAACGGTTCACGAACGACCGGACCGGCTCACCGAGCATGGGGTACGCTTCATCGATGAGGTCGGCATCGGCGAGTTCGTCGAATGCGACGTTGGACAGCCCCGAGTGTGACGTCCAGAAGTGCCAATCGATCGTGAAGATCTCCTCGCGAACCCGCTGCTCGCCCACGATCTCGAGCAAGCGCGTCCGCGTCGCGTCCATGCGTTCGAGACTTTCGGCCCAGATGTCGAACTCACCTGAACTGTAGTCCGTCTTGCGGCGGCCGTGGGCGCTTACGAAGACGCCCGCACCGTCGAGAAGAAGTGACGCGGTGTCGAGTCGCTGAGCAACCAGCCCCGTGTTGAGCGCGAGGTCGTCGAAGAGCTCCTCAACCGGGCGGCGAACCGCATAGCGCACGTTGCGATGGATAGGAAACGTCCGAGCGCTGCAATCAAACGCCTGAAGGGCGCGCGCCTTGAGGACCGTGTCGGCTAGGTCGGCGAGATCGGCGCGCAGCGCCAATCGCAGCGGCGAACTGCGCTTCCACTTGCTTCGGTCGTCGGAAAAATCGAATTCCATACGTTTCAGAATCGTGTTCGAACCGGCAACAAAAAAGCCCCTGGGATCGCTCGCCAGGGGCTTCGTGTGCTGATCGCGACACCGCCGCCGGCTCAAAGCTCGCGCTTCGAGCCGTGGCCCGAAACGTCTTTAGCTCAACTCAGTAAGAAACGGTCTGCAGAATCCCGAGGCCATCGGTGTGCTCCAAAAACAGAGCCGCGCAGGATACACCCGGCGAACACGTTGTCAAGGTCAGCACCTCGACGCTACCGGTCGAGTGCCGCCGGCTACTACTTCGCGCTCAAAGCGATGAACGTGACAACGACTTGGACAGCCGGCTCCTCCGCGTACGCCTCCGCCAACCCGTCCCATCTCCTCATCGCTGCCCGCCTAACCGAAAAAGGCGAGTCGCTCGCGCCCACCCGCCCTCCTCGGGCAACCCAGTTATTCCTTGTCCGTACATTGTACGGGTGTTATAGTACGTTCTGTTCCAAGGAGGTTAGTCATGCCCAACTCTGCCAAGCGCCGGGATGATCGGATGGAGTTCCGGCTACCACCCCATGCCAAGTCCATGCTAAAGCGGGCAGCCGATGTCGAGAACAAGAGCCTGAGCGCCTTTCTACTCGACAAGGGGTTGGAAGCTGCAGCGGAGACGCTTGCCGAGCGACGGGAGTTCCGCCTGGGCGCAAAACAGTATGGCGCCTTCGTCGCTGCGCTCGACGCACCGGTGAAGCCGCGTCAACGCCTGAAAGCTTTGCTCACGACTCCTAGCGTCTTGGAGTGAGCGACTACGGCACAATAGAGAAGCTTAGGCGCGAACACGAACTCGACAGCTTCGATTGCGGTAAGGAAGACCTCAACCGCTTCCTAAAGCGCCACGCGTGGAACAGTCAACAGGCGCATAGCGCTCAGACCTACGTTCTAGCGAAAGAGCTCGCCGTGGTCGGCTACTACAGCCTCGCGGCGGGCTCTGTTACACATGAGGAAGCGACGAAGCGCGCAAAGAAGGGGCTCGCGCGCCATCCAATCCCGGTGATTCTTCTCGCACGACTCGCAGTTGACGTTTCGCTGCAGGGCAAGAAGATCGGCCCAGCGCTGCTCAAAGATGCGTTGCTCCGCGCAGCGAGTGCTGCCGACACAATTGGCGCGCGTGCCCTACTCGTTCACGCCAAGGACGATGACGCCAAAGCCTTCTACGAGCATTTCGACTTCGAACCGAGCCCGAGTGACCCGTATCACCTCATGTTCATCATGAAGGACCTGCTTCGTATCGTCGGGAAATAGACGAACCCTGCGACCCTTCCTCGGCAAACCGACCGTCGCAGCGTGCAATTGTGTTGATCGGGCCGAGAGATGTTTCAGCCATTTCGCCCCGAATACTCGAGGCTGCTCTTTCATCCGCTTCTATTGAAAATGCCCGCCTGGCTTGAGCGAAGGCACGAATCGAACGGCAGGAGTAAGCCCTACCGGAATGGCCGTTAACTAATTGATGTGCCTGTGAAGTCCCAGATCTAAGCTGACATTCTGGCTCCTTTCCCATCCCAGGAGGAGCCTATGAACAAGAGCGAACAAAACCGATTGGTAGCCTGGCGTTTGAGGGTACTGCGTCAAGCCGACGAGGTGCCTCGTGGAGTCGCTCAGATCTGCCGGCACTATGGTCTCTCTCGCCAAACATTCTATAAGTGGAAAGCAAGGTACAAGAGTCACGGTGAGGCTGGCCTGTGCGATCGCCCTCGAGCTCCTTTGCACTTTCCCAACGCCACTTCCCGCGTGGTGATCTCCAAGATCCTATATTTGCGTGAGAGATATCGATTTGGGGCCGGTCGGATCACCAGCTACCTGCAGCGGTTTCATAACATGCACGTGGCGCGCTCCACAGCCCACCGCATCCTGATCCGCTATGGGATGGGTCGGTTACCGACCAATCAGAAGCGTCAACCGACAGGCCGTCCCTGGCATCGATACGAGAAGCCACAGCCCGGGCACCGCCTGCAAATCGACGTGAAATTCCTGGAACGCATCGCCGGGTCTAAAAAGCGTCTCTATCAGTTCACAGCGATTGACGACTGCACACGCATCCGCGTGCTCAAGATCTACGACGTCTGCAACCAGAAGTCAGCGATTAGCTTCGTTGACCAGGTCATCCGCAGGCTACCCTTCAGGGTCTTCGTGATCCAGACAGACAACGGTGCCGAATTCCAGTCCAACTTCCACTGGCACCTGGAGGGACAGGACATCCGCCACGTCTACATCCGGCCCAAAACACCCCGCCTGAACGGTAAAGTCGAACGCTCACACCGCGTTGATGAGCAAGAGTTCTACCAGCTCCTCGACAAGGACGGCATTGGCGACGACATTCACTTGTTCAACGACAAGCTTCAAGAATGGGAGGACTATTACAATTACCATCGGCCCCACGGAGCCCTCGATGGGCAGACCCCGTACGAGCGGCTCCTCGCCAGAAAAGCCTCTGCCGGAATGTCACCGAAGTCCTGAGACTCAACAGTTACCGATGTGGTCGGTACGGACCACTGGCGAAGTGGTGGAGCAGAAGGGGATCGAACCCTCGACCTCCGCATTGCGAAAGCGATTCGTGATTCGTAACTGATTGATTCAACTAC
>Ga0326726_10005044_pt1 | contig 11997 bp, 13 predicted proteins | sample MHFenrmetagenome_2_FD_207603 | JGI IMG/M metagenome (GOLD analysis project Ga0326726, IMG submission 207603) | Lab enriched peat soil microbial communities from Michigan Hollow, Ithaca, NY, United States - MHF15MN | ecosystem: Environmental > Terrestrial > Soil > Wetlands > Peat | place: USA...
GCATAGAAGTAATCATTTTTTTCAATTACTGCGCTGGCCGGGGTATCTGTTAGCTGTTCCATGGAAGTGTTCCATGCAACAACCTTGCCTTCACGATCTATAGCGAAGCTGGGATCCGATGAAAAATTGATCATATCTGAGATGACTTGTTTAGTTGTACCCAGATTCTTTCCGATATATGTCCTTTCTACGGCAGTTTTGACCAAAGCAATCAGTTCACGGAACTGAGTCTGCGGGTTTTCGCCTTTTTTTATGTAAAAATTTGCACCATTATTGATAGCTTCGATTGCTGTACGTTCATTTCCGACACCCGTAAAGATGATCACTGGCGTTGTATTGCCTTCTGATCGAAGAATTTTTAAAAATTCAATTCCATTGATCTCCGGCATGGAATAATCGACAATGATGGCATCAAAGGTTTTTTCAGGAAGGATCCTAAGAGCCTCTGTTGCAGATTGTGCGGTGTGGACGCTCATCTCACGGGACCGTTCAGAGAACAGCTTGAGGACTTCGAGCAGGGCAGGTTCATCATCGATCAGCAGGACAGAGAGCAAGGTCAGATCACCTTTATTATTAGTTCAATGAGTCCCGGCAGATATAAATATAGGGCTTTTATGACGGCAAACCAATACTTGGGTGATAAGAGAAAGGCCGACCGCTATGACAATCGGAAAGGAAAACATCTGCAAATCGAAACGCGGGACAATTGTCTAAAGATCTCTGGTATGAAAGATCAACTTTTAAGTATTGTTAATAAAAAGTATGAAATCGGATAATTAATACCCATGCATTTCAGATTCGATTTTCTCAAGGTTTGCAATCCGCTTTTCAAGCGGTGGATGGGTGGAAAGGAGTTCCATAAATGACCTTCCTGAAATCGCCGGAATGATAAAGAATGCATTCGCCGCTTCCACTTTCGCTTTAGCTTCCGGGGGGACTGCATCCATACGTCCGCTAATCTTGCTTAATGCGGATATGAGCGCTTGGGGTTTCTTCGTGATAAGGGCACTTCCGCGATCCGCTGCAAATTCACGATACCGTGAGAGTGCGAGAATGAGTAAAGTACTGACTGCATATACGACTATTGAGACAATCCAGATGATGACCGTTCCGCCCCCTTCCCTGTTACGTCCCCCTAAAACCGCAGAAAAGAAAAAACTCTGCATGATCATTGAAGCAATCATCGCAATAAAACTGGCCATCGTCATGGTCAGGATGTCACGATTCTTTACGTGTGAAAGCTCGTGGGCGAGCACTGCCTCAAGTTCTTCTTTGTTTAAGAGACGCATAATCGAGTCTGTGCACGCTACGACTGCATGCTTAGGACTTCTTCCCGTTGCAAATGCATTCGGTACCGGACTCTGCATGATTGCAATCTTTGGGAGGGGAAGGTCTGCTTCTTTGCAGAGCTTCTCGACAGTCTGGTGAAGTTCAGGATATTCATCCTTTTCCAGGATCCGTGCCCCCGTTGACCAGAGTACCAGCTTATCGGAGAAAAAGTACTGGACTGATGCCATTCCCACAGCTAGTAGCACTATCCACTGGTAACCTGCTCCGAATGCATAGAGTATGGTCATGAACACAAGGTAGAGGATAAATAACAAGAACATTGTCAGCCAGACTCTACCGGTAAGGCCCCAGTCACGTTTCCATTCCATAAGTGGTACATGTTCGTTATGGGCGCTCTTAAATCATTCGACAATTGCAATAACAGCCAGAAACCTGCGTTGATTTTTGTATAGCCCTGTGATTATATAGAGATTTAGCGTGGGGGCGCAAAGACCGCAGGATCAATACAGAAACTATTTTCTTGCTGACATCTGACTGGTACGCATGGATGAAGTCGATCCTGAAGCGCTGGCTGATGTGGCATACGGCATCTTCGAGCACACCCTCAACCGGGGGCTCCAGATGCAGGATAAATACCTTTATGCACTTGTCGAAGGCGATATTGACTTCAAAGTTGAACTTTCCATTATTTTTGAGAGGTTCGCTCGTGAATATCCGCAGCTTGCAGAGGCAATAGTGAAACGATTTTCCGAAATTGACACAATCTATGGGATGCTCCGCAACGGCGAAGGAGTGATCCCGACAAAGACCACGCAGACGTACTGGATTGTACAGGACGCTCCGGGCAGCGCTCCTGAAGCGATCGAGGATGAAAATGCGGGTAAATGGCTGATTTTCCAGGAGCCGGGCCTGGCGGATGAAGCATGGAAGAAGGTCCGAAACGCGACCGTGTCACTCGAGCTTGGAATATCTGCAAAAGTAAGCACGTCGAAGCCGAATCCGGAATCGCGTGACAACCGAAAAGTCATCTATGTATACACAAAAAACTGGGCGGATGAGACAGATGTGATGCGGGTCCGTGAAGCACTCCGCACGTTAGGCTTTATTGAACGGATAGGGTACAAACGGAATATCGAAACGTTCGCCGGGGAATACGCAAAGAAAGGCAAGCGGGTGACCTACTACTCGTCATGATTCTTATAAGAAATATTTTTTTTTAAAAAAAACGAAAGTATTGAAGAATAACAATTACGCCTTTCTTTCTTTGTTCTTCGGGCGCAGGTTCTGGTAACCGCACTTGCGACAGCTGGTTGCGCGGATCGCATTGCGGGCGTTGCAATGCATGCATATCTTCACGTTGAGTAACCGGGCTTCAGCTTCGGGGAATTTTGCCATAGAAATACACTCCTGTCTGCCCTTATAACAAAGCTGTAAGACTTATTAACCATTTGTATCACAATGGTCTGAATTCTTGCGTGAACCAGTCCCGGAATGCAGTAAGCGCCAGCGCACGGTGAGAAATTCTGCTTTTCTCTTCGAGCGGGAGTTCTGCAAGTGTCCTCCCACCCACCTCAAAGATCGGATCATACCCAAACCCTCCGCTTCCACGGGGGACGGTTATGATCCTGCCGTGGATGGTTCCGGGAAAAGCCCGGACGCCATGTTCATCTGCAAATGCAATCACTGTTGTAAAATGAGCGTTGCGATTCTTCACATCCTTCATAATTTTGAGAATTCCTTCGTTACCAATCGAATGCAGCACGTACGCGGCATACGGGCCGGGAAATCCATTCAGAGCATCGATGGAAAAGCTGGTATCATCCACGATGAGTGGTGTGAGGAGATGATCGAATGCGTATTGCGCCTTCTGCCGGGAGATCTCAGCTACATCGTCAGAGCGGAGTTCGGGAATATCGAGTGGTACATGGCACACATCGAGTAAGCCACCGAAAAATTCCGCTACCTCCGTAGCCTTATTGGGGTTGCTCGTAACCATGGTGAGTATTATAAATATCTCCCCCTCATCTCAATCTCATGCTCACGGGCGATGACATTTTCAGCCCCTGAAAACGTCTCTGCATATCCCGCTGCAAACGCTTTTTTTAGTATATCTGCACAATCTGGTGCCGTACTTTCCAGAGTCTGGAAAAGGACATGGACATCTACACCCCTTTGTTCGATCTCGGAATTTACCTGTGCAAGCCCAAAATCGATCAGTACACAAGTACCATCGTTCTCACGGAGGATCATGTTACTTGTCGTGAGATCGCCGTGTATGATACCTTCTGAATGCAGCTTGCCGATCATTCGCCCGGATTTGTGTATTGTTTCTTCAGTGAGGTTCTGTGTCAGTAACGTCCCCTTCACCTGTTCCATCACAATTGTATCAGTAGTGATGTCGCTCATAATTGGTGTGGGAACACCGGCTTTGCGTGCGGCAGCGATTAACCGCGCTTCTGCCCGGGTTCGCTCTGTAATGAGTCGTTTATCAAGTGCATGCACACGGTACAGTTTAGAAACCCTGCGCTTCTCAGCCTTGCTGTTACGGAACGTTACGATTGCTTCCGCACCTCTTTTCCGGGTAAGATGATCAGAAAACCTATGATTTTCCTCACGTACAATCTCGTACTGCCAGGTCACTTCGACATCATCTGAGCGATATGAAGGCTTGATCTGTGAATATTCGATGGGAAGTGAGGATCCGCTCTCAAGCATCAGTTTTCCCATGTAGGCGATCATAGCGCCATTGTCTCCGAGATATTTCTGTTCGGGGACGTAAAATCGCGCCCCGCGATCCTCACACATTATCCGGAGCATTTCCTGCAACCGCCGGTTTGCTCCTACACCTCCGACAAGGAGAACCTCATCTTTTCCGGCAAGCGACATCGCACGTTCAGTCACTTCAACACACATTGCGAATGCAGTCTCCTGCAAGCTGCAGCACACATCGGGCAGCGTCTCCTTACAATCTTTCGCTGCTGAAACAAGGCCAGAAAAAGCGAGATCCATTCCCTTGACTGTATACGGCAAATCGAAGTACTGGCCGAGTTTTGCCTGAGCCTCGATGATTGGACCTCCAGGATGAGGAAGATCCTTGGACCTGGCAAACTTGTCGAGTGCATTCCCGATGCCGATATCGAGAGTCTCACCAAATATCCGGTACCTGCCGTTCAGGTACCCGATCACCTGGGTATTCGCTCCACTTGCATAGAGTATAATCGGGTCACGGCAACCGGTGGCAAAACGTCCGATCTCTATATGTGCGATGCAATGGTTAACCCCAACAAGAGGAACGTCGAGTGCCAGCGCAAGCGATCGAGCTGCCGTTGCAACCGTTCGCAGGCAGGGTCCAAGCCCAGGGCCCTGTGAGAATGCTATACCGGTAATCTTATCAGGTTCCTTCAGGACCAAAGAGATGAGTTCCTTCATTACTGATGCATGGTGCTGCGCTGCCTCACGCGGGTGGATCCCGCCAAGAGCCGGGCTATAGGGGAGGGAAACAAGTGTAATGAGATCCTGATCAAAAAGAGCGGCACTGAGGTTCCATGCTGTTCCCTCAATTCCAAGTATCTGCCCAAAAACAGGCATTGAATCTATTTTCTGAATTCAGTATATCCGCACTTGCCGCAGGTGGTCCGGTCCTTGTGGTCCGCCATCATGATGCCAGGTCCGCAGCGTGGACAGTATTTCTTGGTTGTAGTGACCTTATCACCATCAACCTTGAAGTACGCCCCCCTCTTTTGTCCCTTAGCTACGGCTGCCTTTTTTGCTGCTGCCATTGTTAGGGAGCCCCCTCTTCCTTGGGTTTGGGCATTCCGCGCGCTGCAAGGTGTGGGCGCTCGGTTTTGTTCCTGCCCTCTTCACTATCATAAATACGTGCTGAACCGGTTATTTCTGTTTTACCGAAGCTGCTGTTGAGGGTGTCAAGGGTTATCTGATTCTCTTTTACATTGAGCAGGGCGCAAAGTTTGCCGATAATCTGCATACGGGAGGGGGTCGCACCATCATATTTGAGGTCAAACTGAACCTCTCTTCTGGATAAAAGCTCATTTCTTTTATCGCCGGTGATCTCAAAGTCCATCGATATCCTGTAATTATTGGAAACCGGGTTATTTATAATGTGAGCCTCACTTCGATCCCTAATACTAATTGCAAAAACAAAAAAGTAAGCAGGTTATTTCGTGGATACAAATGGAAATTCATACATCCGAGTGAATAAAATGTGTCAGAAACTGGCGGGCAGTTTCTTTTGCCTCAAAGTTTACTCTGCGGAGTACTACTCCCTGATGTGGTTGTCCGTACAACACGATTGCGCCGTCTGGAGCAGCGATCACAAGAGGGATTACCGCGAGATCTTCTTCACCATCAACTATGACAGTCGCTGGTGGATGCATAATTGCGTGATCGAGCGCGCGAATCAGTTCATCGGTTAATGTGCCGGCTGGATTTTTAACTCTGATACACTCTCCCCGAAATACCGGCAACCTTTTGCATGGTAGGCGCATCGTATACCCGTCAACGACGGCAATTGCAGGGGTAATCCCTCTCTTCTGGAGGTTGTGGGTAACTACATCACCGACAGCATATATAGTGCTGTTCTCAATAATTGGGATAATTTCATCAATGTTCCGGTGTATCTCCCCGAAAGGTTCCTGGAAAAGTTTCCGGTCCTTTTCAGGAAGTGTAAGCATCAGCGAACCTTCAGTGCGTAGCGACCGGGAAGTTTGATGTTCATCCGTTTCGCAACATCTGAATTTTCCGGATCGATGATGACAAGATAGCCGGACCAGTCTTCACTCAAATTTGTCGTACCACAGATTACGCAGTTCTCACCATCTACGACGCGATGACAGTCACGGCAGACCTTTCCCTGTTTTTTCTTATTCGCCGGAGGCATGCTCTTTCCTCTTGCTCTTGCCCTTCTCCTTTACAGTCTCTTTTGGTGCAGAAGAGGATTTCTGATCTTTCTCTTTCTCCTTATTCATCTCTTCTTCAAGCCAGAGTGCAGTGCCAAGACCTGCCTGTCGCATCGTGAGTCCGATCTTGCTGTCACGTGGCTCTCGCTCATTGAGGGAGAGAGTCACAACGCGGACCCGAACAACATCGCCTACACCGATGAACCGTTTGGACTCCTGGCAGATGAGACGGGCGTTTTTCTCATCGTAATTGATGTACTCATCCGAGATCTGGCTTACGTGCAGCATCGCATCGATAGGACCGAGACTGACAAAAGCCCCGAAACTTGTCGTCTCGACAACAAGCCCCTCAATGACTTCCTGCAGTGCGAGGCGGAGCACGAGTGCTTCAAACTTCACATCATAATAGACGCCACCGTCACCCGGTACGAGTTCGCCCTCACCGACATCCTGGACTTTCGTCACACAGATGAAGATTCCGATCTCTTTATCAATACTGCCTTCAAGCTGCTCCTGCAGGACCTCCAGAATCACTTTTTCAAGTTTCTCACCCAGTCGCTGGGGGGGTACCCGCACCTTGTCCTCAAGCATCAATTTATGATACATATTTTACCTCCGCAATATCTCCAGTTTTTTCTGATTTCTCATTGATATCACACTGATACCGCGTGTTAACAGTGCATTCCTGATATACCGGTCATTGGTAACCACCATACATGCATTCCGAGCTGCATATTCAATCACCTGCGCATCGACAGATCCTGATTGAAATTCCCCGCTTTCCACGATACTACATTTCCCACCGAGCACGAGACCGTGCCGGGCAGCGGCACCGTCACGTCCTTTTGCCCGGGAGAGCCCGGTAAGTTCCCCAATTACTCCTGATAACACGACCGGTTCAAATGCTCCTAGCAGCATACGAAGCTCTTCGAAGAGATCGATCTGGAATTGCACCGGCATCATGAGTGCATTGGCATCCAGAAGGATCTTCACTCGCTCAGGACACCCATCCCGATTAACCGCCAGCGTGCTCCCACCTGCCGGCTGATAGCTATCCTTGAACCCAGTTCTGCACATACAGGTCGCTTCAGCTGAATTTCAATGGTATCTTTTTTCGTATTGGTGACTACACCCACCGTAACGGCGGTTCCTACTGAAAGCATCAGCGGTTCGCTGTGTTTTAGCGGTTCAATGACCAGTTCGCTTGTAGCACCCACAACCCGCTCCATGAGCGTAACCCGGCACCGGATTTTATCCCAAACCGGAGGAAGTTTGCCTTCGTGGCCAAGTACCTGACCTGCCAGTGCGTCACTTTTCGTCAGAGCCGGGTCGAGTTTGGTTCCAACACCAAGAAGTCCGCCGGGAGTAGCCTCAGCGACCTTGTTGGAACCGGCATTGATCGATGTGACTTTTGTTGTGATAGGGATCCATTTTATCCTGTTTTCGATCTGTGTCTGTCTGCCTGGCCGGATTTCGATGTCATCACCTTCGCGGAGGATGCCCCGGATAAGAGACCCTCCGACGACGCCACCTTTCACATCTTTCCAGTTACAGCCCGGTTTGTTTACATCAAATGAGCGGGCTATAAGCATAACAGGTTCGGCATTCGGATCCCGCATGGGTTCAGGAATTACCTGATCAAGTGCCTGAACAAGAGCACCGATATTGATTCCTTTCTGGGAAGATACCGGAATGATAGGGGAGTTTTCTGCGATTGTTCCTTTAATGAATTTTTTTATCTCATGGTAATTGTCGATCGCTTCTTTCTGGCTGACCACATCGATTTTACTCTGGACAATCACAATATTTTTTATCCCTACAAGCTCCAGCGCCATCAGGTGCTCCTTTGTCTGTGGCTGGGGGCACTTTTCGCTGGCAGCAATGACAAGCATTGCCCCGTCCATTAATGCTGAACCGGACAACATCGTCGCCATGAGCGTCTCATGTCCCGGTGCATCGACAAAGGAAATTGAACGGAATGGGGTTCCCTTTCCGCCGCAGACCGGACAATCGGGACTGGTCGAAAAGGCGTCGGTACCTTCGCACTTTTCGCACCGGTAAAAGGTTGCGTCAGCATATCCAAGACGGATCGAAATACCACGCTTAACCTCTTCACTGTGCCTGTCTGTCCATGTCCCGGTGAGAGCGTTAACGAGCGTGGTCTTGCCATGATCGACATGACCAACAACTCCTATATTGACACTGGGAACTTTTACATCATGCAAATGAAATCGAACCTCCTTACTCTATATATAATGGTCATACTTATACATAACCAGTGAAGGCACCTAACGGGGAAAATCCACCAGTTTTTACCAGAGTCTCCTGTCAAAAAGCGCAGATCCTGTGACTGTTTTTATTTTGGTGAAATATGGAATGCACCTGGAGTTATACCGGGCAAAATACGGGAATGGTGTCAAAGATTGCCATCCAGGTATGATGGGGATAGTCCCGATCAAGAACGACGTTTGCAAAGTAACGATGCATACCAGCACTCAGGATGAATAAGAAAATTCTCCCGGCATCTCTGTATTCCAACACCACCGGGGACTTTTGTCCTGAAGAGATCCCGATCCTGGGAATTCCTGATGTTTGCCGATGGGAGTGTTAAACAAGTTGAAAAAAATGTTAGTTGGAACCTTTATAACTGACCACAATTGGGCGGGAAGAATTAACCTCCGCCCTCGCAGCTCTGGTCGGTGGCTTTCCACGCGTCCTGCAGATCTCTTCCTGAAGCGAATGCTTGTTCTCTCTCGATTACTTTCTTTGCATCATCAACAGTTGTCTTTTTTATTTTCTCCGGGCCAGATGCCGGAATAAGGTTATCGATACGGTACAGGAGATTCGTACTGTCCAGTTCGGCAAACACCTCTCCCCGGACCTGCTCGATGCGCAGAATAGTGCCGGTTGTTCCGGTCCGTGGGTACCGCGCCCGCATACCGAGAGTGAGTTCTTCTGCTAACATAATGGAGAATGATGTTTATTCTTGTATAAAGGTGTTTTTCCGCTATATTCAAAAATTACATTCTTATCTTCTTGAGTACCGCTACCATATCACGGGTTGTGCGACGGGGCTCACTCTCACATGATGAAACCGGTGATCCATTGAGAGAAGAAAAAATCCGGTTGATGGCATCGCCATGGGAAGGTCCATAGCCACCTTCGAGCACAAGTGCCAACGGATAATCGGTCGCATCCCTTAAGAGGGCGGTAAGAGTACCAAAATCCGCTGGAAACAACAGCATACCGCTTTTTGGATCATCAAAAAGGGGATCCTGCCCTGCAGATACGATTATAGCCTCCGGTTTGAACTGCTGGAGAGCGGGGATAAACACTTCTTCGAAGACGAGCCGGTAATCGGCTATGGTTGATCCAGCTCTCATAGGTGCGTTTATGGTGAATCCCTTGCCCAATCCCGTACCAATTTCATCTACCCAACCGGTATGGGGGAAGATGTTTCCCTGATGGATGGAACAGAAAAGCACGCGATCAGATGCTGAGAAAATTTTCTGAGTACCATTTCCATGATGGAGATCCCAGTCTATGATCGCGACTTTGTCCAGTTGATCCAGTGCAGCAGTTGCAGCAATCGCCACATTATTAAAAATGCAAAAACCCATTGCCCGGTCAGGTTCGGCATGATGTCCGGGTGGGCGAACAATAGCGAAACAGGATTCCCCATCAATTGCACGATTCACTGCCCCGATAGCAGCTCCTGCTGCAAATGAAGCCACATCGAATGTCTCTCCGTTCACATATGTGCTATGATCAATGAAGTATTGTCCACCGTGCGAAGAAAATTCACGGATCATCCGGACATGGGCCGGTGTATGGACTTTTAGCAAATCCCTCTCTGTAGCACTACATGGTTCGACAACCGGTACTTCTTTGGGTACTCCGTCAAGAGCTGCAAGAAGCCGGGTGCTACTCTCATCATGGTTTTCCAGATTATGTTGAATGAAAACATCCCCGTAAATTGCAGAACATCGTACCATAAGCACGTCATCCGTACATTATTTTCCTACCTACAAAAGGTTAAGTCTCGTAACCCATAAAAAAAGGAAAGGAAGGAAAAGAGTTATTGGATCTCTGTACCATTCATTACGGCAGATTCAGGCACATCATATTCCTTTCCTGAAGTGATAACCCGGTATTTGCCGGTTGTCTTTACCCCATAGGGGTTACCGGTTGTTGAGTAGGGTACGATAAATTCACCATTGACGCTCATCTGACGGTACGTGAAATTTCTGCCTGTATTGCTTATAAGAGGAACCTGAATGATGCCATCCCCTTTAATGTGCGCCCCTTTTACGTACTCAAAAACTTTGACGTATTTGACATCGTTGGTCTTTGAGTTGAACACATTGCTGGGAGATTCGTGCACCAGCCGGTAATGCCTCAGCGCTGGAACGGTTTCGATTGGGAGTGTAATGGCAGAGCTCAGTGCAGCGGCATGGTAACCCGCAGGTGCTTTAAGGTTATATTCAGCTGCATGACTGACTGCATCGGTAGCGTTGGTCGCTTCTGCTCCGGTGATTACCGGGAGCGAGACTTTCGAAATGGTCGGATCGGCGTACTCGACATAATAGGCACTCGTGGGTGTTGTCAGCGAGCCGTCAAAGTTATGGAGCCGTGAGATCATGGTAAGGTAATATTGCTGGGTATTGAGAAGTACGGATTCGTAACTGGTGGAATTATCTTGTGTTGGGGCAAGCAAGGTCATCTGATAGGGACTTGCGGCCACAGATGCATTGTACCAGGTTGCCATCGCCCAGAATTTGCCGGTATCCATTTCGATATCCGTAATAATATACCGGGTTTTAGCGTTATCAAGGACCTGATTCCCCTTATCTTCTGAAGTGGACACGAAGAAATTTGCTGATCCTGTAGGACCAACAACTCCCGACTGGAAAGGATTTGCATTGGGGATCCGTTTAGCAATATAGGTAATCATGTGCCCATAGTCCCACCAGGACATGACCCCGTATGCTTCTGGTGGATACTGGAAGGTCTGAGGATAGATGGTGGTATAATTCACACCGGTATCCGGAGTATTGTTTCCCATCCAGTCAAGAGATTCCTTCCAATCAGGATTCATACGTATGGTGTCGCCCGATGCATTTGCGTAGCTGAGCGATGCGGAAGTATAGGCGAACAGAATGCCAAGTCCGACAATAAGAATAACAAATGCTATGGTAAAATAATTCGGTTGAGTGGTTTCGGAGCCTTTTTTGTGGGTTTTTTTCTGCTTTTTACTCCTCGGGGACTCCTCCTTTCCTCCTTTGCTGGATTCGGGATCTTCCGTATCTGACGAAATCCTGGATGCCAGCCGGTGGATATCTGCCCATCCATATTCAAAAACGAAACTGACACATACTGCAGAGAGCAGTGCAACGTTCACTGCAAGGTAATATTCATACCGGATATGCTGCCATGTCGAAATCAGCATGATAAGAGACCAGACGAGTGCAAAGATCTGGTGTGGATGTTCGTCCCGTAGGTTATTATAGAGCATGACCAGCGCCCCACCTACCATCAGAATGAGACCATAGTTAAACGTCATCCATGCGAGATCCAGCGCCCAGCCCCTGGCTTCCTGTACTGTATTGGAGACTGCCTGCTGTCCGAAAAACGAGAAGAATGCGGTTATAAAAAGATTATACAGCTGCGGGCTGACGATGTACAGGAGGAGCGCAAAAATTATTCCGCTCCCGATAAGAATGGCAGGATAATAAAACCAATCTTTTCCTTTAAGGAATCGTGAAACCACATAGAGAAAAACAGTTCCGCC
>Ga0326726_10005045_pt1 | contig 11996 bp, 11 predicted proteins | sample MHFenrmetagenome_2_FD_207603 | JGI IMG/M metagenome (GOLD analysis project Ga0326726, IMG submission 207603) | Lab enriched peat soil microbial communities from Michigan Hollow, Ithaca, NY, United States - MHF15MN | ecosystem: Environmental > Terrestrial > Soil > Wetlands > Peat | place: USA...
CCGCGCCCACGTGGGTGTGCGTGCGGCGTGGGCGTCGAGCGCAGATCGGAATACCTCGTGGAGCACGCTCGACCCCCGGCGGTCCCCACATTCCGGACCTCGGCAAATGACGATCTTGAACCGCCGCTGCGTCAAACGCCGAGCATAGCAGGCTCAGTCGTTCGTGAGCGCGTCGCGGATGGCGCTCACGAGGCCGGGCTTGGTACGCGGATCCTCGGCGACGGCCCGCAAGAGCTCGCGCTCCGCCGGCCCGCCGTGGTCATCGAGCGCGTGGACGATCGACTTGGCCCATGCCGCGTCACCGCCGAGCTCGTCATCGGCGTGATAGAGCAGCAAGTGCGAACCGAGCGCGGCATGCTCGGCGCCGCCGCCGATCGCGGCCATCGCGTCGATCACGATCACGAGATCCGCGACCTGGGTGGTCGGCGCGTCGAGATGACTCTGGAGCGCGGTCAGGGCGGCCGTCACCTCGGCTGGCTCGAGCTTGGCGCCGCCGAGGCCGGCGATCGCCTTGGCCACCGGGCCGAGCGCCTGCGGCTCCGTCTTCGCGATGAAGTCGGTGTGCGCCGCCAGCTGCGCGGTCAAGACCCCGAGGCTCGCGGGATCCTTGCGCGCGACGAGCAGGTCCACGACCGAGTCCTTGAGACGCTGCGGGGCGCGCGTGTCGGCGAGCACCGCGAGGAGCTCCTTGGTGACGTCGCCGCCCGGTAGCTTCGCGAGCGATTGCACCGCGAGCTCCTTCACGCGATCGAAGCGCGCGTCGTGATCGCGCGCGATCGAGACCAGCGCGGCCAGCGTCTCGATCTGCTCGCCCTGCGCCGACGGCGACCAGCCATCGGCATCGAACGTGGCACCGAGGACGGGGGCCGTCGTGCCGATGTTCTTGAACATCCGCACACCGCCGGTCTTCGGATCGAGGGCGACGAGATCACCGGTCTGCGAGATCGCGAGGATCGCCGCGCCGGTGTGCTCGCTCGCGACCAGCTCGACGCGTGGGTTCGAGTACGCCCACGTCATCGTGCCCGTCACGTCGAAGCCGAACACGTAGCGGAAGTAGTGCACCGCGTAGGTGTCGTTCTCGAGCTTCATCGGGCCGGACTCGCTCGGCTCCGACGCGAACAGCACGCGCGAGCGATCCGCCGCGGTGTAGCTGTTCTGGACCGGATCGTAGATGTCGCGACCGTAGGTCGTGCGCTCGAGCTGCGCCGGGACCTTCAGCTGACCGTAGCTGGCGTCGGCCCGCCTGCCGGACGCGCTGCGCGCATCGAGGCGAAACACGCCCTGCTTCGAGCCGTAGTACGCGACCTTGCTCGTCACCCGCAGCATCGAGATCTGCTCGTCGATGCCGCGGATACGTGCGAGGTGCTTGCCGCTCTTGCCGTCGATGATCGACAGCCACTGCGACAGGAACGGCGAGTACACGACGCCGCCGTGCGCCGCGGGTGCGCCGAGCTGTCCGTCGGCGTCGGCCTTCCACAGCTGCGAGCCCGACGCCCCGTCGTACGCGCCGAGGTAATACACATGCTTGTTGCCGTCGCCCTCGCGCCACACGAGGTACGCGCGCTCGGCATCGGCGGTGGCGCCGATGAACTCGCCCGGGATCCCGGCCTTCCACATCACCGCGCCGGTCCGCTGATCGCGCGCGACGAGCTGCTTGGCCTCGAGCGCGACGACGAAGTTGCCGCCGACCCAGATCCGCGACTGGACGTCGGCGTCGACCTTCCACAGCAGCGTGCCGCCGACGAGGTCGTACGCGACGATCGTCTTCGGCGCGCCGGCCTCGAGGACGAACACGCGCGGCTGGCGAGCGGCGTTCTGTGGCGACGGTTGCTCGGGGAGCTGGCGCTTGTCGAGCGCGGCGGTGAGCGCGTTGCGATCGTTATCGTTCGACGTCAGCCGGAACACGGCCTTGCCACCGCACGCGGCAAGCACGATCAGCGCCAGCGCGAGCCGCTTCACTTGCCACCTCTGGCTTCGACGATCTTCTCGGCCTCGGTGCGCGACTGGCGCGGCGGATTCTTGGGCGTGGCATCGAGATAGTCCTGGAGCGCGTTCGTGGCCGCCGCGTCCGAGATCTTCGCGATCGCGCGCACCACGTCGACGCGCGCCGAGTCGGGCCCGAAGTCGGCGCGCTTCAGCACGAGCCCGAGGCACTGCGCGAGCGCGGCATCCGGAACCTTGCCGAGCTGATCGCCGATGCGGCGCACCAGGTCGGCATCGGCCATCGCGGCGAGCGCGCGTGCCGACGCCTCCTCGCCGCGTGCGAGCAGGTCGAACAGCGAGTCGGTCGCCTCGCGCACGTGGCCCTTCGCGGCAGCCTGCGCCGCGGCCGTGCGCACGGCGCTCACCGGATCGTGGAGCCCGGCCACCACGACGGCGTGCGCCGCCGGGTCGGGATACATCGCGAGCGACGCGAACGCGGTGCCACGCACCGACGGGTTGTGATGACCGGCGTAGCGCTTGAGCGACGCGACATCGGGCGGCGCCGGGTGCTTCGCGAGCGCGAGGATCGCCTCGACCGCGACCGGCGGCCGGAGGCCGAATGCGAGCGCGTCGAGCAGCGCATCGTGCGCGGCCGGATCGCCGAGGTTGCCGAGCTCCTCGGCGGCCTTCGCGGCGGCCTCGTCATCCGTGCCGTCGAGCGCCGCGATCATCGGCTTCAGATCGGACGCCTTGCCAACCACCTTCCCACCCTTGGGTGCCGCCAGCACGCCGCCGCCGAGGCAGACGAGCCCGAACACGAGCCATGTCCTGGTCATCAGGTGCGTGGTATAGGCTACAACCCCGACGTGGATCCAGCCGTATTGCCGATCCTGGCGTGTCCTCGGTGTCACGCCGCCGCTCCGTTCGCCGATCTCCGTGCGCCGCGGTGCACGGCCTGCGGGCTCGAGCCGCAGTCGACCGTGCCCGGCGTGCTCGATCTGATCGATGTCTCGGTCGGTGGCGAGCCCACCGCGCCGACCACCGAGCAGCGCCTCATGGAGTCCGCGCTCGTCGCACGCGTGTACGAGCGCATGTGGCGGCCGACGTTCGTGCGCATGCTCGCCGGCAAGGGCGCCGGCGCCGCGGTCGGTGGTCTGCCCGGCGAGCTCTACATTCACAAGCACAGCCTGTCGCTCGATGATCGCCCCGGCCCGTGGCTCGATCTGTCCTGCGGGCCCGGTGCGTTCGTGCGCGCGCTCGCCGCCGCCGCGCCCGGCGCGCTCGTGGTCGGCCTCGATATCTCGCGCGCGATGCTCGAGGTCGCGGCGCAACGCACGCGCGGCTACACCAACGCGGTGCTCGTCCGCGGCGACGCGCACGCGCTGCCGTTCGTCGATGGTGCGTTCGGCGGTGTCAACAACGCCGGCGCGCTCCACGCCTACGACGACCCCGAGCTCGTGTTCCGCGAGATCCGCCGCGTGCTTCGCCCGGGTGGCATCTACGTCGGCTCGACCTTCGCCGAGGCCCCGTCGCTGTTCGGCCGCCTCGCGGCACGTGCCGCCGGCATCCGGCGCTTCGAGCCCGGCGAGCTGCGCGCGTGGCTCCAGCGCATCGGCTTCGCCGACTTCGAAGAGGTGCGGCTCGGCGGCGCGTTCGTGTTCCGCGTGCGCCGGCCGTGATCGTTGACGTTGACGTCGACCTGAACGTGAACGTGAACGCCCGACGATGACGTTGTCTTCGACGTGTCGTCTCAGGCGGCGTCAACCTGCCGTGCGTGTCGACGACCTGGCTTCGTTCGACATGCGAATTGCTCGGTCGACGTCGAGGTCGACGGTAGCGTTCACGTTCAGGTTCACGTCGACGTCAACGTCAACGTAGTCAGAACGCGCCGGAGATCAGCGACACGGCCATGCCGTGTTGCGGCGACAGCTCGCGCGACAGCGGCGAGATCGCCGGCGCGCTGACGCGCCACGCACCGCTCGACGATCGCCCGACGACCGCGGGTGGCGCGTCGTCTGGCTCCTGGGTGGCCTTCGTGCCCTCCGGGACGTCGAGGCCGACGTCCATGTCGCGCGTCAGGTAGAAGCCGAGCCACGCGCCACCGACCATGCCCGCCGACGACAGCGCGCCGGTGACGCGCTCGTCGGCGCTCGAGGTCTTGGTGTACGTGGCGGCATAGAGAAGGAACGGAAGCGCACCGCCGGCGGCGGCGAGGCCGGCGACGCGTGCCATGCGGCGCTGCGTGGTGTTGGTCAACGGCGCGGCGACGATGCCCACGACGACGCCGGCGGCGGCGCCGAGCGCGGAGTTGAGCGAGTACGCCTCGCGCTGCGCGGGCTGCATCAACATGCCGAGCGTGAGGCCGCCGACCGTGCCGATGCCGGCCATCGTGTCGACGAGCGCGACGTCGCCCTTCGTGAGCTTGTGATTCGCCGACAAGCCGACGCCGCCGAGCGCACCGAGCGTCGACCCGATCGCCGCCCCGACGAGCACGCCCCGGCCCGTGACGGTGCCGCCGTTCGCGCCCTGAACCGTGCCGGCGAACATCCCACCGACGACGCCGCCCCAGATCGAGCCCGCACCGACGGTGCGCACCTGGGCCTCGTCGGCGTGCACGCGCCTGGCGACCACCGGGCCGACGAGCGCGCCGACGACGCCGAGCGCGATGCCGACCGGGACCGCGCCCGCCGCGGGCGAGTCGTGGGAGAAGAACGAGCCGATCGTGGTGCCGATGAGCCCGCCGTAGATCGCGCCGTGGACGATCGCGGGCGTGGGTCCGCCGCGCGTGCCGCCCTCGGCGGGTGGGAGCGGCGCCTCGACGTGCACCGGCCGCCGCGTCGGATCGTCGATCGGCGTCAGGTCGGGCGGCGTGGTGTCGACCTTGGGCGCGTCGGAGATCCCGAGCACCTGGTTCACCTGCTTGATGACGAGCTTCGCGCGGTCGGCCGCGGTGCCCTTCGGACTCTTGACGAGCGCCTCGACCGCGAGCTGCTTGGCATCGAGCCAGATCCGCGCGTCGAGCAGCTCCTGGGCGCGTGCGACCAGCGACTCCGCGATCTGCTCGGCGAGGACCGGATCCTGCGCGGGCGGTAGGTTCGGATCGGCCGCCGGCGGTGCTGGAGCGGGCGCTGGTGTCGGCGCGGGCGTCGGTGCACCCCATGCCGAGCTGGTCGGCGGCGCCGGTGCGGGCGTCGGAGCCGGGGCCGGGGCCGGCTTCGCAGGTGGGGCCGGCTTCGCAGGTGCCGTCGGCGCGTACGGATCCACCGGCTGTGCAGCGGCCGCGGTCGCGAGGCACAGGACCGAGGACGCAGCGGCGAGCCGGAAACCCATCTCTTACGGCGTACCAGACGGCGCCGGCTACTTCAACCATCCCGCCGCCGGGTGCCAACTCACATGGGCAAGATCACGATTTGGTCGGCGCCAGCGGGGCTGCGGGCGGTGGATTGGAGGGCGGCAGGACCGGAAGTGACCCGGTGGTGTTCCGGGGCTCCTTCCAGCGCTTGCGATAGAAGTACATGAACACGACCTGGATCGCGGACAAGAGCGGCACCGCGAGCAGCGCGCCGACCAGGCCGTAGCTCGCCTCGCCGAGGAACAGCGCGAAGATCACGAGCACCGGATGAATCTTCGCCGCCGTGCCGATGATCTTCGGGTTGAGGACGTTCGCCTCGATGAGGTGGATGCCGACGATCCACAGCACCATGATGACGCCGCGGATCACGTCGACGCCCTGATCGCCCGACACCAGCGCGACGATCACGATCGGCACCGACGACAAGATCGATCCGAAGATCGGGATGAGGCTCATGAGCCCCGCGACCACCGCGAGGATGAGCTGGTACTTGACGCCGAAGATCACGAGGCCGATGTACGTCAGGCACGCGTTGATCACGCAGATCAGCAGCTGGCCGCGGATCACGCCCGACAGGCCCTGGTTGATCCCCGAGATGATGACGTCGTAGTCCTCGCGCGTGTTCGTCGGGAACAACCCGCGCAAGAACCCGTGGACCTTGTCGAGATCGATCAGGATGAACGCGCCGATCATCAGCGTGAAGAAGAACAGGAAGATGCCGCGGATGAAGCCGGTGATCACGTCCTGCAACACGCGCACGACGTCGTTGAGCTTGCCCTGCAGGCCGACGAGCGAGCGTTTCACGTACGCGCGCAGCTTGTCCTCGAGGGTCGCCGGCTCGGGCCGTTCTTCGACGACCTGGAGGTGAAACCCGCCGTCGGGCAGCGGCTTGATATCGACGCCGTTGGCCGCCAGCTGGAGCGCGAACCGACCGTCGGGCAGCGGCGTCATCGTGAACGCGGTCCCCGGTGGCGTCGGGACCTCGAGGACGATCGGCTGATCCTCCTCGACCTTCTTCTCCGGCTTCAGCGACGGGAACTTGTGCTCGAGCCAGCGCGCGAGCTGGGGCGTGTACTCCTCGTTGATGCGCTTGTAGAGCCCCGGCGCTTCCTTGCCGAGGCGCGCGACATCGCGCGACAGCCGCGGCACGAGCAGGAACATGAAGCCCGTCATCGCGGCGATGAACACGATGTAGCAGATGATGATCGCGAGCCCGCGCGGCATCCGGCGCGTGCCGTTCTTGCGCTCCGACATCCGCTGGACGATCGGCGCCAGGATGTACGCGATGAGGCTCGCGAACACGAACGGCAGCAGCACCGAGCGGCCGAGGAACGCGACCAGGACGATGAACAGCGGGAACGCCCACCGGCCGAGGAACTTCCACACCGGGTTCGGCTGGTCGCCGAACCAGGTCTCGCGCCGCGTGCGGCTAGTCGGTCCGCTGACGGGCCCGGACTCGGGCGACGTCGTCGGCCCAGACACGGGAGGCTCCGGAGGCGTCATGTCGCTGCCGGTATACCAGAGAGCTTACGGATTGCGACGCAACCGGTTCGAGAACCAACCGCCGACACGACCGAGTAGTGATCGCCGCGTCCCGGCGGCCCGGAGCTCGTCTTCGGTCAAGCCCGCGTCGAGGGTCGCGCTCGGTAGCGACGTATCCGGCGCCTCGCCGAGCAAGCCCTCCGGTCGCGCGCTGCGCGGCGCCCGCGTCTCCTCCCGGCGCTCGCGCGGCCGGATCGGCGGCGGCTCGATGCCGGTCTCCATCTTCAGCGTGCCCCAGCGCCGGCACTGACCGCAGCGCCAGCTGAATGGCCCTGGACGATTGCCGCAATGGGCGCACTGCCAGCGCCCGCGGAGCGCCCACGCGAGCACGCCCTTGTCACCGGCGAGCACGTCGAGCGAATGGCGGATCGCGCGATCGTCGGTGCCGGCGAGCGCCTGGCGCGCCGTCGCCACGCGTGCGGCGAGCGCGTCGGGGAACTTCGTCGCGAGCTCGGCACCGACGTCGGCTTGCGCGGTCTTGTTCGACGCGGCGAGCTGGGCGCGGATCAGCGCGAGCTCGAGCCGCGGCCCGGTCTGCTGCTCGATCTCGGCGAGCATCGCGAGCACGCGATCGGAGACGCTCGTGGTCGGCTTCGCGTCGGGCACGAGCGAGACCGTGCCCGCGGCGAGTCCCTCCCCGTCGGGCTTGACGAGTGCGGTCTCCGTGCCGCTGCCTTCGGCGAGCTGCAGCCGCTCCGTGCTCTGCGGCCCGTCGTCGGTCGTGTCATCGTCGGCCAGCTCGTCCTCGCGCTTGGTCTTCGCGTCGGGTGCACCCAGGCCCTCCTCCGCCGCGATGAGGCCCGGCAACAGGTGCGGCACGAGCGCCGGATCCGCGAGCAGCGCTTGCTTGAGCCGCTCCTTCGTCCCGCGGAAGTTCTTGCGCTGCGCGGCGAGCTCGGCGGCCGCCGCGAAGAAGTGCGGGGTCTCGGCGAGCTTCTGCGCGTCCTTCAATAGATGCTTCGCCGACTCGAGGTCATCGCGCCCGAGCGCGGCCTGCGCGGCCGCGACGAGCAGGTGATGCTCGCGCTTCGTCGTGTCCTCGCCGCGCCGCTTGCCGAGCCGTTGCCACAACCCGGCCGCCTCGCTGAAGCGCGCCTGCTCCTCGTACAGCGACGCCAGCGCACGCAGCGCACCTTCATGGCCGGGCTCGTCGAGCAGGACCTCTTCCATCGCGCGCGTGGCACGCCGCGGCATGCCGGCCGCACGAAAATCGAGGCCGAGCTCGTACATCGCGCGATGGCGGAGCTTGCGGCGATCACGCTCGCGCAGCGCCAGCGCCTGATGGACGCGGATCGCGCGCTCGTGCTCGCCACGGCTCCGGAACATCGCGCCGAGCGCGAAGTACGGCTCGACATCGTCGATGTTCTCCTCGACGACGGTCTTCAGCTCGTCGATCACGGTGTCGTGATCGCGCGCGATGAGGTGACTGATCGCGCGCATGTACGAGCGCGCGTGGCGCGCGGTGCGGCGCAGCTGCCGATCGTCGGGTACGTAGTAGCGCCCGATCAGGACCCCGGCCGCCATCGCGCCGAGCCCGACGAGCAGGAGGACCAGTGCCGCGCCCATGTCGCGAGCATGCTACTCCAGCTCGACCCACGTGGTCCCACGGCTGGCGAGCAAGAACTGGCCGTGGCCCTGACACTGGCCGTCTGCCCACGCGTTGCAGCCATAGGTCACCGCGAAGTCCGCCTTGTGATCGCCGTCGACGTCGATCGCGCCGACCTCCAGATCCGCGAGCGACCGCTTCACGCCGGCGAGCACGTCGTCCTTGAGCAGCGCCGCGCGGATCGCGACGACGTCCGCCTTCGACGGCTCGACGAACACGACCTGGGTCTTCGCCGGTAGCAGCAGCACCGCGTCTGCCCCGGGGCGACGATCGATCGCGAACAGCGGCAGCGCGATCTGGCCGTGCTCGATCGTGGCCTCGAGGTTCATGCCGACGAGCGGCTGCACCACGACCACGTCTCCGGTCGGCGCCGCGCTGCCGTCCCCCGGCGTCAGCACGATCACCGTGCCGGCGTGACCGATCACCGCGCGCGTCTCGGACTGCACGAGATCCGGCGGCGATGGCCGAAACACACCGAGCCACGCGACGCGCTTCGGCGGCGCGGCGCCCGCCGCGCCCGCGAGCACGACCACCATGGCGACCGCGAACCGCATGTCTCGATTATGGGCCGGGCTCGTGGAAGAACAACTTCCTAGAAGCGGCCGACGAGCGCGAGCCCGGGCACGGTGGCGTTCGCCGGCGTGCGGATCGGCGCCACCACGACCGACGCGTGCTCGTGGTTGTAGTCGTCGACCGCCTCGGGCGTCGTGGCCAGGTCGAACAGCGCGCCGAGGACCACGACACCCGCCATCGCGTCGATGAACGGCGAGGTCTTGATCGGGGTCGCGGGACAGGCGCCGCGCGGCCCGCCGAGACATGCCGAGGCGATCGACTCGCCGAGCACGACGCCGGTGAACCCGACGAGCCGCGCCACGAGCCCGCCGCTCCACGTGTGATGGGCGTAGATCCGGCCGATCGACGGCCCGACCAGCAGGCCGACCGCGCCGAATGCAAACATCGCCGACTGCTGGCCCGGATCCTTGGCCACGACCGCGTCGACGCTCGCCGCGACGCCCACCGCGGTCACGCCGAGCGACCACGCCAGCGCGGTCGCCACACTCTTCTCGGGGCGGACTTCCTCGGGAGTCAGCCCGGGTTGCGCATGGCCGACCGAGGTCGACGCGATGACGACGCAGACGATGATGGCGCGCATGCCGCCGCGACCAGCACCGCCCGAGCCAAGTGCAGCATCGCTATTGCGTGAGGTTGCGCACGCCGCGATGCCGCACGAAGGCGAAACCGCGACATCGTCGCCGCACTTCGGGCGCGTCAGGCGCCGAGGCCGTCGTCGTCGAGGGCGTTCATGACCCGCGCGGCCTCGGTGCTCGGGGTCTCGGGCAGGTCCTCGAGCGGTGCCGGCTCGGTGAACGGCAGGTTACGGAGCTTCGCGAGCTCGCGTTCCAGCCGCCCGACCAGCGACTCGTACTGCCGCCGGCGCCAGACGTAGAACATGCTCCACAGCACGAGCGCCGCGAGCAGGATCGCCGACGCGAGCCAGCCGGCGATCAGCGCCGGGAACCACACGTCGTGTGGCTTGTCGCCGAACAGGCCGGTGAGCCACGGCGGAATCGTGACCGGGATCCAGCCGGAGTTCGCCACCAGGAACAACCCGGCGATCACGCCGAGACCGATCATCGACAGGATGACCGTCGCGGTCGCAGCGAGTCGGAGCCAGCGGATCACGGCGCGATCAGATTACTATCTTCGGGCAGCGGGTGACCGGCGCGCTTGCGGTGAATCTTCTGCCGCTGTGCCTCCGGCGACCCGATGTCGACCTCGTAGCCGAACGTCAGACCGAGGTACGAGGTGCGCTCGAATTCTCGGTACGACACGCCCAGGAAGTAGCCGTTGCCCGACGGAAACCCGTGGTCCATGTAGTGGTGGCCGACGCGAAGCCCGACCATCCCTTCGAGCTCGTCGGCAAACGGCGCGCTCGGGGCGCCGTCGTGCCGCGCCGGTGCGCCGGCCTCGTACGACGCCCGCGCCCGCGCGAGCAACCGCAACCGGTTCGTCAGATCGGCCTCGACGGTTGCTTCGAGCGGAAGCAGCACGGCATCGTCGAGCGAGCGCGTCGCGCCCATGACGCCGATGCCGGTGCCGAGCGTGACGAACGCCGTGCCGCCGAACCGCACCGCGACGCCGAGCGGGTACAGCGTCATGTCGTACGCGAAGCCGCCGCGACCCGTCGTGGCGCCCCACGCGACGTCGAAGCCGAAGTGATACTGGATCTCGTCCGACAACCCGAGGAACGGATGGACGCGCGCGCCGACGAGCACCAGGTCGTCGACCACCGCGCCGTGCGGCGCATCGTCGACGTGGGTGAGCGCGGTCGCCTCGTAGTGGATCGACGCGCCGCCCTGCAGCGCCCTGCCGAGCTCGCAGAACAACGAGCAGCGCTTCGCCTCGGCGACGCGCGACGTCAGCACGAGCCCGATCGCGACGACGATCGCCCTCACCGGTCGGCAAACCCGAGCCGGCCCGGGCCGAGCGGCAAGATGATCGCCGGTGGCCACAGGTCGATGCCGACCGACAGCCCCATGATGTGGATCTCGACGCCCTCCTTGAGCCCGATCTTGACGCCCAGCAGCGGCGTCTCGAGCTGGAGCCCGGTGCCCTCGCTCGTCACGCCGCCGCCGATCAGGCCGCGCCAGTCCTTGCCGATCGCCGTCGACGGCAGGCTCGCGTGCAGGCCACACGTCCGCAGCACGCGATCGCCGAACGTGTTCGAGTTCGGCCCCGGATAGAACGTGTAGTCGGATTCGATCTCGCGCTTCACGCCGGGCGCGACCTTCTCGATGCAGGCCGCCGCGCGATCGGCCTCGTTCCCGCGCCACATCGCGTGCAGGATCGGATCGCCGTACGCGTGGTGGCCGCGAAACGGATCGGGCTCGCTGCCGCTGCCGCCGACCTCGTAGACCACCCACAGGGTCTCGCCCTTGCGGCGCACCGCGAACCACGGATGGCGCGCGATGTTGTCGAGCGGATGGCCGAGCGTGCCGCTGAGCAGCGCGACCGTGGTCGCGTCGTTCTTCGGCAGGTCGAGCGACCGCGGCACGATCACGCAAGCGGAGATCGCGAGCAGCCACAGCCAGCGCACGGGCGCCACGGTACCCGAAAACGAAACCACCCCGGCGGTCAGGCCGGGGTGATGTCACGCAGGAAGCGACGCTTACTGCGCGTCTTTGGGCTTCAGCTTGTCGAGCTTGCCGCGGAACTTGTCACCGAGGGTCGCACCACCGGCGTTCGGCGACGCGTAGCCCTGGGCATCCGCCATCTCCTTCGCTCGGTTCGCGCCCTTGATCGACAGCCCGATCTTGCGCTCGGCCGCGTCGGCGTGAAGGATCTGGACCTTCACGGTCGCACCCGGCTGCAGCACCGTGCGCGGATCCTCGACGTGCTCTTCGCTGATCTCGCTCACGTGAACGAGACCTTCGATGCCCTTCTCGAGCTCGACGAACGCGCCGAAGTCGAGGACCTTGAGGATCTTGCCCTCGACGACCTTGCCGGCCGGGTAGTCGTGCGGGATGCGATCCCACGGATCCGGGACCAGCTGCTTGATGCCGAGCGAGATCG
>Ga0326726_10005047_pt1 | contig 11994 bp, 9 predicted proteins | sample MHFenrmetagenome_2_FD_207603 | JGI IMG/M metagenome (GOLD analysis project Ga0326726, IMG submission 207603) | Lab enriched peat soil microbial communities from Michigan Hollow, Ithaca, NY, United States - MHF15MN | ecosystem: Environmental > Terrestrial > Soil > Wetlands > Peat | place: USA...
GGCACAGAGTCAGGGTCGCGCGGATATTCTTCTCGTCGTCGACGACGAGCACGCGCACGCCCGTGGCCGCGGCGCCCGCGCCGCGAGTCACTCGTCGCCTCGGATCCGCCGAGCCTCGAAGTAGAAGCGCTTCTCCTCGGCTTCGCCCAGCGAGAACGCCTTGCGCGGCAGCGCGCCGTCGCGCGCCACGAGCGGGAAAAGCTCCGCCTTCGCGAGCGCGGGCAACAGGAAGCCGACGCGCCGGGGCTGCGCGGCCAGGTCGAGCAGCACGTCGTCGCCGTGGATGTAGTCGAGCGAGCTGTCGGGGTGCGCCGCGACGTGCGCGTCGAGAAACTCCTGCAGCAGGCTGACCGCGAGCTTTCCGCGCGTTCGCTCGAGTGCCAGCACGCCGCGCCGCGCGCCGTCGACCCAGCCCAGGAAGCGAGCCTCCGGCGTTGCCGCGCGCCGCTCGGCCAGGCGCGCGTGCAGCGCCGAGTCATCGGCCACAGGCTCCAGGCTCGCGGCCACGCCCGCGCGCGCGAACCAGCCCGGCAGGGCGGCCAGCAGCGCGTCCGGGTCGGTCCGGAACACGATCCTGTGTATGGGCAGGAAGCGCAGGCCGGGATGGTGCACGTTCACCAGCTCGACGAGCGCGAGGCGCGCCGGGTGTCTCGCGCGCACGGCGGGGTCGAGGCTCGCCTTCCGCCGCTCCCAGGACAGCTTCGCGGCCGCGAGCGAGTGATTCCCGTCGCCCACCGCGTACAGGAACGGCTCGGCCTCCGGCGCGTCTGCGGGATCGCGCTTCTCGGCCGCGTCGGCCAGCGCGCGCAGCGCGCGCCCGATCTGCGCGAGCTCGGCGGCCGCAGTCACTGCGCCTCCCCGCAAATGGCCCGCGCCGCGCGCGAGCTCGAAATCGTAGAGCGTCGGGCGCGCGGCGTTCGCGAGCGGCTCGATCACCGTGCGCGCGGGATCGTCGATCAGCACCAGCACGTGCGGCAGCTCGAGCGCGGCGCCCTCGCGCACCCGCAGCCGCGGCGGGAGGCGCTCCTCGACGGTCGCCTCGGTCGCGCGTACCAGCGCGCGCGCCCCCGCGCTGTAGCGGTAGCGCTCGAGATCGATCGCGACGAGCAGGCCGCGGCGCGACGCGACGTGCGGCGTCGCGCGGTCGACCAGCACGAAGCCGTGCAGCGGCGGCGCGAAGACGCCCCCCGCCAGATAGGCGCGCATGTGCCCGTGGATCTCCGCGACGCGCGCCGCCTCGTCGGACGAGCCCAGCCAGACTTCGGGCAACACCAGGTGGAGCGCCGACGGCGCGGCGCCGATGCGCTTCGCCTCTTCCTTCCAGTACTCGGGCTGCGACGTGTACTGATCGCACGCGATCACCGCCCAGCGCGCCGGATCGACGCCCGCAGCGGGCAGGAGAATCTCGGGCACGGCGAGTCCGACGGACGTCAGCTCTTGCATGGCTCCCAACTCGCCAGCACGTCCGAAGGCGCCAGACCGGCGCCGTCCACATGTGTGGCTCCCCGGGACGGGCTCGAACCGCCGACCTAGTGGTTAACAGCCACCCGCTCTACCAACTGAGCTACCGGGGAATCGGGCGCCGATTCTACGGATCCCAGGGGCTCGATCAAGAGCCCGGCGGAACGCCGATGCGGCAGGCCGGCGCCGCGTCGCCGCCGTCGACCGGGCCGCTGAGCGCGACCTCGAGCTGCGTTCCGGGCGCGAGCTCGGGCAAAGTCACCTCGCTCACCCCGGAGACGTTTGCGAGCTCCTTGTCGGGCAACACCGAGCGGAGCTGGCTCACGCGGGCGGAGGCGAAGCGCTTGCCGTGTGCGGGATCCCAGCGCAGGACCAGACCCTCGGGGGTGCGCTGCAGCGCGAGCGCGAGGTCCGGCGCGGTGACCTCGAGTGGCTCCGAGTAGAAGCTCTCGAGGCCGTCCGCGTCGATCGCGCGCAGGCTGTAGCGAACGGTCTCCCCGCAGCCGACCGCGGCGTCGGCATAGACGGTCTTGGGCGCGTCGACGGTGGCGATGCGCACCTCGGGTCCGAACTCCGAGTCGCCCTTCTCGCTGCGCCAGACTTCGTAGCTGCGCACGTCGGCCTCGACGTTCTGCGCCCAGGCGAGCGCGACGTGGCCGAGCCGGCGCGCGTCGGCTTTGAGCCCCGTCGGCGGCAGCGGCTCGGCCTTGGTCACGCCGCGGATCGGCGCCTCGGTCATCTCGCTCTCGCCGCCGAAGCGGTTCACCGCGGAGATGCGGTAGTACATGACCCGCAGGTCGCCGGGGATCGTGTCCTCGTACACAGAATTGAGTCGGCCCTCGGCGAACGCCACGCGCTCCCAGGGGCCGGCCATCGTCGGACAGCGATAGATGCCGTAGCCGGCGACCGCGACCTGTTCGCTCGGCTTCCACGAGAGCACCGCCTTGCGCGGCAGGTTCGAGTAGACCTGGAGTGACTCCGGAATCGCGGGGCGCGGCTCGGTGGTCGCCGTGAGCGCTGCGTGACTGCGGGAGACGCGGCCCTGACGGTCGTACGGGTGCACGCGATACGTGTAGGTCTGGCCGTCGCCCAGGGCGCCCGGCTTGTCGCCTTCGTCGGTGAACACGGTGCCGAAACGCGAGTTGGTGATGCCGACGCGGTGGAACTGGCCTTCGGCGGTGCCGCTCCCGCGCAGGATCGCGTAGCCCGCGACGTCGCCGACGAGCACCGGCTCCCAGGCGAGCGAGATCTCCCGGTCCGCGTTCGACGTGACGCGCAGGTTCTCGGGCGGGAGGAGATCCGAGGCGCGATCGAAAACCAGCGTCTGGTCCGCGGCGAACAGCTTCGTCGCGACCTTCTCGGCGGTGCCCGCGCAGCCCGCCAACGCGAGCGCGAGACAGGTGCTACACAGGGATGTGTTGAGTGAGCTACGGCCCACGAGTCTGGATCTCCTCGAGGCGCGAGAGGATGCGCTCGGCGCGGTCGACGTTCTCCTTGGTGCGCTGGTCGTCCGGGGCGATCAGCAGCGCGTCGCGCCAGACCGCCAGCGCCTTCTCGAGATCCTCTTCCTGGAAATAGTGCTTGCCCTGTTCGTAGAGCGCGGGCAAGCGCGGCGTGAGCTCCAGGCGCAGCGCCGCGAGCCGGCGTTTCGCGCCGGCGTGCTTGTCGTCGATGCGCAGCGCCGCGATGTATTCCTGGAGCGCGGCGTACGGATCGCCCGCCTCCTCGGCCTGCTGACCGGCCCGGAAGTGACCCTCGGCGAGAATCTCCTGCGATGAGAGCGTGGGCGGCGGCGGCGCGCCGCCCGCCGACTTCGTGGACTTGCGGCGCTGGTCCTCGTCGGCGAGCTCCTGGTCGTAGCGCCGGATGTACGACAGATAGCCGAGCGCGGCCTCGTTCTGCGGATCGAGCTCGAGGGCGCGCGAGAACGCGGCGCTCGCGCCCGCGCGATCGCCTAGCGCGTACGCGCGCTTTCCGTCCTCGAGCGAGCGCAGCACCTGCGCGCCGGTCTCGGCGTAGACCTGGCGCACCTCGATCTGGATCGCGGGGTCGAACGGATCGAGGCGCGAGAGCTTCTCGGCCGACGCATTCGCCTCGCGCAGATTCCCCGCCTTGAGCGCCTCCGCGAGCCGCTTTCGCTCGGCGTCCTCCTGCGTGTGGAGCTCGCGGAAGAGTTTCTGAACGCGCTCCAATGTCGCGGGCCGATCGGGGTCGAGCTTGAGCGCGAGGCGATAGTAGAGGACGGCTTCGGCGAGCCGCCCCTCGCCCTCGAAGAACTGCGCGCGCTTCTCGTAGCGCGCGAGGCTCGAGGCGAGCTCCGCCTCCAGCGTTTCGAGGCGCGCGTGCGCGCGGGCGTACTCGCGACTCGACTCGGGAATGCCGCGCCAGACCGCCAGCGCGCCCGCGACGTCGCCCTGACTGTAGAGTCTCTCTCCGCGGTCGTACGCTTGCGCGCAGCCGAGGGCGACGACGGCGACGAGGAGGAGGCGCAGCGCGGGCCGCCCCGCGCGGAGCCTGCAAGCGCCGCAGGCGCGCGCAGCAAGCCGCAGGCGCGCGAAGTCACCAAGAACCGGCACGGACCCGAGTCTAACGGAAGACCGCGAGCGCTCTAGTACAGGACCTTGAAGACCTCGATGGGGTGGTCGACCCCCTCGATCTTGCGCGGTCCTTCGGGCTTCGCGTCGACGAGCATGGCAACCCGCTCGCGCACGTCGCCGGTGATCATGATCTCGCCCGGTCCCGCGAGCGATTGCAGGCGGTTCGCGACGTTCACCGGCTCGCCGATCGCGGTGTAGTCCATCTTGAGCTCCGAGCCGATGTTCCCGACGACGACCATGCCGCAGTGAATTCCGATTCCGACCTCGAGGCGCACGAACGGCTGCAGCGATGCCTCGCAGCGCTGGTTGCGCTCGTGGATGGCACGCTGCACGGCGATCGCCGCGGCCACCGCGCGCTGCGCGTGGTCCTCGGTCACGATCGGCGCGCCCAGGTACGCCAGGATCGCGTCGCCGATGTACTTGTCGACGGTGGCGCCGTGCTCGAGCAGCCGGCCCGTGATCAGGTCGAAGCACTCGTTCAGGAAGGCGACCACGCGCTCCGGGCCGATCGAGCCGGTGAGTCGGGTGAACTTGCGGATATCGAGATACAGCACCGAGACTTCCCGAAGCTCGCCCTTCAGGTGAATCGCCTCGGGTGACTCGACCACTTCGCGCAGCACGTGATCCGAGACGTAGCGGCGGAACGCCGTCTCGATGCGCCGCTTCTCGCCCAGACTCTCGCTCATTTCGTTGAACGCGCGCGTCAGCACGCCGATCTCGTCGCGCGAGGAGGGCTCGACCCGCGCCGACAGATCGCCCGCCGCCAGCGCGTTCACCGCGAGCCGCAGCCGCTGCAGGGGGCGACTCACCATGCCCGAGACGACGAAGGCGATGATCAGACCCACACCGAGCAGCACGCCGGAGGCGATCAACACGTCGCGCCGCGCGCGCTGCACCACGCCGCGCGTGAGTGACGCGACGTCGAGTACGACCTGCGCCTCGCCGATGTCCACGTCGCGGTAAGTCATGCGCGACGCCACGACCAGCACGCCGTCGTTCGAGTCCGTGCTGAGATCGACGGTCGCGGCCATCCGCTCGTAGCGGTCCCGGTCACCCTGGATCGACGAGGCGACCACGCGCCCGTTCTTGTCGAGCACGCGCACCGCGCTGACCTCGGACTCCTTCGCGATCGTCTCGAGCAGCTGCGAGAGCATGAGGTCATCCTCGAGCAGCATCGGCTCGCGCGCGTTGCGCGCCAGCTGCTGGGCGAGAACGACCGCGCGCTTGCCCGCCTCGTCCGCCAGCGCGCGCGCGCTCTGGTCGAGCACGACCAGCGACACGGTGCCGATCGCGACGACCAGCAACACACTGGACAAGAGCGCCAGCTTGAAGCGCAACGGGAAAATCACGCGTCGGAACGTACCACCGGGGCTCTCGCGCAGAAAGGCCGCTCGACCTAGTCTAAGGGCGGATGCGCGGAGCCGATTCCAATCGTGTCGTCGTGTTCGACTTCGACGGAACGCTCGCGGACACGTGGCGCGATCTCGCGACCGCGCTGAACCGCACGCTCGCAGACACCGGCCTGCCGCCGGTCGAGGGCCCGCAGGTGCGCGCCTGGATCGGCGACGGCGCGCTGAAGCTGCTCGCGAACGCGCTGCCGGAGAGCGAGCGCGCGCCCGAACGGCTCGAGCCTCACTACGAGCGATTTCGCGCGCACTACGACCGCTGCTGTCTCGACACCACGGAGCTCTACCCGGGCATCGCCGGGTGTCTTGAGGCGCTGGGTCACGAGAGTCTCGCGGTGCTCTCGAACAAGCCCGCGCGCTTTCTCGACCGGATGATCGACGGGCTCGGCGTCAAGGGCGTGTTCGCGGCCGTGCTCGGCGGCGACACACTTCCGGTTCGCAAGCCCGACCCCGCGGTGTTGGCCGCGGTGATCGAGCGACTCGGCGTCCAGCCGCGCGAGATCTGGATGATCGGCGACAGCGCCGTCGACGTGGAGACCGGCCGCGCCGCCGGCGCGCGCACGATCGGCTGCGGCTGGGGCCTGCGCGGACGTGAAGAGCTGCGCGCGGCGGGCGTCGAATTCCTGCTGGAGCACCCGCGCGAAATCCCGACGACCGTTCTGCGCAGGAGCTAGCAAGCCGCGCGTTTCGCGCGGCCGTCCGCGCGGCGCGCCCCGCTTGGTGCCGTTGACTTGATTCTCGTCTCCGGACGCGGTCCACTAGGGGCGATCGCGCGTGTGGCTGAACGCGCACCGACGGGAGGAACGCCATGAAGTTCACGTGGTTCCACCTGATGCCGTACCGCTGGCTGCCGGCGGATTTTCGCGAGCGGTATCACAGCGTCTGGGTCGACCTGCCCAACGGGATCTACGACCCCGAGAAGGGCCACGACCTCTACAACGAATATCTCGACATGCTCGAGTACGCCGAGCAGTGCGGCTTCGACGCGATCGCCGTGAACGAGCATCACCAAAATGCGTACGGGATGATGCCGTCGCCCAACATCATGGCGGCGACGCTCGCGCGCCGGACGTCGAAGGCGATGCTGCTGGTGCTCGGCAACTCGATCGTCTGCTACAACCCGCCGACCCGCATCGCCGAGGAGTTCGCGATGCTCGACGTGATCTCGGGCGGGCGGCTGATCGCGGGCTTCCCCGTCGGCACGTCGATGGACATCAACTACTGCGCGGGTCAGAACCCGGCGACGGTGCGCGACAAATACCGCGAGGGCCACGAGCTGATCGTGAAGGCGTGGAAGACGCGCGAGCCCTTCGCGTTCAACGGGAAGTACACCAAACTGCGTTACGTGAACCTGTGGCCGCGGCCGATCCAGCAGCCGCATCCGCCGGTGTGGATCCCGGGTCTCGGCTCGATCGAGACCTGGGACTTCTGCGCGCAGCACGACTACAACTACAGCTACCTGTCGTTCTCCGGCTACAAGCGCGCGCGCAACATGATGAACGGCTACTGGGAACGGCGAACCGCGCTGGGCGCCGACGACAACCCGCACAGCGCCGCCTTCTTCCAGCAGGTCTGCATCAGCGAAACCGACGCGCAGTGCGAGAAGGAGTGGTGGCCGCACGTCGACTACTTCTTCAACAAGTGTCTCCACCTGTATCCCGGCACGTCCGAGGCGCCGGGCTACCGCAGCGAGGCGTCGCTGCGCGCGGGCATCGTCGCTCAGTTCGGCAATACGACTCAAAACATGGGCATCGACAAGACGTGGAAGCAGCTCGTGAACGAGGGCTACATCCTCGCGGGCTCGCCGGAGACGGTGCGCCAGCAGATCGAGGAGCTCGGCAAGACGCTGCGCGTCGGGCACGTGCTGCTCGGCTGCCAGATCGGCTCCGCGCCCGCGGAGCTCGTGAATCGAGCGACCAAGCTGGCCGGCGACCAGATTCTGCCGAAGCTGCGCCACCTGTATTCGGACTACGAAGATCGCTGGTGGCCCAAGGCGCTGCCCGCATCCAGACGCGCAAAGCCGGGGGCACACAATCCGGTGTCGGCGGGGGTGGGGCCATGACGGAGCCGAGGTCTCGCATGCTCGATCTCGGTTCGGGCCGACCCAAGCTCGAGGTCCAGGAGGCCGGCGCCGGACCGTCGCTCTTCTTCCTGCACGGCGCCGGCGGCGTGGCGTGGGACGGGGCGCTCGGGCTCCTGGCCAAACACTTTCATGTGTACGCGCCGTCGCTGCCCGGCTTCGGCAAGTCGCCCTCCGAGGGTCTCGAGCTGATCGAGGACGCGCTCGAGCTCTGGCAGCTCGGCTTCGACGTCATGGAAGCGCTCGGGCTCGAGAAGCCGCTCCTGGTCGGCGAGTCTTTCGGCGGCTGGATCGCCGCCGAGATGGCGGCGCTGCGCCCCAAGGAGGTCGGCAAGCTCGCGCTGCTCGCGCCCGTCGGCCTGTGGCGCGACGAGTCACCGGTCGTCGACCTGTTCGGACTCACGATCGGCGAGCTCCTGCCGTTCCTGTTCCACGACATGAAGAGCGCCGCGGCGCGGAACATGTCGCAGCTCACGACCTTGATGAGCGACAAGGACGACCGCACACAGGCGCAGATCGACCAGCTGATCGCGATCTTCCTCGGCTTCCGCACCGCGGCGAAGTTCCTGTTTCCGGTGCCCGACACCGGGCTGGAACGGCGTCTCTGGCGCATCCGCGTCCCGACCCTGGTGCTCTGGGGCGCGCAGGATCGCCTGATCGCGCCGTCGTACGCGGAGCTGATCGCGAAGCGGGTCCGAAACGCGCAGGTCGTGACGATCGAGCGCTGTGGGCACCTCTCGATGGCGGAGCAGCCGGAGGCGACCGCGAAAGAGATCCAGCGGTTCGCGGGAATCTGAGGGGGCGGAGCGCTTGAGCGACACCGCGCGACTGGCCGACTTCGCGCTCGGCCTGCGCGTCGAGGCGATTCCGGCTGCGGTGCGCGCGACGGCGCGCGCGGCGATTCTCGACGCGCTCGCGTGCGCGATCGCGGGGCGACACGAGCCGGTGTCGGAGCGCCTGCGCGCCTGGGCGCTGGCGCAGGGCGCCCGCGGCGTCGCCTCGCTCTGGGGCACGGGCGAGCGCACCTCGGCCGGCCTCGCGGCGCTCGTGAACGGCGCGGCGGCGCACGCGCTCGACTTCGACGACGTGTCGTGGGCGATGAACGGACATCCGACGGTCCCGCTCCTGCCCGCGGCGTTCGCGGCGGCCGAAGTCGTGGGCGCCTCGGGCGCCGATCTGCTCCGCGCGTACGTCGCGGGCTTCGAGGTCGAAGCGCGCCTCGGCCAGGCGCTCGGCCGCCCGCACTACGAGAAGGGCTGGCACGCGACCGCGACGCTCGGCGTCTTCGGCGCGGCGGCGGCGGCGGGGATCTTGTTCGGCCTCGACGCGGGTCAGCTGCGGCGCGCGTTCGGCATCGCGTGCTCGCGAGCGTCGGGCACGCGCGCGAACTTCGGCACCGACACCAAACCGCTGCACGCAGGGCTCGCGGCGCGCGCGGGGCTGGAAGCTGCCGAGCTCGCGCGCCTCGGAGTGACCGCGCGCGAGGATGCGGTCGAGGCGGAGATGGGCCTCGCCGATCTGTACGGCGGGAAGCAGCCCTTCGCGCTGCCGGCGATGGGGACGCCGTTCGCGCTCGAACGCCCCGGGCTCGAGCTGAAGCCCTATCCGTCGTGCCGGTTCACGCACCGCACGATCGATCTCGTGCTGGCTTTGCGCGAGAAGCACCCGGACCGCGAGCTCGAGTCACTCGAGATCGCGAGCGACCCGCTCGGCCTCAAGATCCTGATCTACCCGAGGCCGCGGACGGGGCTCGAGGCGAAGTTCTCGCTGCCGTATTGCGCGGCGATCGCTTGGCTCGACGGCTGGCCGGGGCTCGACTCGTTCTCCGACGAGCGCGCGTCGCTGCACGACGTCCAGTCACTCCTGCGAAGAGTCACCGTGCGCGAGGCGCGCGGCCCCGAGGAGGAAGTCGAAGCCGTATTCAAGGACCACTCGCGCGAGCGACTCAGCGCGCGGCACGCCAAGGGCAACCCGGAGGTCCCCATGCGCGACTTCGAGCGACTCGAGAAGGTGCACGCCTGTGTCTTCCCCGAGCTCGGAGTCGGCGCGCCCGAGAAGCTGGTGGCGGCCGTGGACCAGATCGAGTCGCGTCCCGACCTGAGTGAGCTGGCGAGGTGTCTCGCGTGAAGCTGTCGGTCGGCGTCTGGGACGCGCTGTCGGCAAAGCTCGCGGAGAGGGCGGGCTTCGAGCTCTTGTTCCTGTCCGGCTTCGCCGTCGCGGGAACACAGCTGGGCGAGCCCGACTTCGGGCTGCTGACTCAGACCGAGACGCTGCAGCAGGCGAGGCGAATCATCGAGGCGGTGCGGACGCCGCTGATCGTCGACGGCGACACGGGTCACGGTGGACCGCTGAACGTGCAGCGGCTCGTGCGCGAGCTCGTGCGCATGGGCGCGGCCGGAATGCTGCTCGAGGATCAAGTCTGGCCCAAACGCTGCGGGCACATGCGCGACAAGCAGGTGATCCCCGCGGAGGAGCACGTGCAGAAGCTGCGCGCCGCGGTCGACGCGCGCGGCTCCGCGCGACTCACGATCATCGGCCGCACCGACGCGCGCGGCCCGCTCGGGATCGACGAGGCGATTCGCCGCGGGCGACTGTACCGCGAGGCGGGCGCGGACCTCATCTTCGTCGAGGCGCCGACCTCGCGAGACGAGCTCGCACGCATCGGTCGCGAGGTTCCGGGCCCGCTGATGGCGAACATGGTCGAGGGCGGAGTCACTCCCATTCTCGCACTCGACGAGCTGCGCGCGCTCGGCTTCGAGTACGTGGTTTATCCGCTCACGGGTTTGCTCAGCGCGGCGCGCGCGCTCGAGCGCGCGTTCCGCGAGCTCGTCGCCAAGGGCACGAGCCGGAACGACGACGAGGCGCGCATGAGCTTCGCCGAGTTCACGTCGCTCGTCGGGCTCGAGGAGAAGTACGCCGCGGCCGAGCGCTACAAGACCTCGAGTCACTGAGTCAAAAGGGGGAACGCATGTCGGCGAAGCCGCACGCGAACGTCTGGACCGATCCGCTCACGCCGCTCGTCATGCTGCAGCGCACCGCGCGAGTGTTTCCGAGACGCGAAGCGGTGGTGCACGGAAAGCTGCGCTGGACGTACGAGAAGCTCGCCGAGGAGGTGGGTCGCATGGCGGGCGCGCTGCGTCGCGCGGGCGTCGGCGCCGGGGACCGGGTCGCGATCCTCGCGCCGAACACCCCCGCCCATCTGGTCGCGCACTTCGCGCTGCCGCTGCTCGGGGCGCCGCTCGTCTCGATCAACACGCGCCTCGCCGCGGCGGAGATCGCGTACATCCTCGATCACTGCGGCGCGAAGGTGCTGCTCGTCGATCCAGAGCTCGCCCCGCCGCTCGATCCCATCCTGCCCGAGCGCAAGGCGCTGCAGCACGTGATCGAGATCCCCGACGGCATCGTGCGCGCGCGGCCGGGCAAGCTAGCCTGGGACGCGTTCGCGAAGGACGCGCCGGTGCTGCCCGTCGAGAACACGGTCGAGGACGAGGAGGGCGTCATCTCGATCAACTACACCTCCGGCACGACCGGCATGCCGAAGGGCGTCATGTACACGCACCGCGGCGCATATCTCAACGCGATGAGTCAGGTGGGCGTGCTCGGGCTGAACCGCACCTCGACCCTCGTCTGGACCGTGCCCATGTTCCACTGCAACGGCTGGTGCATGCCTTGGGGAATCACCGCCGCCGCTGGGAAGCACGTGTGTCTGCGCAAGGTCGATCCGGCGGAGCTGTTCCGCCTGATCGACGAGGAGGGCATCACGCACCTGAACGGCGCGCCGACCGTGCTGCTGATGCTCGCAAACGATCCCGCGGCGCAGGGAAGACACTTCGATCCGCCGATCCGCACGTGCACCGGCGGTGCGCCGCCTTCGCCGAGCCTCCTCGAGCAGATGGAGAAGCTCGGCGTGAAGATCACTCACTTGTACGGACTCACCGAGACGTACGGACCGCACGTCGTCTGCGAGATCCAGGACGGCTGGGAGAAGCTCGAGACCGGGGCGCGCGCCAAGATGATGTCGCGCCAGGGCGTTCCGTTTCCGCACGCCGTGTATCTGCGCGTCGTGGACGCCGACATGAACGACGTCCCCGCAGACGGCGCGACCATGGGCGAAGTGGTCATGCGCGGCAACAACCTGATGCGCGGCTACTACGCCGACCCGGAGGCCACGACGAAGGCGTTCGCGGGCGGCTGGTTCCACTCCGGCGACGTCGGAGTCATGCACCCCGACGGCTACATCGAGCTACGCGACCGCTCGAAGGACATCATCATCTCGGGCGGCGAGAACATCTCGACGATCGAGGTGGAGAACACCATCGTGCGTCACCCCGCCGTGATGGAGTGCGCCGTCGTCTCGATGCCGCACGCGAAGTGGGGGGAGGTGCCGAAGGCCTTCGTGTCACTCCGCCCGGGTGCTGCGGCCAGCGAGGCCGACATCATCGCGTTCACG
>Ga0326726_10005048_pt1 | contig 11992 bp, 13 predicted proteins | sample MHFenrmetagenome_2_FD_207603 | JGI IMG/M metagenome (GOLD analysis project Ga0326726, IMG submission 207603) | Lab enriched peat soil microbial communities from Michigan Hollow, Ithaca, NY, United States - MHF15MN | ecosystem: Environmental > Terrestrial > Soil > Wetlands > Peat | place: USA...
TTCTTGCCGGTCTTGTTGTGCTTCATCGGGGCAGCCCAAACATAGCCATCCTTGCCAATGAAGTAGAGATATCCCTTTTCACGCTGAATTTTTTCTTTTCCAATTTTGGTTCCCATTTAAACACCTCAAAACCACTATTGGGTTTTGATAATGAGAGTTAACGCCTGATAATATAAAAGGTTTCCGTCGAAAGTCCGTCGAAGTCTGGATTTTTATCAAAATTTTGAGGGTATTTTTGGTATTGTGACACACTATTAAGCCCGATTAGAATCCCGTTTAAATCGCTTGGTTTTAACTATTTCGGTCAAATTTCAGTTTTTTTCGACAGTTACGTCGTTAATTTTTTAAAAAAGAGAAGCGCATCTCCCGTAGCTCCAGAAGGGGCGATGCTCCTAGGGCAGGGCGCAACACCTTTGTCCAATAAAAACCCGTACTGCTTAAAAACCACCGTAGTATCTATCCGGGAATTTAACAATCATTTCCAATTATAATTAGGCCGGTGTTCCTTCTGTCCAGAGGCTTTTGGTCTGCCTTTCGGCTCGTTGAGTACGAACCCACCGGGACCAGTGAAATTGAAAATGATGGGAGACTCCCGTCATATTTAATCATGAGAATCTTGTCGTATCTTTAAAAAATAGGATATGAACAGCTCCATCCGTCTGGACAAAGGTGAGGTTCAGATGAATACACCCGTTCATTCCCGAAAAGTCCGGGTTTTTCAAACCGGTCCTTTGCCCACACCTGTTAGAAAGGAGGCTATGGTCATAACCGGCAGGATCCTGAAAATGATCTTGATGTATCCGTTTGAAACCACGAGTCTTCCTAAAAGGATTTTGGGGCCATTCAACATAAATGTTGAAAGATACGAAGGGCAGTGGATCTTCCAAATGCCCAAAATTTATTGTCTGGAAAATCCCATTATGATGAGATTTTCTTGTACTTCCACCTCATCCTTACCGATGACTGTAACCTGTGCTGCAGCTACTGCCGGGCCAAAGTGTTTGTAAACACCGAAGAGGTGAACGATACAAGTACCCCACAGATCGAGATCGATTCTCATCTTCCACCTGACCTGAACTTCAATCTTGACCTGCTCTATGACTTTTTACAAAAGGATCCCACCCCCACTCTCACATTTTATGGTGGGGAACCTCTCCTGCGGGCGGACCTGATTGAAAGGATCATGAGGGAAGCTCCTGTCCAGCGGTTCATGATGCAGACAAACGGAGTCCTGCTTGATCGTTTATATCCGGAAATTATCAACCGTTTCTCTACAATCCTTGTTTCCCTTGACGGGCGCGAGGGTCTCACTGATGCAAACCGGGGTTCGGGCACATACCGGAAAGTAATCGAAAATGTCAAAAAAATCCGCTGTAACGGGTACAGGCATGAGCTTATTGCCCGTATGACAGTCAACGAGAGTACGGATATTGTTGATGCAGTCCACTGGCTCGCCAGCAACCCGGATTATTCCTTTTCCTCCATTCACTGGCAACTGGATGCCAATTTCGCCGATGATTTTTCACATCGCCGGTTTGCTGACTGGGTTTTTGAGAACTACAATCCCGGCATTCTCCGGCTCGTGGAAGACTGGGTTGACCATATGGAAAACGGGCATAAGGTGCTGCGCTGGTATCCATTCCTTGATCCCATGGAAGACCTGCTTCTTGGACGTCAGAGTCAGCTGAGATGCGGGGCTGGACATGCAAATTATAGTATTATGACGGACGGACACATCGCTCCCTGCCCCGTCATGATTGGGATGTCACGGTATTACGTGGGGCACATACAAAATTCTGATCCTCTTAATCTTGCAGTCATATCCGTGAACGGCGAGTGTACTGACTGTCAAATCCTCGGATTTTGTGGGGGGAGGTGCCTTTATTCAAACATCACAAAACCATGGGGAGCGGATGAGCGCAGGATAGTCTGTAGTACCGTGGAAACACTTTATTCCGGTCTGACGAATGTACTTCCCCGAGTAAAGGATCTTATTGCCCGCGAAGTGATCCATAGTACAGATTTTTCTCATGAGAAGTATAACGGATGCGAGATTATTCCCTGAACATGAAAAAAGGCGACCCTTATTCGTCACCACGCAGATGCATTTATAATCCTGGCGGAAATATTTAAACTGCAGAACAAAACTGCAAGAGAAAAACAATGGAAAAGAAAAGTTATGGCGGCCCGAAAAGTTTCGGTCCCAGAGAAATGACAAAAACAGTCTGTTCAGATTGCGGAAAAGAATGCGAAGTTCCCTTCAAGCCAACTGAGGGCAGGCCGGTCTATTGCAGAGACTGCCTCCCAAAACACCGGAAACCCCGGTTCTAATCCTTATTTTCTCCCTTTTTTCCGATTATGCTCAGAAAGAATTCCATGGCAATACATTCCTCTAAAAGGAGATATCTTCTTTTTGCGTACCCTGTATTGTACAATGGCAATATCATGGAAAGAAGCGAAGGAATGTGCAGCGCGAGAGGGACTTCCGCAGGTCTATCATGATTGTGATGCTGAAGTTTACGGAGCATGCAGACCTGGCGAAAATCAGGGATCTTCTAAAGAAGGTGTCTTTATTGAACACCGGTGTATCTGTATGCCTGCACATCTGATGCCAGAAGAACTCGAAGCAAAAGAAAAAAAATTTCTCCGTGATAACCCCGACTGGTGATTTTCCACAGATGTGGCGGGTTTATTTTTTTATACGGATATCTTGGCGGATCCTGTGGAAGATATCGTAGAGCATCACACGGAATTCCGCCCCAATTTCCTCCCATGATCTGGCATCCGATCCGGTCGGTAGTACTGAAACATACCGTTCACCATTCACCAGAATTGTATCACTTCCATCTTGACTTTCTGTCGTCTGTAGCTCTGAGAGCTGCCTGAAGATAACGTAATACCCGGTTACGAGAACGATAAGAAAAACAAGAGGGACAATAAGGGATGGGATCAACCAGAAGAACTGTGAGACTGTTGTACCATACGTATTGTCCACCCATTGGAAGACAATAAGGATGAATGCAATGCAAAACGCACTGCCGAATGCCCTGATGATAGGTGCCGGAAGGTTAAGGGGAAACGCAAATGTGCCAAAGATATCAGCAACAAAAAGGATAATCAGGATAAAAAGGAGAAGCCAGAAGTTCGAAAACAGAATACCATTGGCCGCATTTTGAAAAATACCTTCGGGTGTGGTGACGGTCGCCAGGATCTTTGCCAGGACCATTACGATCAAAAAACAGATGATCGTCATCATCCGTGAGACAAAAATCCAGCTCAGCGGCTTCTTCTGAAATCTTACCATAATCTCCTTCACCAGAAAGGCAGTAAAGGATTTGTCATGTTTCCTATATAGTGATTGACCTCCACGTTATTGAAAAAAATCACACAATTTCTCCATTATTAAGTAGCAGGATTTCTCTGGTCTCAATAGCATTCAGGGCATATGTTCTTAGCTGATCTACTCTGATCACTGGAACCAAAAAAATTGAGAATGTTGGGATAGACGGAAAAATCCCCTCTTTGAAGGTGGCTTTCTTTGAATTTCCATACCGTATCACAAGACCTATTATCCGGATTATGGATCATCTGGTATGCAGGTCAATTACAAAAGATACGGCCTTTACCTGCTCCGGTGGCAGGCAAGCACTCCGATTCTGGCACTGGTCGGCATCCTGTTAGCTCCTTACGGGTGGCTTATCGCAGCAATTGTGGCAAACCTGATAGGCGGCCTGATCTTTTTCTGGGTGGACCAGTACATATTCACATGCCAGTCACTCGCCTCACAGTGGGAAGTCAAAGACAATATCTCGTGTGTGGACTGCGGTAGGATTGCACGGGGGTACCGTCTGGTCAGATCGGGAGATTATGACCGGACACATGATTATGAACCGGAATTCAGGTGTGAGGAATGTTCGAAAAAAAAGACAGAAGAATTGAAAGAGCGTGGAGTAAAAATCGAGTAAGCGCAAAAAAATGGATGCCTTCCATTGCAGACGTTCATTCATATCCGGAGATTATTCGAACTATTAAAATTTTTGCTCTGTAGAAAACCTCAATGATGAGAAATTGTAAGAATCTATGTATGTTACAGATGATCATTTTGTTAGCGATTTCTTTCATCTGAACCAGGACTCGTCTAGCTTTGAGATCCCCGCTAAACTTTCTTTTCAGGACAGAGAATTTGTTTTCCACGAGTTGTCGTCTTGGGTAGATGTCGTCATTGAACTGGCGTGCCATTTCCTGACGGTAAGTACCCCCAATAATCTCATTATTCCAAGAGCGGATTGGGATAACCGAATTGGCGTGAAGATGTTCTCGGATAAGCCGGTGAATCGATTCAGAATCGTATCCTTTGTCCATGACGTAAAAATCGGATTTCCGGATATTATGGCATTGTCGGAGTAATTTCTCGGCATGCCGGGTATCATGGACCCGGCTTTTCGAGGCGACAAATCCGGTAATCACCTGTTGATCGGTATCTACTGAGATCGAAGTTTTAAGGAAATGTTTTCGAATTTTCCCGGTCCGTTCAGAAAAATAGTGACTGCAATATCCGCTTGTAAATCCGGAAGAATCGATCGCGGTTATGGGGATATTGTCGTCGTTGGAGTAAAACAAATTCAGGGTTTTTCTGAAGGTGAGCCGAAGGTGCAGCGATTTTATCCGGCAGAGAAATTTCTGAAGCGTTGTGAAGTGGGGTACTATCGAAAGATCGAGGATCTCCCGAACTCTCTCCATATCACCAATATCCTCAATAAATTCTCGATAATGCTGGTTTCGATAATCCTTGAAGAGAACAAGGACGAGAAGTTGATGCTGGTTGTAGATCTTTTTCGAATATTTACAGGAATACAGATTGAGATGAGTTGATTTTACAACAGAAATGGCTGTTTGGACAAACCTGATATTCCGGCTTGCCGATCTCTTAATTGTCTCCTTACATTTTGTGCACACATCATGGTAAGGAGACGCTGTACCTTAGATCTTTCGGTCGTCGGTACAATCTATTTTGAATTAGGATTTCAACAGAGCAAAAATTTTTTATCATCTGATTCATTAATTAATCCATTTTTTTTGTTTTTTTGTTGAATCAATTATTGCTGTTGTGCATTTAAAATTACATCAATAGACAAAAAAATACAATAATGTATAAATATGTACAAAGTTGACTTGTATACAGACAAGACCTTGCGGGAATTTACTGGCACCCCGGTAGCTCTCAAAAAATTTATTAATAGCGTTGCAAGGTGAAACCGTGTAGTTCGCGTTGATACCCTAAGGGAGTGGAAATTTCACCTATGAAAAACGATCTCACATTCAATCTTGGATTACAGGAATACCTCATTGCAGTGAATGATCAGCCAAAACCGCTGATCATCCCGCTCTGTGCTGAACTTCCTTTACCGGATATCTCGCCACTTGATGTGTATTCAGGCACCAGAAACGGCTGTGGGTTCCTGCTCGAATCTATGGAGGGTAGCGAAAAAATTGCACGCTATTCCTATATCGGGATCGATCCTGAGTTCGTGGTCACTATAGGTACCACGATAGAGGTTCAGGGAAATGAACCCTATACTGCTATTGCAAAGGATCCGGAAGGTGAGACACCCATAGACAGGATCAAATCGATCCTCTCCCGGTTCTGCTACATAAACGTAAATGCTCCCAGGTTTTTCGGCGGTATGGTCGGTTATTTCGCATACGACTGTGTGCACTCCCTCTTTGGAAATGCTGGGAGGGGAACCAACAACAGCCGGACTTCGAAGAGGAACCTGGACTGCGAAAACCATGACGCCCGATTCATGCTTACCAAAGACTGCATCATATTCGATCACGCACAGCGTAAACTCTACATCTTTTCAAGCCCGTTCCTCACTTACGATTCCAACCTGGAAAAAGAATATCGTCGGAGTGTTGAAAAGATCCGGAATCTGCGGGAGCATATTTCCTCCCTGAAACCGAAGAAACATACCGGTACATCGCTGAAGCCGGGAGGCGGAAAAAAGCCGGAATATATTCCATCAATATCTCAGGAAGCGTTTGAGCGATCAGTAAGGAGTGTAAAAGAGCACATTTACGCAGGAGACATCTTCCAGGCAGTGCTCTCGCACAGGATAGAGTGTGCAGTGAACAGCGATCCGTTCGCGATCTATGCCGCTCTCCGTGAGATCAATCCGAGTCCGTATATGTATTATCTCGATTTTGGCTGTGAGCAGGTGATTGGGGCGAGCCCGGAGATGCTCGTGAGGGTCGAAAAGCGGCGGGTGACTACGGTACCCATCGCCGGCACCCGTCCACGGGGACGCGATGCCCGGGAGGACGCACAGCTTGCACGCGATCTTCTGGCAGATCCAAAAGAGCGGGCTGAGCACACGATGCTCGTAGATCTCGCACGAAACGATCTGGGAAGGGTGTGCCGGTTTGGTTCCGTTGAGGTCGAAGAATTCATGGGTATTGAGAAATTCTCTCATGTCCAGCATATTGTTTCAACGGTCAATGGCATGCTCAAGGACAACCTTGACTGCTACGATGCATTCAAATCCTGTTTTCCTGCCGGCACGGTTTCAGGTGCACCAAAAATACGAGCTATGGAGATTATTGAAGAGGAAGAACCACAAAACCGCGGCATCTATGCGGGGGCCGTCGGTTATATCGGGTTCGACCGGAATCTTGAATTCGCAATCGCAATCCGGACTATTATTGTACGCAAAGACCGGGCATACGTACAGGCAGGGGCGGGCATTGTTGCTGATTCAATCCCGGAGAATGAATGGAAGGAGACCGGGAGCAAGGCTTCTGCCATGCTGCGTGCGATCGAGCTTTCGGGTGAGTTGTTATGAAAGTCCTGATCGTGGACTGCTACGACAGCTTCACCTATAACCTGTACCAGCAGGTAGGCAAACTTGGGGGTAATCCGGTTGTTATGACATCCGATACACCACTTGAACACCTTGAAAAATCCGGGTGCGACCGTATTATCCTCTCTCCCGGGCCCGGAACACCTGATGATTCCGGAGTCTGTCCTGAAGTACTGAAAACCATGAGCAGGACAATTCCAACTCTGGGTGTCTGTCTCGGGCACCAGGTTATATGCTCTGCATTCGGGGGAGAAGTCATCAGGGCAGATCACCTGATGCATGGCAAGACCTCTGTGATTCAGCACGACGGCCAAGGAATTTTTACCGGTATTCCTGCACCATTCATTGCAACCAGGTACCATTCACTGGTTGCCGGGAAAGACTCACTTCCCCGTGAACTCAGGGTGACTGCGACAAGCCTGGATGACAGGTATGTCATGGGAGTGCGGCACTCCTCTTATCCTATTGAGGGGGTGCAGTTCCACCCGGAGAGCATTCTCTCGCAGGAAGGCGATAGGATTATCAGAAACTTCCTGGCCGGAACCAGGGGGGCACAATGATGTTTAAGGAGACGCTCACAAAACTTGCCGTGCGGCAGGATCTTACAGCAGCTGAAGCTGCTGGTGTTATGGGAGAAATTGTGGAGGGGAGAGCATCACAGGCACAGATCGGTGCATTTCTCCTCGCGTTGCACATGAAGGGTGAAACCGCAGAAGAGATTGCTGCATTTGCCCGGGTATTGCGGGATCATGCAATAACGGTAAAGCCAGCAACCGGGCGAATATTGGTTGACACCTGCGGCACCGGGGGAGACGGGATACAGACATTCAACATCAGCACCGCTTCTGCCTTTGTTACTGCAGGGGCCGGTTGCCCGGTAGTCAAACACGGAAACAAAGGTATGAGCAGCAGGTGTGGTTCGGCAGATGTCCTCGCAGCGCTGGGAGTTAATTTTGCAACTGCACCGGATGTGCAGGCACATATTGTGGAAAAGGTCGGCATTGCATTTTTCTTTGCCCCTTATTTCCATCCGGCAATGAAACATACCATGGCTGCACGAAGGGAGATTGGGTGCAGAACCGTGTTCAACATCCTCGGCCCCCTGGCAAACCCTGCCGGCGCACAGGCACAGCTCCTGGGTGTCTACAGTCCGGGACTCACCGGTACTATTGCAGAGGTCCTGCGCATTCTCGGGCTCTCTCGGGCGATGGTCGTACATGGATCCGGTCTCGACGAGATAACAACCACAGGTAGGACCATGGTTGCCGAGCTTGATAGCGGGGTGATCCAGATGTACACGATCCGGTGTGACAAGTTCGGTATAGCACCTGCACAGACAGCGGATATCAAAGGAGGGGATGCTCAAACGAATGCCGGTATCATCAGGGATATCCTGATGGGGGAGCGGGGTGCAGCACGGGACATTGTTCTCATGAATGCAGGTGCAGCGATCTATGTCGGGGGGGTTGCGCAAGATCTTCATGAAGGGATACGGCTTGCCACCACATCCATAGATTCGGGGAATGCATCTGCCCGGCTCGATGCACTGGTGGATGCAACCCGGGGTGTAGTATGATACTCGATGAGATTATCCGGTGCACCCGGAAAAGGGTCGACCGGCTGCCGTCATCATTCCCGGAGAACGGTTCCTGCCCCCACGCAAGCCTGATCGATGCAATACGAAATAAAAACGGCAGGAATGCGGTCATCGCAGAGATCAAATGCACCTCTCCCAGCCAGGGAATCATCCGACGCAACGTGGACATGGCGATGATGGCCGGTGCTCTTTCTGGAAGCGGATGCGTTGCACTCTCGATCCTGACCGAGCCACATTACTTCGGGGGAACAGGACAGGATATCGCTAGGGTGAAATCTGCAGTAAGCATACCGGTTCTGCGAAAGGACTTCATTATCGATAAACAGCAGATCGCTGAGACGCGGGCACTAGGTGCTGATGCGGTACTCCTGATTGCAGCGGTGCTTAAAGAGCGTCTGCCCGTATTTGTCGATCTCGCATTCGAGTACGGTCTTGAACCACTTGTCGAGGTCCATACTGCAGTGGAGGTGGAGACTGCTCTTGCCACACGGGCAGAATTGATCGGCATCAACAACCGCAACCTCACAACTCTCACCATCGACCGATCCACCACCCGCCTGCTCTCGGAAAGTATTCGATCTGCCAGGAGAGCGATCATATCAGAAAGCGGTATGCGGTCAGCAGATGATATCCGGGAGATGAAACCCTTCTGTGATGCATTCCTGATCGGTTCATCGATCATGGAGCAGGTACGGCCGGAAAAGAAACTCGAGGAGTTCGTATGCGCATAAAGTGCTGTGGTATCACCAGGCCTGAGGATGCCCGCTGTGCGGAAGCGTGCGGTGCGGATGCAATAGGTGTCGTCGTTTTTTCACCTTCATCGCTCCGGACGATCACACTGGATCGGGCGCGGGAAATATTTGATGCCGTAGGACCATTTACCACAAGAGTCGCGGTGAGTCACACCACCTCAAACGACGATCTCGCACAGATCCTTGCACTCCATCCGGATGCAATCCAGATATCACACCCGTTTATACTTCGGAACAAACCGGGCGCAAAGGTGATCCGGGTAATCGGGCGTGATACCCCGCTGCCCCCGCACTGTGACGCAATTATTGTAGATGAGAGCCATGGCAGCGGGCGAGACTTTGACCTGTCTCATGCCCGCGACGTAGTGCGGAGATCGAAAGTGCCGGTAATCCTTGCGGGAGGACTGACTCCGGAAAATGTGGCAGATGCCATCCGGCAGGTCAAACCCTATGCAGTGGACGTAGCAAGCGGTATTGAGAAGGTACCGGGTATCAAGGACCACAGGAAAATTGCGGCATTCATCGCAGCAGCACGGAGTTGATTAACCTGACAACAAAGGGAAGATATGGAAAATACGGCGGGCAGTATGTCTCCGAGACCCTGATGAGCGCCCTCATCGAACTTGAAAATGCGTATGGAAGGGTGAGCAAGGATCCGCAGTTCATCAGCGATCTTGCAGCATTGCAGGCAGAATACGCGGGGCGTGAGACTCCTCTCACCTTCTGCCCGAATGCTTCACGGGAACTCGGGTGTAAGATATACCTTAAGCGCGAGGATCTCGTGCACGGTGGCTCACATAAACTGAACAATACCCTTGGGCAGGCGCTCCTTGCACAACGGATGGGCAAGAAACGGCTTATTGCTGAGACCGGCGCCGGGCAGCACGGGGTTGCCACGGCGATTGTCGGTGCAGCACTTGGTATCCCCGTCGAAGTTTACATGGGCGAGGTGGACACCCGGCGACAGGCGCTCAATGTCTTTCGCATGGAACTTATGGGCGCAAAGGTGATCCCGGTGAAATCAGGCACACGGACACTCAAGGACGCGATCAATGAAGCCCTCCGTGACTGGGTGGAAAACGTGCTTGACACCTACTATCTGATCGGTTCAGTTGTCGGCCCTCACCCATACCCACTCATGGTCCGGGACTTCCAGTCGGTAATTGGCAGAGAAGTACGGGAACAGATTATCAGAAAAGAGGGCAGATTTCCCGATACCATTGTTGCCTGTGTAGGCGGCGGTTCGAATGCGATCGGGATCTTCTACCCGTTCCTTTCCGATGAGGTAGAGCTGATCGGCGTGGAAGCCGGAGGTGAAGGGATTGAAACGGGAAAGCATTCTGCCACGCTCTGTGCGGGCGATAAGGGAGTACTGCATGGGACTCTTTCTTACCTCTTACAGGATGAGAACGGGCAGGTATTACCCACGCATAGCATTTCGGCCGGGCTCGATTACCCGGGGGTAGGCCCGGAACATGCAATGCTCAGGGACAACCTCCGCGTTACCTATGCAGCAGCAAATGACCCTGAAGTACTGGATGCCTTCAGGTTTCTCTCAAAAACTGAAGGGATCATACCGGCACTTGAGTCCGCACATGCGCTAGCTTACGTGATGCAGAATGCTGACCGGTTCGACCAGGATGACATTGTGGTCGTCAATCTCTCGGGACGTGGTGATAAGGACGTGGCTGAAGTGGCAGCAATGACGGGGAGATCCTGATGGGACGGATCGAAAAGGTCTTTACCGATGTGAAAAAACCGGCATTCATCGGTTTCGTGGTAGCAGGAGATCCGGATAAAGTCATCTGCATCCGGATCGCCAGGTCGCTTATCGCAGGGGGAACGGACATCCTTGAACTGGGGGTGCCCTTCTCTGATCCGGTGGCGGATGGTCCGACAATCCAGAAAGCTGATGAGAGGGCGCTCGCCGCCGGCACGACCCCGGATACCGTATTTGACATAGTACGAGAGATCCGTAAGGAATCTGATGTGCCGATCGTCCTCCTTACGTATTACAATATCGTCTATCACCGGGGGATAGAGCGGTTCTACCGAGAAGCGCACGATGCTGGTGTGGATGGTATTATTATAGCCGATATGCCGGTTGAAGAAGCTGAGGAAGTCTGTACAGTGGCATCGCGGCACGTTATCGACCAAATCTTTCTTGTCGCCCAGACAACTTCCGATGACAGGATCAAGAAGATAGCGGCAAAAGCACGCGGGTACCTGTACCTTGTTGCAGTATTCGGGGTAACCGGTGTGCGGGAACAGGTATCCGAAGGGGCAATCGAGCTCCTGCACCGGGTCCGCAGGCATACCCCGCTTCCGCTTGCTCTCGGGTTTGGCATCTCAACACCAGCACATGCACAGACCTGCGCTTATGCCGGTGCAGATGGCATTATAGTCGGCAGCGCAATCGTTAAAATTGTCGAACGGAACCTTAACGATGTAGATATGTTGGATCGTGTGCTGAAGGAATATGTATCTTCTATGAAGGAAGGAACGTAAATATCGCATCGGTAATGAGATGATATATTTTTCTTTTTTTATTCAACGCGTTCCCCAAAATATCCATGAATGGCAAGTGCATCGATCACAGCATTTTCCCAGTGTGAATTGTCATGACCGGGTAACACTGGTACGATCCGTTCGTTCCAAATCTGCTTCAACGATTCATCCATTGTTTTGAGGTTATTGCGTCCTAAAATCCTGCCGCACTCGTGGCCTTCACGGTTGCGGATCACCATCCGGTAGCAACGGAACTCCCTGCAGATTCGCGGGCG
>Ga0326726_10005049_pt1 | contig 11991 bp, 11 predicted proteins | sample MHFenrmetagenome_2_FD_207603 | JGI IMG/M metagenome (GOLD analysis project Ga0326726, IMG submission 207603) | Lab enriched peat soil microbial communities from Michigan Hollow, Ithaca, NY, United States - MHF15MN | ecosystem: Environmental > Terrestrial > Soil > Wetlands > Peat | place: USA...
CAAATAGCGGCATATTTTCTTTTCATGACTTTGGCGGGCGGGCACTGATTAGCTTAAACGCTTGTTCTTAATACCAGATGGCGTCGTATTGAGTGAAACGTTCAAGCGTTTCCGGACACAACTTCAAGTGTCTGTCTGCCATAAAGCCACAATTATGAGGAGGATCCTATGAAGAGAGTGTTCGCTGTTTTGCTACTGCTTTCAACAACCGCCTGTGACCCCTACTATTCCCATGGGGACCGGGATGACCGACGCCACGACGACAGGAGGGAGAAACATGAGCGGAGGTCTCCGGACGATCATCGGTCTGGTGATTACGACAGGAATCCTGGCGGATACCGATGAGTGACCATCACCACCATGCCGCCAGGCTCCGTATGAGGCACATCGCCGACGTGCCAGAGGATGGTGATGACCTTGTTTTTTCAGAGGGTCTCCGGTTGTCGATCAAGCCCTTTCAAGAACCGGAGATACTGAATTTGCATGATGATTTCAGATGCAAAAATTTTCAGAAAAAAAAGTGATGCAATTGAAACCGGTAAGCTTATATTATTGTTGCATCGTGTGGGCAGCGTATGCGACAAACAGTATTTGCATGCCTTGCGTATCGGTTAAAGTCAATCAACTGCAGTTTAGTTGACTGAGGATTTGAAGTTGAACTTAAACCAAAACCACCATGAAAAAGACAGCCAAAATCACTACGCTCGCCATGGCGCTTTTCGCCGGAATCGGCGGAACAGCATTTGGCAACGGAACTGAAGCACCTCCTCCGGAACGCGCTCCTGAACCTGTTATGCAACAGCCGGCAGCAATGACTCCTGCCCCCGCAAAATCAACTACCGGTTGGTATGTGAGCGGTGACGTCGGTGCCGCGATCTGGGGTAAAAGCGGAGTAAAAACCGGCTATGTGCTGAACGGCGCCGTCGGCTACAACTTCGATCCGGTAAGGGTTGAAGCTGAGATCGGATATCAGGGAAATGAACGCGACTACGGCGGAGACATGCACTTTTGGACCTACATGGCAAACGCTTACTATGATTTCGATGCCGGGTCTGGCATGTTGCCTTACCTCACGGTAGGTCTGGGTGGTGCTGATGGACACAACGTGCCTGTGAGCAACAACAAAACCGAATTCGCCTGGAAGCTTGGTACCGGCATTGGGTTCAAGGTTGCGGACAACACCACGTTCGATCTGGGCTACAGGTACTTCAAGCCTGATAACGGTGATTCGCACAACATCATCGCAGGCCTCAGGTACCAGTTCTGAAGCAGGATGTATCTTACACAAAAAGCCGGAAGGAGCTCTCCTTCCGGCTTTTCTGTTTTGTCCGGAACTCTGGAGTTGTCCGGTTAAATTTCAAGGACGCAGCTGGTGGTAACCCTCACCCTGAGGATGAAGGTCAGAAGCTGCACCCCGCTGATCTCGATCGAACGGGTGATCATAGCCATAATCAGGTGTGCAGGGTTCAAGATGCTGCCGACCAGCGCAACGACGAAGGAGAGCAGCATAAAAAGGCGCTCGATTCGCAGCCATCCCGGATTGCCATGCACCAATCCGAGGACTGCTGTCGGCACGATCAGCACAAATCGTGATGCATGGTCAAACCGATTGTCCAGTGCCTGTACTTACTGTTCGCAATCTCGATTACTGATTATAGATTGAAGATGTTACCCGATTTCGATGGCACGAACCTCTGCAGCGCGATCATCGACCGGGATCACCGGCAGTTCCCCCTTGCTCGTGACTGGCAGCCGGCAGAGGTAGTCCATGATCGCCTGCCACTCCTTGATCTCAGTGACCGCTCCTGTCTCCGAGACTGTAGCCACACTGCTGCTGTCTACGGTACCCGGCGGAGGAAGCAGGCTGGCCGTGCTGCTGCGGGGATCTTCGAGCGCATCCACCCTTGAGGTGAGGGGCTGGCCATCCTTGGTCCTGGCAACAAGCGGCAGCTTTCCCTTGCTGTATCGGGGAATGGCAACGAGAATAGTGCCGAGCATGAGGGGGCAGGTCAGGCTGAATAATCGATCATTCTTCCCGCTGATGTCGATGGCCTGGTAGCCGCGATCAAAATCCCCCAGTTCGATAACCGTCACAACATCAAACTTCGGCCGCGAGGTATCGTAGAAGAACCTCATCCCGGAGACTCGTGGAAAATATTCACCTGGGTGGGCCGGATTGTCAATCAGCAGGAACTCGAGAATATGCTTCAGTTCCTGACCGGTGAACCAACCGGTCACCAGTGCGCTGCCCGCCGTCTTATCCACCACACCGGCGCCAAGGGGGGCCAGAGCGAACACATCATAGACCGTCAGCACACCGGTCTTGCCCCGCATGAGGCTGGAGCGCATCATGCCGTTTGCAGTAAGGCTAATGTTGGCTTTCGTTGCATCTCTGAGTGCATCGGAAACAAGATTGGCAAGAAGTGTGCCCGCCTTTATATCAGTGAATGTATTGGGCAGGTCCTGCGGTGCTCTAGCCAGCGGCTGATCGATGCTGTAACCTCGCGATTTGAAAACGGCCCCGGTGACCGCCTGCTTGAGATCGTCGATTCTGTCGGCTATGACCTGGTCACCTCTTGTCGTGTCGTCGACTGGATAGAGCCGGAAGGATTCGACCGCGAGCATCTCTCCATCAAGAGTGAGCACCAGTTCGCCGAGATTGTGGCTCTCCTTTCCTGTCTGGACCACGGGGGTACGACCGTTGACAATGATCGGATGTTGCAGTTCGGTATGACTGTGTCCGCCGATCACGATATCAATCCCCGGTACGGCTTTGGGCAGACGAACATCGTCACCATCCGAGTATTTTCCGTCAGAGCCTCTCTCAACGCCGCCATGACTGAGGGCGATAACCAGATCGACCTTCTCCGTTTCGCGGAGAATCTTTACCATTTCACGACCCGAGTCGATGGCGTCGCCGAAAATCACCGCACCGCTGCTGGTATAGATTGTAGCCTCCTTGCCGAGTACACCGAAAATCCCAAAACGGATGCCTCCCCGTTCGATCACGATATAGGGTCTTATCAACCCCTCCATTTTCAGGCGCTGGAGGTCGAAGAGTGTCATATCGTCGGCCGAAATGTCGGCATTCGAGGCCAGCACTGCCGGTATCGGCCCTGCACTGGCTGCCACTCTGATTGAGCTGCCAAGACCGTCTGGACCGAGGTCAAACTCATGGTTGCCGAATGTTGTGGCATCGTATCCCATCAGGGACATGAGCTGAAGTTCACCCCCGATCTCTCGGGTAGCGGCACCAAAAGGGCTCCCCATGCTGTAGTCACCCGCGTCGAGTAGAAGCACAGGCCCCTCCGATTCGCGCGCCTCTTTTCGCTTCGCGATAAGTCCCGCAAGTCGTGCGTAACCTCCCTCGGTCGCATCGTCGTTGAGGCTGAAGGGAGTATAATCTGATGCAGGACCCATTCCGATGAAACTCGAATGCAGGTCGTTGGTGTGCAGGATGGTAAAGCTCTTCTTCATCGTTTGTTCTTTTCAGGGTAAACAAAAAAACATGGGTCGATATAACGCGATAATCAATAAAACGATAGCATCGGGGACGCCAGACAGGGGGATCATGATGGCCAATGGCAAAAAGCAACGGATCAACTTCTACGGAGTCAACCATTGAAGGCTTCAGCAGTTACAGCATGAGCCGACTTGCAACAGACAAACCGATAATATGGTTTGACTGAAGCCATCAGGAGATCAGAAGAAAAATCCGATTCGTGCCTCAATTTCATGATTGTAGAGCGGATAGTCTTTATCAAGGATCGGCGTTTTGTACTCGATGGAAAGCACGGTCGTCTTATTGATCATCTTTCCGATCGTTATATCGAATGGAATGAAGCAGCGGTTATGATTCTCCCAGTCAACCCTCATCTCCGGGGCAACCGTCGCAAACCACTGATTCGGCAACCCGATATTGAGACCGGGCTGTATGACCAGATAATTAGTTTTCGATCTGTAGCTCTGCCCTCCCAGGTCGATATGGTCGCGCAAGAGGAGATAGGTGAAAGAGCCCGGACTGATTGCTTTCAAATCCATTTTCGCTCCGACAAGAGGCGCTATCTGATACCGTCCGCTACCCATCTGATCTGCTGCCGCAGTAGGCCAGATAATCTGCGAGCCGAATCCATAAGTCCAGCTCTTCTTGCCTTGGGGTGCGATGATGATGAATTGGTTCAGGAAGTCACTCGATCCGATTTGGTATTTCGATTCAGGATTGTCGAAACTCCGCACGTTATTAATCACAAATGGGAGATCTGCCCTCAACGATAACACCCATCCATTTTGATCGAGAACAACAGGCTTATCGACACGGAACGTCGTGATGAACGAACTTCTGCTTGCCGCGAGTGCCTGATACTTCTGACGGATATCCAGACGAGTAAGCGGTTTGGTGAAATCCTGGCCGCTGTTTAACTCCTCTCTGCTGTCTGCGCCGAGTGCATTCGTGTTCAAAACGCACTGACATATCAACGCCATGCCCGCAATGCTGCTGAACTTTGCCTGTTTCATGTCATCTCCGTTTTTTTTCATAATCAGCCACCAATTGTTATTCCCGGGGGAGCCGCCTTCTGATCGGTTTCTGTCAGTGACAGAAAAATCATAAGCAAGGCGAAGTTGCGCTTTGCATTAATATCCGTGTTGTCAATCCAGAACCAGTGATCCTGGTAACGAATCGCTGTAAAAGCATCCTGCGGCTTTTCGCTGCCGGAAAAAATTCTGGTTTGCATCCAGTCGAGCCCTGAATACTGAACGGTCGGCTTAACCCGTTTCTCTGCCACATGCTGTTCCGGAACATTGATCGTCGAAGCCATATCCAGCATGATTTCCAGCATTGATCTTGTCAGGAGAGCAATCTCGTCGTTTCTTCTGGCAAGCGTGCCGAACACTACCCGGTAAGTGCTGATACCCGGCTTTACCTTGAGCACGCTTCGAATGGTTTCGGTTTCGTTGCGGAACCGCTCTTTAACCGCCACATCGGAGATCACCAGGACGACGGCTTCCTTGTTTTTAACTTTATCAAGACGAATATCGGTGGCTCCGGCAAGCTGCAAAGTCCGTAAGGCCTGGAGCAGGCGGATAAAATCCGGTTGTTCGACGCCGGAGTTATTCACCCCATTGACTGTTTTTACCGAAAGGGAGAAAATCATGTCGATCGGCCAACCGCTCTGAATGAGACTCACGACGGCAGCCGGCGGTATGGGGGTCAGCAGATTTTTGATGAATTTCTGTCCGGAAAGTGGCATGAACGTGATCGTCGGCTTATCCGAAAATTTCGAATAGCCGCCCACACCGCCATTGTTTCCCGGGACGATCGAGTACCATCGATAATCGGCATTGACCTGATTTTCCATACCATACTGGCTGATGATCGATACCACGTCAAGAAATGTCGGAGGATCAAGGTATCGCAGTTTGACGATGTTCAGCAGCATCTGTTTTTTCCATGATTCGGAAAGATCCTGTATGTAATCGACCCTGTCGGCGGTCATCCTTGAAGGACCGAGGGACATGCAGCCTGAAAGACTGAGCGTCAGGATGCATATCGCTAAAGTCGGCTTCATACCCTTGATTGACATATTGACACCATCCTTTCTAAATAGGTTGCATGGTACGTTGGAGACAAAAAAACTCAGGCAATTATCCTGCAAACATCACACATCCGAGAAACGGCAATACTATGCTCGTGCATATCACCCGTATATCGCAAGGCTTGTGCGATATATCCCGCCACAATCAAAACCGGAAGTCCCCCAAGGTCAAGGTTCCTGCACTTTTGATCGATCAGTTATTGAATGCAGCACATCTATCAATGGCTGCTGGGAAACCGGGATGAATTTACTCTGCGGTCGATCCAGCGATGCAATCAGAACGATCACCAAAGAGAAGGCAATCGCAAGTATGCCGATTGCCCAGGATCGACGGGAACCCGAGATGGCAACCTGATATCCTATCCCCATCATGCCCATGAAAACCAGCGCGAAAAGTCCGAGCCAGATACCCGAGGGCACCCGAGTCTGGAGACCAACGGCAACCCGCAAGGCATGGATGTCGATCACATTGTTCAGCGATTCGATGTAGAGGGCCGCCATATCGGAATGCATATCCTTACGGGCGTTATTGACCGCCATATCCCATAACCGGCTCTGAATGTCATCCGTCTCAGCCAACGCTCTCTGAACTGCCACTGTATTTAACGAGCTGGTGACGGACAGCCTGAGTTCCAAATACTTCCGGAACAATCCGGCAGAGTTGCGTCGGTCAGCTTCCGGAAGAAAATCGGATCGCAAAAATGCCGTGCCGATAGCGTTGGCCTCCTCACGCACCAAAGCTTTCCGTTGATCGTACCGATCAGTGACGATACCGAAGGTAAAGGCCAGCATGAAAGCGGAGAGTCCCAGAATCGAGGCTGAGATAGCCGCTACCGGCGACTCCTTCTCCGCCTCCTTTCGCCGGGAATTAGAAAACAGCCCAAGCCTATAGCCTATTTCGCAGGCTGACAGAACTACGATAACAGAGGTCCCGAAAAAGGCCCCTATGGGAATGTTGTCCATGTTCATTCTGCACCCTCCTTGAAAATTACGTGATCCATCAGGCCTTTGCGATCCCCTTTGCCAGGTAGGCCTCAAGGGCTATTTGCAGGTTGAAAAACATACGGTCATGGCCCAATTTTTCGCCTAGCGGAGAGCGCTCGATCATCCTGAACAGATCGGGATTGAGCGTCGAAAGCCACAGCTCGACACCCCTCTTCTCAAGATTCTCCCTGCCCTCGGTCAGCATGACCAGCGCCGTATACTCGATATCCGGAATCGCGCTGCATTCAAGAACGATCACTCTGAAATCGTGCTCTTTCATAAGTGCACGCATCCTGTCACCGACATACGAGGCGATGGCGAAGTTGCCCCCCTTACTGCCGGTGGTACGCTTGCCGACGAAAGCAAAGTTGTCGTCGTCCATGCAGGCAAGCTGAAAGGTGAAGTAGCGGTCGCCCATCTCCGGATGAGAGAGGATGACGAGCTCCTTGCTGATATCCACCCGTGCGGTGGAGTAGAGCTTGTCGTTATTGGGCGTGCCGCCGTCACGAAAGCTGGCATCCGTCAGATTCCGCATGTGATGGAAGTGATTCAGCGGCGTATAAGGGGTCGAGCCGCCTGCCGGTTTTGGCACCGTCACCCACGACCAGCGGATACTCGGCAGATACACGTAAGAAAAGCCAAAGATATATGCTTGAACACCCAAGGTATAGGCATACTCTTCGCGCCAGTCCACTGGAACGGCAGACGCAGTCTGTTCCCCTGCTGATCGCATCATATTGCTGAACCTCCACGACGTCCTTGAGCTTCCACGTCTGGTCGTAATACGCCTCGGTCGGGCCATAAAAGCGTAAGTACGGGAAGCATCCCCTGCCGGGCACCGTCCGAATCCAGTTGCCCTTTTCCTTTGGTTCCTCGGGTCCGAAGTAGATGTCAACCGAGCCATCCGCGTTGACCAGGGGATGTGTGTAGCTGCTCACGGCGGGGAATGGCTGCCCGTTTTGCAGTTGCGAGCGGCTGAGTGCGTCGTACACGAGGACCGACCGGAACAACTTCACGGGAATATTGGGCGGGATGTGCAGACGATAGTTCTTCGCGCCATCGAGGTAGTCGCCGGCAGCGTCACGGAAGGTCCACAGATATTGTGAACCCTGGCCGACATTCTTCGCCATGATGGCGGACGAGTTGACGATCGCCGTGTAGAAGAGCCAGTTCCGCGTATCCACTTGCGGGATGCCGTTTTCGATGAAGGTATAGCTGATGCCGGTCGGCACGCCCTGCCATTTCCGATCCGGATAGAAACTACCAAACGTAGAGGCATAGGAATTGGCGCGGGCCATGGCCCCGCCCAACTGTGCCGCCTCGGACAGGAGTGCTTTCAATCTGGCGTCCGGCTTGAACGCCATGCCCTTCTCGATGCCGATGGCCTGCATCATGGAGCGCTCCAAAGGATTGAAAAGCTCTGCCGGTTCCTCGTTGACCAGCATGGCAAGCAGTTCAAAGAAGCGGAAGTTTTCCGGGAACACGGTGTCAATGGCCTGTCCGGACCCGTTCATGAACTCCATTGCTGGCGTCGCGGCAATTTTGGCGAGCGGGTAGACTTTGAGCTGCTTCATCAGGGCGACGGCTAGTTCGGTCTTGCCGTTAACCTGGAAACCCCCCAACGACAGATTGACCGAATACGTCTGGGACTGCACGACGAAAAACCCGTCGGGCACATCGCCGCTGAAGCCGGGCGGCAGGACGAGGTATTTCCCACCCTTGCCCTGATCCTTGCCCATCTGTCCGATGTCCGCGAGGTAACGCTGCAGGCCGTCCATCAGGAACCCGAGCATCTTGGGCGGCGCCTCGACCACCGTTGGCCCATCGGTTTGAAGACAGCGATGGGTCACGGCATAGACGGTCTCGGCATTCGAGGTCAGCAGCAGCGACTCGGGATCCAACAAGCCTTCCCAGATCACGACCTGCTGTGGCGTCACGGAGCCGAACGCCCGCATGCCCTCGCGCCACGCGGTCTCGCCCATCCGCATGATCTGCGTGAGATAGACCTCGGTCGCCCGGTTGATCGTCTGCAAATCGCGCAGGCGCTGCGCGCTGTCGTCGGCCGGATAGCCGTTCTTGAACTCGAACTCGCCGACGCGAGTCTTCAGCGATTCGGTGTTCAGCCAACCGAGTGGTTCCGCTCCGTTCTGCTCACTCATGATTTCTCTCCTTTCCAAACCTCCGTTAATCTTTTTTCGGCGGGGTGAACATGGCTTTGTCTTCCCCGATCTCCTCGGCGATCAGCGCATTGAGTTTCTGGTTCATGGCCGACAGCAATTTTTCGTCGTACTTGGGATGGGCCGGATTGACCAGGTTGTCCATTTCCTCGGGGTCCGACTGCAGGTCGTAGAGGGCGACATCGTTGTCCGCCAGAAGCTGTTGGACTTCTGCCGGCAGGTTGTAGTTACCCATCCCGAAGTAGCGGACCAGCTTGTAACGGCCGTCGAAAACGCCGCGGAACAACTCGCGTTTCTCGAGGTTCGGAAGGCCAATCTCGTTGACGAGGCCTTTGAACGCCTCCGAGCCGCGATGAAACTCCTTGCCGGCCTGGTGGGCGACCATGTCGAACACCTTGACGGCGTTGCGGCTAAACCATTCCGCGTCGATGGTGGCGATCATATCGTAGGTCAGCAGGCTCCCCTTGCCGGGTTTGGCACTGCTGCCGCGGGGCCCGACAGAAGCGGGATCGCGCACCACGCCCGAGAGATCATGGCCTTTCAGGAGCGGGTAGCGCTTCCGCCGTTCGGCCTCCGTCAGGCCGGCAAACGCCAGGATCGTGGGCGCAAGATCGAGATGGGAACCCACCGCATCCGTACGGCTTCCGCCGGGGTGGCGGGGATCGGCGATCACCAGCGGCACGTTGACGGATTCCTGGAAAGCCACGCTGCCCTTCTGGCGCAGGTGATGGGCGCCGCCCTGCTCGCCGTGATCCGCCGTGAAAATGACGATCGTGTTGTCGGCCTGACCGCTCGCTTCAAGCGCATCCAGCACCGCTCCGATGTGCCGGTCCACGTCGAAATGGCAGTTGAGGTAGTAGTTGACGTGGTTGTGCCACATGTCCCGGCGCTCCATCGGTATCCGGCCATAGTACACGTCGCACAGGTGCATGTAACTGCGCACGGCAGGCGGCTGCCCCTCCAGGTCGTCAAAGAAGGAGGCCGGCAAGGTGGTCGACCATTTCTGGCGGTACAGCGGCGTATCCGGCGCGCTGAAGATCGGGAACATGCTCTTGGCCTGTACGGTCCCCGTTCCGTCGGTATCATAGAACATCACATCGTGAGGGTTGACGAAGTTCACGGTCATGAACCAGGGTTTCGCGGCGGCGACTTCAGGAGCTCGCTTCGCCAGCCATTCGACGGCCTCATCTGCAATCTTCGAATCTTTTTGAACCCCATCCATCGGCCCGCCTTGCACATCGCCCCAATCCTGGTACTCGGAGAAGCCGTAGGGCTCCATCGCTTTACGGGAACCCTTCGCCGGAAACTCGGAGAGGTGCCACTTGCCTTTAAAGGCGGTGTGGTAGCCCAGATCGCGCAGCATATGGCCGATGGTGGGCAAGGTTTTCGGATCGGCCTTCATGTCGTCGATCCAGGCGAAGTTGGTGTTGTCGAACATGCGGGTGTGCGAAGTATGCTGGCCCGTCAGCATCACCGAGCGGGACGGCGTGCACACGGTGGTGGTGCAATGGTGATGGTTGAACGTGACCCCGCGGGAGCGAATGCGGTCCCGGCTGGGTAAGGCGAATTCCGCCGGCATGGGCTGGTGGGCATATTCCTGATCGGTCACGATCATCAGGATGTTGGGTTTCTTGTTCATCATTCTTTTTCCTCCGTGGTTTGTATTCCTGTTTTACGTGGATTGGATTGCGTACTCATCGCGGCATGGCGAGCGCCTCCTCCGGCTTCCGGATAATGATCTCGTCCGCATAGCGCCCGCTCTTCAGCAGGTCCGCCATTTCCCGCATGTGCCGCTCCGTGTGCGCGAAGAACGCTTTCAACCCCGCGCACACAAAGCCAATTCAGCCCCGACTCGCCGTCCGGCGTCTTCAAAACGCGGTTCTTCGGGCACTTGCCGTGGCAGGTGAAGAGCCACTTGCACTCCCGGCACGCGCGCGACAGCGCGGCCGACTTGGCCTGCCCGAAGGCGCGCTGCTTCTCGCTCACTGATAAGAAATCGCTTTTCAGGCGGCATGGGCACGCACCTCTTGTAACCGGCATGACTGAGCGCTTTCATGGGTGAGCAGGTATCAAAGTTGGGAATGAGATGGCAGGAGTTTTCTTCATATCAGTTTCTCCGAGACCGAACGTTGAAGTTCAGGGGAAAGCGGAATGCCGCGAAGCGGCTTGTGGCTTGCAAATGACTCGTACTGTCTTTTTGGACAACGACCGTAACAACAATACAGAAGGTCCCAGTGTGCAAGGATCATTGGACGACTTGAGAGGTTGCGAATAATAATATCGTTACCAATGTCGTTTCCGGTGAAGTTGTAGCTGACGTCAACACGAAAGCGATCTCGCCAAAGCTCAAATAGTTTGACCGCTGCGAGTAGTGTGGATAGCCCTGCGCCCCACCAGGCAATCAAAGATGGACCTATGCCCGGATCGTGGACGGAACCCGCAAGGCCGAACTGCTCTGCATCCTCGCCGAGAAGGAGAACATCCGCCTCGAACAGACCGTGGCCGCCGGGGACGGAGCAAACGACCTCCCCATGCTCGGCAAGGTCGGTCTCGGCATCGCCTTCAGGGCCAAGCCCATCGTTCGCGAACGCGCGAAGCCGGCGATTTCGACGCTCGGCCTCGACGCCATTCTCTACCTGATGGGGTTCAGGGACCGGGACGAGCTGAGTGTTTAATCTGTCCCCTGGCATGAAAGGGACAAAAAGGCTCTGATCCATCTCCTTAACAGGTTAATCCTGACGCGGAAGAATCCGCAGCAATGAACGTTGTTATCGATTCAAGATCGTCAGCAGCCTGATGAGTCCACCTCATCCACCTGCTTCACCCATGCTAACTTCCCAGAATGTTGATCGCGCGCGAAGCAACAACCACGATCGTCACCAGCGAGATGGAACTTTCGAGCATCATCAGCATCTTGGCCCTCCTGGTCAACGGAAGCACGTCGGTGGGGCTGAACGCCGTTGAGGTGTTGAATCCCAGGGACAAATAGTCCAAAAACGCCGGGCACCAATCCATCGGAAAGTCTTCGGGCGAGGCTCCGTCCTGGGGAAAAAGCCAGTCCGGTTTCACTCTTGTACCGCTCGTACGGGCTTCCGGACCGCCACGGTCTATCTGCCAGTAAAGAAGCGAGAACGCAAGCACGTTGGTGACCCAAACCGCGATGCTGGAGGTCAGAAGCTGCACTCCGCTGATCCCGCTCGAACGGCTGATCATGGCCGTGATCAGGTTTGCCTGGC
>Ga0326726_10005050_pt1 | contig 11991 bp, 7 predicted proteins | sample MHFenrmetagenome_2_FD_207603 | JGI IMG/M metagenome (GOLD analysis project Ga0326726, IMG submission 207603) | Lab enriched peat soil microbial communities from Michigan Hollow, Ithaca, NY, United States - MHF15MN | ecosystem: Environmental > Terrestrial > Soil > Wetlands > Peat | place: USA...
CGGCATCCACTATCCTGAGGAATACGGTGGTCAGGGTTATGGTGTTTTCGAAAATATCCTCATCGTCGAGGAATTCTGCCGCAAGGATTCTGGCGTGGGTGTTGCTCTGAGTTTGGCTGACTTCTCATCCGAAGTGGTCCTTCGCTTTGGAACACACGAACAAAAGAAGAAGTATCTTATCCCTGTCGCCAAGGGAGAATTCATTTCTGGAGGTGCCTACACAGAGCCTGACCACGGAAGTGATATCACCCGTATGGACACCACCGCCTTGAAGCAAGGAGATTCCTTTATCATCAATGGGACCAAGACATTTATCACCAATGGAAGCCTTGCGGATTTCTTCGTCGTTCTCTGTCAAACCGATCCCAATGCAAAGCCTCCTTATCGTGGCCAATGCACGATTATTGTCGAAAAAGGAACAAAGGGCTTGGACGCGACGGAGATCATGCCGAAGATGGGTATTCGAATGACCTCAACGGCTGAACTTTCACTGAGTGATGTCAGGGTTCCTTTGACCCATCTTCTCGGCGAGGAGGGCAAAGGATTCTATCAGGTACTCGAATTTTTCGATGAAAGCCGAATCGAGATTGCTGCCCAAGCCCTCGGCATTGCCCAGGGAGCTTTTGATCGGGCCCTGGACTATGCCAAACAGAGGGAACAGTTCGGAAAAAAGCTGGTCGATTTCCAGATTACCCAACACAAATTGGCAGATATGGCCACAAAGATTGAGACGGCCAGACTTCTGACCTATAAGGCCGCATGGAACTATGACCAAAAGAGAATCGATCCAAAACTGACCTCCATGGCCAAGATGTTTGCAGGAAGGACAGCCGTGGAGGTAGCGGATGAAGCTATTCAGATCTTTGGAGGTTATGGCTACATCACTGAATATGAAGTGGAACGCTTCTATCGGGATGCCAAGATCACAGAAATCTACGAAGGCACAAAAGAGATTCAGAAAAATACGATTGCGTCAGCGTTGATTGGAAAGCTGAAGTGAACCGATTGGAATAGTGGAATACTGGAATGGTGGAAGAATGGGTTTACCCCTATTCCAATGTCCCATCATTCCATTATTCCGGATGAACGGACGGCACAACCTGGGATGAGGATGAGCGAAGAGAAAAGAGAAGTGATTCCCGAAGCGTTAGTGATCGGTGCAGGCATTGCAGGGATGCAGGCTGCTTTAGATATTGCCGAGAAGGGTTTTAAGGTCCACTTAGTGGAGAAGGATCCTTCCATTGGTGGTCATATGGCTCAGTTGGATAAGACCTTCCCCACGCTTGACTGCTCTGCTTGTATCATCACACCCAAGATGGTGGATACTGCCAACCACCCTAACATCAATTTGATCACCTATTCCGAGGTCGTCCACATCGAAGGCAAGGCCGGAGATTTCAAGGTGATCCTCAGGAAGAAACCTCGTTATGTTGATGTGACCAAATGTACAGCCTGCGGAGACTGTGTGGCCCAGTGCCCTGTCACACTCCCCAATGAATTCGATATGGGACTTGGAAAGAGAAAGGCCATCTACGTTCCCTTCCCGCAAGCCGTGCCTCTCAAATATACGATTGACCGGAAAGGAACACCTCCCTGTACGGCAACCTGTCCCCTCCATTGTAATGCTCAGGGATATGTCGCCCTCATCTCCCAGGGCAAATTTAAAGAGGCCCTTGCACTGATAAGAGAGAAACTTCCTTTTCCAGGAATTCTCGCCTATGCCTGTTCTCACCCGTGCGAGAAGGAGTGTAAGCGAATCGAAGAGGATCGTCCTGTCTCTATCTGCCACCTGAAAAGATTTCTCGTCGATCATGTCGAGGAACCTGAGTTCGAGTTCAAGCCTCCCCAGGAAAAGGATCAGAAGGTTGCTATTATTGGGGGAGGTCCATCCGGGTTGGTAGCGGCCTTCGATCTGAGGAAACTGGGCTATCGAGTCACTCTCTTTGAATCCCGAAACGAATTGGGGGGCCTCCTCACTCATGGCTTCCCGTCCTACCGGTTGCCGAAGCAGGTGGTCGAAAAAGATCTCTCCCTCTTTGACAAAATGGGAATTGCGATCCGTCTCGGCACCGAAGTGGGAAAGGATCCCTCTCCGGAAACCCTTCGTCAATCTTTTGATGCCATTTTCATCGGTGTGGGGACGGCTGGCGCAGAATCAATGACCCACGCCTTCAAAGGACTGAAGAGGACTCGAAGGGGGACCATTCAAGTCAATCCTGTTTCTCTTGAGACCACCCTGAAGGGGGTATTTGCAGGAGGAGATTCCGTGACGGGTCCGGGAACGATCGTCGAATCGATGGCCCACGGGAGAAAAGCTGCCATCTCAATCGATCGTTACCTCCTCGGCGAAGATCTGATAAAAGGAAGGGAATCCGAAGGGAAGCAGACCTCGCCTTTTCGAAGTGAACTTCCCGATTCGAAGAGGAAAGAAAGAGAAATCCTGCCCGATATGGTAAAACCTCTCGGTTCGGGTCTTACGTCAGAAGAGGCGATTGAAGACGCAAAGCGCTGCCTGAATTGTGGAGGCTGTTCAGATTGCGGGGAGTGTGCCAAGTACTGTCAACCCAAAGCCATCTCTTATGGAATGAGAGAAGAGCGGATCGAACTCCGCGTGGGAGCGATTGTTCTGTCAACCGGTTTTGACCCATTCGACCCGAAAAGAAAGCCTGAGTTTGGATATGGAGTCTATCCGAATGTCCTTCATGGTCTTGAATTGGAAAGACTCTGCTCTGCTTCGGGTCCTACAAAAGGCGAGATTCTGATCCAAGGGAAGAAGCCCAAGGAGGTGGTATTCATCCACTGTGTGGGATCGAGGGATAAAACAGTGGACAACGAATACTGTTCAAGAGTCTGCTGTATGTTCACGGCCAAACAAGCCCATCTTCTCCGGGACAAGATTCCAGGCGCACGCATCACGGTCCTCTATATGGATGTAAGAGCTTTTGGCAAAGGATTTGAAGAGTTTTACGAGAGGGTTCAAAAGGAGGAGATCATTTACCGGAGGGGAAACCCATCAGAGGTTTTTCGTAAAAATGGGAAATTAGTGGTCAGGGGCGAGGATACTCTTTTAGGAGAACCTTTTGAACTCGATGCGGACCTGGTCGTCCTGGCCTCCGGGCTTGTTCCTCGAAAGGAAGAAGCCTTTCTCAAAAACATGCTGGGGCTGGAGAACTCCTCTGATAAATTTTATGCGGAGGCGCCCGGTCTCGATCCCATCATGACCAAAGTGGAAGGAATCTTTCTTGCGGGATGTTGTCAGGGCCCTAAAGACATTCCCGATACAGTGGCCCAGGCAAGTGGTGCAGCTTCCTTGGCCTGCGCCCTCCTTGCCAAAGGACGAAAATCAGATGCTCGGAGTTCGGAGTTATGAGTTAACCCCCTCACCCCATCCCTCTCCACTGAGGGGAGAGGGGAAGGGTGAGGGGACGCTATGCCCTATGCGATGAAGTTATGAAGATCGGCATCTACATCTGTCATTGCGGAATTAATATTGCGGCGACGGTCGATATTGAGAAGGTGACGGCATTTGCCCGAACCCTTCCCCATGTTGCTATGGCACGAAATTATCAGTATATGTGCTCCGATCCCGGTCAGGATCTGATTAAGAATGACATTAAAAAATCAGGCGTCGACCGGGTGGTGGTGGCTGCCTGCTCTCCGAGAATGCATGAAAACACATATCGAAACGCTGTTCGATCCGCTGGCCTCAACCCTTACTTTTTTGAAATGGCCAACATCCGTGAACAGTGTTCCTGGGTCCACGCCAACAAAGAGGAGGCGACGAAAAAGGCGATGGCGTTGATCGCCTCTGCCGTAGCAAAGGTCTCCCTCCATGAACCCCTGGAAGAGAATGAGGTCGGTGTGACGCCGTCGGTCTTGGTGATCGGAGGTGGCATTGCAGGGATTCAGGCCAGCCTCGACATTGCTCATTCAGGCTTTGAGGTCTATCTCGTGGAGAAATCTCCCACCATCGGTGGGCATCTTGCACAACTCGATCGAACTTTCCCCAACCTGGAAGAAACGTCATCTGTTTTGCATCCCAAAATGGAGGAGGCTGCAAGTCATCCCCTGATTCACCTCCTTACCAACAGTGAAGTGGAAGAAGTGGAAGGGTTTGTGGGTAATTTTAAGGCCAAAATAAAGCATGACCCTCGATATGTTGATCCCCAAAAGTGCAACCGTTGTAAAAAGTGCGAAGACGTCTGTCCGGTCAGGATTTCAAGTGAATTCAATATGGGATTGGCCGAGAGAAAGGCCATTTATCTCCCCTCCCCCCATGCGGTTCCTCTCTGCTATCTCGTCGATTCAAAAAACTGCCTCTATCTTCAGAAAGGGGAGTGCGGCAAGTGCCGAGAGGTCTGCCCCGAAGGAGCCATCCAGTTTGAGGAGGTGGGGATGGAATTCCAGGTCGATATCGGCACGATCGTGGTGGCCACAGGCTATGATATTTTCGATCCGAAACTTAAACCCGAATTTGGATACGGCCTCTATAAAAACGTGATGACAGGCCTTGAACTCGAAAGATTGCTCTCCACAACGGGTCCCACCCAGGGAAGAATTCTCATCGATGGAAAGGAACCCAAAAAGATCATCTTCATTCAATGTGTGGGCTCAAGGGATAAGACCGTGGGCAATGAATATTGTTCGAGGGTCTGCTGTATGTTCACGGCCAAGCAGGCCCATCTCATCAAGGATCGCCTCCCCGAGGCGCGGGTCACCATCTGTTACATCGATATCAGGGCATTTGGAAAAGGTTGTGAACAATTCTATGAGCAGGTACAGAAAAAGGGAATCTTTTACCGGAAGGGAATCCCTTCCGAAATTTATCAAAGGTCTGGAAAATTGATCGTCAAGGCAGATGATGAGCTTCTCGGGGAACCGTATGAAGAGGAGGCAGATCTGGTCGTTCTGGCGACGGGCCTCACACAGAGAAAAGATGCAGACCGTGTCAGAAGCCTTCTCAAACTCTCCCAAGGACCGGATCGTTTTTATTTGGAGGCCCATCCAAAGTTGAGACCTCTCGATACAGCCACGGACGGGATTTTCCTGGCCGGGACCTGCCAAGGGCCAAAAGACATCTCTGATACCATCGCACAAGCTCATGGGGCGGCTTCTCGGGCCACCATCCCTCTCTTCGCGGGAAGGGTGAGGATCGAACCGATTACTGCCTTGGTGGACCGTCTTATGTGTGCCGGGTGTGGGCTCTGTGAGCAAATCTGTGAATTCCGAGCCCTGAAGATGGATCCGTATCGGAAAGTGATGACGGTGAATGAGGCCCTTTGCAAAGGTTGTGGTGCCTGTAATGCTGCCTGTCCTTCGAGCGCCATCAGTCTCAGGCACTTTAAGACAGAACAGATCATCGCCCAGATCAGAGAAATCTGCTAACTCACCCCCCTCCCCGGGTGAAGGAGGGGAGTTTTCAGTTCGGAGTTCGGAAGGGAATGCCTGCGCCTGCCCCGCAATCGGTCGGGACCGGATGCCTGTCGGTAGGCAGGGGGCAGCAGAGTCAGGATCTGAAACCGTTCCATACAGGAAGTGGGGGCGTTAAATATACCGCCCGTGCAGAGTTCAAAGCATTGATCATTGATCATCGAGAATTGATCATTTTGGATTGAGTCATTCTATGAAGAAGGGTCTTGTCCAAGTCTATACCGGGAACGGAAAGGGTAAGACGACGGCTGCTTTAGGCCTTGCCTTTAGGGCGGTGGGCCACGGAATGAAGGTGTTGGTGGTTCAATTTATGAAAGGAAATGTCCAACGCGGGGAATTGGAGTCCGCCAAGAAACTCTCCCCCAATCTCACATTAAAACAGGTAGGCCGAGAAACATTTATTTCAAAACCTAATCCCGATCCAAAGGATTTGCAGTTGGCTCAAGAGGGATTCTCGATAGCAAGAAAAGCGATCCAAAACAAAGAATATGACATCGTGATCCTTGACGAGATCAATCTGGCTATTGATTATGGTCTGATTCCTTTAACCGATCTGCTCCAGATCATCGATGCCAAACCGGATACGGTAGAACTCATTCTCACCGGCAGAAATGTGAAGCGTGAAATTCTGGAGAGGGCCGACCTGGTGACGGAGATGGTGGACAGAAAACATTACTACGATAAAGGAGTGCCTGCGAGAGAAGGGATAGAGATATAAGGAGATAAAAATTATGTTGTTCACTACAACTCACCATCCAGACCTTTGATGCACCTTCCACGTCATGTGATTGAAGGGGGGGATGACTCATGTTTAAAGAGGACAAACTCAAAAAGGTTGAAGACGAGAAGAAAAGGTGGATAGAGGATTTGTCGAAAATCCTCTGCGAAACTCCTGAACGCCTCCCGCGGTTTACCACTGTCTCCGATCTTGAGATTAAGGGTCTTTACACTCCGGAAGATACAAAAGACATCGACTACTCAGCAGACATTGGTTTCCCGGGCGTCTATCCATTCACCCGAGGGGTTCAACCCTCCATGTATCGCGGAAGGCTCTGGACGATGCGAATGTTCTCTGGTTTAGGCGGCCCGGAGGAGACAAACAAGCGTTTCCATTATCTATTGTCGCATGGCGAAACCGGTCTCTCCATCGCCTTCCACTATCCTACGCTCATGGGTTATGACAGCGACTCTCCGATGTCGAGAGGCGAGATCGGGAAATGCGGCGTGGCTATCGATACACTGAAGGATATGGAAATTCTTTTTGAAGGTATTCCGCTCGACAAAATCACGACCTCCATGACCATTAATCCAGCGGCTTCGATCTTGCTGGCAATGTACATTGTCGTGGCGGAGAAACAGGGCGTCAGCAAAAAGGAAATCGGGGGAACCATCCAGAATGATATGTTAAAGGAATTTGTCGCCCAGAAAACCTTCATGCTCCCACCGAAACCCTCTCTCCGGATCATCGTCGATACGATTGAATATTGCACCCAGGAAGTTCCCCGTTGGAACACCATCAGCATCAGCGGTTACCACATCCGTGAGGCCGGATCCACAGCCATTCAAGAGCTCGCCTTCACCTTGGCCGATGGGATTGCCTATGTTGAAGCGGCCATGGCAAGGGGTCTCAATGTGGATGATTTCGCTCCGAGGCTTTCCTTCTTCTTCGATTCTCACATCGATTTTTTTGAAGAGATCGCTAAATTCAGGGCCGCCCGAAGGATATGGTCAAAGATCATGCGTGAGCGGTTCATGGCAAAGAGCCCCCGTTCCTGGATGCTCCGCTTCCACACCCAGACTGCGGGTTGTTCCTTAACAGCGCAGCAACCTTTTAACAACGTCGTCCGCACCGCTTATGAGGCATTGGCTGCCGTTTTGGGGGGAACCAATTCCCTTCACACGAACTCTCTAGATGAGACCTACGCAATTCCCACTGAGGAAGCGGCCATGATTGCCTTAAGAACGCAACAGGTCCTTGCAGAGGAAACAGGCGTGGCCAATACCATCGATCCTCTCGCCGGCTCTTATTTTGTTGAAGCCCTCACTCATCAGATGGAGGAACAGGCCTGGGAATATATCCGTAAGATTGACGAAATGGGAGGAATGGTCGCAGCCATTGAGCGGGGTTATCCCCAAGCAGAAGTGGCTGATTCGGCATACAAGTACCAGAAGCAGATCGACTCCGGCGAAAAGGCGGTCGTCGGTGTCAACAAATATGCGACAGAACATCCCCCCATTACGATCTGGAGAATGAAGCCGGAGATTGAAGAGCGGCAGTTGAGAAGGCTCCGTGAAGTGAAGCAAACGAGGGACAATCAAAAAGTAAAAGAGTTCCTCAATCGGATCCGAATGGCATCTAACAATGGAGAGAATCTCATGCCTCGTCTTATCAATGCCGTCAGGGAGTATGCCACCATTCAGGAAATCTGCGATGTGTGGCGAGACGTTTTTGGTCGATATTCAGATCCAGGATATTTCTAATTCGGAATGCCGAATGCGCCTACCTGCTGGTAGGCAGGAATTGCGGAATAAAAATCCTGAAATCTTAAATTTGAGCTTTATGGTTTGCATTCCGAGTTACGTATTCCGAATTTTGGAACGGGTGGGGAGGAAAAATGAGTCCGGAAAGGAAGATTCGAATTCTCGTTGCGAAACCTGGCTTGGATGGACACGACCGGGGAGCCAAGGTGATTGCGAGGGGGTTCAGGGACGGCGGCTTTGAAGTGATCTATACAGGGCTTCATCAGACGCCTGAACAGATTGTGGCGGCTGCCATCCAGGAAGATGTGGATGCGATCGGATTGTCCAGCCTGGCTGGGGCGCATGACTATCTCTTCCCGAAGGTGATTGAACTTCTTAAAGAAAAGGGGGCAGAAGATATCATCGTCTTTGGAGGCGGAATCGTTCCCGAAGAAGACCTCCCTGCCCTCACCCAAGCTGGAGTGAAAGGGATTTTCACTCCCGGAACTTCAATCGAAGAGGCTGTCAACTGGGTTCGAAAAAATGTAAAACCCAGGAAATAACCTTTTAAAAATAATAAGTTAGGGCCAGCTCAAGGAGTCAGAACCTTATTTTTTTGATTGAATTTTACAGTTTACGTTAAGTGGTTTTTCTGATATAGTGTAGCAGAATTTTCCGAGGCGAAATATTATGAAATTGCAGCGTTGGCCAATTTGATATGTATGAAAAATGTGCTTTAAAGTTTAAAGAAGGGGGGTGAAGGTTTAAGGAGTTACGAGTTACGAGTTACGAGTTACGAGTCACCAATCACCAATCACGAATAAGAAGGGGGGTGAAGGTTTACTGAGGCCAGAGGTTGAAGTTCAAGATTAGAGAAAGGGAAAAACCACTACTCTACTTTCAGGAGGTATAAGAATGATAACATTTAAAGAAGGAAATTTGAGGATTCCGAAATGGAATCGAAAGGTTTTTATCGTGGCCGGAGGAACGACGGCCTATAAAAAATATTTCCCGGAATATAGACTGGAAGAGCTGGCAATGATGGCTTTCAAGAATATGTTGGAGGACAACGACCTGAAGATGGACCCCTTGGAGGTCAAGGGTTTGATCAACTTTGCCACCTATGGTGAGTTCGCCGACCACTTTCAAGATCAACTGCTCTGTGAGGCCAAAATCCATGACTATTTGGGTTTGGACCCTCTTCACAATTTAGGTATCAAGACAGGAGGGGCTACCGGAGGTTCAACTATACTTGCTGCAGCTATGGGGGTAGCTTCGGGTTATGCCAATGTGGCTCTGGCTGCGGGTTGGGAGCGCATGGACGAAGTGGACACCCGGACCGGCAACTATTATATCGCCACAGCGGCCTGCAAGGATTTCGAAACCCGCCTGGGTCGGATTTACTCATCCTATTATGCCCCCATGGCAAACCGCTTTTCTGAGGCCTTTAATGTATCCGAGGTCACCCGGGCAAAAATAGCCGTTAAGAACCATCTTTATGCCTGTTCTTCACCCTATGCCCACCAGGCAGGAAAATATACGGTCGAAGAAGTCTTGGCCAGTCCCATGTCTGCCTATCCGCTGCGATTTCTTGAATGCTGTGCCATGAGTGCTGGGGTAGCCTGTGTACTGGTCTGTGATGAAGAAACAGCGTACAAGTTAACTGACCATCCCTGCGAACTATTTATCTGTGGTGGCACCCATACCTTACGGGTGGCTGACCGTCGACATATGGAGGTTCCCTTACTTCCACATGAAACTCCGGAGATGTACAAAGATCTTTACAAAAGAGAAGGGGCACGTTATCCGGGATTTGAGAGTTTCCTGGCAGCCAGATTTGCTGCCTGGCTGGTCTATCGTATGGCCGGTATCAAAAATCCCCTCGAGGATATGGACCTGGTAGAACTTCACGATGCCTTTACGATTAGTGACCTACAGACCTATGGAGACATCGGTCTTAGGCCCTATGGTCAGGAACAAGATTATATTGAGTCCGGAGATGCCTATTACATCAATCCCAATACAGGAAAACCCGGCAAATGTCCTTCCAACTTGTCCGGTGGATTAATAGGAACCATGCACGCTGTAGGGGCGACAGGAATCTTCCAGGCCGCTGAATGTCTCTGGCAGGTACAGCAAAAGTACGACAAATTTCATGGCGATCCCAAGATCTGGAAGAAGTGGGGGAAAGAGAAACCCAAAGATTGGCAGAGCTTGCAGATCCCTAAAGATAGTAAACAGGCCCTGTGGGTCTCCCATGCAGGTGTGGGTTCCCATGTAACCGTTGGCATTCTCAGGAAGAGCTGGTAAACCCTGTACCTTTTCCTAAAAGAAAGGGCTGGGGGGCAGAATACTCTGACAAAATTGTATTTCATCCCTGTCTCAGTTGGCACTCTATCATGGTACAGGGTAAAGGAGGAAAGAATCGATGGTAAAGAAAACGATACAAAAAAAGAAAAAAGTAGCGACAAAGAAAAAGGTCGAGACAAAAGGAAAAGATCAGATAAAATTTATAGGTCAGGTGACTAAAATACGTCAGAAAGAGCCTGCCACCGTGATTGAGTGGCCTCGTTCGCTTACCCATATCCACACTTACGGCTTGCTATCACCTTTTTTCGAAGGCCTCAGAAAAGGAGAATTGCGAGCCACGGTTTGTCCAAACAAAAACTGTTCGGAAAACCGCCTCTGGCTCCCGCCCCGCGCCCATTGCCCGGACTGCCATACCGAAATGGTCTGGAAGAGTTTGCCTAATCCAGTGATCGGTAAGATCTATACCTTTACTGAAGTTGTCTATGCCGGAATTGGCATTGAGCTTTCCACTCCATACTGGCAGGTCGATGTGGAGCTCCCGGGCTTAGCGACCATCCCGAAAAGTTATTTGCTCTATGGAAAACCCTATATCGGGATGAAGGTCAAGGCGGAGTTCAGGACGAAGAAGCCTACGAATACGGTACTCGACTATTACTGGGTGCCTTATGAACAGTAAAGCATAGCGCATGGAGCATAGAACATAGCGATATGAAAGCACCAAATTCCAAGCATCAAACCTCAAATAAATCTCAATCACCCAAATTCGAAACAAAATCTTTTTGGTCATTCGAATTTGGAATTTGGAGCTTATTTGGGATTTGGAATTTGTGATTTGGGATTTGGACTCTATGCGCTTTGCCCTATGCTCTTTGCGAATTTTGATTGGGAGGTGCATATGCCACTTGATTTTGATTTGAACGACGAGCAACAAATGCTTCGAAAGATGGTCCGAAACTTTGCCGAGAAGGAGATCGCTCCCATTGCTCAGGAGCTCGATGACAAAGAAGAATTCTCCTATACGCTGACCAAGCGGATGGGAGATCTTGGCCTCTTTGGTCCTTTTGTTCCTGAGGAATACGGTGGAAGCAACGTAGGTTATGTTTCTTACATTATCGCCGTGGAAGAGATTGCCCGAATTGATGGTTCCCAGGCTGCCACCCTTGCTGCTGGAAACTCTTTAGGGATTTCACCCATCTATTATTACGGAAATGAAGAACAGAAGAAAAAGTGGCTTCCTGATCTCTGCACAGGAAAAGCCCTCTCTTCTTTTGGTTTGACTGAAGCGAATGCCGGCTCGGATGCAGGAGCTTCTAAAACAAATGCCGTTCTGCAAGGAGACCATTGGGTTATCAATGGTTCAAAAATATTTATTACCAATTCCACGACCGATATGAGTAAGGTCTGTGTGGTTCAGGCAGTGACTGGGAAATCTCAAACGGGAAAGAATGAACTTTCTTGCATTCTGGTGCCCAACGGCACCCCAGGATTTACCACAAAGGCGATGCATGGGAAAATGGTATGGAGGTCTTCCAATACAGGAGAACTTTATTTTACCGACTGTAAGGTCCCCAAGGAAAACCTCCTCGGTAAACGTGGGGACGGATTCCATCAAATGCTTGCCACTCTCGATGGAGGAAGACTGAGTATAGGAGCCATGGGTTTAGGGGGTGCCCAGGGTGCCTTTGAATTGGCACTTAAATATGCAAGTGAGCGTGAGCAATTCGGCAGGGCGATTGGTACGTTTCAGGTCAATGCCTTTAAGTTGGCAGACATGGCCACAGAGATCGAATT
>Ga0326726_10005051_pt1 | contig 11989 bp, 11 predicted proteins | sample MHFenrmetagenome_2_FD_207603 | JGI IMG/M metagenome (GOLD analysis project Ga0326726, IMG submission 207603) | Lab enriched peat soil microbial communities from Michigan Hollow, Ithaca, NY, United States - MHF15MN | ecosystem: Environmental > Terrestrial > Soil > Wetlands > Peat | place: USA...
CGACGTCGGCGGCACTTCGCAGGTGAGCATCTTGAAGAAGGTCGTCTTGCCGGCGCCGTTCGGGCCGATGATGCCGCGCAGCTCGCCTGGGTGCACGGTGAAGTCGATGCCCTCGTTCGCAACGACGCCGCCGTAGCGCTTGGTGAGACTCTTGGCTTGCAGCAGCGGCCCTTGGTGGTCATTGGCGACGGCGTGCCGCACGGCCATGGGCGCGACCGGCGCCGCCACCGCCCCGCGAGTGGGCTCTTGCACAGGCTCGGGGACGGCCTTGGCCCCGCCGCCCATGAGCGCGAACAGATCCTTGATGCCACCGATGATTCCCTGGCGCAGGAAACACACCAGCAGCACGAACACCAGGCCCAGCACCAGCTTCCAGACCGCGCCCAGTTTCAGCGTGGCCTGCAGGAAGTCCTGCAGGAACAGCCACACGCCCGCGCCCACGAGCGGGCCGAACAGCGTGCCGCGTCCGCCGATGGCGGTCTGCATGATCAGCTGGCCCGAGGTGTCGAACATGAAGGCGTCCGGGGGCATGAATCCCTGCAGCACGCCCAGCAGGCCGCCCGCGAAGCCCGCGTAGGCGGCCGCGATCACGAAGGCGGTGAGCTTGTAGGCCTGCACGTTGTGGCCGACCGCCGCCGCGCGCAGCGGGTTCTCGCGGATCGCGGTGAGGATGACGCCGACGGGCGAACGCACGATGCGCAGCGCGATCACGATGCCGACGAAATAGCAGAACGCGAGAAATGGATAGAGCGACCAGCCCGAGGTGAAGTTCAGCGTCGTGAAGCCGAGGTCGAAGCTGGGGGTGGGCACGCCGGGCAAGCCGTTCTCGCCACCGGTCCAATCCGACAGCGGATTGAACTCGACGAAGAAGAAGATTTCGGCGATCGCCACGGTGATCATGGCGAAATAGATCCCGGTGCGCCGCAGCGCGAGCAACCCGATCAGGGTGCCGACCAGCGCGGCGGCCACCATGCCGATCACGAGCGCCAGCACCACATGCGCAAACCCTGCGCGGGTGAGCAGGTAGGCGGCAACGAAGCCGCCGCTGCCGTAGAACGCCGACTGGCCGAACGAGAGCAGGCCGGTGTAGCCGAACAGGATGTCGAAACCGATCCCGAACAGGCCCCACACGAGGACGCGGTTGACGGTGTTGGGGGCGGCGTCGAGATGGGGCAACACGAAGGGCACTGCGATCAGGACCGCTGCCGTGACGATCTCGACCAGACGAGGTCGTTTGCTGAACATCAGCGGCGAGCTTTCATTCGCGGCCCTGCGCGCCGAACAGGCCGCGCGGGCGCACCAGGAGCACGAGTGTCATGGCCGCAAAGAGCATGACGTACGCGTAGCCGGGGTTGACCATCGAGGTCAGGCTGATGATTTCGCCGGCGATCAGGCCGCCGACCACCGCCCCGGGAAACGAGCCGACGCCGCCGATCACCACGACGACGAAGGTCTGCACCAGGATCGCCTCACCCATGTCGGGCGACAGCGAGACCACCGGCGCGTTGACGATGCCCGCGAAACCGGCCGCCATCGCGCCGATCCCGAACACGACCATGAACACGCGGTACACGTCGATGCCGAGCGAATCGACCATCACCGCGTCCTCGATGCCGGCGCGCACGATCATGCCCAGCCGGGTGCGGTAGAGCACGATGAAAAGCACCAGCAGCGCCACCGCCACGATGCCGACGACGGCCAGTCGGTAGGTGGGATAGAACATCACGCCCAGCGAGGTGATGCCCGACAGTGCGGACGGGGCGGCCACGCTCTTGGACTCGCTCGAAAAGAAGAAGCGGACGATCTCGACGAAGACGATCGACAGCCCGAACGTGACCAGCAGCTGGTCTTCGTGCGGGCGGCCGTAGAAGTGCCGGATGAGGGCCCGTTCCATCACCACGCCGACCACCAGCATGAACAGCGTGCCGGCCATCACGGCCACCACGAAGGAGCCGGTGGCCTGGAAGGCGACGTAGCCGGCATAGCCGCCGAGCATGAACATCGCGCCGTGCGCCAGATTCAGCACGCCGAGCGTGCCGTAGATGATCGTCAAGCCCGAACTGATGAGCGCCAGCAACGCGCCCTGCGCGAGGCCGTTGAACAGTTGCGACAGGAAGTTCGACCAGGTGATCATGGCGGACAAAAAGGGGCGCGGCAGGCGGCAGGAATTGCCGGCTGCCGCGCCTGGTCGGTGCAGCTGATCAGGTGTACGAGCCGAGGTTGCAGCCGAAGGCATCGGCCTTTTGCATGAGGCCTGCGCCCGGGACGACCTCCACCACTTCCCAGTAGTCTTCCTTGTTCTTCATGTCCTTGGGCGCCTTGCCCTTGACGATCACCACCGGGCGCACCAGCTGGTGGTCGGCGGCGCGCCACTGCACCTCGCCCACCACCGAGTTGAGCTTGCGCGGCGACTCATAGGACTTGATCACGTCCGGCGGATAGAAGGTGCGCGCGTGCTCGACGGCTTCGGCCCACAGCGCGAACTCCATGTAGGCGTTCTCGGCGCCCCACTCGGGCTTGTAGCCGAACTTCTTCTCGAACTCCTCGACGAACATCTTGGCCAGCGGGTACTTGTCTTCCAGCGTCCACCAGAAATCGGTGGCGGCGTACACGCCCTCGGTGATGTCGGGGCCGACTTCGCGCGCCAGGAACGGGATCTGGTAGGGGATCACCAGCTTCATCTTGGGTAGCAGCCCGAACTGCTTGGCCTGCTGGGTGGACAGCACCGCATCGTGGCCCCAGTTCACGTTGATCAGGAACTCGGCGCCGGAGTTGGCGATGTTGGTGAGGTACGAGCTGAAGTCGGGCGCGCCCAGCGGCGACACCTGGTTGGTCACCATCTGCCAGCCACCGTTCTTGGTCAGGTAATCGTTGACCGACTTGGTGACGGTGTGGCCGTAGGTGTAGTCCGGCGTCATGAACGCCGCTTTCTTGTTCTTGCCGTAGGCTTTGAGCAGCGCCGGGCCGATCGCGTTGGCCGCCGTCTCGCCGTAGAAGTTCTGGCGCACCCCGTAGCGCACGCAGTCCTTGCCGGTGGTGTCGTTCGAGCCGGAGATGCCGCAGACGAACAGCACCTTCTCGCGCTCGGCCAGCTTGTTCAGCGCCACGGCCACCGCGCTGGACGTCCCGCCGGTGATCATGATCGCCTTGTTCTCCGTGATGAAGCGCTGCTGCGCCTGCACCGCCTCGTTCGGCTTGGCAGCCGAGTCGGCGACTCCGTACTTCAGCTCCTTGCCGAGCACGCCCTTGGTGGTCTTGGGCGAGATCTGCTTGATCAGCGGATGGCCTGCATTGATGTGCTCGATGGCCAATTGGTAGCCCTTGAGCTCATCCTCACCCTGCAGCGCGTAGGTGCCGGTGCGCGGCACGCTGATACCGATGAACACCGAATTGGCGGACGCGCCGGCCGGCCAGGTGCCGATCGGTGGCTGGTCTGCGGCCACGGCTTCCGACACGAACGCTGCCGGCAGCGCCAGCCCGCCCGCCAGGCCGAGGCCGGTGCGGATGAATTGACGGCGGCCGTCAATGGAGGGTCCTGACGTGTGATCTTGCATGGGCACCTCGGTGAGCGGTAGACTTCGACAAATATATCGTGACACGATATGAATGGAGTCTAAGAAAGGGGCCGGCCACGCGCGTATCGGAGTTACCCGTATCCTCCGCGCTGTCGTAGCACTTGCCCGAGAGGACGACCCTTGTTGTTGAAGAGGGCTGAAGCGCGGTTCAAGCTGGCCACGCGCGACTACGCCCGGCTGGCGTCGTTCCGTCATGCCTTGCGTGGCTTCCTGCGCTTCAGCGAAGCGGCGGCCGCGCAAGAAGGGCTGACTTCGCAGCACTACCAGACGATGTTGATCCTGCGCGGCTGGCCGGACGGCCAGCCGGTCTCGATCAACGATCTGGCGCAACAACTTCTGATCAAGCACAACAGCGCTGTCGGCCTGGTCGACCGCCTGGTCGATGAAGGCCTCGTCGTGCGCGAGCCCTCGATCGTCGATCGCCGCAAGGTCGAGTTGCGCCTCTCGTCGCGCGGCCGGCAGGTGCTGGCCAGGCTGGCGGCGATGCACCGCGACGAACTGCGGCGCATCGGGCCGATCATGAAGCGATTCTTCTCGGAGCTCACCGACGACCAGGGCCACGGCGGCGATTGAGCGGCCGTCGAACCTTCAGCCGCGCGCGCGGGCGAGCCTCGCCTTGGCGCCGGAGCGCGCCGGTCGGCCGCGCCCCGTGGCGCGGCCAAGGTGGGCGGTGACCAGGGCCGCGCTCAACGTGACAAGCCACGAGAAGTACAGCCACAACAAGAAGACCGGCAAGGTCGCGAACGCCCCGTACAGCGACCGGTAGGTCGGTCCCTGGATCAGGTAGGCCGTAAAGCCGCGCTTGCCCAGCTCGAGCGCGATGCCACCGAGCATCCCGCCGACGATCGCGTCGCGCCAGCGCACCTGCGCGTTGGGCAGCCAGTGGAACAGGCTGGCGAGGCTGACGCTGCATAGCGCCAGCGGCGCCAGGTCGAGCACGGACGCGAGCGGCTGCGGCACGCTGCGCACCGGTCCCATCGAGGCGCCGAGCAGGGTCGCGGTCGCCCACAGGCTGGCCCCGACGAGCGCCGGCCCGACCGCCAGCATCAGCAGGTACAGGCCGAGGCGCCGCGGCAGCGGGCGCGCCTTCTTGATGTCCCACATCTGATTGAGCGCACCTTCGACCGTGAGCAGCATCATGACCGCTCCCGCCAGGACGAACAGCGACCCCACCCACGTCAGGCCGTTCGCGTTGGTGGCGAACTGGTGCAGGTACTTCAGCACCGCCCCCGAGATGTCGGCCGGCAGCAGACTCTTCAAGAGGTGCTGTTCGAGCGCCACCTCGAGCGGTCTGAAGACCGGAAAGTGCCTGAACAGCGCAAAGCCCACCGCCAGCAGCGGCACGATGGACAACGCGGTCGTCAGCGTCAGGCTGGCAGCCGCTTGCGGCAGGCGCACCTGCCCCGCGCGACGGATCGTGGAGCGGGTCAGGTCGAGCATGATGGGCAGGCGCCGCACATGCAGCGATGTTCGCCCAGATCGGCGACGCGTCGCCCGCCCCGACGACGCGCACGAGCCGCGGCGTGATCTTTGGCGCGCTTGTGCGGGGACTTTGCAAATGCTTCAATCTTCATCGTCCGAGGCACCGATGGACAGGATCCCGACACAGGCGCGCGCTTGCGCCATGCGCTGTTCGATCAGCGCAAGCGACCCCCAACCACCGAGCGGATGAAGGCGATCACCATGGTTGACACCGATCTGCACTACCGCAGCGCCAGCGAACTGGCGAATGCTCTGAGGAAGCGCTCGATCTCCTCACTGGAACTGGTCGACCTTCTGATCCGTCGCATCGAGCGTCTCGACCCGGAGCTGAACGCCGTGGTCGTGCGTGACTTCGAGCGTGCGCGCGCGGCAGCCAAGGTGGCTGACAGCGCCCTGGAGCGCGGTGAACAACGTCCGTTGCTCGGCGTGCCGATCACGGTGAAGGAGTCCTTCAACGTTGCCGGGCTGCCGACCACGTGGGGGCTTGCGCAGCAGAAGGACTTCATTCCCAGAGAGGATGCGCTCATCGTTTCTCGCATGAAGAACGCGGGCGCGATCGTCGTCGGCAAAACCAATGTGCCGCTCCTGCTGATGGACCTGCAGAGCTACAACGACATCCACGGGACGACCCACAACCCCTGGGACCTGACTCGCACGCCCGGTGGATCGTCGGGCGGCTCCGCGGCCGCGCTGGCCGCCGGCTTCGGGCCGGTTTCGCTCGGCTCCGATATCGGTGGATCGCTGCGAAACCCCGCGCACTTCTGTGGGGTGTTTGCCCATAAGCCAACCCTGAACCTGGTCCCCCTTCGCGGGCACACGCCACCGCCATTCCCGGCGTTGCCGAGAGAAGGCGATTTGGACGTCGTTGGTCCGATGGCCCGGACCGCTGCCGATCTCACGCTGGTCCTGGACCTCATCGCAGATCCGGACGAGCTGACCGCCGGCGTTGGCTATCGCCTTGCGCTGCCGCCGCCGCGGCACAGCAAGCTCAGTCAGTTCCGCACCCTGGTGCTCGACACACATCCGCTTGTCCCGACCGCAAACACGGTACGCAGCGCGATCGATCGCCTGGCGGGGCACCTGGTCAGAGCGGGCGTCCAGGTCAGTCGTCACAGTCCGCTGCTACCGGATCTTGCCGATGCTGCGCGGCTCTATACGCGCCTGCTGCAGTCGTTTGTCGCGGCGACCTGGCCGGCAGACGTCTACGCCGAGGCGCAGCACGCGGCAGCCGCCCTTGCAGCAGACGATCGATCCCTTGGAGCCGAGCGCGCGCGTGGCGCGGCGCTCAGCCATCGTGAGTGGCTCGCCGCTGATTCTGCTCGACGTCAGCTGAAGGAACGGTGGCGAGCGTTCTTTCGCGAGTTCGACCTCGTGCTGTGCCCTGCAATGCCAACTGTGGCGTTCACACACGATCATTCGCCCATCAAGGCACGCCGCCTCGACATCGATGGCAAGCCACACTCGTACCTCGATGCGGCAGTGATCTGGGCCGGACCTGCGACGGCCGCCGGGCTGCCGGCCACGGTGATGCCGATCGACCGCTCAGACGATAGTCTGCCAATAGGCGTGCAGATCATGGGGCCCTACCTTGAAGATCGAACGACGATTGCCTTTGCCGCGCTGCTTGAGCGGGAGTTCGGAGGGTTCGTCGCGCCGATGAAAGGCTACTGATCCGGCTCCGCGACGCGCTGTCCGCGCACGTAGATCATGTAGTAGACCAGTGCCACCAGCACGCTGCCGCCCACCAAGTTGCCGGCGATCACTGGCACCAGGTTGCGCGCCATGTCTGCCGCGCCGACCGGCGCGCCCAGCAACATCGCCAGCGGCATGAAGTACATGTTGGCGATCGAATGCTCGAAGCCCGCGGCGACGAATGCCGTGATCGGGAACACGATCGCCACCGCCTTGTCGACCACGCTGCGGCCGGCCAGCGCCATCCACGCGGCCATGCACACCAGCACGTTGCACAGCACGCCGCGAAAGAACGCCTCGGCGATCGGCAACTGCGCCTTGGCCAGCGCGATGCGCACGGCGGTGCGCCCGATGTTGCCGTCGTTGAGCGCTGCTTGCCCCGACAGCCAGACCAGCAGCGCCAGCCCGGCCGCACCGGCGAAGTTGGCGGCGCACACCACGCTCCAGTTGCGCAGCAACTGACGTGTGCTCACGCAGCCGTCGGCCCACGCCATCGCGAGCAGATTGTTGCCGGTGAACAGCTCGGCGCCGGCCACGGTGACCAGCACCAGCCCGAGCGAGAAGCCCAGGCCGCCGAGCAGGCGTGTCGCGGCAAAGCCCAGCCCGCTGTCGCTGGCCACCAGCGTGAACATCATCGCGCCCAGTCCGATGAAGGCGCCAGCGAGCACGCCCAGCATGGCCAGCGACATTAGCGGCAGCTGCGCCTTGACGATGCAGAACTCCTTGACGCGGCCGGCGATGTCGCGTGGCGAGTAGGCGTCGAACGAGCGGCTGTCCGGCATGTGGGAGCTCCTAGGGCCAGGAAAGCTGCATCTTCGCGGCCGGCGCCAGCGCGGTGGTTGCGCGCCATCAGCGCGGCCGCTTCGGCGACTCCGGCGCCGCCTTCACTGCCGCGATCGCGCCGACATCGGACCACGACTTGGTGTCGAACCGGCAGGTCGGTTCCCTCGGCGGCCAGCCTTGCCGCCTCGAAAGATCGCGCGATGGCGCCCATTCATGGCAGGGCTCCGTGCTCGACGGGCGCGTCGGCGACGCCGTGCGGCGACACGGCACCGTAGGCGTGGTGGTGGTGGAGCAACGGCGGCCGATTGCCCGCCTGCGACTCCAGCACGCGTCCGACCACGACGACGTGGTCGCCCATCGCGTGCAGCGTGTCGACGCGCGCGAGGAGCCATGCCGCGCCATCGCGAATGCGCAAGCTGGAACCCTCACCTTTGCCATCGAGCAGGTCGGGCGGCACCGGGGGCCGTGGCGCTGCGCTCCACATCGCCGCGATGCCGCCCTGGTGGCTTGCGAGCACCGTCAGGCCGAAAGGTCCGTTGTGCAACCGATGCAGCACGGAACTGCGCGCGTGCAGCGCGAACAGAACCAGCGGCGGCTCGAGCGACACGCTGATGAGCGAACTGATCGTGACCCCGAGCGTCTGGCCATCGGCCCTGACGGTGAGCAGTGCCACCGACATCGCGACATTGGCCATGGTGTGTCGCAGCTCGGCCCCATCGGTCGACCACGATTTGGCCGCATCCAAGACCGCGCGATTTGCGCGCATGGAGTTCTCCTTCACGCAAGGGCCGTGGCGGGGCGGGTCGCCGCGTGCACAGCGGGCAGGACATCGGCCAGGTCGCGCATCACCTCGAGCGCCGGCCGCGAGCCGTATTTCAAGTTGAGGATCACGTGCTGGACGCCAGCTGCGTGCAGGCGTGCGAGAAGCTGCACCAGCACGCGGCGGCCAAGGCGGTAGCCCAGATGGATCGGCTGCTCGGGGTGGTCCTCCCGAGCGTCGAGGTCGATGTAGAGGGATTGCGCGAACGGCAAGTCCACATGCCCGCGCACACGCTGTTGCGCCGCCCGCCACTCGGCCACGATCTGCCTTTGCAGCGAAGGGGCGCGAGGGTATGACAGCCAACCGTGCGCGTGGCGCGCAATCCAATCCAGGTCCTGGCCGCTGCGGCCGGCGACCAGCACCGGGATCTCGCGGGTTGTGGCCTTGGGCACGAGGTCGACGCCATGCAGCCGGCCGTAGGGGCTCTCGATCACGGGGAACGACTCGCCAAGGGCGCGCTGCAGCACCAGCAAGTTCTCGCGAAACAGCGCCGCACGGTCGCCGATATCGACGCCGAAGGCCGGGAACTCCGCGGGTCGATCGCCGGACGCCACGCCGAGCACGAGACGCCCCTGACTCAGCTGGTCGACAGACGCTGCAGCCTTTGCGGTGTGCAACGGGTGGCGCAGAGGCAGCACGATGGCCGCGGTGCCGAGCGCGATGACTCGCGTGACGGCGGCGATGTGGCCGAGATAGACGAACGGGTCGTACACCTGGCCGACGTCGCCGAACGACGGGTCGCGCAATGGCACGTCGCGGAACCACAGCGCATCGAAGCCGGCCTGCTCGGCAAAGCGCCCCAGCTCGACCTGGCCCTGCATGGTGGGCGTGTCGCCCTGGAACGATTCGATCGGGAAGAACACGCCCACCGTCAGCCGTTCGCGACCGAACAGGCGCTGGTAACCTGCGGCTTGCTGCGCTGGGCGTGGATCGACGTTGTACATGTCGCGCCTCAAGTGGCACACCGGGCGCCATCGCACGCTGGTGCGCCATCCACCGGAGCGCGCGGGGCCAAGGCCTGGTACTGCGCGCGTAGGCGCTGCGTGCCGGCAAAGCCCCAGCCGCCGTCGGCCACGTCGTGGATGAGCACGTAGGTCAGGTCGCGCACGCCGGGCAGGCCTTCCGCCTCCACGATGGCGTCCGTGACCTTCTCGATCATTAGTTTCTTTCGGGCTGGTTTGAGCCATCCATCGGCGGTGAAGATGTGGGCGACGGGCATCTGACTCTCGGTGATTGCGTGACGCCAAGGCTAGTCAGCGGCAGGGCTGGTGACAAACGAGATTGCGCCCCTCTTATCATTAGCTCAGCTTAACCAGGATGACCGATGCGGCGTCTGACGCACCTGAATGCATTGCGTGCCTTCGAGGCGGCGGCGCGTCACGCGAGCTTCGCGAAGGCAGCCGACGAGCTGTCGGTGACGCCGGCTGCGATCAGTCAGCAGATCGCAACCTTGGAGGCGTATCTCGGCGTGCAGCTGTTTCGACGCATCGCTCGCGGCGTGCATCTCACTGCCGCGGCTCGGCAAATGCTGCCGCCACTGCGAAACGGGTTCGACCTGCTGGCCACTGCGTTTGCACGCGCGCAGGCGGGAGTTGCGCGCAAGCATGTGGTGGTGAGCCTGACGCCTTCGATGGCAGCCAAGTGGCTGATGCCGCGACTCGAGCGCTTCATCGCCGCGCACCCAGGTATCGACGTGCGCCTGGACACCACCACACGCCTGGTCGACTTCGGCCAAGACGAAGTGGATGTGGCGCTGCGCTATGGCGCAGGTCGCTGGCCGGCGCTGGCCGTGTCTTTGCTGATGAAGGAGACGGTGTTTCCGGTCTGCAGTCCGCAGCTGCGAAGTGCGAAGCGACCCTTACGTAAACCGCAGGATCTGGCGCACCACACGCTGATCCATGATGCATCGATGCCCACGCGCGCGTCGTTCCCGCAGTGGTCCTCATGGCTGAAGGCAGCGGGCGTGCAAGGCATCGACGGCGAGCGTGGCCTGCAGCTCGACGCGTCGATGCTGGCGATCCAGGCTGCCATCGACGGTCAGGGGGTGGCACTTGGCCGCAGTGTGTTGGTGGCCGACGATGTGGCCTCTGGCCGCCTGGTGGCGCCGTTCGACTTGGTGTTTCCCTTGCGCTTCGGCTACTACGTCGTGCATCCGCGCAGGCCGGCGCCCTCCGCGCCGGTGCAGGCCTTCGTGCGCTGGGTGCGGGCCGAGGCGGCCGCTTTCAAGGCCTTGCGGCCCTGAGGCGTCCAGTCGCACTGAATTGCGAACGCACCCGCTGATTGGAGGGCCACCCGGCTTGAGAGCTGACCGCGAGCGTCGGCACCGCGAGCGTCACGTCGCGAGCCTTGCGCATCGTCACGAACTCGAGCTCCGAGATGCCGTCGCGCACGTGGATGTTCCTCAGACGTTGTTCGGCCACTGTCGTTTCCCACCGAGGCCCGACTCCCGTCGGCTGCTCGCGCAGGCGCCCCAGTTCAGTCGATGAGGACGTCCAGTCGACCCAGTTCCTGGTCGAGAGCGTCGGCGAACGGTGTCCACTCGATCCCCAAGGCAAGGAGCCAGGCGCGAAGCCGAAGCACGTCCAGTGTGCGTTCGCCTCGCTCGAACTTGCTGACCTGGCTCTGCGTGATCCTCAGCCGGGCTGCCAACGTGGTCTGGTTGATCCCCGCGGCCTCGCGCAGCCGCACGAGCAAACACAGCATCGCTGCCCGCTCCGTCGAGCGCATCGGCCGCTTCATGGGCCGCCCCTGACGCCCGAGGGCGGTCGCACCCTCGGCGCTGCCGCGCCTGCCATGGTCCACGTGCGACCGGCGGCCGCGGCCCGACAGAACCGGGCTTGGCCCGCCACCGCGGGAATCCTCGGCCCGCATCGCCAGTTCGAATAGCAACTTCAGGTCGTCATGCAGGGCCTGTGGCGTCAAGAGAGGCGCCACCGCAAATCCCAGCACGGCCTGATTCTTGAAGATGAGCTGGAGCAGCTCCGGGATACCGAGCGAGAACGACTGGATGTTCAGTGCGCCGTAGACGACGATCACGCCACGCGGACCCAGCACGGACAAGCTGTCCATCGTGACCGAACCACCTACGGACTCGAACACGACATCGGGGCCGGCGCCGGTCGTGATCTCGCGAACCCGCTCTGTCCAGCCATCAGCCGTGTAGTCGACGGCGGCATCGGCTCCGAGACCGAGTGCGTACTGACGCTTCGCCTCGGTGCTCGCAGCGGCGATCACTTGGTGCGCACCAGCGCGCTTGAGCAACTCGATCAGCAGCGTGCCGACGCCGCCGGCCGCGGCGTTCACCAGCACCGACTTGCCGGCGACCGGTGTGTGCCGCGTCAGTGCCAATGCGGTGAGTCCCTGCACCATCAACGCCGTCGCGTGCTCGAACGGAAGTTCCGTGGGGATCGGTGGAGCGACTGACCGAGCCGGAAACGGCGGGCGACTTTGGTGTCTGGGTTCTTACTCACCCGGACCTGCGGCGCAGCGCGCGAATCCGTGCCTTCATGCAGAAGATCAGCGCGATGATCGCCACACAAGAGCGGAGTTTGCTCAGCGCGCCCTCTTGACGATTGCGCCAATCAGCGCAAGCCCATTCAACGTGGATGGTGTGCTCACCAGTTGCCAGATGCGATCA
>Ga0326726_10005052_pt1 | contig 11989 bp, 11 predicted proteins | sample MHFenrmetagenome_2_FD_207603 | JGI IMG/M metagenome (GOLD analysis project Ga0326726, IMG submission 207603) | Lab enriched peat soil microbial communities from Michigan Hollow, Ithaca, NY, United States - MHF15MN | ecosystem: Environmental > Terrestrial > Soil > Wetlands > Peat | place: USA...
TTACCCATATTGAAGATATAAAACATCCAATAATTCGTGAATCCTTAAAATTATTGGGATTTGAAGCCCGTTATCTCGAGATTGCAAGTCTTGCGGATATCCCTGCAGGTACGGGTCTGGGGTCTTCAGGAAGTTTTACCTGTTCACTTCTCAAGGCGCTTCATGCTCATAAAAATAATATAATTACGCCGGCGGAACTGGCTGAACAGGCATGTCATATTGAAATTGATATTTTGAAAGAGCCTGTCGGGAAACAGGATCAATATACATCAGCGTTTGGGGGGATCAACTGCTTTACTTTTTTCAAAGATGATCGAGTCAGAGCAGAAAAACTCAATATTTCCCAGGAGACGCTCTATAATCTTGAAGACCATCTCCTGCTCTTTTTTTCCGGGTATTCACGATCTGCATCGAAAGTTCTCAAGGAACAGGACGATAAAAGCAAAAATAATGAATCATCCATGATTGACAACCTGCATTTTGTTAAAGAGCTTGGATACAAGAGCAAAATTGCATTTGAACAAGGGAATCTTGAAGAATTCGCAAACCTGATGAACGTCCACTGGGAACACAAGAAACAACGGTCGGGTGCAATGAGTAACAACCGGATTAATGCGTGGTATGATGTCGCCATGAAGAACGGGGCAATTGGAGGAAAACTCATCGGTGCGGGTGGAGGCGGATTCCTTATGTTTTACACCGATGATACTAAAAAGCTACGTCATGCAATGGCGCACGAAGGACTTCAGGAAGTCCGGTTCCGGTTTGATTTCGAAGGGAGCAAAGTGGTGACATCGTCTTGATGCCCCCTGTGGTAATCCTGGCCGGCGGTCTTGCCACACGGCTCTATCCTGCAACAAAAACACTCCCAAAATCTCTCCTTACAGTTGCCGGGAAACCGTTCATCCACTACCAGCTGGCCCTGCTCAGGGAAAAGGGCATTCGACACGTAATACTATGCGTCGGCTATCTTGGTGAGATGATAGAAGAGTATGTAGGGGATGGTTCTCGATGGGGACTTGAATTACGATATTCCTATGATGGGAATGTACTTCTTGGAACTGGGGGGGCTGTAAAAAAAGCACTGACCCTGCTACCGGATACTTTTTTTATTTTGTACGGAGATTCCTATCTCGATATTGATTATAATGCGGTTATCGAACACTTTTATGATGCAGGTCTCCCGGTCCTTATGACGATCTACCGTAACCGGAATGCATTTGATTCAAGTAATATTCTGATGGAGAGTGGGAAGATCGTCAAATATGATAAGGAATCCCGCGACCCGGCCTTGGAATATATCGATTATGGATTTATCGTGGTACGCAAGGGGGTTTTTTCCCCGTATCATGCAAACGAACCCTTCGATCTTTCTCTTGTTCTAACCAGGATGGCCGATTCCGGGCAGGTCGCAGCGTTTGAAGTTGAGCAACGTTTCTACGAGATTGGATCGACCCAGGGAATCCGGGAGACCGAGGAATATATCAGGAATCGAACACTATCCTCATGATACCGGGGAAACCATGAACGAAGAAGAATATATTTCCGCATTTCTGGATGATGCTGTCACAATCATCAAAAAACTTGATCATACGAAGATCCGCAATATGTCCCGGATCCTCCAGGAGATCCGGAAGAATGGGGGACGATTGTTCGTTCTCGGTATCGGAGGCGGCGCAGGTCATGCTTCCCACGCTGTGAATGACTTCAGGAAGATTGCGGGAATTGAATCCTATGCACCCACTGATAATATTTCTGAGTTAACCGCCCGGGTCAACGATGATGGATGGGAAACAGTCTTTGTAAACTGGTTGAAAGGAAGCCGGCTCACTGCACAGGATTGCATATTTGTCTTCTCGGTCGGTGGAGGTAATCCCGAGAAGAATGTGAGTGTAAACCTTGTGAATGCCCTTAAGTACGCAAAGGAAAAAGGGGCAAAGGTAATCGGTGTTGTCGGCCGCGATGGAGGATACACAGCGAAAGTTGCAGATGCCTGTGTCATCATTCCCCCCGTGAACGAAAAGACCATTACTCCTCAGACCGAATCATTCCAGGCAGTAATCTGGCACCTGATTGTCTCGAGTCCTGCAATGCAAAAGTTTGAGATGAAGTGGGAGAGTATAACGTAATTTCTTCCGGAAATGAAGCGAGCAGTTTTTCTTGATCGGGACGGGGTTCTTAATGCGCTTATCCTCAATTATCAGACTGGTGATTTTGAACCCCCCCATATCCCGGAGGATCTTATTCTTTTTCCTTATGCCCTCGAGATCCTTCAGATTCTTCAGGAAGCACAATTTGAGCTCTTTCTCCTCTCCAACCAGCCAGACTATGCAAAAGGAAAAACAACACTTGAGAACCTTAAAAAGGTCCATGCAAAACTGGACCTGATGTTGAGATCGGAAGGGATCCGTTTCCGTGAATATTATTACTGCTATCATCATCCCCATGGAAAGGTGCCGGAATATTCTTTTGATTGTGAATGCAGGAAACCAAAACCTTTCTTTATCCTGATGGCAAAAATGCACTATTCCCTTGACCTGTCCAATTCCTGGATGGTAGGTGATCGTGATTCGGATATTAATTGTGGAAAAGCTGCCGGCATAAAAACCATTATGATTGAAAATCCCCAATCATCGAAATACCGAGGGTCCAGCCAACCGGATTTCACGGCAGCAAATCTTAAAGATGCACTAACGATAATACTTTCTAAAAAGTAGAGAACTTTTTTGGAAAAGTTACCATGAAACGAGGATTACCAGAATTCAAAATCAAACTCTATGCAGATGGTGCAGACATGGAGGGAATGATTGAGGAATATAAGAAGGGTATTGCAAGCGGGTTTACCACAAACCCAACTCTTATGAAAAAAGCGGGAGTAAAAAGTTACGAGGACTTTGCAAAGGCTGCCCTTAAAGCAATTCCCGATCTCCCCATATCATTTGAAGTTTTTTCTGATGACTTTTCAGGTATGGAAAAGGAAGCACGGAAGATTGCTGGCTGGGGAGACAATGTATACATCAAGATCCCGGTAACCAATACGAAAGGAGAAAGCACTGCACCGCTCGTAAAGAATCTCTCCCACGATGGACTGAAATTGAATATCACGGCGATTCTCACCGTTGATCAGGTAAAGTCTGTTGCAAAGGCACTCTCCCCGGCAACACCAAGCATTGTGTCTGTATTTGCGGGACGCATCGCCGATACAGGAGTCGATCCAATACCAATCATGAAAGAGTCGGTGAAAATCCTCCATTCGAATGCGAAAGCTGAACTCTTATGGGCGAGCACAAGGGAGCTTCTGAATCTTTTCCAAGCAGAGTCCTGCGGATGTCATATTATAACTATTACGAATGATATCCTGAAAAAAGTGCCACTTGTCGGAAAAGATCTGCATGAGTTATCGCTCGAAACGGTACAGATGTTCTATAATGATGCAAAAGGGGCTGGGTACAAAATTTGATTTAAATCCAAATCTTTGCCAGAGATATGCGATATAATTCAAGGAACGAATATATCACATGAAGACAAAAATTAACGGTAAAAGAACGGGATAATTCTATTTTTGAATGGATACTGTTGGACTAACAAATTTCGAGAGATAGTGAAGGAGGGAAAAAAATGAATATTGGAATTGTTGGTTGCGGACTTATTGGAAATAAAAGGGCTGATTCAATTGCCTCCCTGAAAGGGCATACATTGAAAATAGTTGCCAATAGATCATTGAATGAAGCCAAGACACTGGCAGAAAAGCATGGCTGCCGATATACACTAGACTGGAGAGATGTAGTTACCGATAAGGAGATAGATATTGTTATTGTTGCAACCACAAATGACTGGCTTACTCCTGTTTCTATCGAAGCCATAAGAAATTCAAAACATGTAATTGTTGAAAAACCTGTTGCCAGAAACCCATCGGAATTGAAAAAATTAGTCGATATAGCACGTACTTCTCATGTAAAAGTGAAAGTTGGTTTTAATCACAGATTCCATCCTGCAATTCAAAAGGCAAGGGAACTCATCAAAGAGGGAGTAATTGGCGATCTCATGTTCGTCCGTGCCAGATATGGTCACGGTGCAAGGAAAGGATATGAGAAAGAATGGAGATCCATTCCGGAAATTGCTGGTGGGGGGGAAGTATTAGATCAAGGAATACATATAATTGATTTGTCAAGAGTATTTTTGGGCGAATTTAACCAGGTTCTGGGCATTGTAGATACTATGTTCTGGGATCGCAAACCTGAAGACAATGGATTCATGATTTTAAGAACTCCAACAGGTAAAATCGCTCAATTATCCGCGAGCTGCACTCAATGGAAGAATCTTTTTTCCTTTGAAATTTTTGGGAAAACAGGACAGATTAACATTGACGGTCTTGGAAGGAGTTATGGCATTGAAACCCTGACTTTATACAAAATGAAACCTGAGATGGGTATTCCTGATAAGTCAGTATTTGAATTTCCCGGGGGGGATGATTCTTGGAGACTGGAATTAGAAAATCTGGTAAATTCAATAGAAAACGGGACACCGCTCGATGGGGACCTTGAGGATTCTGAAAAAGCTATGGAAATTGTGTATTCTCTTTATGAATGGAGTGAGAATTTTATTAAAACTGGCGGATATTGATGAAGCTATCTATTATTATGCCAGTTTATAATGAAGTAAATTACTTTAAAGAAATTATTTCCAAGGTCTGTTCTGTTGATATAGGTGATATAAAAAAAGAGATCATCATTATCGAAAGTAATTCGACCGATGGCACCAGAGATTTAGTAAGAAAATATGAGAATATCCCAGGATTTAAAATTATATATGAAGAAAGTCCCGCGGGAAAAGGACATGCCGTGAGAAATGGACTTAAAATTGCTACCGGGGATATCCTCCTGATTCAAGATGCAGATTTGGAATATGACCCAAATGAATACCCAATATTGCTCAAACCAATTATCGAGGGAAAAGCAAAATTCGTTTTAGGATCACGGCATTTGAATAGTGGTTGGGCGTATAGAAAATTTACCCATGATTTTCCAATGGCATTTATTTGTAATACCGGAACAAAGATTTTTGACTTTTTTTTTAATTGTTTGTACGGGGTAAATCTGACGGATCCCATGACTATGTTTAAGGTATTTAGTCGGGAGTGCCTTAAAGATATTGAGTTTAAATCAGATTATTTCGATTTAGACGAAGAAATCGTCGCCAAATTTATTAAAAAAGGCTATATCCCCATTGAAGTGCCAGTAAGTTATAATTCACGTAGTTTTTCAGAGGGAAAGAAGGTAATATTTCATAGAGAAGCTATTAAAAATATTATCGCGGTAATAAAATACAGATTTGTAGATTAGGTATCGGGAAGAGTGGCGAGGCTTTAACATCAGATAAAATATTGAAGGTTTGAAAAATGGTTGAAACTTCACTGATTATAGGGTGCGGGAGTTTTATAGGATCACACTTATCTGAATTTTTATTAGACAAACATATGGATATTTATGGAACTTTTTTTCGGAATACGAAAAATATCGATCATTTGAAAGACAAAATAACCCTTATTAACTATGATATCAGGAAAAAAGATGAAATCGGAGCGATAATTGACGAAATCTTACCGGATTACATTTTTTACTTAGCTACTCAGAATTTTGTCACTCCCTCCTGGGAGGATCCTGAGACCACTCTAAAAACTAATATTTTGGGATCATTTTACTTTTTGGATGCAGCGAGAAATAGTGATTGCGATCCAATCATTGAAATAATTAGTTCAAGCGCTGTTTACGGGATGAATTATGAACATGAGATCCCCATAAAAGAAAGTAAAGAATTCAGGCCTCTCAATCCCTATGCTGTAAGTAAAATCGGCGTGGATATGCTTGCCTATCTTTATTGGGAAGCCTATAAGATGAAAATTATTCGGATACGACCTTTCAATATCACCGGACCCAGAAGGACTTCTGATGTCTGTTCTGATTTTGCTAAGGGAATTGTGGAGATCGAAAAAGGGCGAAGAGATACATTAAATGTGGGCAATCTTGATTCCGTCAGAGATATAACCGACGTGAGGGATGCCGTGAAAGCGATGTGGTTATTATCTTACAAAGGACAATTCGGGGACGCCTATAATATCTGCAGCGGTAATGGGCGTGTAATTCGAGAGATATTAGATCTGCTAATATCTCTCTCGTGCTCTATTGATCGCATTAAGATCTTCCAAGACCCTACAAAAATGAGAAAAACTGATGATTTCTTGCAGATTGGCGACAACTCCAAACTGAAAAGCGTTGGCTGGGTTCCTTCAATCCCCCTTGAACAGACGCTGGAGGATCTACTCGGCTACTGGAGAAATAGTATCGAGTAGATAGGAAATTTCGTGAAGGAAAAAAGTAAGGTATTACTAAAAACTTTTCTTGCACTTGCGATTACGTTAAGTGTTTTTTATATTATATTCAGAAATGTCGATTTTTTTTCTGTAATAAATATTCTCTTCCATGCCAATGTGAGTTATTTGATTTTAGCTGCAATCCTGGGTATTTTTATTATTCTGTTCTTTACACTGAGATGGCAGAATGTCTTGGCCGCTATGGATTTTACCCTCCCTTTCAGAGATGCCCTAGATATAATTATGGGTGTGTTTCCCTTTGCTGCTGTAACACCATCAATTGCCAGTGATGGAATGAGGGCAGTTTTCTTAAGAGGGAAAATTCGTGCCAGCATCGTTATTGGAAGTGTCCTGGCAGAGCGGACACTTGAATTTGCTACCCTTCTTATGTTCCTCGTTATAGGAATGGTGCTCATCAATAAATTTCAATATTTCGGAATTGCAGGAATTATTTTCTGCAGTATTTTATTGATTGTTTATCTCGCGCACGTAAAAATTAATTTACCGTTTAAAGAAATTTGGAATGAAAGATTGGAAAATATTTTTCTCTCGTTAAGGATTCTTACAAAAAATAAAAAATTTTTTTTCATTGTTATTAGTTACACCCTTCTGGTCTGGATCTTTTCAATCATTCAAATATTAGCGTTTTTCTACGCGCTTGGGGTCAAAATTCCGATAGCTGCATTACTTGTTGGAGCTCCGATCGCTATATTGATAGGACAGATACCGATAACACTTGGAGGTGCCGGTACAAGAGATGCCGCATTCATCATCATTTTTTCAGAATATGCAACGCCAGAGCAGTTGTTAAGCGTTGGAATATTATTTTCCCTTTTCAGGGTTTGGATTCCGTCCTTAATTGGAATATATTTTATGCGGAAATTGATCCGGGCGAAAGGTAATGTTGAATAAGTCCTGACTTCAATATATTTTCATTATTCAACAAAGATTTTGAAAACCAGAAATTATGGTTAATTCTTGCTTTCACCATTACATGGAAAAACGCCTGTTTGTATTACCATTAATTATTAATTAAAATTAACATAACAATGGATTGGGTTTAATTGACAGATACAGACCGATATAAGCATGAGCAGGAATATTTCGATGATTATGCAGTAAATGTGTTCGATATAGATGCAATTTCTCTGAATGATATTTTCTCTAATAACGCTTTTGAGAACAGGTATACCCGATCTTTTTTGGAAAATATTGCTGGGAAAAATGTTCTGGATTTGGGATGTGGTGTTGGAGAGGACACATTATTCTTGTTGCATCAAGGAGCCAGAGTAAACGCGATTGACATCTCTCCGGAAAGTGTCGAGGTAACAATAAAGCTTGCCAAAAAATTTGGTCTTGATCATATGTTGAAAGCCGAAGTGATGACAGCGGAAAACCTCAGATTTGAGCCGGAATCTTTTGACATCATATTCGGAAGGGAAATCCTTCATCATGTTGATCTCGAGAAAGCGGGAAGAGAAATTTTCAGAGTGCTGAAAAAAGATGGGAAAGCAATATTTTTAGAACCCCTCGGTTATAATCCTATTTTAAAGATTTACCGATGGTATTCACGTAAATATTTAAAGACCCGTACTGATGATGAAGAACCACTGACTTTCGATCAACTCTACAATCTTGACCCAAGGTTCAAGAAAATAGAACATGATGAATTTCATTTGATAAGTTTAAGCCTCTGGTTTATGTACAGCTTCATCTCCAAAGGAAAATATTGGTGGAGAAATCTGCAAAAAGGACGTGAATACGGTGGAACGTATGTTTTTTTACAGAGAATGGATCGGAGTCTTTTCAGGATATTCCCATATCTTAAGAGATATTGCATAGAAACGGTGGTAGTATATACGAAATAAAGGGATAAGGTCTTTCTAAAAACTACTTTCAGGATTGCTATGAGGGCTGGACATGGTAAAAAATGAAGAGCAGAATTCCGTATATTATCAGAATAAAATCGACAATCTTTTTGGTAATAAATTGGGTTTTATAGTCAGACAAACCATCTTTGATTTTTTCATGATGGTTATGAATCCTGATAATACAACCCAAATCCTTGATGTGGGCGTCTCATCTGAAAATACCAAACTAGTCTCAAACTTTTTTGAAAATCTTTATCCCTACCCGTGGAATATTACCTGCGTCGGGACAGAAGATGGTTCATATCTGGAAGCGAAATATAACGGATTACATTTTTTCCGGATTAATCCTCATCATTCACTCCCTTTCAAAGATCAGGAATTTGATGTTGCTTTCAGCAATGCGGTTGTTGAACATGCAGGAAATCGATCACAACAGGAATTTTTTATCCGGGAAATCTGCCGTGTTGCCAAAAATGTTTTCATTGTCACCCCCAATCGTGGATTTCCCCTCGAAACGCATACAGGACTCCCGTTAATTCATTATCTCCCAAAAAATGTCTTCAGAAAAATTTTAAAAGGAACAAAGTTCGATTACTGGTCTTATGAAGATAATTTAAACTTGCTCACATACCGTGAATTCAATGAATTGTTTCCCGAAGAACTCTGCACGCAATCAAAGAAGATTAAAATATTTGGTTTTACCTCCAATTTGATAGTTTATTACAAAAAAAATTAGATTTGAAATCCCGAACAGGCTGTATTTGTCCTGGAAAATTTTTTAATTAATCTTCCGTACGAAACGCAGCATGAAATATCCAAAAATTACCATAACCGTGGCAAGGCTTAGATACAACCCAAACCAGAATGTATCAGGCATGAACTTTAAAACGACTTGATGATCACCTTTTTCCAAGTAGACTGCCCGAAGAAAATAATCTGCCTTGTATATCTCGGTCTCTTTGCCATCAATATAAGCCCGCCATCCCGGGTAATAAGTATCGGTGATGATCAGGAACCCATTTGATTTCATATTCGCTTGCAGAACAACGGAATCAGGATTATATTTAATAATATTCGCAGTTGAATTGTCTTCAGAAATCTCATTGGCAAATCCTGGTGGCGGATCTTTTTCTATAACTATTGAATTTCGAAGATCAAAACTCGAATTATCAAGACGATCCAGAATTTTATTCTCATCCTTTATTACTTCTATATTATTAACAACAAATGATCTTGGAAAAACGTCACGATTTTGATAGATTTTTATTTCATTGTCATACACTAATTCATATCTCTCACTAAATTTTGCCGCTTTGAATTCTGACGAATTTGACTTCAGGTAAATGTCACTCCACCCTGCCCAGTCATAACTACTGTTTCCAGTCGGACCCGGTAGTGTGACAAAGCTTAAACTTATGGTTTTATTCCGATACTGCGAGACATTAATCTCACTACAATACCATTTTCGATCAGCTGGATTATTTTTAGGATCAATATATTGTGAGAAAATTTTCTTTTTATCATCTGATTGATTGATATAAACATCAAATTCCACACCATCTCCCTTTTCCGGGGACCATACATTCTGATCCATTCCAATACAAAAGTTAAGCGAGAGTGCATCCGGGGGAATCTTCACAGGGTACTCTATTTCTGATGGTGGATGTTCAAATAACACATATTTTCCATTGAATTGACTCTTGCCGATGAGTTGTTTGTTTAAAGTGGCATTCCCCCTGGCAAGGATTTCATCAATTAATCCATTGTTCTGGTAGTAATTCAGATATGAGGAACTTAAAATGTATTTCACTCCAAGCAAATCCAGATACCGGCCATTTTTAAAGTCCAAATTTGTCTCTGTCCCCGGGAAACGGTCAACGACGGAAGGATCTATATTTCTTTTTATAAACGACATATATCGGTTTTCGTAGAGTGCATTTAGCTGGCGTATGTCATATATGGAATAAGCACTTGCAGTGTCCGGATATAAAATGGCATCTGTACTAAATACCCTGAATGTATCTGTATCATTTTTCAGATACCCGATGTACGGGGGGGTGGTAAAAGGATCATATCGGGATGGTCGAGAGTGTGGGATATACAGGAATAATTCGAGGATCAGAAACAGAATTAAAATGATAGCCAAATGTCGGGGATCGATCTTCTTTCGATCTTTGATAAAAAAGAGTGCGCTGAACAAAAGAATGAGTAATAGTGCAAACCCCGTCATCGCCAAAATCCATGTACTTGAATTAAATGTTGGGAATATAGGGGAACTCCAGGTTTTTTCTGCAGAAAAAATCGAGGGTAAATTTACGAATAAGAATACACTTATAATTGCTATAAGAATTGATGATATGATAAGGGTGTAAGAAAACCGGATTTTATTGTCCCAGATATTTTGAATACCGATTCCTGCAAGAACTGCCAATGAAAATGCAAACTCAGGAAACAAATATTTTGGAAATATTGAGACATTAAATAATGGCAGATATCCAATCAGATTTATAACCGGAAAACTGTATGTTTTTAATAAATAAAAAATCGCGAAACATCCAAAAAAAAGACCGATTTTCCGGTTTTCATTTTTAACAAAAAAAGCGCAAAATGCTAATAAGACGGTCATAATTCCTATATAGGGTAATATTGCATGCTGCGAAACCCCGTTCCAGGTTGAATGAATCCACCCAAAAAAATACGGGATGAGTATTGAAATGGTGTCATACGAAAATTGATTTCCCAAAAGGCCAGTTGTGGCTGGATGGACATTCCACGAATTGGTCAGGAATTCTAGTACCGGAAATGTAAAAAATGCAGACAATAATCCTGCGATACCAAATACCCCAATTAAACTGAAAATATATTTTCTTAATGAAAAAATCGTTTCATCTTTCCTTCTCAACCAGATTCTGAATACATAATAGGAGACTGCAAGAAATAATGCGAACAACGTAGATTCCGGCATTCCCCCAAATATGATAAATGCCAGGGCTATTCCGGCAAAAATAATATATTTTACATCTTGAGTTTTTGTCAGTTTTTCGAACGAAAATAATAAAAGAGGTAAAAAAACCTCAACATTTAAATGAACCATATTCAGATAGAGAATAAAATATCCATTGAGCATGAAGGCAATAGCTGACGCAAAAGAACCCAATTGGTTAATTTTAAGTTCCCTCATGAAGCAATACGTAAAAATACCTGCAAAAAATAATTTCAAAAGAATTGTGAAATCAAATGCCTGCCCGAAAAAAGAGTGCGGCATAATATACACGATAAAATTTAACGGAAAAAATACTGCGCTGATAGAACTTGCAGCTAAGGGCGTCCCAAGCGCGATGTATGGATTCCAGAGAGGGATATTCCCGGACAAATAAACCTGAGATACCAAATCGTGGATCGGCTCATCCTGCCATGCGGATGCTCCAGGATCTATTACTACGAGAGGAATTCCACTTGGAGTATTACCATAAGGACCTGTAGGCATAGTGCCCGATGCAAAGGTGGATGTCATAAATGTTTCATTGAAAAAAATTACGTTATTGAAGCACAAAATAAGGACAATCAAGAGTAAAAATGCTGCGCACATATATTCATGTGCTTTTAAAAAAGTCAGAATCCAATTATCTTGAACTTCTTCCATTTTCATAAAATTACCCGATTTTTATCATTTGACAAAATTAGTATTGGCCAGTTATGAATAAGTATTAGATGAAATTGGGGCTGAATAAACTGAATTGTAATTACC
>Ga0326726_10005053_pt1 | contig 11984 bp, 3 predicted proteins | sample MHFenrmetagenome_2_FD_207603 | JGI IMG/M metagenome (GOLD analysis project Ga0326726, IMG submission 207603) | Lab enriched peat soil microbial communities from Michigan Hollow, Ithaca, NY, United States - MHF15MN | ecosystem: Environmental > Terrestrial > Soil > Wetlands > Peat | place: USA...
CTATACCTCAATGAGGGATGTTGACCAGGTTACTACAGCCTTCAATTCATTGTACCCCGGGTTCCAGATAGGAAGGGATTTTGAGAAAATTGAAAATGCCCGGAAGCTAAATGACAGGGAGTACACGATGAACAGCCAACTTGGGTATATTTCGCTCAATACTGCATTAAATACCGATGAGGTACTGGCTGTGGCATATGAATATACACTCAACGGCCAGGTTTATAAAGTGGGTGAATTCTCCACGGACGGGGTGACGGCTCCCCAGACACTGATCCTGAAGCTTCTTAAGGGAACAACTCTCAGTCCGAAATATCCGACGTGGAACCTCATGATGAAAAACATATACTCTCTGGGTTCCGGAAAACTTGAAAGGGGCGATTTTCAGCTGAATATTCTTTACGAGGACGATAAAACCGGAAATTCCATTAATTATCTGCCAGAAGGCAAGATCGCAAACAAGATACTTCTCCATGTTCTGGGACTCGATAATCTTAATTCACAGCAGGATCGTGAGTCAGACGGCTTTTTTGACTTTATTGATGGAGTTACAGTAATGGTAAACAGGGGTAAGATAATTTTCCCTGTCACTGAACCATTCGGGAGCTATCTGAGGAGCCAGATAGGTGATAAAACTGTTGCGGACAAATACGTGTTTCAGGAGCTTTACGATTCAACCCAGACCATTGCCAGACAGATGGCTGAGAGGAACAAATTTAAAATGACCGGCCAATATACCTCGGAATCAGGTTCTGAGATCAGGCTCAATGCAACAAATATTCCTGCCGGATCAATTATAGTTACGGCAGGAGGGGTGACCCTGACTGAAAACACTGATTACACGGTTGACTATAACATGGGTGTTGTAACGATAATTAATTCAGCCCTTATAGAATCACAAACACCAATCAAGGTCTCGCTCGAAAGTAACCAGTTTTTTGGATTCCAGACCAAGACCCTGCTCGGAACTCATCTCGATTACAAATTCTCCGATAATTTTAATATCGGAGCTACCATATTGCATCTTAATGAAAGGCCATATACCCAGAAAGTTAATTTCGGTGAGGAACCGATATCGAATACTATCTGGGGACTTAACACATCCTACAGGGGAGAATCGCAGCTCCTTACAAAGCTTATTGACAAGATTCCCCTTCTCGAAACCAAAACCCCCTCAAGCATCTCATTCAACGGGGAGTTTGCAGAGCTGATCCCTGGCCATTCCCGCGCAATTTCAAATGCAGGCAATTCCTATATTGACGATTTTGAATCGAGTGAAATCCCTCTTGATCTTAAGTCGTTCAATGCCTGGTCAATATCAAGCATCCCGCAGGGCCAGGATCAGCTTTTTCCTGAAGCATCAATGAACAACAATCTGACATCCGGGAAAAACAGGGCTAAAATTGCCTGGTACGTCATCGATCCTCTTTTCCTGAGAAACGGTTCTTCAACACCCTCTTATATTAAGCAGGATCCGACAACACAATCAAGCCACTTTGTCAGGGAGATCTATGAGAATGAGATCTTTCCGAACAGGGAGAGCACAAGCGGGATCCCGACAACAATTTCGGTACTTAATGTAGCTTACTATCCCGAGGAGAAAGGGCCGTATAATTACGACACTGATCCAAATTCGTACTCAAGGGGAATGAATTCAAACGGACAGCTTAATGATCCTCAATCGCGGTGGGGTGGAATTATGAGAGAGGTTCTTACAAGCGATTTTGAGACAGCCAATATCCAGTATATTGAATTCTGGTTGATGGATCCCTTTGTCGAAGATCCGACCCATCAGGGTGGCGACCTTTACTTTAACCTTGGAAATATCTCGGAAGATATTTTAAGGGATTCACGTAAAAGCTTCGAGAACGGTCTGCCAGGTTCACCAGATCTTCAGAATATCGACACAACAGCATGGGGAAGGGTTCCAACTGTGCAGTCGGTTGTGCATGCATTCGACAACAGTTCCGAATCGAGAATGTACCAGGATGTAGGGCTGGATGGACTGAGAGACCAGGATGAACAGTCGTTTTTCCTTAATTATCTTCAGAGATCCGAAGCAATTACTTCTCCTGGTGTGTTTACCGAAATACGGAAGGACCCCTCGAACGATGATTTTCACTATTTCAGGGGATCTGACTATGATTTTAGCCAGCTTGGGATCCTCGACAGATACAAGAAATACAACGGACAGGACGGAAACTCACCTACCTCGGAAATGTCTACCGAATCATACCCGACAACCGGTTCAACTCTGCCCGACATGGAAGATATTAACCGTGACAATACCCTGAGCGAAACTGAAAGCTATTACCAGTATAAAGTGAGTTTAAGACCTGAAGACCTGAAAGTCGGAACTAATTACATTGTTGATGAGATAGAACCCAATGTTAAATTTGCCAATGGCGATACATCAAGTGTTAAGTGGTATCAATTCAAAATCCCGGTGACCGAATATCAGAAAACGGTTGGAGTTATCAGCGATTTTAAATCAATCAGGTTCATGAGAATGTTCATGAGAAACTTCACCAAGCCTGTTGTAATGCGTTTTGCTGAACTTAATTTGGTAAGGGCAGAATGGAGAAAATACAATATCACATTTATGGAAGGCGGTGAAAGAATAACCATTCCGGAACCAGAAGATGGCACTTTCGAAATAAGCTCAGTAAGTATTGAGGACAATGCAGGCAAGAAACCTGTCAATTATGTTCTGCCTCCGGGGTTTAACAGGGTTGTTGATCCTCAGAATCCGCAGTTGAGACAGCTTGATGAGCAATCGATGGTACTGAAAGTGCAGGATCTTGCCGACGGAGATGCCCGTGCAGCATACAGGAATGTAAACCTCGATATCCGTCAGTACCGGCGTCTGAGAATGGAAGTCCATGCCGAGGCATTGATCGGTAAGCCTTTGTATAACAAGGAGCTTACTGCTTTTATCAGGATCGGATCGGACTATAAATCAAATTTCTATGAATATGAAGTTCCTCTGAAACTCACCCCTCCAAGCGATAAATATAATAATGATTCAGATGAAGACAGGGCAATTGTCTGGCCTGCAGATAACAAATTTGATATTGACCTGTCAGTGCTTCAGGAGGCAAAAAAAGAGCGAAACAGGCAATTGCTGGCAAACGGATCATCACTGAGTATTTCAGATGTCTTCGCCTTCAAAGACGATTCAAACAGGGTGTATGTTTGTGGGAATCCTAACCTGAGCAATGTTAAGGTAATAATGATTGGGGTCAGGAACCCTATTAAGACAAGAAATCCTGATGCTGACAACGGTGATTCCAGATCGGCCGAAATCTGGGTGAATGAATTAAGACTCAGTGACTTCATTGAAAACGGCGGCTGGGCTGCAAATACCCATTTACAGGCTCGCCTGGCTGATCTTGGAACAATTGATATAGTAGGACAGGCAAGTACTCCAGGCTGGGGAAGCATCGATAAAAAAGTTAACGAAAGGAGCAAGGAAGAGGTTCTGAAATATGACATTTCTTCGACAATGGAACTTGGAAAATTCTTCCCGGAGAAGGCCGGCGTGCGTCTTCCGGTATATGCAGGTTATTCAGAGACACATGTCAAACCGCAGTACAATCCCCTTGACCCCGACATCCCTCTGAAGGATGCCCTTGACGAGGCTGCAAACAAGCAGGTGCGCGATTCGATCAAATCGATTTCGGAGGATTATTCAAGGCGAAAAACAATTTCAATAAACAATGCTGGAATCACGAAACGGGGTGAAAAACCCCATGCATGGGATCTTGCAAACTTAAGTGTCAACTATACCTTTAACGAAACTTACAGTAGCAATACAAAGACTGAAATAGACCTTGAAAGGAATTACAAGGGAGGTATAAATTATAATTATGAGGCCCAACCCAAAAACATTACGCCTTTTAAGGATGTAAAATTTCTAAACTCACCGCTGTTAAGAATATTAAAGGATTTCAATTTTTATCCTTTCCCGAAAAGCATCTCTTTCAGGACAGATGTATCAAGATATTATAATGAGGTAAAAACGAGGAATATTAACAATCCAAATCTCCTTATATCACCTACTTTCAGGAAAGACTTCGAATGGACAAGGATCTTTGATGTCAAATATGACCTTACCCGCCAGTTGAAAATTGACTTTACATCGACCAATATTGCAAGGATAGATGAACCGGAAGGAGCAGCCGACCGCAAAAGATACCGGAGCGATTATGATAACTGGCGCGATTCAGTTTTAACAAATCTGAAACATCTGGGGAGGACAACATCCTATAATCATTTTTTCAATGTCACATACAATCTTCCGATAAACAAGCTTCCCCTTCTTTCGTGGGTCACTGCAAATGCCAGGCTGGGATCTGATTATTCATGGCTGGCCGGCGCCCTGTATCCCGATACAATGAAAATAAATCTCGGTAATACAATAAAGAATCATACTGAGCTTACATTTTCAGGTACAGCCAATTTGTCAACACTTTACAGCAAATCAAAATTCCTGAAGAACATTGAAAACAATACTCTGCCCAATGCTGTTCAGAGGATGAAGACCGAATACAGGACAGTTACATACACCAGGGGAAATCTTAACTTCAAGGCAAATATTGTAAGGGCTATAACCCATAATCTGAAAACAAAGGATGTAAAGGTAAAGATCATAAAAAAGGATGGGTCTGAGCTTAAAGGCAAAGTGGAAATAATAAGCGAAAACAGGGTAAATTTCACATCGGATGAGGCTGCCAACGGGACACAGTTGACAATTGAGGGGAGGATTCCTAAAAAGCGAAACCCTCTTACAGTTAGTGGCGAATACATATTGCGTGCATTAATGGGATTGAGATCAGTGAGCCTGACCTATACATCGGCACAGGGACAATATCTGCCCGGATTCCTCCCTGAAGCAAAATTTCTGGGTATGTCAAGGAACAATAATGTCATGGCTCCCGGTCTGCCATTCATACTGGGCTACAGTAACAGGAATTTCTTCGAAAAAGCTATTACGAACGGATGGCTGACTACCGATACTCTCCTTAACACTCCTGCAGTTTACAACAACAAGATTGACCTTTCATTGAGAGGTGTTATGGAACCTTTCCCGGGTCTCAAAATCGACATAAATGCTGACAGAAGGTTTCTTGAAAACGAAAGCTCATATTATACGGCTGATTATAATGGTAATTTCCCTGACAGTACACGCAACAGGGTTATTACAGGGAACTTTTCAATTTCAATAATTTCATGGGGAACTGCATTTGAGAAAGTTTCTAAAAAGAACAACTATGTCTCAAGCACGTTTGAAGATTTCAAGAAAAATACAGTGATAATATCCGGAAGAAGAGCCGAAGCACGCCAGAAAATTGACCCCGGATATGATCCCAATACAGATCCGGAAACAGGTCAGCCTCTTGAGGGTGATTATAAGAGCGGGTATGGCAAAACCTCGCGTGAAGTTCTGATTCCGGCCTTTTATGCGGCATACACGAAAACAGACCCCCATAAGGTAGTGCTTTCCACTTTCCCGTCGGCCTTCAGAATGATGCCGAACTGGAGAATAAGCTTTGACGGATTTTCAAAATTTGAATTTGTGAAGAAATTATTCCGGTCAGTCAATATCACCCATCAGTACAGAAGCGTTTACCAGATCGGCTCATATACATCAAATCTCAATTATTTTATCGACGGCAATGGCGTAAACAATATCAGGGATCTTCAGAATAACTATATCCAGCAGTATGAAATAAATACTGTAACTGTCAGTGAGCAGTTCAGTCCTTTGATCAATATTGATATGAACTGGAAAAGCAACCTTACATCAAGATTTGAATGGAGGAAATCACGGACAATCTCTCTTAACCTTACCGGGAACCAGGTGACTGACAACCGGATCAACGAGCTGGTTGTAGGTGCAGGATACAGGTTTGATGATGTCCAGATAACATTGAAGACAGGTGGTGCACAGAAAACCCTTAAAAGCGACCTTAACATAAGGCTCGATCTTTCAATAAGGGACGACAAAACGGTTGCCAGGAAGCTTATTGAGGATGTTAATCAGCCTGTTGCAGGGATAAAGATGTTTAAAGTCGGCGCTACGGCCGATTACGTCCTGAGTGACCGGTTTAATCTTCAGCTCTTTGTGGATCATTTATTGAATAATCCATTTGTTGCCAATACTTTTCCTACTTCTAACACCAATTTTGGATTCAGCCTTAAGTTTACCCTTGCCCAGTAAACTTCGGATCAACCCCTAAATCACCTTAGGGAGACTTATAAATTATAAACATATAAAAACCCCCTTTTTGGGGAATGGGGCAAATTCATTTCAGAAAACGTTTGAAACAATGTCGTAATGATTTTCAGGCCTGAAAATCAATGAATCTCTGTGAAAATAAATGACATACAGAGGTTGAATTACCAATCATTTTCCATATTTTTGATTTCATTTCCTAAACTTTTTATAAAGTTTCCCTCAATGTTAAATCAGGCTTTATGAAAAAATCAAAACCGCAGTTAAACTTCTGGCAGATATGGAACATGAGTTTTGGATTTTTAGGGATCCAGATTGGCTATTCACTTCAGAATGCAAACGTGAGCCGTATCTTCGAAACGCTTGGTGCCAAGGTAGATGATATTCCTATACTTTGGGTGGCAGCTCCCGTAACGGGACTGATTATGCAGCCTATTATCGGTCATATGAGTGACCGAACCTGGAACCGTTTTGGCAGACGACGTCCCTATTTCATGATAGGTGCCTTGCTGGCTTCCATAGCTTTGTGTGTAATAACAAATTCACCGACGTGGCTTTTTGCAGCCGGGATGCTGTGGATAATGGATGCATCGATAAATATATCTATGGAACCTTTCAGGGCGTTTGTTGGCGATATGCTTATTTCGAAACAGCGGACAACGGGTTTTGCCATGCAGAGCTTTTTCATTGGGATTGGAGCCGTCATTGGCTCATTTCTTCCATGGGTTCTGGCCAACTGGTTCAATGTTCCTGAAATACCGGCACCCGGGAAACTAATTCCACTTAATGTAAAACTCGGATTCTATATTGGTGCAGCTGTTTTTTTACTGGCTGTCTTATGGACAGTTTTGCGAACCAAAGAGTATTCACCTGAAGAGCTAAGCGAGTTCGAGAAAAGTGATAAAATTACCGGAGGTGATCAATCGGAGATACTGGTTTCAGACATTAATATTCAGGCAGCAGGGAAAAGAATTAATTATTATGTACCAGGCCTGATCTGGCTTTGCGCTGGTTTAATACTGACTTTCATACTTTCCAGGATTCATCTGGAAAAGGAATTGTACGTAATCACGGGTGGTATCACACTATTCGGGTTTCTTCAGCTGCTTGCAGGTGCTTTGCAGTCATCAGGCAGAGGGGAAAATGGCCTCAATTCAGTTCTTTATGACCTCAGAAACATGCCTGCGACCATGGGACAGCTGGCAGTAGTTCAATTTTTTACCTGGTTTGCTCTTTTCTCACTCTGGATCTATACGACCTCAGCTGTCACCTCACATATTTACAACACTACCGATACAACATCAATTGCCTATAATGAAGGAGCAAACTGGGTTGGGGTCCTCTTTGGCATATACAATGGTTCTGCGGCATTAATAGCCTTCATCCTGCCGGTAATGGCAAAATCAACAAGCAGAAAAATCACGCACTCAATCTGCCTGGCAATAGGAGGTATCAGTCTGATCTCCATTAGCCTGATTTCTTCTCCATGGCTTCTGATACTGCCGATGGTCGGAATAGGAATTGCATGGGCAAGCATTCTTTCAATGCCTTACGCAATGCTTACAGGAGCATTGCCGCAAAACAAAATGGGTGTTTACATGGGAATCTTCAATTTCTTTATTACAATACCGCAAATACTTGCTGCAAGCATTCTTGGCAGTATGGTAAAGCATCTCTTCGCTGGCAACACAATGAATGCACTTATAACAGGAGGAATATCGATGTTAATTGCTGCCTTGACGGTGAAATTTGTCCGGGACCTTGACGATAAGAAATAATTATGGTTTTGAAAGCTTGCATTTTTGATCTTGACGGTGTGATTGTCGATACTGCAAAATACCATTATCTGGCATGGAAAAAACTTGCCACGATGCTGAACATCAATTTTACAATAGAGGATAATGAACGGCTGAAGGGTGTCAGCAGGATGGCATCGCTTGATATAATTCTTGAGATCGGGAACATGATTCCTGATGACAAAACGAAAGAAGAATATGCCACCCTGAAGAATAAATGGTATCTCGATTATATAAACCAGATGATGCCTGATGATATCCTTCCGGGAAGCCTTGAATTCATTTCCGAACTTAAAAATGCCGGAATAAAAGTTGCCCTCGGATCAGCAAGTAAAAATACACCTTTGATTCTCGAACGATTGGGCATTGGAAATCTGTTTGACGCAGTAGCTGACGGCAATGTCGTCAGTAAGGCAAAACCTGATCCTGAAGTATTTGTCACTGCTGCAAGAATGCTTGGAGTTCCACCGGAAAACTGCATAGTTTTTGAGGATGCGGTGGCAGGTATTGAGGCGGCTCTAAATGCAGGGATGCGCTGTGTGGGAATTGGATCGGGAAAAATCCTGAAAGAGGCTCATTTTGTTGTTTCAGGGTTGGATAAAATGAGTCTTAGAAAATTAAAAGTATTAGCAAAATAATTAGATTATGAACAGTTGTTATAAACTGGATGAATGGCTTATAATTGAGGAGGGATTTCACCCTGAATTTAACAGGGAATCGGAAAGTATCTTTTCGTTAGGAAACGGATATATGGGCCAGAGAGCAAATTTTGAAGAGCATTATTCAGGCGATTCTCTGACCGGAAGTTATATCGCCGGGGTTTATTATCCTGATAAAACCAGGGTAGGTTGGTGGAAAAACGGCTATCCGGAATACTTTGCAAAAGTTCTGAATGCTCCTAAATGGATTGGAATTGATGTCTGTATAAATAAAAAACCTGTCGATCTTTCTTCAGCGAAGATTACTTCCTTCACAAGGACCCTGAATATGAAAGAAGGATACCTTAACAGGAAATTTACAATTGCAGTTGCCAAAAACAAAACACTTGAATTCAATGCCAGGAGATTCCTGAGCATGTCAGAACAAGATTCAGGGGTAGTAAAGCTTTCAGTCCGCCCGGTTGATTTTGAAGGCATAATTGATTTTACAGTTTACCTTGATGCCGACGTGAGGAATGAAGATGCAAATTATGGGAAAAAATTCTGGAAAGAAGTTTCGAGGGAAATAAATGATGACTCCGGAGTCATTGTTGCACGAACGATGAAAACTGATTTCCATGTGGCGACAGGAATGTGCTTCAGACTTTTTAAAAACGGGAAAGAACTTAAAGTAAATTCCACTTTAATTGACCGCGATAAATATGTCGGGAATGCTTTCTCAGAGAAAGTAAAACCGGGGGATGAATTGACACTTATCAAATTTGTCTCAGTTCTCTCTTCACTGAATAATCCTAAAGATAATTTAATTGAGGACGTTAAGAAACGTCTTAAGGAAGTGTCGTCCGAAGGATATGACAAACTGTTTTCCGGTCATATTAAGGAATGGGAAAAGATCTGGAAGTCGTCAGATATAGTAATTGAAGGCGATGCTGCAGCCCAACAGGCTATCAGGTTCAATATTTTCCAGCTTAACCAGACCTACACGGGGAAGGATGAAAGACTGAATATCGGCCCGAAGGGTTTTACAGGCGAAAAATACGGCGGAAGCACATACTGGGATACAGAAGCTTTTGTCCTTCCGTTTTTTCTTAAGACAGCAGATCAGAAAGTTGTCAGGAATCTGTTGCTATACCGATATAAGCACCTGGAAGCAAGTATTAGAAACGGTTCAAAGCTTGGTTTTAAGGACGGAGCTGCACTTTACCCGATGGTGACTATGAACGGAGAAGAGTGTCATAATGAATGGGAAATAACCTTCGAGGAGATCCACAGAAATGGCGCTATTGCTTATGCAATTTTCAACTATATAAGGCATACAGGCGACCATGTCTATCTTGCCGATTACGGGTTGGAAGTCCTAATTGGGATCTCGAGGTTCTGGAGCCAGAGGGCAACATGGTCCGAAAACCTGAAAAAGTATGTTATACTGGGTGTTACAGGGCCGAATGAATATGAAAACAATGTCAATAACAACTGGCACACAAATTCCATGGCAGTCTGGACATTGTCGTATACAATAAGCAGTCTGTTGAAGGTTCAAAAAGAGGCTCCCGGGAAATATAAGGAACTTATCAGGAAAACCAATTTTGATTTTTCAGGTGAAACACAAATCTGGCAAAAGATCATTGATAATATGCACATGCCGTTTGACAGGAATAGGAATGTATTTCTTCAGCAGGACGGTTTCCTGGATAAAGAATTAATGCCAGCCGAAAAGATCCCTTCAGATGAGCGGCCAATAAACCAGCACTGGTCGTGGGACAGGATATTACGATCGTGCTTTATAAAACAGGCTGATGTGCTACAGAGTCTGTATGTTTTTGAAGATAAATATGATACAGAAACCATCAGACGCAATTTCGATTTCTATGAACCGATGACTGTTCATGAATCTTCATTATCAGCATGTATCCATTCCATTCTCGCCTCCCGGATTGGGAATATTGAAAAGGCTTATGAGCTTTATCTCAGAACTGCAAGACTCGACCTCGACGATTACAACAATGAAGTCGGAGACGGCCTTCACATAACAAGCATGGCAGGCACCTGGCTGGCAATTGTCGAAGGATTCGGCGGTATGAGGATACTTGATGGCAAGGTTCAAATAAATCCGCTGATCCCAGGTCAATGGAAATCATATTCATTCCATGCCAGATTCCGCGGGATTCTTTTTGAAGTGAAAGTGAATCACAAAGAAATAATTATTAATAATCTGTCTGATAAAAGCCTGACAATGGTCATTTTTGGTAAGGAATACAGGATTGCTGTTTCAGAAAAGAAAACGATAAGAATAATGAAATAATGAAATAGTGAAATAATGAAATAATGAAATAGAGAAATAGAGAAATAGAGAAATAGTGAAATAGAATAATAATGGAATAGTGAAATAATAAAATCAATCAATATAATTATGGAAAGGATACCTGTAAGCATTCTTATAATTTTACTTCTTGTTGCTTTAGTAACAGGCGGTTGTTCACTGTTCGGTAAAAAGAAGGAATTAAAACCCTTTACAACAGAGGTTGTACATCCCGAATGGTCAAAAAACTCTGTTATGTATGAAGTGAATGTCAGACAGTACACCGATTCAGGCACCTTCAGGGCATTTGAGAAACATCTTCCAAGGCTGAAGGAAATGGGTGTCGACATTCTCTGGTTTATGCCAATTCACCCTATCGGTGTTCCAAACAGGAAAGGTGAGCTGGGGAGTTATTATTCAGTCGCAGACTATCTGGGAGTTAATCCGGAATTTGGGACTATTGAAGATTTCAAGAGTGTTATTGACAAAGCTCATGAGCTCGGAATGCATATCCTGATCGACTGGGTACCAAACCATACATCATGGGATAATCCTCTTGCAACCGAACATCGGGAGTGGTATACTAAAGACTCAACTGGCAAATTTACACCACCAATCGGTACCGACTGGACCGATGTAATTCAGCTCGACTGGTCACAAAAGGGACTACAGGATTATATGATCGATGCTTTCAAATTCTGGGTAAATCTGGGAGTTGATGGCTTCAGGGTCGACCATCCGCATAATACGCCAAAAGAATTCTGGGAAAGAGCCAGGACAGAGCTGGAAAAGATAAAACCTGTTTTTATGCTTGCTGAATATGAGGGAGACAAAGGATTCACTGAGAAGGGATTCGATATGGATTATGCATGGGTAATGCATCATCTTATGAACAGCATAGCTCAGGGAAAGGATAGTGCAAATTCAATGCTGAAATATTTCCGGAAGGAATGGGCAGTTTATCCAAATAATGCATACCGTCTGATGTTCCT
>Ga0326726_10005054_pt1 | contig 11982 bp, 7 predicted proteins | sample MHFenrmetagenome_2_FD_207603 | JGI IMG/M metagenome (GOLD analysis project Ga0326726, IMG submission 207603) | Lab enriched peat soil microbial communities from Michigan Hollow, Ithaca, NY, United States - MHF15MN | ecosystem: Environmental > Terrestrial > Soil > Wetlands > Peat | place: USA...
CTACGACGCACTCTTCCAGCGCATTGCTGCCGAGCGTCCCGACGCCGTTCTATTGGGGGGCGACCTTTTCTGCTCCCTCTCGGCGCTGGCCGGCGATGAGTCTTCGTCGCAGAGCATCGCCTCCGGCGATCATCTGTGCGAGGTTTTCCGCGAACACCGTAAGCGCCTCGGTGCGAATTACCCGCCCATTCTTCTCATTCTGGGCAACGATGATCCGCGCTCACAAGAGGCGGCCATTTGCGCGGGCGAGACCGAGGGGTTGTGGACCTACGCGAACGAGTGCCTCGTGCCGCTGGGATCATACCTTGTGTTTGGCTACGCGTACGTGCCTCCCACGCCCTTCATGCTGAAAGACTGGGAGCGCTACGATGTCTCGCGTTCTATCGATCCGGGCTGTGTCACGCCCGAGGAGGGATTCCGCTCCGTGGCCGTCGACCCACGCCAAACACGCTTCGCGACGATCACGGAAGATCTGGATCGAGTTCCGGCCGAGATCGATCCTGCCAAACTTATCTGTCTCTTCCACACGCCGCCGTATCAGACGAAGCTTGATCGCGCGGCGCTCGACGGGAAGATGATCGAGCACGTCCCGTTGGATGTGCACGTTGGCAGCATCGCGGTCCGTCGCTTCATCGAGGACCGCCAACCTCTGATCACACTCCACGGCCACGTCCACGAGTCCGCGCGACTCACCGGATCGTGGCGCGATCAGATCCTTCAGACGCACCTATACTCGGCGGCACATGATGGTCCGGAGTTGGCGTTGGTCCGCTTCGACCCCGATCATCCCGAGGCCGCAACCCGCGAGTTGATCTAGCTCGACCTTCACGTCAACGGATGACATTGGTCTTTTATCGCACGCAGTTGGCCGGGAATACGTCTCCACCTCGCAGGTAATCCAGTCATAACTGTGCTGCCACTGGGGAGGTTGCTATGTCGGAGAATCCGCGAACGGGCCTGATCGTTCTGGCAATCGCAGTTGGCATGTCTCTTGGGTTGCTAGGCGGTTGCTCGAAGGAGCGGCCGCTTAACGGTGGCACTGAGCGACATCGCGTGTATCTGTCAGCGCAGGACGAGCCGGCGGTTCTCTTCATCTTCGATGGGGACGCGGACAGCCTCATCGACAGCCTCCGCATGCCCAGCGAGTGGTTCAACATCTTCAGTGTAGTCTGCGACCAAGCGAAGCCACTGTTCGCTACGCAAAGCAGCGGGATGATGCGAATGTACCGGGGCGGGTCTGTAGAGCCGCTGGTAACAGCAGACCTCGCCTCGGTCGTGGTCGGGCTTGATAGCCGGCGGGATCTATTAATCTCATCGGTCGGTGAAGTCAACGGGACGATCGCGCCGCTCTTGCGAATCTATCGGCTTAGCGACATGGCGTTGCTTTACAGCGACACCATCGGTCTGAACACTCAGACGTCGCTTGATCGAGGCCGAGGTTTAGCCTACGGGATCGCCTACTGGAGCGAAATACCCGGCGGGGGAGTATTCTGGACCAAGCTCTGCGCCTACGATTACGTCAATCGCAAGCTCCGTCGCTTCTGGAACATTCTCCCGGATTCCACGGGAACGGGATATGGAATACGGCGATTTGTGATTCACCCCGATGGCCGGCGGGCCTACCTGGCCACGGAACGTGCGGACGGGGCCCGGCTCGTTGGCTATGACCTTGAGCATGACCGCGCGATCTTCGACTTGCCCGTGTCCGGGCAATGGGGCGAGCCGACGGTCTCGCCCGACGGGAGAGTCGTCTACTATCCCGATCAGGGATTCGACGACGATCACGATCCGGAGACCATCACATACTTCGATGCCACGACGGGAAGTATCTTAGGGGTCATAGATCTTCACCCCTACCGTGCGATCCCGTCTGTTCCCGTGCGTCCTTGGGAGATTCGACTTATTCCCGGAACGGACAAAGCTCACGTCAGTTGTTGGAGCCGCGGAGGGACGCTTCTGGTGATCGATATGGGCACGCGCGAGGTCCTGAAGGCGTTCTACTTCGGCATCGATCGGAACCGTCCTCAGATTCCGACGTGGCTTGACGTCGGCCCTGCGCCCTGAAACTCAGGACACCTGCGGGGTGCCGAATCCAACTCGGGACAAAGCTTCATGATCTAAGCGCGACTTATTTAGATCCGTTTTTCAGTCGCGACAATGTCAGTGGCCGCGCCGCGTCGGTCACGGCGTTGATCTTCGAGGCGAAACTGGTACGGTGGGTGATGTCCTCGTCGGTGACGATGTGCACATCCAATAGCCCGCCCGAACGGTAACCCGTCTGCAGGTAGTTGATTTCATCCAGACAGAGGCTCCAGCCATCCAGCCAGGTGCTGAGCTGCTCACGTTGCGCCGGAGTTCCCCGGAAGTGCACCAGCAGATCGATGTCACTACCGGGCCCGGCCGAGGCGTTCTTGGTGCTGCCAAACACGTAGCAGGCCACGACGCCGAGACGCTCGGCGTCGATGGCGGCCGCCACTTGCTCGACCATGCGCATGCGCCAGCGCGAAAAATGCTCCGGATGACGCATCTCATTCTCGGGTGACGGTGGACGTGTCGCGCGTTCATCCCGCGACTCCGAAAGAATCGCGACCGCCTCGTCGATTTCCGCGTTCATCAGAAGCTGGAGGGTCTTGCCGCCGGTTACTTTGGGCACGTCGATCAGGCGAATCGTGCTGGCCAGGTGCGCGTACTCCGGCAGAAACTCGGGCAGCAGGTTTGGCGAGTTGGTGAAGAAGGACTCCCGGAACGTGGTTCCGGCATCGTCGGGATACAGTGGCAGGTAGTGGATTCCCGCCTCGACCAAATCCTGGAAGAAGTGCGTGCCGAAAGACACATCGGGGATGTAGTCGCCGCGTCGACGCGCCACTTCGATTAGGACCGCGGTGTTGTTGATGTCGGAATAGGTGACATCGACGCCGAGCTTGATGTCGCCGCGGCTTCCCCAGCGTCCCGGCCCAATGAGAATGAACTGCCGCTTGGGCAACTCCTCGTTCAACTTCCCAATCGCCCGCCCGACCGCATGCAAGTCCGCGCGATCCGACAGTTTGCTGTATTCCTCGGGATCCACGTAGACCACATGGGTGATGTCGGTCACGCGTCCGTTGGCGACATAGCGGTTCGCTGAAAAGATCAGACGATCGGGGGCAATGTCATGCGGGATCGGCGCGGCCTTGAACGCTTCCGAAGAACTCTGGGCGCGGCACTGCAAGAGGTAGAAGTTCTTCCCGTCCGACGCGAATTCGATGTCGATCGGTGTGCCCAGCGTATTCTCCAGCGTTTGCAGGATGAGACGCACTTGCTTGACGAAATCGGTGCGTTCCACCAGGCCCTGAAAGGTCACGGCGCAATCGCCGTTCTGCACGTCGGCGTCGATGCCCGGCATGCGCAGGCGCCCCGCCTCGTCGACCATCGAGACGATCTGCTCGAGGCCGGAGATACTGTCGCCATGCTCGTGAATGAGTTCGGCAATCTCAATGGTCTCGAAGGTGTTCGATTCGAGGTTGATCACGTCGATCTTCTTCGGCGCGTAGCGCAGCATCTCTTCGACCGTGGCGTTGACGCGGATGCTCGGTTGCCCCGGCGCGATGAGGACGGGATAATCGTCGCTGAGACGGTCGACCGCACGCGTGCCCAATCCCGCGACGATGCGGATCAACCCATCCTTGCGCTCGATGCGTGGCGACCAGCGAAATTCATTGCGGCTGAAGGCCACCCCCGCAAACGACGGCAAGAAATAGTTGCCGATGCGCGTGCCGACAACCTGCTGGATCATGATGCCCATTTCCTCACCGAAATCGGTCAGCCCGCGCTCGGCGCGATACTCGATCGGGTCGGGCCCGAAGGTGGAGGCGTAAACTTCGGCGATGGCATCGGTCAGCGCGATCAGCCGCTCCTGCTTGCCGCCCTGGTTCGCCAAGAACAGGCTCTTGTACTTTCCGGAGAAAGCCGCGCCCATCCGGTCCTCGAGCAGGCTGGAACTGCGAACGATCAGCGGGCAATCGCCGAAATCATCCAGCGCCATCGACAGGCTCTTGAGAATGTCCGGCGGGAAGGGCGAACGCTTGAACAGAAAGACGATATGCGGGTACTCTTGCCGAATCTGCTCGATGTCCTTGTACTTTTGCTCGACGATATCGTCGAGATCGTTGTAATGCATGAAATGCAGGAGGATGTCGGAAGTGACATGCCACGTCTTCGGAATCCGAATCTTCGAGAGCAGCCCGTCGGGATCCGGCTTTTGCTTCAGAATACTGGCGGCGAGGTAGAGCCCGGCGCTCTTGCCGCCAAGCTTGCCATGACTCTCGGACGAGAACACCAGGTGGCCAAGGAGGTCATAGAAATCCGATAGCCCTAGATACTGCTTGGCATGGTTGATGTAATCCAATTGCTCGGAGAGGAAGCGGCGGATGAGCGCCACCTCCACGCCGCGCCGGGCCGGCGAGTCGATGTGATTGGTTGGCGCCAGCAGATGGTAACGGCGGATGGCGTCGGCGACAATCGGGAGGGTCACATGACGGTTCACCACCATCGACAGGAAGCTGAGCCGGTCCTCTTGAATCCAGCGCCGCAAGTCCGAGAGGATCTCTTCATCCGTGTATTGACGGGCGGCGATGGCGAAGAGCTCGTCGCTAACATCGCTGGCCGCGCGCGCCGGCGCCCCGACCCGACGGGGACGATTCGGATCTTCACTCTCGTCCAAGTCCCCATCGGTCAGTTCCGGCTGCAACGAATTCCGCAGGCGCTGCGCTTCCGGGACACCGCTCAGGCACAGGTGCGTGAGCATGCGGTGGCAGACCCGCAGGTGCAGGTCGCGGTCCGTCTGCCGCAGCAGGTCCAGCACCACGCGCCACTCCGCCCGCGCCTCATCCATGAGCGCGTGACGCGCCGCGTCCACTCCCAAGGTCACGCGGCGAATTTGCTGATAAGTCAGATGGTGGCCGACACGTTCGGCGATCGAGTGGATGAGCTTCGATTCTTCTTTGAGAAATGGGCCGTGATCCGCCGGCGGGGTCTTCTCGGTGTAGAAAACCTGCAGAACTCCGGCTGGGGAGTTGCTGACCGTGATGCGAGCTTCCAACTTCCACGGCGTCTCGACAAAATTGTCCGAGTCATAGTGTTGACCGTAGAGAATGATCCGCGCCCGGCAGATTTCGGGGAATTGCCAGCCCGCGGGGACACATGCGACCACGGCCTGGCAGATCGCTTCCGCGTCCAGATCGTCGCGGTGCAGAATCTCTTCGACCGCATAGACGCAGTTGAGTTCTTTGGCCCGTTCACGCAGGGCATCCAGCAATCGTTCGGCGGATTCTTTGGTATCCATGGTCACTTCAGTACGACCCCGCGCTTCTGACGGGCGTCCGCTTTGATCCGCAGCGGCTGATCCAGTGAAATCCAGCGTGTATACGTCTTATCGGCTTCGATGCGTTGCCGTTCCAACCACTCCCAATCGAGCGGCGCCGCCTCATTGTCGGACACGTAGAAGTACAGGATTTGGAAACTGGTCATGTTGTGAAAGAAATGCGAACCCTGGCTGAAGCTGAAATACATGCTGGGAAGCGTGGATTCGACAATGGCCTTTGCCCCGGAGATCTGCCCGAAATTGACGGGGATGCCGCGCAAGGGATCGGTGGTTCCCCAACGACCGAAACCAATCAAGAGGTAGGGGCGCTTCTGGTGCAACAGCTCGAAGTTCAGCGCTTCAATTTCTGCCGCCATCAGCCAAGTCTTCAAAGTCGAGAAGGAGTCGGGCTTGACGTAAACGATGTCGCGAATCTCATCCAAGTCTCCGTTCCCCAGGATGTTGGTCGACGACAACAGCAGATTCTCCCCGGTCAAATCCGCTTCCGAGACTTCAACCGCGGCCTGCGAGATCACCATCGGCCGCACCTGCAGAAATCCCAGGCGCGAGGGCGTGTCCCACCGCGTCTCGAGGTTGACCGCGAATTCGATTTCGACGTCGCTGCCGACTGCTTCTTTGCACAGCGCCATGATTTCGCGCAGCACCCGATTGAGCGGCACTTGGTCGAGTTGCAGAATCGGGGCAAAGGACAGCACTTTCGGCCCGCGGCCATAGACCCCGATCTCCAGGCGCTCGCTGACGGGGTCGTACGTCGACGCGATCCAATCGAGGACCTGATCCTCCTCGGCGACCGCGAGATTGTAGCGCATCATCCACTCGGTTTCGCGAATCGGATCGTACGGGGGCGGTGGACCCATGTGAATCGACCAGAATTCGGTCTGCGAACTGTCGACCAAGTCCCCAACCGAATTGAACGGAGGATTCGTGTTCGGATACGCCGGGGAGTAGGTCCAGCCTTTGCCGTCCTCGACGATGATCCGCCCCAGACCGAGGGCCAGATCCACGACCCCATCTTCGGGAGCGGCGTGGCCGAAGGGGTAGTAGTTGTACGAGCGCGCCACGCCGCAAATGTGCGGGTAGAACCGATCCCCATGCCGTTGGCCGACCACTTCCTGGATGATCACCGCCATCCGTTCTTCCTCGGTGGAGTGGGTGGTCGCGCCGATGTAGTTCTTCGCATCGCGGAAGAACGTCGACGCATACACGTACTTCACCGCCTCGATCAGCCGCCGGAACCGGCTGTCGGTGTCCGGCTGGTTGTTCGGAATCATCTTCGTGGTGTAGACCGAAGCGAACGGCTGGAACATCGCATCTTCGAGATAGCTCGATGACCGCACTGCCAGGGGGGAGTGCACCTGGTCGATGAGCGCGCGCAAGTCGCCGACCAGATCCGGCGGCAGGTCCGCTTTCTGAAACGCGTGCGCCATGCGATCGTCCGGAAGATCGGAATAAGCGACCTCGTACAGATCGTTCTGCTTGAGGAAATGCTCGAAGTGATCTCCGGCAATCACCGTGAGGGTGGGGATATTGACGATGAGGGGCGAATCGCCCAACGAGCGATTGTATTCCTCCAACAGGTCATGGACAAACGCCATGCCCTTGGCCTTCCCGCCGATCGACCCCGAACCGATCACCGTGAAGTTCTGAGTACCGTCAAAGAAATGGCGATCGAACCGGGAAATGCTCCTTTCGGAGCCCCCGAGTACAGGTTTCACCGTCTTTTGTCCTACACCCAACCGCGTGCGCGGCAGGCGTCAGCGACACGGCTGATGGCGATAAAGTAGGCCGCGTCACGCATCGACAGCTTGCGTTTGCGCGCTAATTCGCTCACGGCCAGATAGGCTGAGGTCATGGTCGTGTCGAGCTTGGACAGGACCTCGTCCTTCTGCCAGTAGTAGTTCATATTGCTCTGAACCTGCTCGAAGTAGCTGCAGGTTACGCCGCCGGCGTTGGCAAGAAAATCAGGGATCACGAAGACTCCCCGTTCCACCAGGATCGCGTCGGCTTGCGGCGTCGTCGGCCCGTTGGCCCCTTCGGCAATCACACGCACCCGCTTTGAGATGGACGGCGCGTTGTCGCCCGTGACTTGATTCTCCATCGCGCTGGGGATCAGTATGTCCACGTCCTGCGTCAGCCAGGCGTCACCGTCGAGAATCTCGTACCCCAGTTTCTGCGCCTTGGCTTTGTCAATGCCGCCGAACCGATCGGTGATGCCTAAGAGTTCATCGAGATTGATCCCCGATTCCTTGCGGAAGCTGTACGCCTTCTGGGTCGCCTGATCCCAACAGGCGATGCAGATCACCTTGCCGCCGATTTGCTGGTAAAGCCGGATGGCGTATTGCCCGACGTTCCCGAACCCCTGGACACTGGCGCGGGTTTGCTCGGCCGGGATGCCCAGCTCTTTCAACGCCTCGCGCAACGTATAGATCACGCCGTATCCGGTGGCTTCGGTGCGTCCCAGCGAGCCGCCCAGTCCCACCGGCTTGCCGGTGATCAGGCCGGGGCTCTTTTCGCCGTGAATGGTCTCGTACTCGTCCAGCATCCACAGCATGTGCTGCGCACTGGTCATGACATCGGGCGCCGGCACATCGCGGTGTGAACCGATGTCGCGAGCCATCTGGCGCACCCAGCCGCGGCAGATTCTCTCCTGCTCACGGTCTGAGAGGTTGTGTGGGTCGCATATGACACCGCCTTTGCTTCCGCCCAGGGGTATGTCGACCACCGCGCACTTCCAGGTCATCCACATCGACAGGGCACGCACCGTATCGATCGTCTCCTGTGGGTGGAAGCGGAGTCCGCCCTTGCCCGGTCCGCGCGCGTCATTGTGCTGCACTCGAAATCCCCGGAAAATCCGCATGTTCCCATCGTCCATGCGAACCGGGATGCTGAACTGATATTCCCGCATCGGTTCGCGTAACAGCGCCCGTGTGGCGGCATCCAATCCCAATACCTCGGCCGCCCGGTCGAATTGCGCTTGGGCCATGGCGAACGCATTAAACGGCTTGTTGCTCATCTCAATCATCTCCTCGGAGGTCCAGTTTAGACTTCCTGTCTAGACTATACGACGGCGCGTTCTTGGAAGGAACCCCTTCAATGCGGAGAGTGACAGAAATAGGGGCGTATTTGACAGTCAAATCGAGGTCCGAATTACCCGGGAACCGCGGTCGTACCGGCCTTCCGAGTGGCAACTTTTTTCAGATCGTGTCGTATTTCACTTGCAAGGGCGAGGCGGTTTCCACTCAAGCGTTTGGAGGGGTGTCACATGCTGAAACTCCCGTTGCTTCTCTTCGGCGGGCTGGCGGCGTTGGTGGTCGTGCCCCTGTTCTTGGCGATGGCCGGGGCGCTGGTGGGGGTTGTCACCGGTGTCGGAGTCGGTATTGGCGTGCCGTTGTTCGTGGGACTAGGCGTGCTCGTCGTGCTACTCGTCAAGTTCGCGGGACCGATCCTCTTGGTGGTCGGGATCATCTGGCTGCTGAAGAACTCGTAAGGACACCTGGCCACACACTCCGTCGACTTGAGGGAAGTTCGGTTGCTTCGCACCCGAGGACAGGCAGGAATGCCTGTCCCCCTGTTTTTTTTGGTGGAACCAGCAGGAATGCCTGTGTCGCTACGTTCCCAGGTGAACAGGTAGGAATGCCTGTGTCGCTACTCTCCCAGGTGGACAGGTAGGAATGCCTGTGTCGCTACTTTCCCAGGTGCCAGGTAGGAATGCCTGTGCTCCTTCTTTCTCTTGGTGGGACAGGCATTCTTGCCTGTCATGCGCTCGAAGAGCGCACTCTTTTCGTGCAGACCCCCAAGCGCCAATCCGGCCCGCCGACACTCACGCGCTTCCTATCCGTGCCTCACATGCTCCAGCCCCAGGGCGAAAAGCGCCCGCACATGCTCGTCATCGATTGAGTAGTAGGCCATCTTTCCCTCGCGGCGGTACTTAACCAGCCGCAACCCACGCAATGTCCGCAATTGGTGCGACACCGCCGAGACGCTGCTTCCCAACACCTGTGCCAGATCGCAGACACACAGTTCCCCGGTGAACAAGGCCTGGATGATCTTGATTCGTGTCGGGTGCGCCACGCACTGGAAGATCGACGACATCCGGTCGATCTCGTCATCAGGCATCATCACCCGCCGTGCCGCGGTGACGCGCTTCGGATCGAACGAGTCGATCTCGCAGCGATCACGTTCGGGTTTCTTCGCCGTCGATTTGCGAACCATGGCGGGAATATAGTTCAATCCGCCGCTCGTGCCACTGACCTTGGGGGCTTGAAGAAGCTCGCGCCCTTCGGGCGCGTGACAGGCAGGAATGCCTGTCCCCCTATGGAAGATCAGTGGGACAGACATTCTTGTCCGTCCACGGTCGCGCAGCGGCCGTGGTTCTTCGACAGGCCCCTTGGACAGTGGGCTCTGATGCATTGGCCCACCGACCCCCCAGAGGTTACGGCTACCTACTGCTTTGGCTGAACGGCCTTGGCAGGTAGGACAAATTTGACACTCGGTGTCTCAATTCCTCCCCCGATCCGACCCGAGACGTATATTTCTGGTGCATCAAGGCGTGCCGAAGGAGCGCGACGATTTCGCTGAGTAGTGGCGTTATCCGGGATTAAACCAGCTTGCCATCGGTAATGGTAGTGCGAGGCGGTTGATCGCAGAAGGGTGTGCCAGAAGCCCGATGACCGCATTGCCGACTGATCACCTCCGCTATGTGAGTTTTCCGCGCCGAGTTCTGGCGCAGGGTTTCATTTGCGCCCTCTGGCTTTCTGGATTCCTCGTCTTCAGTAACATGATCACCTCGGAGGCACTGGCGGCGCCGCCCTGGGCATCCGAATCACGAATCCAAACCCACGGCTCGATCTGGCTGAACCTAACGAGCGATGGGATGCTCGGCAGTGCTCCCTATTTCAGCGATTTCTCCGGTGGCGGCGGGCAGCATTCGGCTCTGCGCTGGGGTGCCACATGGCCGGAAGCGGACATGCGGGTTCTCGGCATCGATCGTCCCCCATCGCTGGAATTCCCCGCGGGATCAGAAGTCAACTATTTGGAGTATGCACTGCCTCTCTTTGGAGCAGTCGTAGGCACCGACACGTTGGTGAGTAATTGCCGGGACACTTGGGGGCTTCCTTGGTCAGAATTTCTCTGCAATCACCCGATGGTCGAGCGCACACGCATGCGCGGCTCAAGCACATTTAGCTCCGATGCCGTCGCCGACCAAGAATTCAGCACATCGTGTGCGGATACGGCGGTGATCCCGGGAGTTAACTCCCCCTTCGATGAATTCGAGCATCGGCCCCACCGCCCAATCGGGGTCGAAGTGCACCAGACCAGCCGCTCATGGGAGACCGGGTACGCCAGCCAGTTCGTCATCGTCGACATGTGGTTCGTGAACATCTCTTCACAGCCCATTCGCCGCGCCGTGATAGGCGTGCAGGCGCATCCGAATCCGTTTTACTACGGACGGTATGATGACATGATCTACAATCCCGACAATACGTCCGGGCGAATTGACTCAATCCGCAGCGCGAGCACCGATACGACGCTGCCGCTGGGGTTAATTTGGATGGCGAATCGGAACGGTGATCCCCAAGAGGGGCGATTCGACCAGACGTGCCCATCGGGAGTCCTGGGGCTGCGGGTGCTCCGCGCCCCTGTCGGGGCGACGCCCAGCTTCAATTGGTGGGTGGAAAGCGCTTCGTTTGGCCCGGGGCTTGGCTATGTCGACGGCTGGGGGCCGCGGCGGGTCGATTCGCCCCACGGATACAATGGCTCGCTCGGGAGACCGGTCGGTGACCGCGGCTACTACCACTTCATGACCAGCCACGAGATTGACTACGACCAGGTAAAGGCGGGCGTCGATTTTTCCAGCCGTGGTTGGGTTCGCCCTCCGGACGATGCGGGAATCCTCATGAACGCCGCCTTCGGGCACACCATCATCCTCGTCTCCTACGGCCCGCTCCCTGACATCGCCCCGGGCGATTCGGTGCCGCTGACGTACGCACTCATAATGGGGAAGGACTTTCATCACGACCCCTTGAACTTCGATCGCAATTTCCGGCTGAATGACCCCAGCGCCTATCTCGCCAATCTGAATTTCTCCGATCTCATACAAAATGCGCTTTGGGCCGGTTGGCTGTTCGACAACCCTGGCGTGGATACGGATCATGATGGATACGCGGGGAAATACTACGTGCGAAATTGTGAGGGGGCACGCTGCGACACAGTCTGGTATGAAGGAGATGGCGTGCCCGACTGGAAGGGCGTAGACCCGCCGGCAGGCCCCGCCGCATCACTGCAAATGACATCGCGTCCCAATGGCGTTACTCTGCATTGGAACGGCGCGATCACCGAAACGGGGAAGGACCTGCTGTCGGGTCAGCGCGACTTTGAGGGATACCGGGTGTACAGCTCCCGGTTCAACCGCGCCGACGACTATGCCCTCATTGCCTCGTGGGACAAACCTGATGATTTCTACCGCCTCGCCTACGACCTGGCGAAGAACTCGTGGAAGCGAATCTCTTACGCGCTGACCGTCGGAGAGTGGCAGCGGGAGTTGGGCGATTCCGGCTTTGACCCGGCTGCTTACGATCACCCATCCCTAACCAACTCATACGGTGACTCCGTCGTTGACACCG
>Ga0326726_10005055_pt1 | contig 11981 bp, 10 predicted proteins | sample MHFenrmetagenome_2_FD_207603 | JGI IMG/M metagenome (GOLD analysis project Ga0326726, IMG submission 207603) | Lab enriched peat soil microbial communities from Michigan Hollow, Ithaca, NY, United States - MHF15MN | ecosystem: Environmental > Terrestrial > Soil > Wetlands > Peat | place: USA...
GCACCAACTCTTGTTGCAATCACAGCCTTTCGTGCCGCCAATGCCTCCAGAAGAACCATTGGAAGAGCTTCTTTAATAGACGGTAATACAAAGAGATCCATGACGGAAAGCAGTTCCGGAATATCCTGTCTGTAGCCGGTAAATGTGACACTGTCGGCAATACCCAATTTAGCTGTCTCCTCCTTCAAATACTCCCTCAAAGGCCCATCTCCCACGATAAGAAATCTAACGGATTTCTCTCTCTCTACAACTCCTTGTGCCGCTCTCAACAAGTAAATTTGTCCTTTTTCATCCCCTAATCTACCGATTGTCCCGACAACCTTTGAATTCTCAAGGAGTCCGAGTTCTTTCTTGATCGTCTCGACTTGTATCTCTCTGCTGAACCGGTCCATGTCGATGCCGTTATCGATTACTCTAATCTTAGCTTTCGGGATTCTATACCTCAGCAGTTCCTCTATATTTTTATCAGATACAGTAATGACTCGATCAAAATAACGTATCCATAAGCTGTCCAACAAACAGTAAAGACCAAGCCTCCAGTGCCACCTCAGCCAATTATGATGGGTCGTTACCGCAGGTATCTTGCCTCTGGAAGCAAACAACCCGTAGAAATTTGCTTTATAACCATGGCAATGGATAAGATTAACCTTCGACTCCCGTAGAAACTTCTGGATTTCAAAGATCGTTTGCAGATCAAACCTATTCCGACACGGGAAGATCACTGTACTGAGCCCCTCCTTTTTGGCTTCCTCTGAAACGTCCACATTCGGATTTTGAGAGTTTCGTATGACACCAACGGTACATTTGCAGCCATCCATTGCCTGCAGACCCTTGGATAGCTCAATCAACATCCGTTCTGCTCCAAACAAGCCAGTACTGCTAATCAGCTGTAAAATATGCATCAGAATTCGCGGCAATTCAGCTAAGGAATGTCTCTGAATAATGCGGGAGGAAAAATAATCGCATAAAAGGTCTTGAAAACCAATTTTATATCGTAAAGGAACGAGGCATTTGACACATATTCTTGCCCAAGTGTTATCTTTTTTGGCAGCAGCACATAAGCGTAGTACCATTCTGGATCACTCTGTCGCCCTAAGAGCTCTTCTTCGTTCCTGAAAGTAATAGAGGAAACATCTGTTATCCCTGGCCTCGTTTGCAGTATTTCCGCATACTCCTTCTTATACAACTCTACGTACTCCTCGACCTCGGGCCGAACCCCGACTAAACTCATTTCACCCTTTAAAACATTCAAAAGTTGGGGAAGTTCGTCAATTTTTAGTGTTCTTAAAATCTTCCCCAGCCTTGTTATTCTCTGGTCTCCGCCGGCAGTTATTTTGGAACCCTTTTGTTCGGCGTTCTTTACCATCGTTCTAAATTTGTAAATGGAAAAAGGTTTAAAATCTTTGCCAATCCTCTTTTGTCCGAAAAAAACCGGGCCGGGATCGTCTATTTTGATCAGGATTGCCAGTACCACAAAAAAGGGCAGAAGCAATATCAGGCCGGCAGAGGAAACAACAATGTCAAATGCCCGCTTCATGGCTACTTCCCCACCTTTCTGTATAAAGTTATTACATCTTTTACCGCTTCAACGACTCTCTGGGCATCCCCATCGCTCATCTTTGCATAAATCGGAAGGGATATGATTCTCTTGTAAGTTTCGTAAGCGACTGGAAAGTCTTCCGGTTTATAACCGTATGTTTCCCGGTAGTATGGGTGAATATGAAGAGGGATGAAATGAACGGAGGTTCCGATCCCTCTCTTCTTAAGTTCCTCCAAAAATAGATCCCGGTCCAGAGACAGATGTCTCTGATTCAATTTGATGACGTAAAGATGCCAACTCTGTTTCGTTCCATTATTGTGATTCTCTCCATCCTCGCCTTCCTCCTTTGAAAATGGAATCTCTATTTCACTCATCTCTTTAAAAGCATCAGTATAATAGGAAGCGATCGCCTTGCGCCGTTCCCACATACGGTTCGCTTTCCTCAACTGGGCAACGCCCAAAGCAGCCGCGAGATCGGTTAGATTGTACTTATAGCCAGGAGCGATAATCTCATAATACCAGTTCCCTTCAGCTGTGTAGCGCTTCCAGGCATCCTTGCTTATACCATGGAGCCTCATGATGCGTATTCGTTCCGCCCATTCGTTGTTATTAGTTGTAATCATACCTCCTTCTCCAGTCGTTATGCATTTGGTTGCATAAAAACTGAAGCATGTCATATCCCCAATTGTTCCTATTATTCTTCCCTTATAGAAGCACGGGAAAGCATGCGCGGCGTCTTCGATCACCCTGAGGTTATATTTCGATGCGATTGCTGTGATGGACTCCATATCACAGGGATAACCCGCATAATGAACAGGAATGATCGCTTTCAATTCTGCTTTGTTTCCGCCGCCACATTTTCTCTCGACAGTATCCGTGAGCGCTTCCACATCCAAATTCATTGTTGTTGGATCGATATCGACAAATACTGGCCTTGCATTGAAGTACCGAATCACCGCTCCTGTTGCAGCAAAGGTCATTGGGGAGGTAATAACCTCATCTCCTTCCCGAATCCCTATCGCTTCTAAGGCCAAATGGAGGGCAGCAGTACAGGAATTGACAGCGATCGCATGCTTACATCCAATATATTTGGCGAATTCCTCTTCAAACAGTTTTACCTTTGGACCTGTAGTAATCCATCCCGATCTGAGCGCATCGACCACCTCACTTATTTCTTCCTCTTCGATTGAAGGCTGTGAAAAAGGAAGAAAATTGTCTACGTGAAATGTCTTCTCCATAAATGTCTTCTCCATCCTTATCGACTCAATGTTTCGAACCATCTCAATTTCAGTCGAAATGGCTCAGATATAGAACCAATGATAAAACCTATACCAAAGCTGATATGAATGAGAGAGATCGCAAAGATCAACCCCGGCAAAAGTTTCAAGCTTCGCTTGTAGGCAGACTTAAATGAAAATAAACCAATGGCCAGAAAGTAGCTTCCTATAAAGGTCAAAAATCCATAAAGGCCATAAATTCTGAAAGGGATGAACAAACCAAAAGTTATAAGGCTCAATACAAGGACGGCCGGAAGAAAGTGTCTAAGGGATGCCTGCTGAGGATGCTTCTTTATAACAGTCACCTTCCAGTAACCATATTGCATGAATTGTTTGAAAAGATGCCAAAAGGAGTTTCTAGGATGGTATTGAATTTTAATCCTGCCGTCTTGGATAATTTTCCCCCCCATTTCACGCAGCCGGAAGGATAACTCATCATCCTGATTTCTTACCATTGCCTCATCATACATCCCAACCTCTAAAAGACGTTTTCGCTTAAAACACCCTCCATACACGGTATCTGTTTCCCCGACGAAATCGCCGCGGTCACGCAGTGCCCCACCCATGGCAATGCGGCTTTTGTAGGCCAGGGTGATCCCCTTCTGCACGTAGGTCTCACCCGATATCGGCACCAGAACGCCTCCGACATTGTCCGCTCCTGTTCTTTCACTCAGTTCAATTAAATCGCATAGGTAACTTCTGGGGTGAATGCACCTCACGTCTGCTCTGACGATATATTCTCCTTTTGCACGTTGAATTCCCATATTCATGCCGTAGGGCACAGTTCGCTGCAGATTGTCAAGAACGATCATATCAGGATAGCGTTTTTGGAGCCGGGACACGATATCGCGCGTTCCATCGCTGCTCATGCCGTCAATCACGATGACCTCAAATCCCCCCGGTGGAGGCGCAAACCCGTAAATATCGGCGAGACATTGTTCAATATGCTTGGCCTCGTTCCGACATGGGATCAAAACCGATACCAGTGGAGTCTGTGTACTCATATGGTGTGTCTGCTGCCATCCAACAGCGCAACGGCATTGCTTAATGGAATTCAAACGCACCCAGATCGAACGCAGTGCCCTGTGGCCGTTTGATTCCGTCTTTATCATGTGATACATCGCTTAACGGAATCCCTTTATCAATTGCCGCTGATCCTGGCAGAAGATGAAAGTCCTTCTCCCTCGGGTTCACAAAATGCGGGTTCCCGATCACAGGGGACGAGTCAGACAGCTTCTTTAAGCGAACCGGCTTCGGCCAATAGAGATTATTTTGAAGAACCAGAGAAGTGTTCTCCTCTTTATTGAATACATGATATGCATTTGAATTACTATTAGTGAGGTCAAAGATATTGTTTTTGATTTCCACGTTAGTGATATCGCGTGTCGCACCGTAGATCAAAAGTGCTGTCTCCCCGTTGCCGAACAGCGTGTTATTGTATATCTTTACATTCGACACAATTCCGCGGGTGTATATGCCGGCATCTGGGTTGTTAAATGCCACATTGTTCATCACGATGACGTCTTCAATGCGCGCATGGTCATGCGCGGCGAGGATGATTCCTGAGCGCTTCTCGGAATGTGAGACCACATTCCCTTCAATAGTCACATTTTTTATAAGCCTTTCGAAATCCGGCCGATCCCCTTTCCGCCGTTCATCAAAAACATGAATGCCGTAGCCAGTCATTCCTTTTGCCATATTATTTCTAATGGTAATATTGGAGCCGTGGCCGATATAGTAACAGTGACCCTGAGTCCCCACGACATTACCGTTTATATCACATTTATTTCCTTCCAGCAGAATATTAGTACCCTCAGCCAGGACTGCAGCCCACCCATATCCTGAGCCCGTAAAAGTATTATTAACAATTTGCACGGTATTACCCCCAAGGCGAATGGATTTTCCGTTCTTAAAATGCAATCCTTCAATGCGAATATAATCACAATCGATGATAAAAGGTCTTCTGCTGTTGATAAAGACCGGGATTTCATTGGGGTATGCCTTTATGGTTAGCAACTTTCCTTGAGCGCCGCCATGTCCGAACTTCGCCCTGAGCCAGACTTCGCCCTCTTGATACGTGCCGCCGCGGACAAAAATGGTATCACCGGGCTTTGCTTTTCGCGCAGCATACTCGACATTGGCCCACGGGTTATTTTGAGAGCCGCTATTTCCGTCGGAACCAGTTGGGGATACATAATAAGTTGCTGCCATCGCAGAAGACAGGGACATAATATTCAACACAAACAAGGAAATAAGGCTAACAACTACAAATTTACATTTTCGCTCCGGTTTCTTCATCAGTGGCATTCTTCCTTTCGTAGATTTACCAACCCGTTCAGGCTCGGCCTGGCCTAACAAAATACCTTCCGTTTTATAACAGGAAGAGGTTGCATAACTCCTTGGGGGATGGAGCTTATTGCGAGGTCTATTCAAGCGACCCATCCCTCTCAACCGGAGGCAGGCTTCCCAGACTATTCACCCAGAATCCTCCACTTTTTTGTCTCGGCTATGGCAAGGGGGGCCCTCTTAGAAATTAGAATGCCTCTATCCACCAGTGCCCAAAAAACCCAAAAATAAGTCCCCAAAACATAATAAGACCACCGGTTTCCAAACATATTTGTAATCATCAATGCTACTATACACCCTAAAAACCCGAACCCCAGTCCTTTCTGAAATGGCGTTTTTGCCATTTTGAATAGTTTCCAGCCACTATAAAAAGCCATACAAAAAACCAGCAATAATAAACCTAACCCAACGATTCCCTGTTCACTCAACATTTTCAGATAAATACTGTGCGCATCCCTGCCTTGACCGGTTTTCTCAAGTACTGATAATCCATAACCTCCAAAACCTACTCCAAAAATAGGATTTTCTTTGTATAAATCTATCGCGTAATTCCATAGATCCAACCTCATAGCAGCGGAATTTTCAAGCTCTCCACTCTCGTTTCGTGTCATACTGATTCGATCAACAATTGATGCAGGTAATATCGTTTGCCACGCTAAATAAATACAAAAAACCAAAATTAGCAAGCTCCTTTTTCTTATAAGGCCGAAAAAGAGCAAAACACCAAAAGCCGCTACGTACGCCCCCCTCGAATACGAATATAAAAGTGGATGTAGACTAAATAAAACAGCCGCTAAATATAGCCATTTCCGCCACTTGTTCTTATCTAAGAAAAAAAGACCAAGCAAAACTGAAGAATAGTCCGCGATAAAAGCACCCATATGATTTGAATTCAACCCAACCCTCTCGAATGGACCACCATACCTACTGTCCTCATTAAAGGAACTTCCCGCAAAATAATCTCGATAGGCCCTTACCCCAATAATCAATATCACTAAAGTCATAATTAACACTAAAGCTTTCTGCTGTTCATCACTCTCAACGACATTAATAACAAGAAAATACATACATATCATCTCAGCATAGTTCTTCCAATCCGCAAGCAATGGATTTTCCCTGGTTAAAGGGAAAGGAAGATTAAACCTCGTTGAGCAATTCAAGAGTGCAAGATAACTAATTACGATAAAAATAATAATTACTATTGCATTTGCATTTTTTATAAACCCCTTTTTGTTTACTACCATTCCAAGAAGAACCCCTAAAAATACCAAATCCAAGAAATGTTGACCCAATGGGAAATCATATAATCTATAATAAACATTCGGTAAAGGCATCAGAGCAACCCTCAAGTAAAGCCCCAACTCAGGTCGCCTGAAAATACTAATTATCACTACAACGATTCCAGCACAGTACAAGATTGGTAGCAATCCGTCCTTAAGAATATTTAGAAAAAAAGCAAGCATACTCTATTCCTCCTCTAAGATATCTTGGATAAACCCCTTCAATTTCCAGGAACCTTCTCTCGAACCATTGCCCCCGACATCTCATACGTTCTGCTTGACCTCAATCCTTCTGAAATGCTACCCTTCTCCATGGGGGCGCCTCCTTTCTCCTTTTGTTTCTTTTTTCCCAATGAAAGGATACGCCGCCCTCTTTACTTTTTCTACACCTTTTATTTATAGCCCCACTTTTTTATCAAACTTCTTAATTTTTTTAACAAAGACAAATACACCACAACAATAAATTAAGATCCCCACAACAATTTTGCAAATGAGTTCGTAAATCAGACCCAACGGTTTCATATTAATAAAATTCAACGCGACAAACATTATCACCGAAATCGATATTGAAATTGCTGTAAACTTTATCACTTCCCTAAAATTAATAACTATTCTTTCATATTTATTTGACACTCTATAAGAAATAAACAAGATTGCGAGATAGGTCACGAATGTGGCAAGAGCTGCTCCTTTTAAACCTAAAACTGGAATCAGAACAACATTCAGTGAACCGTTGATGATAACTCCCGCTGTATTGATCAATGCAATCAAATTGGTCTTTTTCTCTTTGTACAACCCGGCAGCTAAAGGAAAAAACAATCCTTTGATCATTATCCCCAGTGTTAACAGCGGTATTAATTCAGCAGACTGAAGATACTTGCTTGATGCTAAGACTTCAATCACCTCGTATCGAATTGAATAAAGACCAAATACCACTGGAACCGCAATACCAATATATATGATCAGGAAATTACTTAAAATCCCCCCAGCTTCCTCGTCCTTACCCTTTCCCCACAAGTTCATTATCGCAGGATACAAAACCATATTAAGAGATAAGATGAGAGCCGTTTGTAGATAATCAGGCAAGACGTAAGCAACGACATAGGTAGCAACGCTTGATTGACCCAAAAACAGAGCAATCAGATACCTATCCCCAACGTTTGATAAATGGGCGAATATCCCATTTACAATTAAAGGAACACTATATTTCAGAAACCTTTTTAGATGAAGAACTGAAATAGAGACTATAGTTAATCCATATTTTCTTAGGAACAAAGCTAATAGAGTGATTGCAATTATCGCCTCTCCGATTGTTTGCCCCACGAACAAACCATATACCCCTTTTGATAGGTAAGCGACGAACGTAATACATAAAGCAGTCGTAAGCAGTTTGCCTATGAACGATACCGCATTATATTTCAGAGCTTCTTCCCTTACTCTATAAAAGGTTTGTATGGGAGCGACGACATTTCGCGCTATTATGGCCAAAAAAGAAATAAGAATGATTTTAAATACATCATTGGATATTACGTTAAATTCAAACATTGCAAAAGCAAGCACAACTGTTAAGAGATATCCAATGAACGATATTAAAACGGATCCTGTAAATGTGGTCGAAATCAGTACCCGTATCTCATCCTTTTGTTCACACTCCCCATTGAATCTTAAAATCGCATCCTTCAAATCACCAGAGCATACGAAAGTCGCCATAGCTAGTGTAATTGTAATTATATTCATTAAACCGTATTCCTCTTTCGAGAGGACTCGTGTAAAAATTGGAAATGTAACGAGACTAAAAGCCAACAGTGATACATTAGTTGCTGAGTAGATTGAACTTTGTTTAATAATACTTTTTATGCTTTGCATAATTTTATTCAGCTACCTCTACCGACCAATATTGCCATCAACAAACATGTGGCATGGGGACCTTGATTACAGCCAAAAGCAGCTCCACGACGACAAAAACACACCACAATTCCTATTCCTTTGACAGCGAATTCCTGACACTTTATTATCTAAATGTCGTACCAAATTACATATATCTCACCCCGTGCTCATGGTCGTAAGACTCTCCAGCCTTATTATTGCGACAAAAACAACCTGTTTACTATCTTTCTTAATTCATGTCCTTACGTGTTGGCTTTTAAAGATTCGATGCTCAATTTGATGTTTTATGGATAGGTAGGATTAACTCAAGGTCCTGAAATTGTTTTTGGCAGGGCATGCTCCACAACTGAGGGTTTCTTAACTCTCTTATAAACATGGCGGCACTCTTTCCATTCCCAAAGTGCATCGATGGTAATCCATTCCGTGGGATGTTTTTCAAAGCGCGCATAATTTCTTCCTTATTCTCGCTTAAATTGATAATAGAAGTATGATTGAAACGATTCTTTTGTCTCGAGCCTATATTCAACGTTGGCACTCCATACACCGGGGCTTCTCGTACGCCAGCACTGGAATTTCCAACAACTGCCATAGCATTTTTTAAAAGAGAAAGAAAGTATTCAAAGCGCATAGATGGAATAAATCGAAAATGCGCGTTGTTGGCCAAGTGCTCATAAGCTTCAAGTATAATATGTGACCCATTATCATTATTCGGATAAATAACTACAAAATTTAAATTAGAGGCTTCCAAGGCCTCCCTGATAACTCCAATATTTCTTTTCATGAGATGGATCTCGGTTGTTACGGGATGGTAGATGAAAATCGCATAGTCTGAAAAGTTAATTCCATACCTATTCTTTACCTTCGACAAGCTTGGCAAGTTATCTGAGAGCATTATGTCAATGTCCGGTGAACCAATCACAAATATTGTCTCCGGTATTTCGCCCATTTGAATAAGGCGCCTGCGCGCCTCTTCATTCGAAACGAAATGTATATGCGCCAATTTAGTAATGGCATGGCGTATCAGTCCATCGATTGTCCCTGAGACCTCGCCACCTTCAATATGCGCGACAAGAATATTATTTAGAGCTCCAACGATTACACCAGCAAGTGCCTCGATGCGGTCACCATGCACCACTATCAAGTCAGGCGGAAATTCACGAGTGTAGTATGTTAGTCCGAGAATCGTATTAGCGAGCAACACATCCATTCCAAAGTTATTGGATCCATCCTGATTGATATAAGTATAGATATTTTTGAAGCCACTCTTTTTAATCTCATTAAGAGTAGAACCGTATCGGGCAAGCATATGCATGCCAGTACAAAATATATGCGGTTCGAATTCTTTTGACTTACTAACTTCTTGGATTAAAGCCTTGAGTTTCCCAAAGTCTGCACGCGTTCCTGTAATAAAAAGGATTTTCTTCACTTCAGCCTCCATACGCCATCCTTTTCTTCATTAATGTATATGTACCTACCACAGATCTGACCACTTCAATTGAGAATCCTTTTTGATTTCTCTTCGTGCCTTCTTCTTCAAAATACTTTCGAAATGAGCCGCCTTTATCTCGCCACTTCCCGGCCGTTTTACCCAGATATTTTCTTCGCTAAGCCTTTCTCCTGCTTTGATATCACGAATCGCAACCACGCAAGCATACGCAAACTTGATGGTGGGTTGTTCTTCGGCGAGAATATCTTTCGTTCCACCCCCCGCCATATGTATCGCCTTTGTTCCTTCGATGAGATCTCTTAATTCACAGGGATTTATGGAGATTGGGATATCAGGTCCTTGCCAATTCTTATCAGAAGTAAAGTGTTTCTCTAAAATGCTTGCTCCCAAGGCCACGGCAGCGAAACACGTGTAGTTACCGAGTGAATGGTCGCTTAGGCCTATTACAGCATCCGCGAAATGTGTTGCCAATTCCGACAAAGCCCCTAATCGCACTTTCTCATAGGGAGTTGGATACATCGAAGTACAATGAAGAAGTGCAAAGGGAATCCCCGTTTGTCGCAGGATCTCCACCGCTGTTGTGATCGATAAAACATCGTTCATCCCGGTGCTTAGGATCACTGGTTTGCCGTAGGAAGCAATATGCCGTACGAGGGGATAATTGTTGCATTCGCCAGATCCGATTTTATATGCACAGACATTCATCCTTTCTAAACGTTCGGCTGCAGCGCGTGAAAAAGGCGTGCAAAGATAGATCATGCCTTTGGCCTCAGTGTATGTCTTCAGTTGCCTCTCTTCTTCCTCAGATAATGCACAGCGCGACATAATATCCCATATACTCTCATTTGCATTACCCGGAACGATATCGTTGCGAATCATTTCATCTTCGATAACGTGGGATTGGAATTTTACACACTCACACCCCACAGAGTGTGCATCGTCTACCATACGGATGGCCTTAGCAAAATCACCTTCATGGTTGATGCCTATCTCGGCAATTACTAAAGGTAAATGGTCTGGGCCTACAGCACGGTGTCCTAATCGCATTTCGGGGTTCATCTCTAAACCTCTTTTCACTACATATTTTCCAATGAAGTTATTAGGGAGATTAAATGGTCTGATTCAGAAGAAGTGCAAACTCAATAAGTAACCCGATAAATACTGAAAGAATCTGAAATTATGATGTAAACAATTACATGCCCTCGGAAACAACTAAGAATTACTTAATAAATTTTCGTTATTAAACTGTTATAATTATCTTAGCACTCCACAAAATATTTTCTACTCTATTTAGAAACTTCTCCATCAATTTTGTAATTCATATCAAATGCAAAACGATCTCTGAATGTCTTAAATATAAACTCCGATATCTGAAAATCTAATTCAGTGTCTATATCTCCATATGCATAAAGAGGATCTGTTAATAACGGAAGTATACGGCTTCCAAAAAGATCACCTTTTTCAAAAATAACACTCGGTCGAGATACATAAATGAGTCCATTTTCAAAATATAATGGTTTCATATCCTGGGCCCGAATTCCAACAGGATAATTCGGTATAAAATAATCACCCTTGATTTCACCTAACTTTTGATGGTTCACAGTGACCGAGACTACCGAATCGACATCATTTGTCAAAAAGAGCTCAATGGCTTTGTTCAGAAGAAATACTGGTCTTAGTGGACAGTTAGGTTGAAGGGTAACGACAGCATTGGGTTTATTTCCCTCTTTGGCTAATTCCAACAGGACATGTTTTGCTACGCTTACAGTGGGTGTCAAATCATCTGCAAGCTCTAAGGGCCGGTAAATAACTTCCGCACCACATTCAGTTGCTACATTCGCAATCTCATGATCTTCTGTTGAAACAATACATCGATCTATTTCCTTATTGGCTTTTGCAATCGCAATGCTGTAATAAATCAAAGGACGCCCATCAAAATTTCTAATGTTTTTCCTCGGGACCCTTTTAGAACCACCTCGTGCGGGAATAAGTGCGATAATCATTTTTTAATATTCCTAATTATAAAATACTACTTTTGTAAAAAATCTAATAAACAGTGGAACCTCTCATCGAATCAATACAAAGAATAAATCATCGGTTAAATCACATATCATCCCTGCAATTAAGTCAACTTTCCCTGTAAATTTATCCCATACTTCTCTAGACATCTTGCATTACCAGGTCCCTTCTTTAAACCCTCCTCC
>Ga0326726_10005056_pt1 | contig 11981 bp, 9 predicted proteins | sample MHFenrmetagenome_2_FD_207603 | JGI IMG/M metagenome (GOLD analysis project Ga0326726, IMG submission 207603) | Lab enriched peat soil microbial communities from Michigan Hollow, Ithaca, NY, United States - MHF15MN | ecosystem: Environmental > Terrestrial > Soil > Wetlands > Peat | place: USA...
CACCGGCGAAACCGACTCCGGCGCCGAGGAAGGGATGGAATGTGCCCGACTCTCCTCCGAAGTAATACTTCCCGTTCAGCGTTGTCGAGATCACCGTCTGCTGTGCCTGGAGCGTCGTTCCTGGCGTGGTGATGTCGTTCTTGTAATAGAGCACTTCCGCGCCCACGGCAAAGCCGTCCACGTGGCGGAACTCCGCCTCGACGGCGGCTACCGGCTTGGAGCTCTTGTCATACGTGGCTGCGAGGCCGCCGAGCGACTGACTCGTGGTGGCCAGCTTGAAAGCACCGGTCTTGGCGATGACCGCGAACTGCCACTTGCGCAGCTCCGCTTCGGCTTCTTCCTCTTCTACCTCGGCCGCCGTGGGTTCCCGGGCGATGGTCGACTGTCGCGGTGGCGGCGGGGCGGGCTTGGGCGGCGGAGGTGGCGCCGCCGGCCGGGGCGGTGGAGCTGCGGCCAGCGGAGCTGCGGCCGCAGCTGCAGGCACGCGAGGGGCCGGAGCTGCGGGTGCAGGAGCCACTGGCGCGGGAGCGCGCGGTGACACGGCCGCGACCGCTCCCGCCGGGCGGCTTTGCGCGAGGGTGCGGCGAGCGGAGGCCTCGTTCATTTCGCGCATTTCGACGCGCACCGGGGTGAGGCCGGGGACGGCCTCGACCAGCACGTAGTAGCTCCGGTTGGGCGCGGTCTGGAGCGCGAGAGTGGTCAGGATCCGGTCGCCTACGCGCAGAAAAGTCCGGCCGGGGTTCACGGTGGCGTTCAGGAATTCGCCGTTTCCAAGGTCGCCGAGGCGGTCGGCGTTCGCGATGACCGGCACTCGCGCGGCGACCGGCTGCTTGTCGCTGCGATACAGGACGACCAGCGCCTTGCCGGGGGGAGGGCTGGCGATCTGCGCCTGCGCATCCAGGCCGCACGCGGCGGCGAGCGCGAGGATACTTCCTTGCAACAGGGATGCGCGCAACCGGTTCATGCGTGGTTCTCCCTCAGGCGCCTCTTGCGTATTCTTTTTTTGCCGAAGGCCGTCCCGAAGACCTGGCAACGCAGCATTCTGGCACAAGATGCTGCCGACCCGTCACTTCGCGAGCCCCATGCGTTTGGCCACCTCGGTGTAGATCTTGACGCGCTCCTTCATGAAGGAGTCCATCTGATCGACGCCCACGTTCACTAGCTCGAATCCGCTCTTGGCGGCGAGCTCCTTCATTTCGGGATCGCTGTTCAGCGCCGCCCACAGGTCCGACATGCGCTTGCGCACCTCGGGCGGCGTGGACTTGGGCATGCCGATGCCGCGGAAGGCGCCGTCGACCCAGTCGACGCCCAGCTCGCGGAAAGTGGGCGTGTCGGGAAGCTGCGGATGGCGTTTTTCCATCGCGACCGCGAGCGCGCGCATCTTGCCCTTGTTGTTGATCGCGAACGCGTTGTAGGCCATCGCGCCGTTCACGTGTCCGCCGAGCACAGCGGGGGTCATGTCGCCGGTTCCCTTGAACGGTATATAAGTCGTCTTGATGCCGAAGGCGTCGTCGAGGCGCTCGTGCGCGGCGTGATTCGCCGAGTTGAGACCCGATCCCCCGAGGGTGAGCTTGCCGGGCTGCGCCTTGGCGGCCTTGACGAAATCCTGGAAGGTCTTGAAGGGACTCGACTCGAGCACTACCAGCGCGTCCGGAGTGTAGTGAAACCAGTACGTCGGGGTGACGTCCTCAGTCTTGTACTGAACTTGGCCCTCGAACGGCGCCAGCACAATGTGCGGCAGGTTGATGCCCACGACGTTCAATCCGTCGCCCGGCAGCGAGTTCATCTGTGACCACATGAGGCCGCCGCCCGCGCCCGGCTTGTACTGGATGATGGTCTCGATCGCCGGGCACTTCTTCTTCAGCACCAGCTGCTGGTGCCTTGCGGAGATGTCGGATTCGCCTCCCGCGGGGAAGGCCTGCCAGTAGAGCAGGTTCTTCGGCGGACAGGTTTGCGCGAGCGCCGCGGGCGCGACGATCAGGCACAGGGCGCCAAGCAGTATCCTCATGGTCGAATACCCCTTATAAATGTGAAGTATAGCCGAGACTATTAATGCTAAGTGTACCCGAGACCAGCGGCGAAGCGTCACCCGGGGGAGATTCAAGCGATCGGAAGCTGGATCTCCACGATCAAACCACCCCCGGGGCGCGGGAGCAGCTCGAGCGTGCCGTGATGCCCGCGTACCACGCGCTCGACGATCGCCAGGCCGAGGCCGGCCCCGCCCTTGTCGCTGCGCGCGACTTCCAGGCGCGTGAAAGGGCGCTTCAGGCGATCGACTTCGGATGCGGGGATGCCCGGGCCGCGGTCAGCGACTTCGAGGACGACACTGCGTCCTTCGGCCCGCACCGTGATGCCGACTTCCCTTTCCCCGTATCGCAGGGCATTGTCGACGAGATTCAGCACGACGCGTCTCATCGCCATCCTGTGCAAGGGCAGCTCGGGCACTTTTGCGAAATCGGTCGCCACCGCGTGGCCGTGCCGGCGGTAATGTTCGGCGACTTCGGAGGCGATGGCGGCAAGATCCGTGCGTTGCGGCGCCTCTCCGCCGTCGGTTCTCGCGAAATCGAGAAACTGGTTGATGATCCGGTCCATCTCCTCGATGTCCGCGGTCATCCCGTCCCTGAGCTGAGGATCGGCGCCGCTCATTTCCAGGCCGAGCCGCAGCCGCGAGAGGGGCGTGCGCAGGTCGTGAGACACGCCCGCGAGGATCAGCGCACGGTCGGCGTCCAGGCGGGCGAGGTCCTTCGACATCTGGTTGAAGGCGTGCGAGAGGGTGCGAATTTCCTCGGGACCGGACTCGGCGATCGGTTCGGGCGTTTTGCCCTTGCCGATTGCGCCCGCCGCCTGGGCAAGCGCCCGCAGAGGGCGGTTGAGGCGGAAAACGAGCAGATAGGCGGCGAGCAGCGACAGCGCCAGGGCGAGCGCGCCCCAGCCGAGCCAGCGCAGCGCGATCTGCCGCTCGATGCGCTCGCGCGGAATGCGCACCCAGTATCCGTCGTCGTCGATGAAGAAGCTTACCCACAGGCCGGGCTTGCCCTCGCGCTCGACTGCGAGCTGCGTCTCCTCCCCGAGCTGACGCCGCACGAGCTCGCCGACCAGGCGCAGAAGCGGGCGCTCGGATACCACAACCCGCTCGCCGGGCTCGGCGGTGTAGACCTGGATGCCCTCGCGCTCCACCAGATCGGAGAGCAGCTCGCGCCGCAGTTCGGGCTGCGAGTTGACGAGCGCGGTGCGGGTCAGGTTGACGATGCTGACCAGATTCTGCGAGATCTGGCGGGCGCGCGGCTCGATCTCGTAGGCGCGGAAGATCTCGAACCAGCCGACCGTCGTCGCCACGACGAGCGCTGCAAGCAGGAGAAAGGTGCGCCACAGGAGCGACCGCGGCCACAAGCGGAGCCGCAGCAGGGGATTGCGGGTCACTGCGGCTCGCCGTCCGGCACGAAAACGTAGCCGAAGCCCCACACGGTCTGGATATAGGCGGGATGCCCCGGGTCCTTCTCCACCAGCTTGCGTAGGCGCGAGACCTGGACGTCGATCGAGCGGTCGAACACCTCGTACTCGCGGCCCCGCGCGAGCTCCATCAGCTTGTCGCGCGACAGCGGCGTTCTCGGGTTCGTGACCAGTACCTTGAGCAGGGCGAACTCTCCCGTGGTGAGCGAAATCGACTGGCCGTCGCGCTCGAGCTTGCGCGTGGCGAGATTGATCGTCATGCTCCCGAAGCTGACTTTCTCGGGCTCGACCGCCGGCGCACCGGGCGGCAGCGGCGCCGCGCGGCGGCGCAGCACGGCGTTGATGCGCGCAACCAACTCGCGCGGATTGAAGGGCTTGGGCAGGTAGTCGTCCGCGCCCATCTCGAGGCCGACGATACGGTCGACGTCCTCGCCCTTCGCGGTCAGCATGATGATGGGGAGCGAATTCTTCCCGCCGCGCAGCCGGCGGCAGATCGACAGGCCGTCCTCGCCCGGAAGCATCAGGTCGAGTACCAGCAGGTCGACGCGCTCGCGCGAAAGCAGCTTGTCCATGCCCGCCGCGTCCGAAACGGTGTGTACGCCGAAACCCTGCTCGCTCAGGTAGCGTTGCAGCAGGTCGCGCAGCCGCAGATCGTCGTCGACCACCAGGATTCTTGTCTTGGGCTCGGCCATCGGCGTATCGTAACCTGATGAGCATGGCGGTTGCAGAGCGCGCGTAACCGCGCGTTGCAGCCGGGGGTGCGGAAACAAGTTGTTACAACACGGATTCTTCGGGGAGAGAAACCATGCGGCTCGTTGTGAGAACCGGAATCGCCTTGCTCCTCGCCCTGATCTCGCTCGCGGCTGCGGCCCAGTGGGGCCCCGACGGCAAGCCGCTCTCCAATCCCTTCAGGAAGCCTTCGCCGCAAGACGAGTCGCCGGTACGGGCCGTGGCACCTGACCCCCTCGACAGAGCCTTTCCCCAGGGCAAGCCTCGCGTGTCGTCGCCGTGGCTCGATACTGAAATGCGAAGCTTCACCAAGCTGCTCAAATCAGGAAAGTATGACTTGATGGTGGGCCCGATCCGCACGGAGGGCTACGCCGTCGATCGCATCTCGCGTTCGCTCATCCTGGCCGAGCTGACGAGAGAACTTGCGGCACGTAAATTGCGCGTCCCCAATCCCGTCGCGCTGTCCCGAGCGATGGGCGAGAACCGGCGCAGGTTCGAACTCGGTGAATACATTTCGATGGCGCGGACCCTCGGTGTCGAGAAGATCGTGGTGGTTGGATTAGCGCACGACCGCCTCGGCCACCTGAAAGCCTCCGTGGGTATCCTCGAAGCGAAGCGCGTGGGAGCCTTTACCCCGAAGGAATTGCCCGAGTTCGATCTCGGCGCCGGCCAGCATCCTTCGGCCATCGCCCAGGTGATCGCGCCCGCCGTGCTAGAGGCGCTTGCGCTCCCGGGCAAGGCCCCGGCTCGCAGACAGGCTACGGTCGCGGCAAAGCGCGCGCTACCCGCATCACCGAGCGCAGCGATGGCGGTCAAGGCGGACGACGTCGTCGGCCGGGCGATCGCCATGCAACTGATTGCGAGCCTGGCGCCGTATTGGCCCGAGCGCAGCGGCGAGCGCCTGTTCGAGCAGGCATTGATCGCCGCCCAGGCGCTTCCGCCGAAGCATCCCTATTCGGCGCTCTTTGTTGCCCGGGCGTGGCGCTACCTCGAGGCGCGCGAGACGGCGCTCGGCGCTCTCGGCGATTCGACCGCTCCCGAAGCGCGCGCATACCGAGAGTTCCTGAATGGCAATCTTCCTGATTTCGGCAAGGCCCTCGCCGAAGTCAAGGACGAGCTGATGCGATCCCTGCTCGAAATCGACCTCAAGGTAATGCAAACGACCTACCAGCATCCGGACGCAAAGGATCCGAGTCCGTCCCTCGATGCATTCGCCGCCAAGTATCCGGCGTGGGCTCCGTTGCTCCAGCGCCGGCTGGAGGATCTCGACTGGTGGGCGTCCGGAGACCCGACCCTGGCCAAGCGCTTGCTCGACCGCGATCTTGAATTGCCTGGCGAACAGCTGGACCGGCAGATCGCAGGCATGCGGCTCACCGGGGAACAGCCCGGGGCGGCCGCGCTTGTCAAGCTCGCGCTGCATCACGTCGAGCGGGCGCGGCGCGAGCATCGCGCCGTGGCGGCGTGCCTTTCGGTGTTCCAGCCGTGCGTCGCCGGCGCCTACGTCGATCTCCTCGAGGCAATCGCCATTTCGGATCCGATCCGCGAGCTCTACCGGCTCGTCAAGATCCAGGCATTGCCTGCGGAGGCACGAGATCTGGCCGAAGCGCTGAAGCCCGAGCTGGAGGGTCACCCGGCGATGCTCGCGCTGCAAGCCGGCGCCCAGCTGGCGTTGTATCAGAAGCTGCCCGCCTCGCAGAGGGACTCCGCGATCGCGGAGTTGACGCGGCTTGCGAGCGCTGCCGCGCTGCTGGAGCAAGGCCAGAGCCCGACCAGCTTCGATGCGCTGCTCGTGCTGGGCGTGCCCTCAAAATCGTCTGCGCCCTTTCTGAGTGCCTACCAATTCGACTTGCCAGCGCGGCCCTACTGGTACGTCGTTCCGGAGAGCCAGTACCAAGTCTCCGGCGGCCCATCGGATCCGAAGCCGTACCGGGATCTGTTGCGAAGCCAAGTCGCCGCGTCAGTCATGAACCTCGGGGCCGTGCGGCACCTCCTCGAGGAGGAGGCAAGCAAGCGCGAGGTTCGCGAAGTGCTAGAGAAGCGCTTCAAGGGACACCCGGGGCGCGCAGATCTCCTTCAGGCGCTCGCCGAGTCGCCAGCCGAGCGCGGCCGGCTTTCGGAGGCCGCGCGCGCGGAGCGTCCAGATCGCTGGGACTCCTATGCCGAACAGGGTGCGCGGTTGATCGACGAGCAGGGAGACTATGAAGCCGCAGCGGCCATGTACGGAAAGTATCCGGGCTTCTCGGATCCGTCGCATTACGACGCGGTCGACTTAAGCAACCAGGCCTACGCAGCCGGCAGCGTGTTTTTCTGGCAAGGCAGACTGGAGGAGACGCGGCGGTTCTACGACATCGCCGCCAAGCTCAATACTGGGTCGGCGGCATCGCTCGCGAGCGAGCAGCGTCTTGCGCAACTCGACAGGAAGTACGCGGCGATGCTCAACGCCGCGCGCAATAGAGGCCAGCGCTACCACGATGCGTACGCCTGGCGCGATTTCCTTTCCTGGCTGTTCGTACTCGAGAACGAGAATGTGGCGTGGACGGGATTCACGCAGCTGCACGATAAATTCGACAATCCCCAAGTATGGCTCGCTGCCGACGTGGCACTGCGAATGAAAGGCGGTGATTGGGAGAGCCAAAAGCGCTGGCTGCTGACCGAGCCGTACAAGTCGTCCCGATCGGAAGGGACCGCCCACGGCGTGCGCCTGGCACTGATGCTGAACGCGATCGACCGGACGCCCGCGCCGGACCTCGTGAGCACGCTGCGCGAGCTCGCCGGGCCGCCCAACACAGGCGTTGAGAAATTCATGGTTCTTCGCCCTCCGTCGGGTGGTCGGGGATCGGTCGGTTACCCCCGATCCGCTTTTCGCGCGAAGGACCGGGCGCCGGTGCGCGAAGGAACGCTCGCCGAGTCCGAATTCATCTATTTTGCGGACGCCTACGTGGAATTGCGCCGCGGCAATTTCAAGGCTGCGGTCGAGCGATTCGACAAGATGGCGCAGTTCTACGCGGTCGAGGGCTCTCCGCAGCACGGGCTTCCGGGGTTCGCGCTGCCTTATTTCGCCTGGGCCAGCGCAAAAGCCGGAGACTCTCTGGGACTCGAGGCCTTCGTGCGTTCGTTGCCCGAGGGCCGCGCGCGCGACTTCGACCGTGGGCTCGCGCTCGCGTTCTTCGCCGGGCTGCGCGGCGAACGCGACATCGCGGAGAAGTACCTGCTGCTCGCGTTCCGCCACCGCCCGTTTACGGACAAGAGGCCAATTTTCACGGAGTACCAGTGGACGGAGGCGTGCGAGTGGCTCTACATCGCGACCGGCGAGAAGAGATATCTGACGCTCGCGCTCGACTGGGCGCACCGCTATCAGGAGGTCATGCCGGTGAGCGCGTGGGCCTACGCGTTCGAGGCGCGATATTCGACCGATGAGCAGCAGCGGCTGCGGGCGACGGCGATCGCGCTCTACCTCGATCCCAGGTCGGAATATCTGAAGTCGGTCCCGGCGGCGCTCCGCAAGCGCGCGGAGCAATGGTTTGCCGCCAACAACCCGTTCAAGGCCCGTCGTCCTGGAAAAGACGACCAAGCTCGCGCAATTCCAGGGACTCGAAACACATTGTTACAATCCGCGGGCGGGACGTCGTAAATGACTTACAAAGGCGGCCTATCGTAAACGCCGTCTCGAGAGGGGACGGAAAGAGCATGCGAAGCACACGACGGATCGTGAGGGCTTGGGCCGCCTTGGGCGGCGCGCTGCTGCTCGCGCTCGCCTCGCTTCCGGCCGAGGCCCAGCACGCGCAGGGCGGTGGCCGGCAAGCCGGGCCCGGGCGCCCGTCGTCTCCGCAGCAAATGCCCGCGCGCGACATGAGGCAGCAGCAGCGCGACGCCAACCGCGACGCGCGCATGACGCCCGAGCAGCGCCGCCAGCTGCGGCGCGACGTCGCCGATCACGGGCGCGACATCTACGGCGGCGGCAGGCCGAACCCGAAGCACTGAATCCGGTCGCGCTACAGCGCGGCGGCGATCGCCTTGCCGACTTCCTGCGTCGAAGCCTTGCCGCCGATGTCGCGCGTGCGCGGGCCTTCCGTGAGCACGCGCTCGATGGCGCGCACGATCGCGGCGCCCGCGTCCTTGTGCCCCAGGTGATCCAGCATCATCGCGCCCGACCAGATCTGGCCGATGGGATTGGCGATGTTCTTTCCGTAGATGTCGGGTGCCGAGCCGTGTACCGGCTCGAACACTGAAGGGTACTTGCGCTCCGGGTTGATGTTGCCCGAGGGCGCGATGCCGATGGTGCCGGTGCACGCCGGCCCGAGATCCGAGAGGATGTCACCGAACAGGTTGGAGCCGACCACCACGTCGAACCAGTCCGGGTGCTGCACGAAGTGGGCGGTGAGGATGTCGATGTGGTATTGGTCGGTCTTCACGTCAGGATAGTGCTGCGCCATGGCGCGCACGCGCTCGTCCCAGTAGGGCATGGTGATCGAGATGCCGTTCGACTTGGTCGCCGAGGTGAGGTGCTTCTTCGGGCGGCTGCGGGCGAGCTCGAACGCGTACTTCAGGATGCGGTCCGTGCCATGGCGGGTGAAAGTGCTCTGCTGCACGACGGACTCGCGCTCCGTGCCCTCGAAGATACGCCCGCCGATCGCGGAATATTCGCCCTCGGTGTTTTCGCGCACCACCCAGAAATCGATGTCGCCCTGCTTGCGGCCCGCGAGCGGCGACTGGATGCCCGGCATCAGGCGCACCGGCCGGAGGTTCACGTACAGGTCGAAGCCGCGGCGCATCGGAACCAGCAGCTCCCAGAGCGAGACGTGATCGGGGACACCGGGAAATCCGCAGGCGCCGAAGAACACCGCGTCGTGATTGCGGATCGTCGCCAGCCCGTCCTCGGGCATCATCCGGCCGTGCTTGGACCGGTACTCGCAGCTCCAGGGAAATTCCTCCCACCCGAACTCAATGCCGAACCTGCGGCCCGCCGCCTCGACCACGCGCACGCCTTCGGGCATGACTTCCTTGCCTATGCCGTCGCCGGGAATGACCGCGACCTTGTAGTTCTTCGTCAAATTGCCACCTTTCAGAATGCGACGTTGCGGCCGCCCTTGAGCCTCAGCATCTCGCGCGCCTCATCGGGCGTGGCGACCGAGAGTCCGAGCTCCTCGAGAATGCGGCGTATCTTGGTCACCTGCTCGGCGTTGGTCCTCGCGAGCGTGCCGCGCCCCAGCCACAGGCTGTCCTCCAGGCCGACGCGGACGTTTCCGCCCATCACCGCCGACATCGCGGCGACGAACATCTGGTTACGGCCCGCGCCGAGCACCGACCAAAGATACTGGTCGCCGAAGAGGCGGTCGGCAGTGCGCTTCATGTGCATCACGTCCTCGGGATGCGGGCCGATGCCGCCGCGGATGCCGAACACCGACTGGATGAAAAGGGGCGGCTTGAGGAGCTTCCTGTCGAGGAAGTGCGAAGCCGTGTAGAGGTGGCCGATGTCGTAGCACTCGATCTCGAAGCGCGTGTCGTTGCCGCTGCAGGATTCAAGGATGTGGGCGATGTCCCGGAACGTGTTCTTGAAGATGCGCTCGTCGCTGCCGGCGAGATAGGGCTTCTCCCAGTCGTACTTCCAGTCCTTGTAGCGCCCGAGCATCTCGTACAGTCCGAAATTCATCGAGCCCATGTTGAGCGAGGCGACCTCGGGCTTGAGCCTGAGCGCGGGCTGCAGGCGCTCCTCGACCGACATCGTCGGCGCGCCGCCCGTGGTGAGATTAATCACCACGTTGGAGGCCGCCTTGATTCTCGGCAGGAAGCGCATGAACATCGCCGGATCCTGGGTGGGCCGTCCGTCGGCGGGCTCGCGCGCGTGCAGGTGCACGATCGCCGCACCGGCCTGGGCCGCGCCGATCGCGCCCTCCGCGATCTCCTCCGGCGTGACCGGGAGATGCGGCGACATCGTAGGCGTGTGGATCGCGCCGGTGACGGCGCAGGTGATGATGACCTTGCCTTGCGCTGCGGCCATCTCCGGTCTATTTCCTCTGCTCGACGATCTTGACGCGCTTCACCGCCTCGGACAGCTTCTTCGCGTCGGCGTCCCAGAATTTCTGGAACTCGGGTGCGTCGAGATAGTTGACGGGCGTCTCGACCTTTGCCATGGCGTTGCGGAATTCAGGATCCTGCACCGTCTGACGCACCGAGTCGCGCAGCTTCTGCTGGACGGCGGGCGGAGTCGCGGCGGGTGCCATCAATCCCGCCCAGATGAAGTACTCCGCGTCGATGCCCAGCTCCTTCAGCGTGGGAACGTCGGGAAGCGAGGTGAGCCGGCTGCTGCCGAAGCTCGCGAGCGGCCGCAGCCGCCCGCCCTTGATCTGGCCGATCATCGCCGCCGGTCCGCCCACGGTGGAGTCCACCTGCGAGCCGAGCAGGGCCTGCACCGCCGGTCCGCCGCCATTGTAGGGGACATGCCACAGCGTGATGCCGGTGGCGTGCTCGAGCAGCGTGTAAGGCATGTGCAGCGCACCGAATATCCCGGAAGAGCTGTAGCTGATCTTGCCGGGGCGCTTCTTCGCGTCCTCGATGAAATCCTTCACGGTCGTCCAGGGCGCTTCCTTGCGCACCACGAGGACGACAGGGTCGGCGGAGATCAGCGCGATCGGCGCGAGCTGGTTTAATTCGTAAGGCGGCTTGTGGCCCTGGAGGCGCTCGGCCTCCGGGATGACCGAGATCGACGACAGCGCCATCAGCAGCGTGTACCCGTCCGGCTTGGCGTTCGCGACGTAGGCGTTTCCGGTGGCACCCGCCGCGCCGGGCTTGTTCTCGATGATGACGCGCTGCTTCAGCACTTTTTCCATCGCGAAGGCAGTCGGCCGCGCGGTGATGTCGGCGACACCACCCGGGGGAAACGCCACGATCATGGTGACGGGGCGGGAGGGAAAGTCCTGCGCGAAGGCGGCGGCCGCCGACACGCCGATCGCAACGGAAACCAGCAAGCGCCACATGTCTCCTCCGGGAAGAGCTGTTTGAATGAGTAGCGGAATGATGGTTGCAGACGCAGCCTGCGTCAAGGGCGCCGACGGATGCGTGATCCGCTAGAATTCGATGCATGAATCTGCTCGCCATCGACACGTCCACCGATACCTGCTCGGTCGCCGCGAGCCGCGGCGAGGCGTTCTTCTCCCGCAGCGAGCCTGCGCTTCAGCGCCAGGCGGAGAAGGTCCTCGGCATGGTGGAGGGTGTGCTCGCGGAGGCGCGGCTCGAGCTCGGGCAGATCGAAGGCATCGCCTACGGTGAAGGCCCGGGTTCTTTCACGGGGCTGCGCATCGCAGCGGGCGTGACCCAGGGCCTCGCGCTCGCCCGCGGCCTCGGCGTGGTGGGAGTGGGCTCGCTGCTCACCCTCGCAGAGGATTCAGCCAGCGAGAGAGTCATCGCCTGCATCGATGCGCACATGGGCGAGGTGTATCACGCCGCCTACCGCAGGGCGGGCTCGGGGTGGACTGAAGTCTCGCCTCCCGGGCTGTACAAGCCCGAGGCGGTGCCCATCGTGTCCGGGAGCGACTGGACGGGATGCGGCGACGGCTTCGCCGCGCACCGCGAGCGCCTCGCGAGCCGGCTCGGAGATCGCGTTTCGATGATCCGGTCCGACGCGGCCCCGAGCGCGCGCGCCGTGCTGAAGCTCGCGATCCCGCGCTTCGCCGCGGGAGAAGCGAAGGACGCCGCGACCGCGGTGCCGGTATACCTGCGCGACAGGGTCGCGCGCAAGACGGGGGAGCGCGGGTGAGCGCGGTGCTGCGGTCCGTCTCCGGGCTCGAGCGGATGCGCGAAAGCGA